>Ga0307408_100001702_pt1 | contig 16165 bp, 14 predicted proteins | sample 322Cmetagenome_FD_202116 | JGI IMG/M metagenome (GOLD analysis project Ga0307408, IMG submission 202116) | Maize rhizosphere microbial communities from greenhouse at UC Davis, California, United States - 322HYB-C-3 | ecosystem: Host-associated > Plants > Roots > Rhizosphere > Soil | place...
CAGCTCCCGGTGAATGGCCCTGATCTGCTCCTGCAGGTAGAACTCGCGCTGGTTCTGGAACTGTGATCCCCGGACGTCGTCCTCGATCTTCCGCTCGAGCCGGAGGATCTCGATCTCGGCGGCGAGCAGCTGCGCGAGCTGCGAAAGCAGGGCAGGGAGCGTCGACGCCTCGAGGAGCGTCTGCCTAACGTCATGGCGGACGGCGAGGTGCGCCGACACCGCGCACGCCTGGCGCTCCTCGGACGCGGTCGCCTGCACGAGCGTGACGACCTCCGCCGGGATCCGGCGGTGGAGCGACACGTACTCCTCGAACAGCGAGAGCACCCGCCGCCCGAGCGCCGACTGATCCGCCGGCTCCGATTCGTCAACCAAGGGCTCGGGCGCGATGGTCGCCCGCAACGCGCCGGCCGACGTCGCGTAGCGCGTGACGCGCGCGCGCGCAATGCCTTCGACGAGAATCTTGGTCGTGCCGTTCGGCAACCGGACCACCTGCATCAGCCGGGCGACCACGCCGATCCGGAACAGGTCACCGGCGGCCGGATCCTGCTGATCGGCGTTTCGTTGGGCGACGAGGAGGACGACGTTCCCGTCGTTGGCTGCCGCGTCGACCGCGGCGAGAGACTGCGCGCGCCCGATGATGAGCGACATGACGACGTACGGGAAAAGCACGACGTCGCGGAGCGGCAGCACGGGCAAGCGTTCCGGCACCTGGAAACGCTCGGTGTCGCGGGTAAGGATCAGAGACATGGCTGGAAATCTACGGTACGAAAGTCGGGCACGGACCCGATAGAACCGAACTGGTAGGTTATTGGAACTGGTTACAGGTAATCAAAACCCCCGGGACGCTCATCTCGCTCGAGAGAGGCATCCCGGGGGTTCTGATAACCAATAACCCGTAACCTGTTACCAGTTAGTTCAGTTCATGCCTCTTTCTTCTGTCGTTTCGGCGAGATCTCCAGCAGAGGCGGCGTACCCTGGGTGACGCACGGCTCGGTGACCTTCACCTCGACCACGTCCTCACGGCTCGGCAGCTCGAACATGACGTCCATGAGGATCTCTTCCAGGATCGCGCGCAGACCACGGGCGCCCGTACCGCGCTTGAGAGCCTTCTGCGCCACAGCGCGCAGCGCACTCTCCTCGAACCCGATCTTCACTTCCTCGAGCTCGAACAGCTTTGTGTACTGCTTCGTGAGCGCGTTCTTGGGCTCCTTGAGGATCTTCACGAGCGCGTCTTCGTCGAGCGCCTCGAGCGGAACGCACACCGGCAGACGGCCCACGAGTTCCGGAATCAAGCCGTAGCGGAGGAGATCGTCAGGCTCGACTTCGGCGAACGGATTCTTCGCGATCTGCTTCGCCTTTCCGCTCTTCACCTCTTCCTGGGTGAAGCCGATCTGCTTTCTGCCCACGCGCGACTCGATGATCTTCTCGAGGCCGTCGAACGCGCCGCCGCAGATGAACAGGATGTCCTTCGTGTTGATCTGGATGTATTCCTGCTGCGGGTGCTTGCGACCACCCTGTGGCGGCACCGACGCGACCGTGCCCTCCAGAATCTTGAGGAGCGCCTGCTGCACGCCCTCGCCCGAGACGTCCCGCGTTATGCTCGGGTTCTCCGACTTCCGCGCGATCTTGTCGATCTCGTCGATGTATACGATTCCACGCTCGCACTCGGCGACGTTGAAATCGCCCGCCTGCAGCAGCCTGACGAGAATGTTCTCGACATCTTCGCCGACGTAGCCCGCTTCGGTCAGCGTCGTGGCGTCCGCGATGGTGAACGGGACATCGAGGATGCGAGCCAGCGTTTGGGCAAGCAGCGTCTTGCCGACCCCCGTGGGTCCGATCAGCAGGATGTTCGACTTGTCGAGCTCGACATCGTCATCACGAGCCGAGGCGGAGTTGATGCGCTTGTAGTGATTGTAGACCGCAACCGAGAGCGCCTTCTTCGCGTGCTCCTGCCCGATCACGTACTGGTCGAGGACGTCCTTGATCTCGTGCGGGGACGGGACCTGGGTAATTGCCTCGGCTACCTCGCGCTCTTCGTCCTCGGCGAGAATCTCGTTGCAGAGGGCGATGCACTCGTTGCAAATGTAGACCGAGGGACCGGAAATGAACTTCCGGACCGAGTCTTTCGATTTGCCGCAGAACGAGCAGCGGAGGTGTTTATCGTGGGACATGGCGGTCCGTGATGCGGGGTACCCACGCCGGTCCGGCGGGGTGGCTCGGGATAGCTAATAGACGTCCCCTTACGGGGTCAAGCAAAATCGGAGGCGCCGCTTGTGAAATCGTTCACGAGGCGGCGCCCCTTCATATCACAAAGTCATCGACGGCTGCTTCGAGGCCTCAACGAGCTCGCCGCGCTGGGCGATCACGTGATCCACGATGCCATATGATTTCGCTTCCTCGGCCGACATGAATCGATCACGGTCGATGTCGCGCTCGATCTGCTCCACCGGCCGACCGGTATGCTTGGCCATGAGCTCGTTCATCTTGCCGCGAAGGTAGATGATTTCCTTGGCCTGGATCTCGATGTCCGCCGCGGTACCCTGGGCACCGCCGGACGGCTGGTGGATCATGATGCGCGAGTGCGGCAGCGCCGAGCGCTTGCCGTTTCGTCCCGCCGCGAGGAGAAACGCGCCCATGCTCGCCGCCAAACCCATGCAAATCGTGTTCACCGGCGACTTCATCCACTGCATCGTGTCGTAGATCGCGAGGCCCGCCGACACGCTGCCGCCCGGCGAATTGATGTACAGGTGGATGTCGCGCTCCGCATTGTCTGCCTCGAGGAACAGCAGCTGCGCGATCACGATGTTCGCGACGTCATCGTTGATCGGCGTCCCGAGGAAGATGATGCGGTCCATGAGGAGCCGCGAGAAAATGTCGTACGTGCGCTCGCCTCGACTCGAACGCTCGATGACGTACGGAGGATAGATCGTCGGCATAAGGCTTCCCTGATGGTGAAAGATCTACTCGAAAACTAGCCGTTCGTCTCGACCGTGTTTCGCTCGAGCAGCCACTTGAACACCTTGTCCTCGGTGATCGAGCGTTCCAGCTCCTTGAGTCGTCCCGCTTTCTGCAGCGACGCGTAGAGCTGGCCCGGATCGGCTCCGCGCTTCGCGGCGGTCTCCGCGATGCGGTCATCCAAATCCGCCTCCGTCGCCGTTAGGCTCTCGCGCTCGGCGACCGTGTCGATGACCAGGTCCCGTCGCACCTGGCGCTCGGCCATGGGGCGGAACTCCGTCACGAACCGGTCCTTCTCCCCTTCCGGTATCTGATACGCATTCGCGTACGCGTCCACGAGCTGCGCGACCCAGCTTGGCGGAATGTCGAAGGCATTGGCGCCGATGATGTCGTCGAGCAGACGCTGGCGGACCTCGGACTCCGTCTCTCTCTGCGCGTTCGCTTCCAGATCGTCGCGCACCGCTTTGCGCAGCGCGTCGATCGAATCGAAGTCACCGACCTCGCGCGCGAACGCGTCGTCGAGCTCTGGAAGCGCCTTCCGCTTCACGTCCTGCACCGTGACGCGCACCTTCTTCGTCTTCGATCGCTGCGCTTCATCGGGGAAATCCTCCGGCCATTTCACGGGCCGCTCGATCGTCTGGCCGGGCTGCGCTTCCATGATCAGCTCTTCGATGCCGGGAATCGCCTGCCCGGCGCCGAGGACGAGTGGATACTGCTTGCCCTCCGGCATGGCGCCCGTTTCGTCCGCCGTGGCCAGGACGACCGTCACCATGTCACCAGGCGCAGGCCGGTCCTCGACCGGCGTCCAGGTCGCACGCTGTTCGCGCACCTGGTCCACCTGTTCGCGAACCTGCTCGTCCGTCACGTGTCGATCCGTGCGCTGCACGCGGAATCCCTGTATGCGCGCCAGCGCGATCTCCGGACGGACCTCGAGGTGGAGCTCGAACGTGAGCGGCCCGTTCTCGCCGAATTTCACGTCGTGTACGTGCGGTTGGGATGCAAGCTTCAACTGCTCGCGCTCAACGACCTCCTTGTAGGCCTCCTGCACGAGGCTCTCGAGCGTTTCCTGACGGATGGCGTCCGCGAACTTCTTCTTGACCACCGCCGGTGGTGCCTTGCCCGGCCGGAAGCCCGGCAGCCGCACGCGGGTCGCATACCGACGCGCGGCTTTGTCCTCGGCGTCACGCACTGTCTCGACCGGCACCGAGATCTGGAGGAGGCGCTCGACCCCATCGGTCTTTTTCGGAATGATCTCGATGTTCATCACAAGTACGAGGGAGGTAACGTATCCAGGCAGCTCACCAACGCTCGGACGCCGCCCGTTCCGGCGTCCCACCGTGACCGCCGCTGGAGCGGAAACCTAACCCACCGTCCGGAGGGGACCAACCCGAGCATCCGCCCCCTCGGGCGCCGTTCACGATTGGAAACGATGCGGCTCCCGCCAACCGTCATGGCATGCTAGAGTGGTGCAGACTCCAAACAGGGTTTGTCGATGCGGGCGGACATCATCGAGGCGGCCAAGAAGGCGTACGCAAGCGCGGGCGACGCGATCACACTCGGATCCGTCCTTGCCGACGGCGAGTGCGATCCGGAGCCCATCGTCCGGATTCCGCTCGGGATGCTCAACCGGCACGGGCTGATTGCCGGTGCGACCGGGACCGGCAAGACGCGAACGCTGCAACTCGTAGCCGAGCAGCTGTCGCGTGCGGGGGTCCCCGTCTTCCTCTCCGATGTGAAGGGAGACCTGTCCGGCGTGGGCGCTTCCGGGGCGCCTAACGATCGCATCAACCAGCGGGCGAAGGACACGGGGTTTGCGTGGAGCCCGAGCGCGTTCCCGGTCGAGTTCCTGAGCCTCAGCGGGAAAAACGGCGCCCAGCTTCGGGCGACCGTGTCGGCCTTCGGTCCGCTGCTCCTCTCGAAGGTGCTCGGCCTGAACGACACGCAGACGAGCGTGCTCACGCTCGTCTTCAAGTATTGCGATGACAAGGGCCTGCTGTTGCTCGATTTCTCCGATCTGCGCGCCGTGCTCCAGTATCTCGCGGGCGATGGCGCCGCGGAGCTCAAGGACTACGGCGGAATGTCCAAGCAGACGGTTGGGGTGCTGCTCAGAGAGATGGTCGAGCTGCAGCAACAGGGTGCGGAGGCGTTCTTCGGAGAGCCGGAGTTCAACATCGACGACCTGATGCAGACCGAGCGCGACGGCCGCGGTCTCGTGAGCATCCTCGAGCTGAGCGACGTGCAGGACAAACCGGCGCTCTTCTCGACGTTCATGCTCTGGCTGCTCGCGTCGCTCTACAATGACCTGCCCGAGGTTGGGGACGTCGACAAGCCCAAGCTCGTGTTCTTCTTCGATGAAGCGCACCTCCTGTTCGATGATGCGAGCAAGGCGTTGCTCGACGAGGTGGAGAAGGTTGTGCGACTCATTCGGTCGAAGGGCGTTGGCATCTTCTTCATCACGCAGAGTCCCAAGGACATTCCCGGCGATGTGCTCGGCCAGCTCGGCAATCGCGTCCAGCACGCACTCCGCGCATTCACCGCCGATGATGACAAGGCCCTCAAGGCGGCCGCCCGGACGTTTCCGAAAACGCCGTTCTACGATATCGAGGAGACCCTCACGACGTTAGGCATCGGTGACGCGTTGGTGACCGTCCTCGCGCCTAACGGCGCCCCGACGCCCCCGTTCGCCACGCGGCTCATTCCGCCCGCCGCTCGAATGGGCCCGCTCACCGATGCCGAAGTGGCGCAACGGCTGTCGTCATCGGCGCAGGTGAAGGAGTACGCGACGCCGATCGACCGCGAGAGCGCCCGGGAGATGCTGGCGAAGCGCGTGGCGCCCGCCGCGCAGGCGTCCGACGCACTCGACGCCGCGGGCCCGGCGGCGGCCCCCGGCCCGGCGCGATCGGGTGGGCGCGCGCCAAAGGTGGAGCCCTCGACCTTCGAGAAGGTCATGAACTCGCCACTCACTCGTACCGTGGCCGGCGTGGTGGCGCGTGGCATCATGGGCGCGCTCCTGCCGCGCCGGCGCAGCAGCTCCACGAGAAGCAAGCGAAGCGTCTGGTAGCGCTATCGCGCTGCGGCCCTGGCGGCGTGCGAAGCCGACGAGTGCGAAAGGGGGGACTCGAACCCCCACGGCCGAAGCCACTGGATCCTAAGTCCAGCGCGTCTACCAATTCCGCCACTTCCGCAAAACAAGAGACGGGGCGATCGCAGCGATCGCCCCGTCTGATCGATCGGCTCGAATAATCTAAACTACTTCTCGCTGCCGACCCGGATGTTGACGACTCGCGTCACCGCTCCCTGCACGTCCGGATTGAACACCTGCAGGCTCACGATGTCGCCATCCTTCGCGCGCGACAGCACGCCTTGCAAGTCGGCCACCGAGTGCACGTCCTTGCGCGGCGTGGGGAAGAGAACAGCGGTAATGACGTCGTTCTGGAACAGCCGCCCGCGTGCCGGGCCGGCGGCGTCGATGTCAACGACTCGAACGCCATCCTTGTCGCTGCCGAGACGCTTCGCGCTCCGGAACTCCGGTGAGACCGGTTCCACGCTCACGCCGAGCTTGTCGTACGTGACGCCGCCCTTGGCGCTGTCATTGTCATCGTCGTTGTCGCGCGACGCGACCGTTGCGTTATTGGGTGCCTCCGCCAGCTTCACCTTGAACGTCTTCTTCGTGCCGTACCGCATGACGTCCACGGTGACGGTCTCACCCGGCTCGTGCCCGCGAATGATTCGTTGCAGCGTGCTCACGCGATCGATTGGCTTGCCGTCAGCGGCGACGATGACGTCTCCGGCTTCGAGACCCGCCGCTCGCGCCGGGCTGTCATCACTGTAGCCACCAACGAGCACACCGGCGATGTCCTTGAGCCCTGCGACGCTGGCATCCTCCGGACTGACCGGCGAGATCTGCACGCCGATCACCGCCCGTCGCACGCGGCCATGCTCGACGATGTCATCCATCACCTGCTTGGCAAGCGTGATCGGAATCGCAAACCCGTATCCGGAGTAGTACCCCGTCTGACTCGCGATCGCACTGTTGATGCCGATCACTTCGCCGCGGGAGTTGACGAGCGGCCCACCGGAGTTCCCCGGGTTGATGGCGGCGTCGGTCTGAATGAAGTCGGTAATCGCATAGACGTCACGGTTCAGCCCCTGGAGCTCGCTGCTGCCGCGACCTTTCGCGCTCACGATGCCCGCGGTGACCGTGAAGTCGAGACCAAGCGGGTTGCCGATCGCGAGGACCCACTCGCCGACACGTGTGGTCTCGTCATTGCCGAGTGTCGCTGTCGGCAGATCCTTGCCGTCGATCTTGATGACCGCGACGTCGGTCGTCGGATCGCGACCCACGACCTTCGCCTTGAACACGCGGTGATCGGTCAGCGTCACGTTCAACCGATCGAAGTCTTCGACGACGTGGTTGTTCGTCAGGATGTAGCCTTCTTTGCTGACGATGAAGCCGGAGCCGCTCGCTTCGGCCGGAGCGGATCGCGGATCGAACTGCTGGAAGAAATCCTCGAGGCCGGGCGGGCCCTGGCGTCGCGGTGAGCGCTGAACGCGCTGCTTCGCATCCCGCTCCGCCTGGATCGAAACAACGGCGGGTGTCACGTGCTCGGCGATCGAGACGAACGCGTTGCTCGCGTCGGCGATCGGCTTGACTTCCTGTACCGTCGGCTTCGCGGCGGTGCCACGCGACTGCGCGTAGCCGAACCTGGTGAGATCGAATCCGGACGCGAAGACGATACCGCTGGCGAAAGCGATCGCCACGGCCGCACCGAATCGCGCGCGTGCGAGTGTACGAGACGACATAGCTTTGTGTCCTTGCTTGGACTTTATCGAATGTATGGACGCCACACGTCCGCCGTCGAGCAAATTATGTCACGGAAAAGTGTGCCGCGGCGGGGTTCCTTTCGTAGGACACCGACAGGTGTCGAAGAGTTTCCGGTCATCCGCCGATGCTGACGGGGCCGGCAAACCGCCCGGCCCCGCGCACTTCATCGGTGTTGACCTTCGTGCACGTCCAGTGGTCACGCAGAAACCTGGACGCCGAAGCTGAACTGCTGCTAACGCTACTTCTTGCCCTCATCGACGATCTCGTAGTCGGCCTCGACGACATCGTCGGGCTTTTGTGAGGAAGTCGCGCCCGCAGGCTCGCCCTGCTGCGGCTCGGCTCCTTGCGGGGGCGACGATTGCTGCTGCGCGTAGAACGAGCGACCGGCCTCCTGGAACGCCGAGGCCAGCTCCTCTTGCGCCGAGCGGATCTCGGCCATGTCTTCGCCGCGCAACGCCTTTCGCGCACGCTCCACCGCGTTGTCGAGGCGAGTCTTCAGATCGGCAGGCAGCCTGTCCGCCCACTCCTTCGAATTCTTCTCGACCTCGTAGGTGAGGCTGTCCAGCCGGTTCCGAACGTCGATCTCCTCACGCCGCTGCTTGTCTGACTGCGCGTTCTTCTCGGCGTCGTCGACCATGCGCTTGATCTCGGCGTCGGAGAGACCGCTCGAGGCCTCGACGCGGATCTTCTGCTCCTTGCCGGTTGCCTTGTCGCGCGCTGTCACGTGCAGGATGCCGTTCGCATCGATATCGAAGGTAACCTCGACCTGCGGCATGCCGCGCGGAGCGGGCGGAATTCCCGTGAGCTGGAATTTCCCGATCGTCTTGTTATACACGGCGAGCTCGCGCTCTCCCTGAAGCACGTGGATCTCGACCGTCGTCTGGTTGTCGTCGGCCGTCGAGAACGTCTCGCTCTTCTTCGTCGGGATCGTCGTGTTGCGTGGAATGAGCACCGTGGTCACGCCGCCCAGCGTCTCGATGCCGAGGGAGAGCGGGGTGACGTCGAGCAGCAGCACATCCTTCTGCTCACCAGTGAGGACCGCACCCTGAACCGCGGCGCCGATCGCCACCACTTCGTCCGGGTTCACGCCCTTGTTGGGCTCTTTTCCGAAGAAGTCCTTGACGATCTGCTGCACCTTCGGAATACGCGTCGAGCCACCGACGAGCAGGACCTCGTCGATCTCCTTCGGATCGATCCCGGCGTCCTTCAGTGCCTGCTTCATTGGCGGGATGGTGCGCTGGATGAGGTCGTCCACCAGCTGCTCGAATTTCGCCCGCGTGAGCGTGTAGTTGAGGTGCTTGGGGCCTGACTGATCCGCCGTGATGAACGGCAGGTTGATGTCCGTCTGCTGCGTGGACGAGAGCTCCATCTTGGCCTTCTCGCCGGCTTCCTTGAGGCGCTGGAGCGCCATCGGATCCTTCGAAAGGTCGATGCCTTGGTCGCGCTTGAACTCGGCCACGAGCCAGTCGATCACGCGCTGGTCGAAGTCGTCGCCGCCCAGGTGCGTGTCGCCGTTCGTGGATTTCACCTCGAACTGACGGGAGCCGTCGACATCATAAAGTTCTAGAACTGAGATGTCGTAAGTGCCACCGCCAAGGTCAAATACGGCGACCTTCTCATCCTTTTTCTTATCGAGGCCGTAGGCGAGGGCGGCCGCGGTGGGCTCGTTGATGATTCGGAGAACGTCGAGGCCGGCGATCTTGCCCGCGTCCTTGGTGGCCTGACGCTGCGAGTCGTTGAAGTAGGCGGGAACCGTGACCACCGCTTTGGAGACCGAATGCCCGAGGTAGTCCTCGGCGGTCTGCTTCATCTTCTGGAGGATCATTGCGGAGATCTCGGGCGGTGTATATCGCTTGCCCTGTACCTCGACCGTGGCGACGTCGTTACTTCCCGACGCGACCTTGTACGGGACGCGTTTGATCTCGTCGCCGACCTCGCTGATCTTGCGGCCCATGAAGCGCTTGATCGAGAAGACGGTGTTTTGCGGGTTCGTGACTGCCTGACGCTTCGCGATCTGACCCACAAGGCGCTCGCTGTCCTTCGTGAACCCCACCACCGATGGCGTCGTTCTTCCACCCTCGGAGTTGGGGATCACGACGGGGTCGCCACCCTCCATCACCGAGACGACCGAGTTCGTGGTGCCCAGATCGATGCCAATTACCTTATCTGCCATTGCGCCCTCGCAGGGAGAAAAAAGATCGAAGTCGAGCTGAGCGTCTGATCGGACTGACGCCCTCGCTCGCAACGTGGCCCGGTGGGTGGCAAGGTCAGGGCCGGGCCGTTCCGTCAGTTTGGCAGATTTCGGCGCGCGATTCCTATCACCGGGATCGCCAGTGGCAGTCGATTGCGTCGTAATAACGCGTCAGCACCTCACCTCTCGCCGCGCCAATGATCCCGATCAGCGACGAAAACCCAACGCTCCGCACGCCGGTCGTGACGTACCTGCTGCTCGCTGCCATGCTCGCGACGTGGGTGCTGTTCGAGGGCGCCGGGACAAACGCCACGCAGCTTGCCGCGGCCGTCTGCAACTACGGGCTCGTGCCTGCCGAGCTCACGCACGGCCGTCCCATTGGGTTCACGATCCCAATTGGTCCGAACCTGGGCTGCCAGATCGATGACAGCGCGATCAACGTCCTGACGCCTCTCCTGTCCATGTTCCTGCACGGGAGCTGGGGGCATCTCCTCGGCAACGCGATCTATTTCTGGGTGTTCGGCAACAACGTCGAGGACAGCATGGGCCGTTTCCGCTTCCTCGTCTTCTATCTGGTTTGCGGGCTCGCGGCGGCGGCGACGCACGTCATGGTCGACCCCAGGTCTCCGGTGCCAACCGTCGGCGCGTCGGGCGCGATCTCCGGCATTCTCGGCGCCTACCTGGTCCTGTACCCGCGCGTCCGCGTTAGGTATTTCGTCTTCCTCTTCTTCGTGCGGTTTCCCGCCTGGGTTGCGCTTCTCTGGTGGTTCGCCACACAGGTGCTGACCGGGTTACCTCAGCTCAACCAGGTGAACCCGGAAGTGTCTGGAGGCGTGGCGGTCTGGGCGCACGTGGGCGGATTCGTCACTGGCGTCTTGCTCGTGAAGCTGTTCGAGAATCGTGCGCTCGTGTCGCGGCGGACCATGGTGTCGGATGCTCGGGGCGTATGGCAGTAGCTGCGTGGGCGGCCGCGAACCGTCCGTTGCGGCTCCCCCTGGCGGTCCTATGTTTCCACGCGTGCAGATAGCCCGCGTCATCGGTCGCGTCGTTTCGACGGTCAAGCAGGACACACTGTCGGCCGTCACTCTCCAGTGGATCCAGCCAATCACCACGGCCGGAGCCGACACCGGCAAGCCGCTCGTCGCCGTCGACCGGATCGGCGTTGGGCCGGGCGAAATCATCTACTTCATCACCTCGCGCGAGGCGGCGCTGACTCTCGACAATCCGTTTGCCGCCGTGGACGCGGGGATCGTGGGGAAGGTGGACTGGGTGGACATTCGGGGCCGCCAGGTCCTGCGAGCCGACGACGGCGATCGAACCACTGCCGCCGGCGAGCCGGTTACGACCTGAGAGGGAACACCGTGTACCTCGCGCGTGTCATCGGCGACGTCGTCTCCACACACCGTCACGAGCACCTGGGGCAGAAGAAGCTCTTGCTCGTCCGTCGGCTCGATCTCGAGGATCGGGAAGAGGGCGGCGAGGTGATCGCGCTCGACGTGATTGGAGTCGGCGTGGGGGAAAAAGTGCTCGTGGTTCAGGAGGGGAACGCGGCGCGTTCGCTCTTCAAAGACCCGAATATCCCGGTGCAGGCTGTCGTCGTCGGCGTCGTTGATCGCGTGGACCTCGACCGCCAAACCCTCGGCCTATGAGCTCCGACGTGGACCTCGACGCCCTCGCGGCGCGCATCGCGGGTGAGCTGTCCCGCGCCGATCAGATCGGGAATAGGGAATCGGCGGGAGCCCAGCGAAGCTGGGCAGATGGGAATCGGCCACGGGGAACCGAGAACCGGGAACCGGGAACCGAAAACCCGGACGCGGGCCGGCTCGCGACCGCGAGCGGCTCACAGGGCGTGCGGTACGTTCGCGAGAACGCGCGAATCGCCGAGTTCATCGACCACACGCTGCTCAAGGCCGAGACGACGCGCGGAGACATCGACCAGCTCTGCTCGGAGGCGCTGGAGCACGAGTTCGCAGCGGTGTGCGTGAACCCGGTGTGGGTGCCGCGCTGCGCCGAGCGGCTCCAGGGGAGCCGGGTTGCCGTCGCGACCGTGGTCGGCTTCCCGTTAGGCGCCAACCGGTCCGAGATCAAGGCCGCGGAAACATCGCTGGCAGTTAAGCAGGGCGCGACCGAGATCGACATGGTCGCCGCCGTGGGCCACATCAAGGGCGGCGACTGGAGCCACGTTGCGGACGATATCGCCGTCGTGGTAGGCGCCGCAGCGGGACGTCTCGTGAAGGTCATCATCGAGTCGGCGCATCTCACGCCCGTGGAGATCATCAAGGCGAGCGCGCTCGCGCGCGAGGCGGGGGCGCACTACGTGAAAACCAGCACCGGCTTTCATGCGGCCGGCGGCGCGACTGCCGAGGCGGTGGCGCTCATGCGGCTGGTGGTGGGCGACTCGATGGGGGTCAAGGCTTCGGGCGGGGTTCGCGACTGCTCGACGGCGCTTCGGATGATCGCCAATGGCGCGACGCGGATCGGAACCTCGAGCGGCGTGGGGATGGCGCAATGCCTCGGGCGTGGCCCGTTGCCGATGCGCGAGCTGCTGGCATCACCGGACGCGCACCAGGAGCGTTGCGCCTCGGGCGTCTGCCTGACGAGTGACGCCACGACGAAGGCCGCGGCAGTCTATTGACCTGCGTTCGCCGGCGTCAATCGGCGCTCGGCTCGGGTCGCGCGTTAGGCGGCGACCGGCGTAGCCCGAGCACCGCGAGCCCGAGGCGGGGTCGGCGGCCGAGCATCTCGGACCGCCCGTAGGGTCAAGTGGCCGTGTGTCTCGGTTCGGTAACAGAACGTGTAACGAACGGTGGCCTCCGGAGTTAGCGCATTGCGTTCACTCCCGGTGACCGGGAAATTCCCAGTCGGGCACGTTGAGTGCATTGAACCCGTCTCTGGATTCACCAGGAGGACCGACGTGGCACTTTCCAGAAAGTTCATTGATTCCGACGGGATTCACTGGCAGGTGTATGAGCTTTCTGACGACACCGCGATGCGCGACCAGAGTTGGCTGTATTTCTTCTCGCGCAGCGTGACGAAGTCCCTTTCCACGTACCCTGACGACTGGGCCGTGATGGATTGGCCGGGCCTGGAACGTCTCTGCCAACACGCGAGGCCGCCGGCGCGGCGCGATTCCATGCGTCCGCTGACCACGGTGGGGCAGGCCGCCGAACTCTGACGCTCGGACGAGGTCTGACGCTCGATAGCCCAGACTCCCTTTGCGTATGCGAACGGGTCTTGGCTATGTTTGTCCCGGTTGTGTAACGAAGCCTGCGCCGCGCCAGTTGAGAGGACGCCGCGTGGCCCTGGCCACCTCCGACGACACCCCGTGCGCCTCATCCCACGCGACGAAGGCTTTTTCGTTCTCTTCAACGAGCTGGCGAAGCGACTCAAGGAAGCAGCCCGTCTCCTGAATTGCCTGTTCGCCGAACCGGACAGGCTCGATCACTACGTCGCTGCCATCAAGACCGTCGAGCACGAAGCGGACGTGCTCACGCACGATGTCCGTGCGAGGATCGACCGCAGCTTCGTCACGCCGATCGACCGCGAGGACATTCACCGTCTCGCCACGGAGCTCGATGACGTCATCGATCTCCTCGACGGTACCGCGCGTCGAGTCGCGATGTTCCACATCGCCGAAAGCCGCCCACCGGCGCTCAAGCTTTCCGACACGATCTTCCGCGCCGCCGACCACATCCAGGCCGGAGTGATGGCGATCAAGAAGCCGTCCGTCGTTGCCGAGAACAGCCGCGCGATCAAGCGGCTCGAGGAGGAGGGAGACGCCATCTACCAGGGCGCGGTCGGGGAGCTGTTTAGCGGCAAGCCCGATGCGCTCGAGGTGATGAAGTGGAAGGAGCTCTACGACACGCTCGAGCGAGCGCTCGATGAGTGTCAGGGCGTTGGCAACGTGCTGGAGAGCATCTCCCTCAAGAATTCGTGAGCCCGGTGGCGTACGTCGTCGTCATCGTCCTGATCGGCTTCGCGTTCGACTTCATTAACGGCTTTCACGACTCGGCGAACTCGATCGCCACGATCGTCGGGACGCGCGTCCTGAACCCGTTCGCGGCGGTCATCTGGGCCGCCTTCTTCAATTTCTCGGCGGCGTTCGTGGTCGGTACCGCCGTCGCCAAGACGGTCCAGAGCGGAATGATCGATCAGTCGATCGTCGATCCGACGGTCATCCTCTCTGCGTTGTTAGGCGCGATCGCCTGGAACCTGATCACGTGGGCCTACGGCCTTCCGTCGAGCTCCTCGCACGCGCTCATCGGCGGCTACGCCGGCGCGGCCGTAACGAAAGCCGGGTGGAGCGCGATCCTCTGGGGCGACAAGTGGATCAAGACGCTGGAGTTCATCGCGCTCTCGCCACTCATCGGCATGGCGGCCGGGTTCGTGCTCATGGTCGCGGTGTACTGGATCTTCCAGCGGGCTGCTCCGGCGCGCGTCGATCGGGTGTTCCGCGTCGCACAGCTCGGAAGCTCGGCGCTGTTCTCGTTCTCGCACGGGGCGAACGACGCGCAAAAGACAATGGGCATCATCGTCGGATTGCTCGGCGCGACGCACACGCAGAACATTTTTCGTGGTCAGCAGGGGCTGCTCGGTCTCTTCTATCTGCCCAACCCGGAGGCCGGTGTTCCGTACTGGGTGGAGATCGGCGCCTATAGCTGCATCGCTCTCGGAACGCTGCTGGGCGGCTGGCGAATCGTGCACACGATGGGGAACCGGATCACGAAGCTGCGTCCGGTCGGCGGCTTCTGCGCGGAGACCGGCGGGGCATTCGCCATCCTCATCGCAACGAAGTTCGGAATTCCGGTGAGCACGACGCACACGATCACCGGGGCGATCGTGGGAGTCGGAGCAACGAACGGGGTTTCGGGCGTGCGCTGGGGCGTCGCCGGGCGTATCGTATGGGCATGGATCATGACGATACCTGCCGCCGCAATCATCGCCGGGGCCTCATATTTCATCCTCTCGCGCCTGATTCCGCTGTGACGGGCTCGTGACGGCTTGGCCGCGCTTCAGTCGGTTATGATGAACGCCCGGGCTGAGCCGGGCGTTTCTCGTGTGTAGGCTCGATCGCTGTCTTCCTGCATCCCACGACGATGCACGAACCGCTTCCGCCAACGCTGTTTTTCAACCGCGAGCTCAGCTGGCTCGAGTTCAACGCTCGGGTGCTCAACGAGGCGTTCGACGAGCGCAACCCACTGCTGGAGCGACTCAAGTTCCTGTCGATTTTCAGCACGAACCTCGACGAGTTCTACATGGTCCGCGTCGCCGGGCTTCGTCGACAGGTGGCCGCGGGGGTAACGACGGCGGCGGCGGATGGCTTGTCGCCGCAACCGGCGCTGGATGCGATCGAGCGCCGAGTGCGGGAGCTCCTCGCCCAGGCGCACGAGTATCTGCACGAGCGTCTGCTGCCCGCGCTCCACGACAAGGGCATTCGGCTTGTCCGGATGACCGACCTGTCGCCGAGTGAGTGGAACACGGTCGATCAGTTCTTCGAGTCGGAGGTGTTCCCGGTCCTCACGCCACTGGCAGTCGACCCAGGGCACCCATTTCCGTACGTCTCGAATCTCTCACTCTCGCTCGCGGTCGAGATCCGCGACCCGGATCGCGGCGTCGATCACTTCGCCCGAGTGAAGGTGCCGAAGAGCCTCCCCCGTTGGGTCGCGTTCGGGCGAGGGAATCAGTTCGTGCCGCTCGAGGAAGTCATTGGTGCGAACCTCGGCTCGCTCTTCCCGGGGATGCAGGTGCTCGGCTGGTGGGCGTTCAAGGTGACGCGCTACTCTGACCTCGAGCTGGACAAGACCGTCGACGAGCCCGAGGACCTGCTGGCGATGATCGAAGAGCAGGTGTTCCAGCGCCGGTTTGGTGAGGTGGTGCGGCTCGAGGTGCAGGACGACATGCCGCGGCACATCCGTGCACTCATCCTCGAGGAGTTGCAGGAAGCGGAGCTGCTTCCCGGCCTCTTGCTGGCGGACCGGGACATGTTCGAGGGAGGCCCGCTGCTGGAGCTGGGCGATCTCATGTCGATCGCCGGGCTCGATATCCCCGAGCTGCACGATCCTCCCTTCGTGCCTGCCGTCCCACCGGCGGTCCGCGATGCAACGCGATCGATCTTCGACGTCATCCGCGAGCGCGACCTCCTCGTGCACCACCCCTACGAGTCGTTCACGGCGACCGTCGAGCAGTTCCTGGAT
>Ga0307408_100001703_pt1 | contig 16155 bp, 5 predicted proteins | sample 322Cmetagenome_FD_202116 | JGI IMG/M metagenome (GOLD analysis project Ga0307408, IMG submission 202116) | Maize rhizosphere microbial communities from greenhouse at UC Davis, California, United States - 322HYB-C-3 | ecosystem: Host-associated > Plants > Roots > Rhizosphere > Soil | place: USA...
GCACCGAGATCGGATTGGCGGAGGTGACGATGCCTTCTTCGTCGGTAGCCTTCGCGATGATCGTGTAGCTTCCCGGCGGGACATTGTCCCAGGCAAAGCTATAGGGCACGATGGTGTCTTCACCCAGCAATGTGGTGCCCGAATAGAACTCGACCTTGGTGACGCTGCCATCGAGATCCGACGCCTCGGCTTCCAGCGTGAGGTTCGCCGGAGCGGCGAACTGTGTGCCATTGGCTGGGCCGGTGAGGGCCACCGTCGGTGGGAAGACCGCGCCTTCCGCAATGAACGAGCTGACCGGCGTGGTGATGGTAGAGGTGCCATCGCTGACTTCCGCATACCATTCATAGCGACCACCCGACTCGAGGCCGGACCAATTGATCGTGGCCGTGCCCGACGGGACATTCACATTACCAATCTCGCGGAACGGGCCAACGCCGCCGGACAGGTTCACATCGAGCGAGAACTGGCTGTCGGCATCAGTTTCGAATTGGTTGAGCGTGGGCGAGTAGGATTGCACGTCGACCCGATTGAGCGAGGGGCGGAAGGTCAAGATGCGCAGCCAGCCATCGCCTCCATTACTACGACCCTGGTAGTCTGCGAGGAGCGAGTGAACGGTGCGGCCCTCGAAGGTGTCACTTCGGCGGCCTTCACCGTGGATGTGGCCGCCATGCATCAGGATCAGGTTCGGGTTATCCTTCAGCCCCTGATAGATCGCATTGCCCTGCGTGCTGAAACTTGCAGGCAGGCCGGTGTTCACCATGTGGTGGGTGATCACGATGCCGCGACGGGTCGGATACGCCTTCAGCAGGGCATCCGCCCAATCGATATCGGCGGTGTCCGGCGTGGTGTCGTATTCGAAGCTGATGACGATGAGGTCCATGCCGCCCGCGGTGAAAAGCGTGTAGTTGTTGTCCGCCTTCGCAGGTTCGGAAGTGCCACCGTAGTAGGACTTATCAGCGAAGTGATTGATGCCGGTGGTGGGATGGACTCCGAAGAACTTGTTGAAGTTCGTGGTGGTGCCATCCGCGTCGCCAATCGGGGTCTGGTCGTGGTTGCCTGCGGCCATGATGTAGGGCACGCCTTCCGTGAGCCCGGTGGTCGACGGGTTTTCGAGGCGATACATCGCATTCGACGCGTTCGCCCATTGGGTGGCAGCGGTGGCCGGATTGTCGCCGTTCTGGGTGATGTCGCCGAGGTGAAGGACGAAGCCAATATTGCGCGCGTCTTGTTCGGCGACGATCCAGTCTGTCTGCGCGGAGAAGATGGCCGCACGATTGCCGCCGACGTTTTCCGAATAGAACTGGGTGTCCGGCAGTGCAACGACGGTGAAGTCATCCGAATGCGACGCATTGCCAATGTTGCGGCCGTAAAACTTCACCTGAAGGTTGCCGCCGTTCAGGTCATTGACCGCGGCGGAAAGCTCTCCGGCGAGGGGAATGTCGATCGCGTTGTCGGCGGGCGAAACCAGCGAAATGCTCGGTGGCACATCGAGATTGAACGGTGCCCCGGTGGTGCGCAGGACGCCATTGGCCAGTGCTCCATCGATGGCCGTGCCCGCGCTGCTGATCAGCGTGGTGCCGGAGGTTTCATTCATCGCATACCGGGCGACGAGCCCCGGCGCAGAGGCGACCTCGCTGTTCAGCGTGGACTGGATCTCGCTGAGATCACGCGCCGAGTTCCAGATGCGCACCTCATCCATCTGCCCTTGGAAGAAGCCCTCGCGTGCACCGGTCGAATTCATCGCGGTGCCAAGGCCGGCGTGCTGGATGGAGAGGTTCTGCGGGACCGCGCCTTCGGTCCTGACCGTAGCTTCTTCCTTGCCGTTGAGATAAAGGGTCCACGAGGTGCCATCGAAAGAGACAGCCGCATGCTGCCAGACGCCGATCGGGATCACGGTCTGACCAAACGCGGGATGGTTGAGTCCCGTGCTCGCATCTTCGAAGTCTGCTGCCAGTTTGCCGGTGGCCACATCGATGCCCATGAAGTAATTGCAATTGAGGTTCGCAGGGGTGTCGGCTTCCCCGCGGCCTTTTGCGATCAGTGGGATCGCGGAAACCCCACCGGATCCGGTTCCTGCAGCAATCCCGCCCGCTTCCCGCTTGAACCAGCATTCGATGGTGAAGGTGGAAAGCTTCAGCGCTGGATTGTCGCCAAAGGTGACATGGTCATCCACGCCATCGAAAAACAGGCCGTCGGCACCCGCAGGCGGTGCCACGGAGATCGTGGCCTCAGTGGACGTGGTGTATCCGCCCCTGTCATCGATCGCCCGCGTTTTCAGATCGTGAGTGCCTAGACCCGCTCCATTCCACACGAGCTCATAGGGAGCGGTGGCGTCTTCACCGAGCAGCGTGTCGCCATCGAAGAACTGGACCTTGGTCACCGCGGAGTCATCGGTCGCCGTCGCCGTTAGTGTGACTGGCGTGCCGAAGGTCATGTCCGAGCCATCGGCAGGCGAATTGAGGCTTACCACTGGAGGCGGATTGAAAGCGAACAGCGCGAAGCTGAAACCCACTTCGTTGGCTGCGAGATTCTGAAGGCCCGGGTTCGCGGTCGCGGTGCCTGGAATATCGCGACCTTCGATCACCCAGCGGTTGTTCGCCCCGTCCCACGCGAAGCTCCAGATGTTGTCACCGCGGTTGGTGCCGCTGACTGTGGAGCCTTCGGGGCTGATCAACAGCACGCTGTTGGAGTCATTGCGGCCGGGAGAGGTGAGATACCACTGGCCGGTGCCGCCTTTTGTGACGGTGAAGTTGCCGGAATTCGCCACCGCATCACCCTCGGCATCGATGCGGCCCATCGCCGCGACATCGCTGTGACCGGTGGGGATATAGACGAATGCAACCGGATCGTTCTCGAAGCTGAAGCCATCAGAACCGTTGTCCTTGGAGATCAGCGTGAAGGTGCCGTCGGCATTGGCGGTGGAGAGCGCGTAGTTGTCCTCGTTCTTGCCGCCGGTGACGAGCAGGATGCCATTCTGGCTGGTGGCCGGCACCGCGGCGAAGGTGCCGCGCGAAGCATTATAGCCACCAAGGCGCAGCGTATAGAAACCAGCGCCGCCCGTATTGTCGAACACCGTCGATGTTCCCGGATCGCTGGCTCCGCTGGTCACCGTGAAGCCGGTGCTGCTGCTCGCGAAGCCAGTCAGCGCGCCGTTGTTGTCGGTATTCGTGACCCAGCCGCCGAGCCAGTCGCTGTATTTGAAGTAGCCGAAGGATTGGCTGGTGTTCCACTCCTCGCCGGAAGCGTAGAAAGTGGCGGCATCGGTGGTGGTGATCGCCGTGTTGCCGATGTTGATGGAGCTCGAATAGCCCGCGTAGGTGAAACCGAGGTTGGCCGGCGATTGAATCGCAGGCGTGGCGAAGCCGAGACCTGCACCGATCGGATTCGGCGTGGAGCCTTGATTGCTGCGGCCGTTCTCGGGCAGGGAAGCCATCAGGATGCCATTGGCCACGTCCGCAGCGGGCGTGGCGCCACCGAAACGCAGGCCGAAGTCACCGCGAGTGCCACCGACGTAGGTAGCACCGTTGCTTTGGGACAACGCGCCGGAGACCCCGGTGGCACTGTTTCCCGTGTCGTTCTGAGTGATCGTGAGATTCCCAATGAGCGGGACAGCTCCGAATGCCGGCGAGAGCAGGCACGCAGTGAGCGAGGTGAAGGTGATTCGGGCGCGGCCCTGTGGAGAGGTGTGATGCATGGAGCGTGAGGACGCTCGAGGCATCTAGCTGCGATTCTCAATCCGCGAACCCGCTTTGTGTGAGGAAATCGGGACGTGAAACTTTGGTCACGTAGCGAGGCCCGATGCCCCAGTCCCGGTGACGGAACAGTCAGAAAGCAAAGCTCTGTTAGAGCGCCTTCTCAAAGACCTTCGAATCACGCCCGCTCTCTTCAAGCTGCCGGCGACGGGGCTCGGGCAGAGCTTGCGGGCCAGAGAGTGTGAATCCCACGCGATTCTCGAAAAAGTCCGCCGCGCGGGTGGTCAGGGCGAAGACCCGCGGCAATTCCTTCTCGCGGGCCATCTGCTCGGCATATTTCACCAGATCGACTCCATAGCCCCGGCCTTCGTGATTGAGCTTCACGTAGAGACACGCGATCTCCGCAGTGTGGTCCTCGGGGTATTCATGGAGCGCCACGCACCCGACGACGTTGTCGTCGATGGCCATCACGCTATAATCGCCGATCTTGGCGAGGATGTCTTCATACGTGCGGGCCACCAGCTTGGTGCGCCGCACCGAGCGACCGATCATGCCGAGCAGTTCCGGAATATCCTCCTCACGCAGCGGCCGGATTTCCCGGTAGCTGTCAGCGTGAATCATGGTTCCGACGCCTTCGTTCGAGAAGAGCTCGTCAATGAGCACACCCTGGCGGCGGCCATTGAGCACATGGACACGTGGCACGCCCTTGCGGCAGGCCTCGGCAGCAGCCTTCAGCAAATGACCGCCGCTCACCGTGTTGGAGGCCGCGAGTTCGTCTGCATCCGCGGCACGCACGGCGGGCACGGGTTCGCCCTCGATGAGGATCGTCTCCTCCAACAGCGCGATCAGCTTCACCGCACCGATGCCGAGGGTGAAATCGACCACTTGGGGATCGAGCGGGTCATTCGACGAGGCATCGGCCACGACGGTCTGACCGCGGGCGAGGATGGCCTTGGCCTCCTCCACCGCACCGGGGTCGCCGAGGGGACGGGTGAGCCGGGCCGCCATGATCTCGCACTCCAGCGTCCAGTCGTAGAGATCCTTCAAGTCGCCTCCGAGCACGCCGAGGATGAGCTTCACTCCCACGTCCTCCATTGCAGCGAGATCCAACAGGCTTTCCGCAATGGCAGGCTCGGGCAAAAGTCCGGCCTCAATGAGCACGACGAAGACCTTCCCGCGGAATTGCGGGACATACTGGAGCACCGCACGAAAATCACCCTGGTCGGCCACGCCCGATTTCTAGCAGAGAAACCGAAGCTCCTGCAACCGTTTGCCCCGTCCTGATTAACCGTTCCGGGTAATTTGTTTTTCAGGCAGGGGACCGATGATGGTGTCCTCGACAATCCGCGTTTCCGTCCGTCAAGCTGTGCTACCGCACCGTGCACCTCCTGCTCGCCATCACCGTCTTCCTGCTGACCCTGCTGCCGCTCCATTCCGCTGAGCGTCAGCGCCAGCGGGCCATGGTGCGGCTGTGGCAATCGGAAGACGGCCTGCCGGGAAACGTGGTGCGATCGATGGTGCAGGCGACCGATGGCTATCTGTGGGTAGCCACCGCGGAAGGGATCGCCCGCTTCGATGGGATGGAGTTCGACACCATCGAGCCGGACGGCGAACTGCGCCGCTTCCGTTTCGCCTTCTGGCGGATGTTCGCGCCGGAGGATGGCAGCGTGTGGGTGGCCACGTTCCAAGGAGGGCTCTTCCGGATCCGGGACAGCCGCTTGGAGCGAGTCCTTCATGAGGTGCCCAAATCGCGTCCCCCCTTGATCAGCCAATTGATCCTCGATGGCAGCGGCACGATTCATTTCCGGCGCGGCGAGGAAATCTGGCAAGTGGTAGACGACGTGCCATCACTGGTGGAAAAGCCATCGGACGATCTGAAGGAGCGCTTCGCCCGCGACCACGAAAAGCAAACTGCCGGCGGCCGCGCCGTGGATACAGGGGTTGGCGCGGAGGTTGCGCAGCTCCGCACCAAGGACGGACGCCGCTGGGCGGCCGATGACACGGGCCGGTTGGTGATCGATGGCGAAATCCCGGTCGATTTGCCGGGCGTGGCCTCGCCTTATGTTTTCAATGAACTCTTGCAGGACCGCGAGGGCAATGTGTGGGTAGCCACGCCGCTCAGTGGACTCGCTCGTGTCCGCCCCAGTCGCGTGGAGCCGCTTTCCACCACGGACGGACCAGAGCCCGCGGCGTTTGCGGTGATGCAAGATCGCTCCGGCGACTGGTGGATCGCCAATCGCCGCGGCGGGATTGACCGCTGGAGCAACGGCCAGGTCGAGCACTTGGAACTCGTGCCAGCAGGCTATCAGCGACCGGTGTCGACGATGTTCGAAGACTCGAAGGGCCAGCTATGGGTTGCCGCGCGCGGAGGCTCGGTCTTCCTGAGGCGGCCCGATGGTTCCTTCGCACAGCAGTTCCAAAGAACCCAAGTGCCATCGAAGGTGCGATGCATTCAAGAGGACGATCAAGGCGTCTTATGGTTCGGCGGAACGCAGGGTCTGGCGTCTTACGACGGGAAGACCGTGCGTCAGTATGGCGAAAGCGACGGGTTTCCGAAATGCGAGGTGAGCGTGGTGCTCCGCGACCGCAAGCGTGTGCTGATCGGCACCAACGACGGCCAAGTCTTCGCGGTCGAGAACGGGGGCTTCCGCCTGTTGGGGAATCCCGCACCACTGAAGCACTGGTGGGTTTCGGGCTTGCTCGCCGTGTCGCAGGACGAGTTGTGGGCGACCACGCTCGGCGGCGGTGTCTTCCTGTGGAACGGCAAGTCGTGGCAACAGTTCGCTGCGGACGATGGCCTGCCGGACCTGCGCCTGACCACCATCCTCAGCGATGATCGCGGATACCTGTGGTTTGGCTCGTTGGGCGGCATCCTGCGTGCGAGCCGACAGGAGTTTCTGGATCGGGCACGCAAGCCGGATCGCCAGTTGCACTGGCTGCGACTTGATCGCTCGGACGGCTTGCCTACCCGCGAGTGCATTGGTGGCTATCAACCCGCAGGTTGGAAGGGGAAGGACGGTCGCATGTGGTTCCCCACCGGCAGCGGCGTGGTGCGCGTGCGGCCGGATCTGGTGGAAGTGAACAAGGTGCCGCCACCCGTTTATCTCCGCAGCACCCGCATCAATGGGGTTCAACAGGAAGAGCAGGAGGGGCGGATCGAAGCGGGGCCGGGACGCTCACGCGTTGAGTTCCGCTTCGTGGGACTGAGCTACAGCGCTCCGGAAAAGGTCACGTATCGCGCTCGCCTCCAAGGCCTCGATGATTCGTGGCGCGAGCTCGGCAACCAGCGCTTCGCCGCCTACGAGGCCGTGCCGCCCGGGCGCTACACCTTCGAAGTGATGGCGGTGAATGGCGACGGTGTGTGGAGCAAGCAGGCCGCACGGGTGGGCATCCGCATCAAGCCGCACTTCTGGGAGTCGGCATGGTTCATTCTCACCATGACCGCTCTTACCTTGGCCGGAACGGCGGCGATCGGTTGGTATGTCGCTCGCCGCCGGATGAAGCAACGCATCCAAGTGCTCAAGATCCGCAACGCCCGCGAAAGCGAACGCACCCGGATCGCCCGTGACTTGCACGATGACCTCGGTGCGAGCCTGACAGAAATCTCGATCCTCTCCGCACTCGCTGCCGAAGGCGGCGATGAAAGCGCGATGCGTCCGGCGCTTGACCAACTTTCTAACAAGGCCAAGGCGGTCGTGGGCACCCTTGATGAAATCGTCTGGGCCGTGAATCCGCGCGACGATACCTTGCGCTCGCTGGTGGACTACCTCGCTGCCTTTGCGCGCGAGTTCCTGGATACCGCCAGCATCGCCCTGCGCACCGACATCCCGCGCAACATTCCCGAGACGCCGCTCGATGCCCCGGTTCGTCACGGCGTGTTCCTTGCCGCCCGCGAAGCACTCAACAATCTCGTCAAACACTCGAAAGCCACGCAGGCCCGACTCGCCGTCCAGCACGAGCCCACGAAGCTGGTGATCCGTATCGAGGACAATGGCCGCGGCTTTTCCCAGGAATGGGAGGCCAAGGGCTACGGCGTGGCCAACCTCCGCGAGCGGATGCAAGCCGCCGGTGGCGATTGCTCGATTTCCAGCGTGGCAGGGGAAGGGGTCACCGTGACCTTGACCTTGCCGCTGCTTGCCGACCCATCAAACCCAACCTAGATTTCCCATCGTGTCTGCCAAACCCGAGACCACTGACGTCGCCATCGTTGAAGACAATGCCGCTCTCGGCAGCAGCCTGAAGAAGGTGGTCGAGTCGGATCCGACCTTGCGCTGCATCGGCGTGTGGACCACGGCCGAAGACGCCTTGAAGAAGATCGATGCCTTCCGCCCGCAGATCGTGCTGATGGACATCAATCTGCCCGGCATGTCGGGAATCGAGGCAACCGCGCGGCTCAAGCAGCACTTGCCGGACGTGAAGGTGGTGATGGTCACGGTCTATCGAGACCACGACAAGATCTTCGCGGCGCTGAAAGCGGGGGCCTGCGGCTACTTGCTCAAGCGCTCGAATCCCGCCGAGGTCCGCGAGGCCATCCATGATGTCCGCACCGGCGGAGCTCCAATGAGTCCGGAGATCGCCCGCCGGGTGGTCGAGGCGTTCCATCAACCGGTGAAAGCGGAACCTTCTCTCCTCGACGAAGTGAAGCTCTCCAAGCGCGAAACCGAGATCCTGGAGCTGCTGTGCGAAGGCCTCGCCAACAAGGAGATCGCCGACCGGTTGGACATCTCGGTGGAGACCGTCCGGGTCCACCTGAAGCACGTGTACGAAAAGCTCCACGTGCGTTCGCGGACCGAGGCCGCGATGAAGTACCGCGACTCTCGCGAAGAACCGCGGTTTCCAATTTAACGAACCCTGCGCGTCGGTCCGGGCGCGTTCATGGCGTTTGGTGTTTGAGGTCCCGGGACTACCCCCATTGAGGTAATCGACGGCTGTTGGGGTTTCATGGATAACGATTCTTGTATTGCCGGGATACCGGCAATCCCTCCTTCCCAAGGGAGAAAAACCCTCAAAAACCCCACAACCCATGAAACACACGCCATTTGGTGCGGAGACGCGTGCCTCATTGCTCACTTGCGCCGCTTTGTGCGCGATTTCCACCGGTCACGCTGCGAATGGCAGTTGGTCGGGAACGACCAGCCCCGGGCTCTGGAGCGCTGCCGCCAACTGGACCGGAGGCGTGGTGGCTGATGGGGCAGGGAATACCGGGAACTTTTCCACCGTCGATCTGCCCGACGGCCTTTTCACGGTCTCGCTCGATACGCCGAGGACCCTCGGCAGCCTGACCTTTGGCGATACCGACACCGCCACCGCCGGCTCGTGGCTCATCGATGACAACCTGGACCCCCTCAATGTCCTTACGCTCTCGGGAAGTCCCGTGCTCACGGTGAATGCCCTTGGCACCGGAGCACAGGCCGAGATTAGCGCGGTGATCGCAGGCACCGAGAATCTTGCAAAGGCCGGCACCGGAACACTCGCCCTCAGCGGTGCGAACACTTACAGCGCAGGCACCACCCTCAACGCGGGAACCCTCGCCATCAATAGCGCCACGGCCATCGGCACCGGCGCACTGACGATCAACGGCGGGGCATTGGCGAATACCGGATTCGTGGCCGTTACGTTGACGACGAACAATCCGCAGACGTGGAACTCCAATATCGTTTTCGATGGCACTCAAAACTTGAACCTCGGCACGGGAGCCGTCGCCACTGGCGGTGTTCTCCGGGAAGTGACCGTTAACGCCGGCATTCTCACGGTGGGCGGCGTGATCACCGCTCCGGCAGGTCTGACCAAGTCCGGAACCGGCACCCTGACGCTTGGCGGCAACAATCTTGCCACCCTTAACGGACCACGGTTGGCAAAGGCTGGAACGATCGCGTTGGGCGGCGGCCAAGCCAACGTCCAGAATGCCTTTGGTGACATCACCGGCACGTTGACCTTCGAAGGTGGCACCGTGGTGCTCAACGGCAGCACCGGCACCTTCAATGCCACCACTTGGGGTACCTTCGCCAATCCAGTCTCCATTGCCGCTGGCCAGACCGGCACGCTGAATTGCCATCCACGGGGTTCCATCACCTCTGCCATCAGCGGAGCCGGAACCCTCAATCTCGGCATTCGTGATACCCGTCTCGATTTCAACTGCAACTTGGCCTCCTTCACCGGGACTCTGAACGTCACTTCGACCGTCGCCCCGACGTTCGGTGATCTTCGAGTCAACGGCACCAGCCAGTTTGCCACGACCAAGCTCCATCTCGGGCCGAACGTGTTCATGGCGCAGATCTTCAATCCGCCAAACAGCGGAGCGCTGACCACCGTTCAGAATATTGGCGAATTGAGCGGGGAGGTCGGTTGCACCCTGTCCGGACAACCGGTCAACGGCCGCTTTGTGAACTGGTCGATTGGATCGCTGAACACCAGCACCACCTTTGCCGGCACCATTCAGAACGGCGCGGGCGCATGCCGCATCGTGAAGGTGGGAACCGGCACGCTCACCCTGACAGGAAACAACACCTATACAGGCAACGCCACCGGGGTCGCGGGCACCCAGGTCACCGCCGGCACGCTCTCGATTGGCGACGGCGGCGCCACTGGCAGTCTCGGTAACTCCGATGCAGCCGTCTCCGCTGGGGCGACGCTGATCTTCAATCGCGACGATAGCTCGGTCAGTGCCTATCCCGGAATTCTTTCGGGAGCCGGAAACGTCATCAAGAAGGGCGCGGGCCGGGTGAACTTCAACGGGGTGAATACCTACACCGCGGGAACGGTCATCGAAGGCGGGATCATTGGCGTCAATAGCGCATCTTCGCTCGGCACCGGCGCAGTCAGCTTCACGACCGGCAACGGCGGGATCATGGCCACCGCGCCGGGAGTCGTCGATGGTCACACCTTCAGCGTAGCCAGCGGCATCACGGCCTCTTTTGGAGGAGCCACCGCAGCGGATTCGCTGGAGGTGACCACATCAATCACCGGTGCAGGTTCGCTCGCGGTCGGTGGCAGCGGCGTGGTGAATCTTTCGGGTGCAAATACCTATGGCGGCACCACGACAGTCGCTTCTGGCGCATTGGTAGCAAGCAACGCATCGGGCAGTGCCACTTCGACCGGTGCGGTTTCCCTGAATGGCGGCACGCTTGCGGGCACCGGCACGATTTCTGGCGAGGTAGCAGCAACGAACAACTCTTCCCTCAAGCCCGGCGCGCTGACCCCGACTTCTTCGGGTGTGGGCAACCTAACAGTCGGTTCGCTCAGTCTTGCTGGCGGCACCACGATTTACACCGAGTTCACCGACGCCACGACCTACGACAAGATCATCGTCTCTAACACCAACGGCCTGACCTCGTCCGCGTCCCTCGCCAATCCGGTGATGGTCGACCTGCGCGTGGCGAATTCGGCAGCCAAGTGGACCGCCCCGGGAACCTACACCATCGCCCAATTCGCCGGCACCTTCTCCGGGAATGCCAATGACTTGTTCGAGGTGACCACGGCCAGTCAGCAATCGGGCCAAACCTACACCTTCTCGGTGAGTGGCAATTTGCTCCGGCTTACCATCGCCGGGGCGCTACCCTCCATCTGGAACGTCGATGCGTCGGGCAACTGGTCCACCGCCGGCAACTGGCAGAACGGATCGCCGAATGCCATCGGTGCCACTGCGGAATTCACCACCGCGATCACCGGCCCGCAGACCGTCACCGTGGACGCTGCCCGCACCGTGGGTTTGATGCGGTTCAACAATGCCAATGCCTACACCATTGGCGGCGGCTCGACGCTCACTCTCAATCAAACCACTGGAAACGCCGAGATCCACGTCCTCTCGGGTGGTCACACGATTTCAGCGCCACTAGCACTCACCGACTCGGTCGACATCAATCTTTTCAACTCGGCCAATTCGCTGGCCTTGCTGGGGAACATTAGTGGCACCGGCGGCATTGCGAAGACGAGCCCGGGCAACCTGACACTCGGAGGAACCAATATCTTCTCGGGCGGCATCAACTTCGCCAATGGCACGTTCACCTTCTCCAACAACAGTCTTGGCACGGGCAACCTGACCCTCAACAACGCCACGCTCACGTGGGATAGCGGTAATACCAAGGACATCACCACCGGTCGCTCGGTGATCTTCGGCGAAGACCCGATCACCTTCCTGATGGATGACAATGTCACCCTCGCGAACGACTTCGGAACGCCGGGTGGAGCGAACCTGACGAAGGATGGGATCGGCACCCTCACTCTCACCGCCGACACCACCTTCACCGGCAACGTGACCGTCGCGAATGGCAACCTGACGCTCGGCAATGGTGGCGCGACGGGTTCCGTGTTTGGCAACATCAACCTGACGAATGCTTCCAGTATTCTAACGGTGAACCATTCGGGCGATCATACGATCGGCAACCTCATTTCCGGCACCGGCAGCTTGGTGCTTATTGGCTCGGGCGTTCACACGCTTCTTCAAGCCAACACCTTCACCGGCAGCACCACCATCAATGGTGGCACGGCCTATCTCGGTAGCAACCTGGCGCTGCAGGGCAGCACCTTGGCATATGCCTCCACAGGTGGCACCTTGAGCTTCGGGACGAACTTCTCGGCAACGCTCGGAGGGCTGGAAGGCGACAAGGATCTGGTTCTGGAAAATGCCGACGTCACCCCCGGTGCCGTGACCCTGACGGTTGGCGGCAATGGCAGCAGCACGACCTATAGCGGCATCTTGTCCGGCGCTGGTTCCTTCACCAAGACAGGAGCTGGCACCATGGTCATGAGCGGGGCCCACACCTTCACCGGAGCCACCTTGGTGAGCGGCGGAGCCTTGGAACTGGATCCCACCGTCACGCTCAACAATACCACCGTGAGCGTCGGAGCCACCGGTCGACTGACCAGCAATGGGGCTACCATCAATGCCTCGGCTCTCTCGAACGTCGCCAACGGTACCACTGGCCCTGCGGTTATGGATCTCATGGGAGGCACCGCCAACTATCCCCTTGGCATCAATGCCCTGGGCAATAACAACCAAGGCTACCACATCCAAGTGGCCACCGGCGCAACGCTCAATGTAGGCCCTATCAACCTCGGACGTTCCGGCCTGAGCCTTACTACGGAACCCACCGCTGGTTCGGCGACCGACGGTCTCCGGGTGACAGGTGGCGACGTGAACATCGATGGCACGCTCACACTGGCCAACGGCTCGTCGAACTCCTCGGTCAGCACTCAGATCACGGATGGCTCCTTGGATGTCTCGGGTGCGATTTCCGTCGGCCTGAACAACGGCGGCCGCTGGTCGGTCATCGACGTCGCGGGTGGAGCCTTTACCAGCACCGACACCACCACCGGCGTGCGTCTGGGTGGACCGCAGCAGGGCAATGCGGCCTTCCTGACTCGCGGTGGCACGGCCACAGTCGAGCGCTTCCAGTTCGGAAACTTGGCGCTCGGCGGCACCAGCACCGTCCACGTCAGTGGAGGCGAACTCTACGTCGGCTCCGGTGGCATGGTCATCGGAACCACTGAGCCCGGCTTTGTCGCGACCTTGCGCCTGTCGGGCGGAACCCTCGGGGCGAAGGCCGACTGGTCCACATCGATTCCCGTCGCCACTTCGAACAGCTTCACGGTGAAAGCCGCGGACGCAGCGAATGCTCCTCATGACATCACGCTCTCGGGAGCGGTCACCGGCACCGGTGGTTTGGTAAAGGAGGGCGGTGGCTCGTTGACCATCTCGGGCACCTATAGCTACAGCGGCAATACCGACGTCTCTGCAGGAACGCTCGTCTTGAAATCCGGCACCCTGAGTGACTCCTCTACCGTGGACGTCGCCACCAGTGCGGTCTTGAACCTCGACTTCGTGGGGAACGACACCGTCATCGGATTCAGCATCGACGGTGTGGCACAGGCATCCGGCACGTGGGGAGCCATCGGCTCGGGCGCGGCCCATGAAACCGCACGCATCACCGGAGCAGGCCGGTTGGTCGTTCCCGCCGATCCTTACTTGAGCTGGATTGCCGGCTTCCCGGCGGTCGGAGCTCTGACGGCGAAAACCGACGATCCGGATAACGACGGCCTCACCAACCTCGACGAGTTCGCGCTCGACGGCAATCCGGCCAGCGGAACCGCCAGCGGCAAGCTTCGTGGGCGCCTTGAAACGGTCGGAGCCGAACAAGCACTGGTGATCACGCTACCCGTTCGCAATGGAGCAACCTTTGCGGGCACCATTGCCAAGACTGCCACGATCGACGGAATCCTCTACACCGTGGAAGGATCCAACAGTCTGGGCATCTTCGACCAAGTCGTGACCGAAATAGCGGTCAGCTCTGCCGGGATGCCGACGCCGAATTCCGGATGGTCCTACCATACCTTCCGTCTTAACGGCGCCGTCGGCGGCGCAACCCCGCGCGGGCCGAGAGGCTTCCTGCGAGCCTCCGTCGTGGCCACCACCCCCTAATTCTTTCTCTGGGTATCAATACGGGTAAAAAAGCGGCCCGGGAGAGCAATCTCCCGGGCCCTTTCGTGTTGAGAAGAGGTGAGGAGACTCGCTCCCGCTCAGCGATCCGCGGCAATTGGCTGGTCCAAGACGTTGATACGTCCAGTATCCAAGCGGTAAGCCCAGCTATGGATCTGAAGTTCCTGGCCGCGTTCCCATGCATCTTCGACGATGGTCGTGCGGGCGACATTCTCGGCATTGGAAAGCACGTTGATTTCGCACAAACGGTCGAGCGCCTCCGCCGGCGGAAGCGCAGCCAGCTCGTCCTCGCGCCTCCGAGCGATATTGCGGACGTGCCGCAACCAATTGTCCACCAATCCGTGACGCTGGTTCTCCAAGGCCGCCTTTACGCCGCCGCAACCATAGTGACCGCAGACAATCACGTGCTTCACCTTCAGCACGTCCACCGCGAATTGGAGGACGGAGAGCATGTTGAAGTCGGTCTGCACGCACACGTTCGCCACATTGCGGTGAACGAAGATTTCGCCGGGATCCAGACCGGTGATCTGATTCGCCGGCACCCGGCTGTCCGAGCAGCCGATCCACAGATACTCGGGCGTCTGCTGAGCCACCAGGCGCGAGAAAAACTCCGGATCTTCCGTCACCCTGGCCGCAGCCCACACGCGATTGTTTTCCAACAAATGATCAAGCGAAGACATCGGCGGGGATCAAACCGCACCGGCCCGGGCTTGTCCATGCTCGCGCCGGTCAATGTCCCTGTCCCGCCTGCAATCGCGGGTCGGTGGCGGCAATGATCGCACTCACCGACTGCTGGTTGAAGCCCTTGAAGCCGCCCTTGCGCTGGAGATTCTCCAGATGGCTGCCGATCGCTCCGTCGGCGAGGAAGGTCCGATACTGCGCTTCGTCGATCCGCCCCTCGTCGAGCAGGCGTTTGGCGCGCTCGGGTCTCACCTGCCAACGCTCGCCTTCGGTGAAGGCCTGTTTGAGGAAGGGAAAGTCCGAAAAAGGTTTCATGGTGCCAATCCCTTCCGCCGCGAGTTGCTCGCGCAGCAATGCATGGTCGAAACGGCACTCCAGGTGGTGCATTCCGGCGTCGAGGAAGCTTTCACCGTGCAGGCCAACCCACAGGCCGACGGTGCCGAGTTTGCGCGACGGTGGCAGCGGTTGGCGGGAGAAATCGGTTTTCACATCCTCCGGGAGCAGGTCGAGGTCGCAGAAAACCACGATCCCCTCGACTGGCTGTTCCATGATCTGGGCACCCCAGCCGGCTTGCTCACCAGCGTAGTAGCGCTCGCGTCGTTCGAAACCGAGCTTTTCCATGACGGCCATCAGCGGAACGAAGCCTTCACGAGAACTGCGGAACGTGTGGTGGTCGTGATTCGCCCAGCCAAGACCCAGCCGGTCCTGACGCGATTTCTGGATGCGCGCCGCGCGATTGCGGCGCTGCCAGAACCGCCGTTCACCATCGAATACGACGTGGCAAGTCAGATCGCGGCCAATCATTTCGATCAGCCGGTCGATCAAGGCGAGCGAGGCGGCAAATCCGCTCGCGGGATCGCCGTAGCACCTCCGCCGGGTTTGCCAGAGTTCGGAGGCCTTCATCAGCTTGAGTGCCGAAGCGGCGTCGGACGCGGCGGGGATGTAGCCCCGGTAGCCCCGGCGCTCGACGACGAAAAACCGGGTTTCGTCTTCGAGTCCCACGAGCGCGCGGCGATAGCGGCTCATCGGCTCGCCATCGATCGGCGTGGTGATCTCGTGCACCGCGAGGAACTCAACGATGCTTTCCACGTGGATCGCCAGCGTGTCCAAGCGCGACCCGCTCGCGGGATCGAGAATCACCCGTGGCAACATCGCCTCGGAATGATGCCACGCCTGTTGTCCGGACGACGTCTCGGCTGCCGTGTCCGGGGCGAAGCCGAGCCTCCGCAGATCGTCTGCCGCAGCGTATCCGAGGACCAAGTGGTCGGTCCAATCCATCAACAGGGTGCCCGTTTCATCCCGCATCCGCCGGGTGAGTTCCCGGGCGAAGGTGTGGCGTGAAAGGAA
>Ga0307408_100001704_pt1 | contig 16152 bp, 14 predicted proteins | sample 322Cmetagenome_FD_202116 | JGI IMG/M metagenome (GOLD analysis project Ga0307408, IMG submission 202116) | Maize rhizosphere microbial communities from greenhouse at UC Davis, California, United States - 322HYB-C-3 | ecosystem: Host-associated > Plants > Roots > Rhizosphere > Soil | place...
TTGTTAACCACATTGTCACGTTTTAGTGAGGCGATGAAAACAGTAAAGGACACCCCCGAGAGTAAAGCGGTGTTAGCAGAGATAGTGGCGAAAACCCTTACCAATCTTACCAACTCAATTACGAATACAGTTGCCGTGCAAGGTGAAGTAGGTGCGCGTCAAAATACTCTGGAAAGCTCAAAGGATTTAAATTTGGATGTGGTTTTGTTTTCCAAGCAAACGTTATCCAATTTGGAGAGCCTTGATGTTGCCGAGGCAACCATTCGCTTATCGATGCAGTCGCTGGTGTTGACTGCCTCTCAGCAGAGTTTTGCCAAGGTGAGCCAGCTGACACTTTTTTCTTATCTGTAGCTATCGTTCTTATCAGTGGATGGGGCAAGGTATTGTTGCATCTTGTTCTACCTATTTAATTATCTTTTGCTAATCTTAGTGGGTAGCGTTAGGCTGCGGTTGTACAACAAATTCTCTGTTGAGCTATTAAGAAGAGCTGTTTTATGGATATTGATCCTCTGTTAGATCCTCTTGCTCGCGCCTTAAGTCAATCCCAAGCATTGTTATCCCTGGCTCAAGCGGGTGATTGGGAGTCGTTCGAAACCCTCGTCCAACAACGCCAGCAAGGTCTGTTATCTATTAATGACCATGAGTATCTGGAATCGCTGGCTCAGGCCGATCTTGAAGCCCAGGCTGCTGGTGTTATCCAGGAGATCCAGGGGATCAATAAGCAACTGTCAGAGCTTGCCACAATAAATAGGGAGAATGCTGCGTCAGAATTACGTCAATCCAATCGCGCAAGCAAGGCTATTGATGCATATGGCCGTTAACTTGGCGATTTTTACTTTTCATATAACTTTTTGCGATAGATTTGTTAGTAATTTAATTTAAATAGTTGGTTCCCGTCTAAAAAATTTCTAAAGCTACTCCTGTCTGTGTCGATAACCTTGTTAGAAGTGCTGAATTAGTCCGTTGTTCTCAGGCTTCATCAACCGACTTGTTATCGCAGTGATACTGCACACCGACATTAATCCAGGAGATTAATCATGGCTTTAGTAATTAACAGCAATATCGCCTCCATCAATGCGCAACGTCAATTGATGAACTCAGGCAACGCACTGGATCGTGCTACAGAACGTTTGTCTTCTGGTAACCGTATCAACTCAGCAAAAGACGATGCTGCCGGTCTCGCGATTGGTAACCGTATGACCTCCCAGGTTCGCGGTCTTGACCAAGCCGTTCGTAATGCGAATGACGGTGTGTCGATGATCCAAACTGCTGAAGGTGCCCTGCAAGAATCTACTAACATCCTGCAACGTATGCGTGAACTGGCCGTGCAGTCAGCGAACGGTATCTACAACGATGCTGACCGTAGAACCCTGAACGCTGAAGTTCAACAATTGAAATCTGAACTTGACCGTATTTCTGAAACCACCTCATTCAACGGCCGCAGTTTGTTGGATGGTTCTCTGGGTACAACCGCGTTGCAAGTAGGCTCACAAGCTAATCAAACGCTTGATGTATCAATTGGTTCATTCAGCACTAACTCCATGGGCGGCGCTTCTGCTGACATCGTCGGTGCAGCTACTACGGGTGGTTTGGGATCACTGAGTGCGATGGTAGATGATACCTGGACCATTAATGATATCGACATCGGCACTTTGGCCGGTGGTACCACACTCAATGACAAATTAGCGTTACTGAATGCTGATTTGGACGGTAACGGTGCCAAAGCATCGACCTTGGTAGAAACCACCGCAACTACCACCGGTAGTGGTGTGTTGATTGCGGGTACCAGCCAGCTGACTATCGCTGTTGTTGACGGTAATGGCTTGACCCAGAGCTACGTGATTACCGGCACCAACAATATGGACGAGCTGGTTAAGAAAATTAATGAAGACACCGGTGTTCAAGCCAAAGTAAATGACAACGGCCGCTTGGTTCTGTCAGTAGAGAACGCAGTGTCCATCCAGACTACCGATACCTCAACTGGCCCGGTTGACGGCGCTACCGGTATTACCGACGGCACTTTCAACTTCCGCTTGGTGTTGACTGATACCAGTGCTGACCAACGTGGTGTGAAAGTAGAACGTGGCGCATCAGGTAGCGCTGCACTGGAAGCTGCACTGGGTATCAACGTGTCAGATGATGACGGCAATATCCAGGGTGCTACTGTAGGTGGTGCTGCCGTTACCATGAATAAAGGTGATTTGATCATCAATGGTGTAGAAATTAAGGCCATTACCCTTACTGCTGTAGCTGCAGATAATGCTGCCGAGCTGATCCAACGCCTTAATGAGCAGTCTGCTGAAACTGGTGTTGTCGCCTTTGCCGGTACTGAAGCAACAGCGATCGCACTGCGTTCAGTGTCAGGAGATGCAATCTCAATTAAAGCCGGTGCCAATACGACAGCTGCTCTGGTTCTCGCGCGTACTGGTTTGAAAGAGCGTAATGCGTCTGAAGGTGTAGGTTCTGTTGCGAGTGTGGATGTATCGACTGCCGCGGGTGCCCAGAAAGCCATCGGTATCATCGATAAAGCCATCGACCAAGTAAGTAGTACCCGTGCGGATCTCGGTGCGATCAACAACCGTTTGGACTTTACCGTATCCAACCTGGCAAACATTTCTGAGAAGACTTCAGCTGCCCGTTCACGTATCAACGATGCTGACTTCGCCGCAGAAACTGCTAACTTGAGTCGTTCACAAGTATTGCAACAAGCAGCAACAGCGATGTTGGCTCAGTCAAATGCTCGTCCACAACAAGTACTGTCACTGTTGAGATAAGGTGATAACTTCCTTCGAAGTTAGCCTTAAGGCTAATTTCGAAGGGGTTCCAGTGAGGGCTTAATGATGAATGAAATCACTAAAGTAGCCGCAGGACCGGTGCAGGTTAAATCCGCACCGGCTTCTTCGCTGGTGGGGAGCGCCCAAGGTCAAAAAACCGGCAATCAATTGCCGCCGGCGGCCGAAGCGGCAAACCCTGTACCTGTGGAAACCGTCAATTCTCAAGCGGTACAAGAGAAAGTGCAGGCTGCAGTTGCCCAAATGAATGAATATATTCAGTCAACTCAACGCGACTTGAATTTTAGTTACGACCCAAGTTCCGGTGAAACTGTTGTGAAGGTTTTGGATAGAAATACAAAAGAAGTTATTCGCCAAATACCGAATGAAATATTCCTGCGTTTAGCGCAACAAATGGCGATAGATGATCAGGTTAACCTGATTAATGCGCAGGCATAAAGTATTCATAATGTACTGTTTTTATTGAATAATTTTGTTTTAAATTGCAAGTTAAAGAGCAGCTGTTGGCCGCTCTTTTTTTTTGCTTTTTTTTCGTTTTTTCTCTTTTTTTTGGGCTTTCACTGCAAAGAATTTTATTTTTTTGCGCCTTACCCGCGTTAATTGCCAAGAAAAAATTCACTTCAAAAAATCCCTCTGCCTGTTTGCCATAAGGCTGCGTTATCCATTCGGATAAATCCCTTAAAAATATTCTGGCACGGTCTGTGCAAAAACCGGTTTAGGCGACCCGTATAGAAATCCTGTTGGTAATAATTTCGTACCAGTCTTGCCACGAAGTTCTCACAGACCACGCAATCCAGATTGTCGATGTCACTGGGCTTCACTAGTCGGCTTGTCACAGCAAACGCAACTGTGAACAGGAACAATCATTAGGAGATTTATTATGCCTTTAGTCATTAACACCAATGTCGCTTCCTTGAATTCACAGCGCCAATTGATGAACTCAGGAAACGCGCTCGATAGAGCGACTGAGCGTTTATCTTCTGGCCAACGTGTTAACTCTGCCAAAGACGACGCAGCAGGCCTGGCGATTTCCAATCGTATGACATCGCAAATCCGCGGTCTGGACCAAGCAATCCGCAACGCTAACGATGGCGTATCACTGGTTCAAACAGCTGAAGGTGCACTGCAAGAAGTGACCAATATCCTGCAGCGTATCCGTGAGCTTTCGATCCAATCTGCAAACGGTATCTACAACGATGATGACCGTAAAACTTTGGATGCCGAGGTTCAGCAGCTCAAGTTGGAAATGGATCGAATTTCTGAAACCACCTCGTTTAATGGACAGAGATTACTGGATGGCACCTTGGGCGATACCTTTCTCCAAGTGGGCTCCCAGGCTAACGAAACCATGGATATCAGTATTGGCTCTTTCAATACCTATGCCATGGGCGGATCATCGGGTGATATCGTTGGTGAGCCGGTTGCAACCGGCCTGGTTGCACTCAACGCGTTATTGGCGGGTGACTTGACCATTAATGGCACGGCAATTAAACCGCTAACGCCACCTGCCACCAATTTGAATGAAGCCTTGGCCAGTATTAATGCCGACCTTGAAGGTAAGAGTGCTGAAGCGACCTCGTTGGTTCAGGTAAGCGCAAGTACTGCAGGTTCCGGTGTGCTGCGCGCGCCGAGTGAAACACTGGAATTAACCCTGGTTGATGGCAATGGTTTATCACAAACCTACACCATCACCGGTACTACCAGCATGAAAGACCTGGTAGATAAAATTAACGCTGAAACGGCTGTTGAAGCGACGGTAGACGCAAGCGGTAAACTGATTTTGACCGCGCCGGGCGCCACTTCCCTCACTATCGATGAGACACCGATATCGGGTAACCCGACCGGGTTGGCGGATGCGACCACCAACTTCTCCATGGTGTTTAACGATACCAGTGCTGATCGGCTCGGTGTGCAAATCCAACTGGGTGCAACCGGTGCTCCTGCCGCTCCAAGGGTTCTGGCATTGGGTATTGATGTAAATGATGCCAATGGCAATTTGCTGGGCCGCGATGTGACGGCGATTACCGGTGTCGTATTGCAGGAAGGCGATCTTATTATTAACGATATACCCATCGGTAAAATTACTGCAGGCGCAACCGTAGCCGCGACTGCTGCGGAAGCAATCCGCGTAATTAACCTGTCTGCCGATGCAACTGGTGTTGTGGCCTTCGCAAATGGTGCTGCCGGTGTGGCATTGCGCTCAGCCAACGGAGAAGAGATTGCGATTAAATATGGCGATACTGCAACTCCTGCGAACGTATTGAACGTGACCGGGTTTAAGGAGCGCAATGACACTGAAGGTGTAGGCAGTGTGGCCAGTATCAAGATCGATACTTATGATGGAGCACAGCGGGCTATAGGTATTGTGGATAAGGCGCTCGAACAAGTGAATGCGACCCGTGCAGATTTGGGTGCGGTCAATAACCGCTTGGATTTCACCATGTCTAACCTTGCCAACGTATCTGAAAAAACATCGGCATCCCGTTCGCGGATTATCGATGCCGACTTTGCCGCTGAAACTGCCGCGCTGAGCCGTGCGCAAGTTCTGCAGCAGGCAGCCACTGCGATGTTGGCCCAATCCAATGCCAGACCTGAGCAGGTGCTTTCACTGCTGAGATAATTCAATGGGGCAATTCAGTCATAACCCTTCAAAACCGCAGCTTGCTGCGGTTTTTTTTTGATTTTTAACCTGATGTTGGTTTCTCTCGACTAGGCTTAAGTAAATTAAAAATCAGGTTTGCTGCATGGTTATGGGCTTTCACACTACAGTTCCGCACTCGCCAGCAGCCGTGTTTGTGCTGCGCATTTTTTTACTCGCGTTGGCCTATGTTGTTGCCGGACGCTTATCGCTGCTATTGGCGATTCCGCCGGGCTTTGTCTCGGGTCTATTTTTGCCGATGGGAATTGCGCTCGGGGCGGTATTGATTTGGGGCTTGCCCATGGCAATCGGGGTTTTCCTTGGTTCAACATTGCTGAATATTTCTATCAGTCCCGCTCCGTCAATATCGCTGCCGGTTGTGTTGGTTGCGGCAGAAATTGCCTGTGGTAGCACCTTGGCAAGTCTCGTGGGAGCGTTATTAATTCGCCGCTATGTTGGCTTTCCCAATAATTTGACCGACGAGCGAAAAATTTTTGCATTCTTTGCCTTGGGTGGGCCTGTGGCGACTAGCCTGAGTGCAAGCATCGGTGTGCTGACTCTGTATGTGAACGGTCTTATTCAATCGGAGCACATTTTATATAGCTGGTGGACTTGGTGGATCGGTGATGCCATCGGTGTATTAATTGCTACGCCATTGGTGTGTGTCTTTTTTGCAGAGCCGCGCCATTTTTGGCGTGGCCGCCGTCTTACTGTGGGTGCCCCGCTGGTGGTGAGTAGTTTGGTTGTGGTTGCCGTGTTTATTATGTCCAGCAACAACGAACAAAAAAAACTCAATGACCAATTTGAACAACAAGCACGTGTGGTTTCCGGGGCTGTTGATACGGGTTTATCGTCAGTGGTTTATACGCTGGCGACCTTGAGTGGTTTATTTGTTGCGTCGGAGCATGTAACCCGTGTCGAGTTTGCACATTACATTGATCAGGTAATTATTGAAAAGCACGGTGTTTCCGGTTTCTCCTGGAACCAGCGTGTACTTCATGCAGACCGTGCTGACTATGAAGCTGCAATGCGCACTGACACGTCGCCACAGTTTTCTATCAAAGAAAGGGATTCAAACGGTGCATTTGTTACAGCGCCGGAGCGCCCAGAATATATCTCCATTACTTATGTTGAGCCGTGGCAAAAAAATGCGATGATTCTCGGGTTTAATGTGGCATCTGATCCGGTGCGTGATGAGACGTTAGCGCGCGCGCGGGATAGCGGCCATTTTGCGATGACGCCACCGTTACAGTTATTGCAGGATGAAATGATGTCTCCGGGGGTGGTGATGTATTACCCGGTTTATGAGCGTGATCATCCGACCAGTAGTACGCTTGAGCGACGTGAATCACTAATGGGTTATGCGACGGCTATAGTGCGCACAAATGATTTAATTCATTCAGTACTCACGGCTTTTTCATCGGATGATTATCATCTCCATATTATTGACGTTACTGATGCAGAACAGTCACAGGTTTTTTACCACACCATAGCAACTGATTTGCCGGCGTACGCACAAGAACTGGTGTTTGATCAAGAGATCTCGGTGGGTGGCAGGCGATTATTGATTAGTATTGCCCCCACACAAAAATTTTTAAGCGAGCATGTCAGTTTGCAATCCTGGTTTGTGTTGGCAGGTGGTTTATTGTTTTGCAGTTTGCTGGGGGGATTTTTGCTGCTGATTAGCGGACGCACGCAGCACATCAGTAATCTGGTTGAACAGCGCACCAAAGAATTGGCGGCGATTTTGGAAAATGCAGTGGAATCTATTTTGGTTGTGGATGAACAAGGTCTTATTGAAAAGGCCAATCCTGCGGCAGCGCAGTTATTCAAATATCCATTGATACAATTTTCTGCTTTGCATATCGCGGATCTGGTGCCGATATTGCGGCATGAATTTAATGTACAAGGTGATGATTTAACAACGTCTTATATGCGGGAAACGCTTGGGCGCCGCAGCGATGGCAGCGATCTGGAAATTGAATTGAGTATTAGTCCGGTTGTTATCCATGAGCGAAAACTTTTCACGTTCATCATCCACGATGCTACCGCCAAACGAAAAGTTGATCGTTTGAAAAGTGAATTTATTTCTACTGTGAGCCATGAGTTGCGCACGCCGCTGACCTCTATTAAAGGGGCACTTGGCATAGTCTTGAGCGGCAGCTCGGGTGAAATGGCCGATAAGGTCAGGGATTTGCTTGTGATTGCCAGCAATAATGCGGAGCGTCTGGCGCGTTTGGTCAACGATATTTTGGATGTGGACAAGCTGGAGTTTGGCAATCTGGTATTGAACATAAAACGCTGCAATATTTATCCGCTCGTGCAGCAGTCAATCGAGCAAAACCAAGGCTACGCCGCACGTTATGGTGTCAACCTGCAATTGGATGGCGCCGATGAAGCGGCTATCCACTGTGCGGCGAGTATTGATAGCGATCGCTTTCTGCAAGTTATGGCTAATTTGCTTTCCAATGCGGTCAAATTTTCCTATCTGGATGGTGTGGTGCGCGTGCAATTAACGGTGGATGGACACGAATTAACGGTCTCAGTGAGCGATGAAGGGCAGGGTATTGCCGATGATTTCCGCCAGCGTATTTTCCAGCGCTTTGCCCAAGGTGATTCTTCCGATACCCGCCGCCGTGACGGTACTGGCCTTGGGTTAAGCATTACCAAATCTATTATCGAGCGAATGGGAGGCAAAATTGATTACCAGTCAAGGGTCGGCAGGGGCAGCCGTTTCTATTTCACACTGCCAATAACGAAGTAACAGGAAACCTCTTTAGGTTAATTATTAATAACAAAATCAATAGATTGGCGCAGTTCGTGCTCAACTTACATTAGTGAAGTTTTTTCCCGAAAAAAGCGGCAAAACCGGCTAAAGTTTATCCATGGGTTGCCGCTAACCTAATGTAATTGAAGATAGCCAAGCGGTAATTTGTGGCGGGGAGTATCCATGGTGAGCGGTACATCAAGTACAACTAACAACAATGCATCGACGGGTTCCAGCATTATCAGTGCTCTGGGAACTGGTTCGGGTATTGATTCCAATAAGTTGGCCGACCAACTGACTGAAGCCAGTAAAATGGTTCAGGCGCAACGCCTCACCTCTAAAAAGACCCTGCTGGAAACCCAAATTTCTGATTATGGTTTGTTGCGCAGTTCGCTTTCCAAACTGGAAACCGCTGCGGCGGCATTAGGCAGTGCGGATACATTTAATGCGAAAGCGCTGTCGCTGCCGGACACCAAATTGCTTAGCATCACCAAGCTGGACGCGAAAGCGACTGCGGGTAGCTACCAATTAAAAGTGGAGCAGATTGCCCAGGCGCAGTCCTTGAGTTCCGGCACCTACGCCTCTGTTAACTCACCTGTGGGCAAAGGCACCCTGACAATACGTTTGGGGGACTGGAATGCAGGATTAACCGATTTTACGGTTGACTCCAGTAAAACCGGTGGAACCATTACTATTGATGACACCAATAATTCACTCACCGGATTGCGTGACGCCATCAACAAAGAAAACCTTGGTGTTACCGCGAGTATTGTGAGTGATGGCGGTTCTTTCAAGTTGTTATTGACCGCCAAAACCGGTGCCAAAAACGAAATTGAAATTACAGCGGCTGAAGATGGCGGCTCGCCCGGTTTAGCGAATTTTAATTTTAACGAAACTACGCGCAACCTTAGCCAACAACAAGAAGGCCTCGATGCACAAGTGCGCATCAATGGCCTATTGGTGAACCGCGAATCCAATCACATTACCGATGTGGTTGAAGGGATGGAGTTTGATTTATTCGCCAGCTCACCCACTGAAACAATCAACGTGATTATTTCAGAAGATAAATCGATTGCTGAGCAGACCATCCGGGATTTTGTCACTGCCTACAATACCTTCAGGACCGAAGTAGAGTCATTGGTTGGCTTCGATACAGAAGAAAAAGAGTACGGCAGTTTGCATCGCGATCCTTTGGCAAAAAACCTGATGCAGAGCCTGCGCAATACCCTTACCGGTTCTGTTCCGGGGATCACCGGCATATTTTCTACGCTCTCGGAGCTGGGTATCCGCACTGAGTTGGATGGTTCGCTCAAAATTATCGAAGTGGAAGGCAATACGGGCTTCAGGGCGGCAATTGATAATAACTTCGAACGTGTGCGCGATTTATTTGTGCCCAAAACCTCATCTTCGGCGTCTGATATTGATGTCACCAAATTCAGTGCCAGAAGCCAACCGGGCACCTATGAGGTAGTAATCACCCAGCAACCCAGCAAGGGGCAACTCACTGCGGCGAACATTGTCTCTGCCTTTCCGATCGACACTACCGGTAAAGACTACAGTTTTACGGTGAAATTAAATGGGGTTGCGTCCGCGTCCATCAGTTTACCCACGGGCAAGAGTTATGCGAATGGTGCCGAGTTGGCGGCTGATTTACAAAGCCTGATCAATTTGGATTCCAACATAAAAACCGCCAAAGCAACGGTTGCGGTTAGTTTTGACGGCAGCAAGCTGTCGTTTTTATCCGATTCCTATGGCGCATCCAGTAACGTTGAATTTTCTGTGGTTGGCGCCGATATGGCTGACCTTGGTATTAGCGTCGGCGCAGGTACTGCCGGCACTGACGTAGCCGGCACCATAGACGGTGTTGCAGCGTTCGGGGTGGGTAATATTTTGTTGCCTGCGCTGGGCAGTAAAGCGGAGGGGTTGAGTTTAAGTATTCAGCCCGGTGCAACTTCCGGCAGTATTACCTTCACCCGCGGCTTTGCGGGAACATTGAGTAGCCTGGTGAATGAATTTCTAAAAACATCCGGGCTTATCAAAGAGCGCGAAGACACGATCAACAAAGATATCGAGCGTGTTGAAGACGATGAACAGGCGTTGAATCGCCGCAGTGAAGCCTATCGAGCGCGCTTGATGGCGCAGTTCCAGGCGATGGAGTCTATTGTCCGCTCACTCAATTCAACCGGGGATTTCCTGGATGGCATCGTAGATCGCCTGCCATTTACATCGCAAAATGGTTAATACTTTGCTATACCCTAATAACGGTTGACACTTGTCAAATTGCTGGAGGGGTTATGCCAAACGTATTTGCGCTTGTACCTGCCCGCGGTGGATCAAAAAGCATACTGCAAAAAAATATTGTGCCTTTGGTCGATCAACCTCTGTTGGCCTATACACTGAAAGCAGCGCAAGAATCCGGTGTTGTCGATTCCGTTTATGTATCCTCGGATGACGACCAGATTTTATCGGTTGCCCATTACTATGGTGCAGAGCGCATCAAGCGCGACCCTCACCTCGCTCGCGATGAATCCCCGATTGATCCTGTTGTTGCAGAATTTATCCACCGCCTGAAATTGGGCGGCAAGGATATTATTATTTTATTGCTGCCCACATCGCCGTTGCGCACAGCGGTACATATTCGCGAAGCGCTGGCAGAGTTCCGCGATTTTCCCACCTGCCGCAGCCTGATTAGCGTGTGCGAGATTAATAATCAATTGATGAAAGCTTATGTGGGGGGCGGTGAATTTTTGCAGCCACTTGCCGGTGCGCATTCATCGTATATGCGTCGCCAGGATTTGCCCTCGCTCTATATGCCCAATGGGGCAATTTCTATTTTTAAAGTGGATGAATTTATGCGCGAAGAAAAAATTCCGCGCACCCATGAAATTCCCTATTTGATGTCGGATTACGACAGCCTTGATGTAGATACCCCCGCCGATTTGTTGGTTGCAGAGCAGCGGTTGAGCAAGCGTGCGACAGAAAAATAACCTTGGCAATATTCGTACTTTTATCCGGATTATTCTTTATTGGATTGCGCTTCTTTTTTAAGGCGTGCCTGCAGGTTTTTCCAGACGGCTTCCTCATCTTCAGCCGGTTCGTTGAGTGTTATTTTTGCGCCGACTTGTCGCGTAATTTTTAAATGCCGGACAAATCGGCGGCAGTTGGCGCACATCAATAAATGCAAACGTATTTGCCATTTAAGCGGTGTGCTCTTGTCAAGGTAATCGCTGGCAATGGTGGCGACTTGTTTGCAACTTAGCATGAGCCAGTCTCCTGATAACGGTCAATTACCTGCATGAGCGTGAGGCGGGCGCGGTGCACCAATACCCTTACATTGGCTGCACTGACGGCGAGGATGTTGCAAATATCCTCAAACGATTGTTGTTCAATATCGCGCAAGATAAACGCCGCTTTTTGTGCGGGTGGCAAGAGATCTAGCGTGCGGTTAATACAGTGTTGCAATTGTTGTTCTTCTAATAATGCATCGGGTGATTCAGTATTCCATTGCGGTATTGGCTGCTGCCAATGGCCATCTGCTTTGAAATTGCCGCCGTCAAGATAGCTTCCCGGTGTTTCACCATCCAATTGCTCCAGTGATACTTGCCGCGATTCTTTGCGCAAACGCGCTTTTGCCTGATTGCTCACAATGGTCAGCAACCAGGTTTTTAGCGAGGAGCGCCGTTCAAAAGTGGCGATATTTTTATACACTGAAACCCAAGCCTCTTGCACAACATCATCGGCAAAAATATCGCCAGCGATGGCGCGCGCAATATTCAACATCAGCGAATGGTGCAGTGCAATTACTTGGCGGAATGCGCGGTCGTCGCCGCGAACCAATTGCGCAATCAGCTCGCTTTCATCGCTTGAGGTGGTTGTGGTCATCCGGTTGCTCGTTGTCGGCTGAGGCGAATTGCGCATAGCAGTTTGCGCTATTGGTGCCAGCTTAACACTCGCCATAATCACTTTGCACACCGGATTATCTCGTTAACGAAACGTTTTTTAATAAAGGATACTTGCGGCCAAGATACAGGGTTAACCAATAATCCAGGCTGTGATATCGCCCGCCACCCAAACCTGCCAGTGCCAGCAGCATGATGAAATAGGTTGCTGCGAATTCAATACCGTTATTGAGGATCACAAATTTTCCGCTGGCGGTGAGCCATTCATAGTTGCCGTGTGTTTGCAAAATGTCGCGTGCGCGCTCCAATTTTTCGGGTGCCGCTAGTACTTGCTCATTGGCAAAGGGCGCATTGGCATCGGCAATAGCTTGCCAACCGTTATCCCAATGCACACAAAGAATTGCAATGAGCATGGTGACCATCAGCGGAATGCTGATCAAACGGGTGAATAATCCCAGCAATAGCAATACCGCTCCAATAAGTTCAGCAGCCGTTGCGAGCACCGCCATTAAAAATGGAAAGGGCAGGCCCAATCCCCAATCGGAATTGCCGAACCATTCGACGGTGCTGTCAAAGGCGTTGAATTTGCTCATGCCTGCCATCCAAAAAATGGGGGCGAGATACAGGCGCAATGCGAGGCTTGCAAGATCAGAGCTATTGTTAATGAGGCTATTGTGCAGACGGCAAAGCGAGGTGGTGTTAAACATATAAGGCATCCATAAGCATTAATGTGCTTATAGATGCCTGAGAGGAGGGATTGTTACAAATATTCCTGATAGGCCTGTGTGTTGATGTGTGCGCAGCTTACTGCGCCTTTTTCTTTAATGCTTCGGCTTCTTTTTTCAATGCCTCATCAAATTCCAGCTGCTCCTGATCTACCTCTGGCACAGCGGGCACTGCTTGCTGAAGATTTTCAGTGGCTTGTGTTTTGACTTTTTCGACTGAGTTATTTGCCGCATCATCAATTTTTTTAGTGATATTGTCGGTTACAGCTTCAACCGGATTCTCTACAATTTTTTGTACATCCAGCAGGGCTTTTTGTTTTTCTTCCAGGGATTTTTTGGCTGCCTGGGCTTTGTCGTAAGCGCTCTGCAATTCTTTAGGGAGTACGGGGGTGATGGCTTGTTTTGCGCCTTCGATTTGCTCGGAGAGAATTTCCGGTGTGCCATCCTTAATTAACATCACTGCCATTTGGTTGGTATCGGCGTTCCAGACCATCGCGGCTTTATCGGTAATCTCTTGCACTTTTGGCGGTGCATAACGCGAAGCGACATAGAATAGGGCGCCTTCCTGTTGGATCGTTTGCGCGGTACGCAGGAGTTTCATGGTGGGTTCGTATTTATCACCCAGCAATGCAGTCATGCGGTCTTTCACCATGGGCGTTTCAAACAGGTCAACCTCATTGGGGTCAAAACCCACTAGGGGTTTTAGAAATGACCACATCAATTTACTTTGCAACTGGTTGCCAATCAGCAGGGATGAAACACAGGCAGACAGAAAAATGCAAATAAACGCGATAGATAGAATTTTGGTTGTGCGCATAAACAATCCGGTAAAGAAATGAGGGGGGAAATATTGTCGGTTCGCAGTGTACGCAATGTGATTTGCGTCGTACATAAGGCGCTGGGCATTAGGATAAGTAATTTGGCGCGCCATCTTATCCCTCCGGGGAAAAAATAACCCCATTCCGGTGGAGGCTATTTGGCTAATGTGATTGAATGTCGGATCAATACCCCTCATAACATCCACAAATAGACAATAAGTTGAACTCGTTAATCACAAGGAAAGCGCCTTGAAAATTTTAGTGGCAATCAAGCGCGTAGTGGACCCTGGTGTCCGCGTACGCCCTTTAACTGATGGCAGTGGTATGGATATCGCCACTGCCAAAATGTCGATGAATCCCTTTTGCGAAATTGCTGTTGAAGAAGCTATACGCCTCAAAGAGCAAGGCTTGGCGACCGAAGTTGTCGTGGTGACTATCGGCTCCCAATCAGCTCAGGAGCAATTGCGCAGTGCACTCGCCCTGGGTGCGGACCGGGCGTTGCATATCGTGACTGATCTCCCCCTCGAACCACTCGCCATTGCCAAAGTGCTACATGTACTGGTGCAGCAAGAGCAGCCCCAACTGGTGTTGTTAGGTAAGCAGTCTATCGATGGTGACCACAACCAAACCGGGCAGATGCTGGCAGCGCTGTGTGGTTATCCACAGGGTACTTTTGCCTCCCGTATTGAATGCAAAGGCGATGAGGTCTGGGTAACCCGTGAGTTAGATGGGGGATTGCAGACCCTCGCGTTGAAACTACCCGCCGTCGTTACTACTGACCTGCGCCTCAACCAGCCCCGCTACCCGACTATGCCCAACATTATGAAAGCGCGCCAGAAGCCGCTGGCCGTAATCCCCTTGGCGGATTTGGGTGTGGAGCTGCAGGCACGCCTGCAAATTCTCGCACTGGAGACGCCCAAGCTGCGCCAGCAGGGAATTAGGGTGAAAAGCGTTGCTGAACTGGTGGATAAACTAAGGCAGGAGGCCAAGGTGCTATGACGTTAACAAATAATCCAGCCGTACTGATATTGGTCGAACAGGATGCCGGCGGTTTCAGCTTGATCAATCTCAAGGTGATGGGCGCGGTTGAACGCCTGCGTCATTTTGTTGATCTTCAAGTGGATTTATTGGTGGTAGGTAAGGATTGCGCTGCAGTTGCTGATAAGGCCGCACGTATTCCAGGCGTTCGCCAAGTGCTGGTTGCCGATAGTGATAGCTGCGAACAGCAGTTACCGGAAGCGCTTGCTCCCTGGTTGGCGAAGCTGGCTTGCGATTACGCTTATGTCTGTGTAGGCGCGACTACCTTCGGTAAAAACCTGTTGCCGCGTGTGGCGGCCTTGATGGATATCCAGCCGGTGACTGATGTGGTCGCCATACACTCAGCCTGCGAATTCTCGCGGCCCATTTATGCAGGGAGCGCGCTGGCGCGCATGCGCACCGACCAGCCGATCAAGCTCTTGAGTGTTCGTGCAAGTGCTTTTGCTGATGTCGCCTTGGGGGAGAGCATCGCAGCGGTTGTGCCCATCACACCGCCTCCGCCGCAACACATAAGCCGTTTTATTGACCAGCAACAGGTGCAGGCTGAACGGCCTGAACTTGCTTCTGCACGGGTGGTAGTGTCGGGTGGGCGCGGGTTACAAGCAGGGGAAAACTTTCAGCTGCTCTATAAATTGGCCGATAAACTCGGTGCAGCGGTAGGTGCATCCCGCGCAGCGGTCGATGCCGGGTTTGCCCCCAACGATATGCAGGTCGGCCAAACCGGTAAAGTGGTGGCACCGGAGCTGTATATTGCGATAGGGCTATCGGGTGCGGTACAGCATTTGGCGGGCATGCGTGATTCACGGGTGGTAGTGGCAATCAACAAAGACCCGGATGCACCCATCTTTCAAGCGGCAGATTATGGTTTGGTCGCCGATTTATTTGATGCGGTGCCCGAGTTGATCGAACTTTTGTAAAAGTGCTGTAACAAATATGCTTAACCTAACCCCTAAAGCCGCTAATACAGCGGCTTTTTGTTTTTTTCGCTACAATGCCGCCCCATTCATCTTCTTCACGTTTTTATCAGGCTTAATCGACCATGAATCTCGAACAATTTGAAACCTGGGCTATGTACATTTGTGGCGGCGGGCTGATTATCTTTATGTTTTTTATTGTGTGGGATCTCGCCAAAAAATCAAAAGCGGGCCGGTTTGGTACCTTTATCCTGTTTGGTGTGCTGGGTTTTGCGATTATGGTGTTTGTGATTAAAGAAGTATTTGTACACATCCTCAGCTAGCCTTGATGGGGTAGCGCCGATTCCAATCATCATTTTGGGTTAACCATGTTCCATTTTTTTGTCCCCGTCACCAAGGTTCAAAAAGACCGCGCGATTATGCGCGAAACCGACGCACGCGTTGCCAAATACAGCCGGCGCGGTTTAATCCTTAACTTTATTGTTTTTGTACTCTGTCTTGCCTTTGGTGACTTTCAGGAAAAAGAGCACAACCTGGCGATAGTGCTGGTGACCGGATTAC
>Ga0307408_100001705_pt1 | contig 16149 bp, 17 predicted proteins | sample 322Cmetagenome_FD_202116 | JGI IMG/M metagenome (GOLD analysis project Ga0307408, IMG submission 202116) | Maize rhizosphere microbial communities from greenhouse at UC Davis, California, United States - 322HYB-C-3 | ecosystem: Host-associated > Plants > Roots > Rhizosphere > Soil | place...
CATGATGTCGTCTTTCATTGCATCAGGGTCGATGATCATGATACGCCTGTTCGGCGCCGCAAGCGCCGCCTCGACGTATTCAAAACCGCACCGTGTCAGCCGCTCGCGATGCCCGACCAACCTGACCCGCACTGGTGAATTGCCCGGTCGCCGCGGCATGTTCTTGCGGTGCCCGTTCAAGCCGGATCCGATTTCTTGCACCGCATCCACGATGACCAGCTGATTGTCGATCGCCTATGCCGTCAATCGCACCCGTTGCTTGTCAAGATCATGCTTTGGGTCCGCGCCCGACACCCGCGCAGACAGCGCGATCCCGGATGACTTTGACGCTGCATGAACCACAACTGTTCCTGGTGGCAATTGCCCACACCGAACAGGCATCGTCCTGGCTTTCCATATGCGCCATGCGGTTTTATCACTGATGCCTTGAAGTTCAGCCCATACGCCAAGTTTCATGCTGAGGATCATGTCTCGTATGGCTATATTTATCCATATTTATGTCAGCAGTTGCCAGCCCCGCGCATCGCGCGGATGGTATTTCAGGCTGCCCAGTTGCAGCGCATACTGGCGCGCGAATTCCGCGCCCAGGAAAAAGATCTGCGCCGAGTAATAGACCCACAACAGCAAGGCGATCAGCGATCCGGCCGCGCCGAAGCTGTCGGCCACGCCGCTGTTGCCGATATAGGCGCCGATGGCAAACTTACCGAGGGTGAACAGGGCGGCCGTGCCGAGCGCGCCAATCACGACGTCGTGCCACGACAACTTGATACGGGGCAGCATTTTGAATATCACGCCAAACATGGCGGCGATCACGGCGAAGCCGATCACCCAGTTAATGCCGGTTAACAGCATCGTGGTGCCGCCCCAGCGGCCTTGCCAGAATTTTTCCAGCACGGCCAGCGCGGCGCTGACCACCAGCGACACCAGCAACAAGAAGCCCAGCACCAGCACCATGCCGAACGACAGCAGGCGGGTCCGCAGCGTGTCCCACAACGAGCCTTGTTTCAGCGGCGGCAGTTGCCAGATTTCATCGAGGCTGGCTTTCAATTCCGCAAACACGGTGGTGGCGCCAACCAGCAGCAGCACACCGGCTGTCACCGTGGCCAGCACGCCGTCTTCGTGGTCGCGCGCGCCGGCCAGGATCACTTGCAGCGCTTCCGCGCCACGCGCACCCATCAAGCCCTTTAACTGGCCGAATAACTCGCCCTGCGCCGCTTGCTGGCCGTAAAACAGGCCGGCAATGGCGATCACCAGCACCAGGATGGGGGCAATCGAAAACGCGGTATAAAAGGCGAGGGCGGCGCCCTTGCTGCTGTCGCGGTGCTCGAACCATTCCGTGATGGCGCACAGGGCGACCGTGCGCAACGCGCGGCCGCGATGACGAATGAATTTCATCGGGACTGCTCCTGAAAAAGAAAAGGGGCCGTGTGGCCCCTTTTCGCGATTGCTGCGGAAGTTTAATTCACGCGGCGTTCGATCGTTACTTGCTCGACTTCAACGCGGCGGTTAGGTTCCAGGCACTTGATCAAGTCTGCCCGTTTTTGCTTCTTGCCGTCGCATGCCACGAGCGGGTTCGCCTTGCCTTTGCCCACGGCGTTCAGACGGTCAGCGGCCACGCCTTTGGCCACCAGGTATTGCTTGACCGAGTTGGCGCGCTGTTCCGACAGTTTCTGGTTGTACTTGTCGGAGCCCAGGCGGTCGGTGTAGCCGGTGATGGTCACGTTGCCCACGGAGGGGTTGTTGGCCAGCAGGGCCGCCAGTTCATCCAGCTTCGGCTGGTTCGGGTTCAGCTTGGCGCTGTCGAAGGCGAACAGTTCGGTGGCCGACATGCTGATTTTTTCAAACTTCGGCGCTGGTGGTGGCGGTGGCGGCGGAGCGACCGGCGCTGGTGCCGGCGGCGGGGTTGGCGCGGCTTTTGGCGCCGGCGCCGGTGGCACCGGCTTGGCGCCCAGCGCGTAGTTCAGGCCCAGGGTCAGGTACAGGTTGTTGGCCTTGTCGCCGGCTGCCGGGAACGCAGAGCCGCGCAGGAAACCGTGCACATTGCGCAGGTCGGCTTGCAGCGCCAGGCGGTCCGACAGGTCCGCCTGGAAGCCCAGGCCGGCGCTGACGAATGGCGAGCTCTTTTGCGTCTTGCCACTGATGCGCAGGTTGGTCTGGTCGCGCTCGGCGCCCGCACCGATCAGCACGAACGGACGGAACGATTTGCGGGAGAACAGGTACAGGCCGTCGAGGCCGACGGTTTCTTGTTGGTAGCGCTGGCCGGCTTCTTTCGAACGGGCATAGGTGTAACCCATTTGCACGTCCCAGTTGTCGGCAACCGGCTTACCGAATTTCAGTCCGGCGCCGTAGCCGGTTTTGTCCACGCCGAAGTCCGAATCCGGTTTCATGGCGCTGATCGAAGGCTGGATATACCAGGATGGATTGATGGCTGCGTCTTGCGCCAGGGCGGCGGTCGAGGTCAGCAAAGCCGTGGCGATTGCGATTTTCTTAATTTTTTTCACAAGTTACTCCGATGTTAGTAGGGTGATGCTGCTGCATCACAATGTTTCCAGCGCGTAGCTGTTGGACTGAACTTTATGGACGTTCGTGCAATACCACTGTGCGCCAGCGCACATGCGAGGCGATATCGTTGTGGAATTGCTACAGTCCGGCCGAGTCCAGGGGGAGGCCGCCACGGTGGCGTTCCCCCAAACGAAACCGCGCCACACCAAATGGTGCAGCGCGGCAAGCATTGTAGCAGAGTAACTATCTGCTTAATCAAAAAGTCTTATCGTGCGGGCTCCGCCGGGCGATCCGGAACGATCACCGTGGTGTCGCCTGGTTTGCCTGGTTCACCCTGGGGGCCGGGTGCGCCTTGCGGCCCCGCTGGACCAGGCACGGGAACCGGGACCGGCACGGCGGCGGGCGCCGGCGTTTCCACCACGGGCGGGTTGTTGACGGTGGTGCGTTCGCACGCGGTCAGGGCAAGGGTGGCCGCGGTGGCGGCCAGCAACATGGTTAATTTCATGATGTGGTCCTTCAAGTGGAAAAGGTGAGGCCAGCATAAAGCGCCGCTCCCGCCCGTTCTGTTCGCAAACGCACCCAACCGGCACGGCCCGGCCCCCGGCCGCGGCCGCCTGAAGCATGACAATTTACCTACGTATTTCCAGTATTGCTCACTTATGTTCGTTGCCGCACAGACCGGATTTTGCCGGCCCGGCATCCTGATGCCCAGATGTAGACGACGCACGCCGCCTGATTTTCCCGGCGGGTGCCGCGATCGATGCGATCGCGCCTCTGGCTATCGATAAGGAGTATTCACATGCATGCATTCAGAGAAAACCAAGAGTCCAGTCTTGCTGACCAGCAGGAAGCGGCAAAGATGATGGATAAGCCGAGACTGGCACTGGTGGAGCGCCCCGGCCCCATCCCTGATCGCAAGCCGTTGTCCCTGGCCTCGATTGAGCGCGTGCGCTCGACCTCGGCCACGCTGCGCCGCATCGAAAATATGCAAAAACTGATTGCTGAGTTGCAACAGCATGAGATGCTGGCGGATGAAATCGCCTGGTTCCTGAAGTTTTCGCCCTCCGGCGCCCGCAAATATATCCGCGACTTGCGCGAGGCGGGCGTGATTGAGTTGGCGCGTTATATCGAAGGCACCGCGACTTACCTGGGCAAGGCTGTGTATCAACTGACGCCGGATGCCGAGCGCGTCAAGCAGTTCCTGGGAGCCATTTCCCAGCCGAAACGTGAAGGCGCGCCACCCCGCAAGGAACGCCCCAGCCTGCGCGACCAGGCCATGGCCGGCGCCGGCCGCCACTTCCATATCCTGGCCGACGATACCCACTACGCGATCCGCGTGAACCGGGCTCCCGTGACGCGCGATCCGCTGGTGGCGGCCCTGTTTGGCGCGGCGCCGTCGATGCAGAAAGCGCAGTCCTGAAGCACGCCCCCAGCGCGGCGGCAGTGCCACAGTCAATACAGCCGGACGCCGTTCCGGCTGTTTGCATTGCATAACTGCATTGCATTGTTGCGCTGAATGGTTACATTGAATTGTCACATTGAATTGTTATTGCTGAACCCCATCTTGGTGGCTGACCTTTAATTCTGGACGGCACTATGGAAGCATTGTGGTGGATTCCCCTGCTGGCACTGGCATGCGCCTTGCCCCTGCTGGTACCGCGCTGGCGCCTGCGGCGCGCGCTGGCGCAGCCGTTGCCGCCCCATGCGCTGGCGGTGTTTGAGCACAATATCGCACCGTACCGCCGCATGGATGCGGCCACGCGGCTGCAGTTGCAGCAACTGGTCAAGCATTTCCTGCACACGAAAAAATTCGTGGGCTGCGAAGGCCTGGAAATCACCGATGAGATGCGCTACACCATCGCCGGCCAAGCCAGCCTGCTGGTGCTGAACCGGGCCAACAAGGTGTACCAGGCGCTGCATACCATCCTGGTGTATCCCGGTGCCTTCCTGGTGCCGCGGCGCGAAGTGGGAGCGGGCGGCGTCGTCACGGATACCCGGCAAACCCTGCTGGGCGAATCGTGGGAAGACGGCCGTGTCGTGCTGTCGTGGGAGGATGTCCTGCAGGCGTCGCGGCACTGGGGGGAGAGCCACCATGTGGTGCTGCACGAATTCGCCCATCAGCTCGACAGTGAATCGGGCCACACCAATGGCGCCCCCTACCTGGGCAGCCCGGACAGCTATCGCAGCTGGGCCAGCGTGCTGTCGCGCGATTTCGCCAACCTGCAACACGACGCGTATTACGGCCGCACCGACAGCGTGCTGGACCATTACGGCGCCACCAGCCCGGCGGAATTCTTCGCGGTGGCCACGGAAACCTTCTTTGGCAAACCCTGGCAAATGCGTGAACGGCATCCGGCGCTGTATGACGAATTGCAAAAATATTACCGCGTCGATCCCCGCGACTGGAGCGATGCGCCGCCGGCGTGGACGCCGGAGGTGGTGTTGACGGCGCCGCCGGCCGCGGGCCGATCATTTGCCATCGCCAGCTGGTAATCGCTGGCACGCGTGTGGGAACGCACGGAACGCGTTCCAGGACTCGGGCAAGCTGGTGCGCCATGACCATCCACACGGGAGCGCACCATGAGCACCATCATTGCAGGCCATTTCCAGTTACAGGAAGACATCGACCGGGCGCGCGATGCGTTGCAGGCGGCGGGCTTTCCTGCGCACCAGATCTCTGCATTCTTTGTCAATCCGCCGGGCCAGCATGCCGCGCTGGACCTGGGCGGCGACCGCGACAAGTCCCCGGGCGCCAAGGAAACCGGCGCCGGCGTTGCCAAGGGCGTGGCGGCCGGCAGCGCCGTGGGCGCGGTCATCGGTGCGGCCAGCGCCCCGGTGACGGGGCCGCTGGGCGCGGTGGTCGGCGCCCTGGTCGGCGGCCACGTGGGTTCGCTGTACAGTTTTTCCGATATGAAGGAAGCGGGGGAGCCGGAACAGGGCAGTATCGCCAACCAGGTGGAACAGCGGCCCAGCGGCATGCTGATCGCCGTGGCGCTGGGTGATGCCGATGACCTGCCGGGGCAGGAACAGCGCGCCATCGACGTGCTGCGCCAACAGGGCGCCCACCATATCGAGGAAGCCGAAGGCACCATCGTGGACGGGGATTGGCAAGACTTCAACCCGTTGTCGCTGCCGCTGCTGATTACCCGCTGAGGCGCGACCTGCGCGGGCGCATTGCGTGTTGCAGCGCTGCACACATTTCCCCAAGAAATGCTTGAATCGCGGCGTTAGTTGCTACAATAAAAATACTAATACTGCGATCCTCAAACAAGGGGAGGTGCGATGACACACGCATGGGTGGAGCTGACACGTCCCGATGGCCGCAACGTTGCCGCGCCAACGGAGTCGCAACTGGCCGCGGCCCTGGCTGAAGTGTACAGCGGCAAGGCGCAGGCCCCCGATGGTGGCCCCGGCACGGCAGTATTGCGGTTCGGCTATGACGATGGCTTGATGTATGAAGTCGAAGTCGCGGCAGGCGGCGATATCTGTTACGCGGAATGGTCGGACCGCGATTGTGAAATCGCGCTGGCCACCCCCCGTAAAATGGCGGGCGCCGCGCAGGAAGCGGCCATGCAGCTATGGCTCTGGCTGGCAAAACGCCAAGTGGCGAAAATCCGCAGCCAGGCGTGGCAGTCGGACGAGTGAACGCGTGGCGCCGTCGTCCGGCGCTGTTCCAGCACCGCGTCAGTACGCCGCTATCAATGCGCCATCAATACCGGCAGCGTCATCGATTCCAGCACCGTGCGCGTGACCCCGCCCAGCAGCGTTTCGCGGAAACGCGAATGGCCGTAAGCACCCAGCACCAGCAAGTCGCATTCCTGGTCGCTAGCCAGCGACAGCAAGGCTTCGCCGGTGCCGGAAGGGCGTTTCAGCATGCCGCCGCGCTGGGTCTGGCGCACCAGGATTTCCGCATCGATCCCGTGCCGCATCAGGAATTTCAACAAGTCGCAGCCGGGCGACTCGCCGTGCAGCGCTTTTTGATAATCCGGATCGAACACGGCAATGAAGACGCGGTCGGCACGCTTGAGCAGCGGCAGCGCTTCGCGCACGGCGCGCGCCGCTTCCTTGCTGCCATTCCACGCCACCAGGACGCGCCGCGCCGGCGCATGGGCGGCGCCGGCCGGGCGCGGCAATCCGGTATAGGGCACCACCAGCACCGGGCGGCCGGAATTGGTCAGGACCTGCGCCGGGAACTCGGTGCCGGCCATGGTCGCCACATGTTCCGGGTCGGCCTGGCCGATCACGACCAGGTCGGCGTGGCGGGCCAGCAAGCTCAGGCCGGCGCCCGGATCGTCATCGACCACGCGTTGCTCGAACGATTGCAAGCCGAGGCGCTGGACCAGCGGCACGAATTGTTCCAGTGCACGGTTGGCGCGCTCACGCAGGAAGTTCAAGTGCAGGGCGAGATTGGGATCCTGCTCATCGAGGATGGCATTCTGGTACAGCACGCGTGAAATGCCGGTCAGCGCGACGCCCAGCAAATGGCCGTCATCTTGCAGCGCCAGTTCGACGGCGTAACGGATCCGTTCCGCCACCCGGGGCGTTTCATCCACGTGCACCAGGATCGAACGGTAAGCCATGGTGACCTCTCGCAGGGACATGGCTTGATTATAGGCCTGCCTTGCGCGGGATGGACACACGGATGGCGGGGCGATGCGTTAGCGCTGGCGGCGCTCGCTTTGCGTCTGGCACGCGATGCACAGGGTGGCTTCGGGGCGCGCCTGCAGGCGCGAGTAGCCGATGTCGTTGCCGCAGTTTTCGCAACTGCCATAACTGCCGTCCGAAAACTTGGCCAGTGCGTGCTTAATGGCACGCAATTGCGTCAGCTGGTGACTCACGGTTTCCTGCTGTAACTGGTTCATCGTGCGGTTGCTGGCGCTGTCGGCCGGCGAGGTTTCCACTTCTTCCACGGCGGGGCCCGCGGTGGCCAGCGCGACCTGGTCCAGCAGCATGTGACGGCGCTGTTCCAGCGCCGCGTGCAGCATGCCCTGCTGCTTGTGGGTCAATCCGTCCATGCCTGCCTCCTCCTGGTTTCTATAGTAGAGGGGGCAGGCGGGACGGCGCGCACAATAGGGACTACGCTTTCCCGTTGTGACGCAAGGCGGTGACGCGGTCGCGTACCTGGCGGATGGCGGCGGGCCACTTTGCCGGCTTGCCGGCGGCAAGCGCGCCCGCCAGGGTGACGAGGTCCGCCGCCAGGGCCACCAGCGCCTGCACCTTCGCCACGTGGCGCAGGGTCTCGCGCGCGCTGGCCGTGACTTCCTTCAGTTCCTGGCGCACGCTGTCGAGGCCGGCCGACGCCAGCACGGCCGCCTGCACATACAGGGTGTTGGCGGCCTGGCGCAGCAGCACTTCCTGGTCGAACAGCGCTTGCGCGGCTTCCTGCGTGATGCCCTGGGCGAGGTCGCCGGTCGTGGCGGCGGCGGCCTGGTCCGGCTGGCGCTGGCGGATGGCGTGCATGATGCGTTCGTGCAGGGTATCGGCGCAGGCGGACAGGCTGTCCGCAAGGGCGGCGACGCCGGCTTCGATCCCGGCCGGTGCGGGAGGGGCGGGCACGGATGTGGTGTCGGGCGGGATGGGGGATTTGGTGGCGCACATGGGCATCTCCGGTGGAAGGAATCAGGGCTGTTCGAGCTGGGTGGCAAGCTGCGTGGCGGGCGGCTGGGCGAGCGCCTCGGCATGCAGGCGCAGCGTGCCGGACGCTTGCCGCAGCGCCTCGGTGGCGGCCGCGTTGTCCGGCTGTTCCAGCCGCTGCAGCAGCGCCGTATGGGCCGCCGCGATGGCGGCCACATGTTTGATGGCCAGCGTATGGCGCAGGCCGGCCACGCGGTATTCCTGCGCGCGGGCCTGGCGATGGGCCTTGGCCAGCGCCGCCAGCAGGCGGTCGCGGGGCGTCTCGGCAAACGGGATTTCCACGTCCAGCATGCCGAGCACGATGGCGCGTTCGTTGTCGCTGCTTTTGTCGTAATAGCGCAGCAGGCGCTGCATGGCGTCGAGTAGCAATTGCAGGTGCGGTTCGGCGTCGCGCACCATTTGCCGCAAGGCGTTTTCCTGTTCCCGCGCCGTGGCGGCGCGCGCCACGAGGCGCGCCAGCCCGGTAAAGGCTTTGACGTGGCGGTCATCGAGGCCCGCGTCGGGCCACGCCTTGATGCTGCCGCCCAGCGCCTTGATCGGCGCGTCGAGCGAAAAGGCGTCCGCGCCCGCCACCTGGCCCAGGGTGCGCAGGTATTCCACGACGGCGCCGTGGATCGCCATGATATCGGCAAAGACGGCGCGCCGCTGCGTGTCGGCGGCGCGCTCGCGCGCGTCGGCGGCGGCCGTCAGGTAAGGGCGCTCACGGGTATAGGTGTCGCGGAATCGCTCGCTGAGGTCGGCATAGCCGCCCAGCTTGACGGCATGGGTGGCGACATCGCGTGCTTCCTGCAGGCGGGGACTGGTGGTGCAGCCGGCCAGAACCGCCAGCAGCAGGGTGCAGCGCAGCGCGTGGAGCGTGCGGCGCGAGGGGGGCGGCAAGATCATGTTTCCTCCCGGATAGGAATGAAATCTGATCTTGCCTCCGGTACATTGGGGCGCTATTGCGTCCGCGCAAATTTCCTCGGGGTTACAGCTGCGTGCGCCAGCCCAGGCCTTCCACGGTCCCGCCGCGCGGGTTGTATTCGCAGCCGATCCAGCCCGCATAACCGAGTTCATCGAGCAGCTTGAACAGGAACGGGTAATGGATTTCCCCGGTGCCGGGTTCGTGGCGGCCCGGCGTATCGGCCAGTTGCATGTGGCCGATGCGGGGCAGGTGCGCGCGGATGGTATTGGCCAGTTCGCCTTCCATCCGCTGCATGTGGTAAATGTCGTATTGCAGGAACAGGTTGGGGCGCGCGCACGCGTCCATGATGCCCAGCGCCTGCCCGCTGCGGTTGAGGAAATAACCCGGCATGTCATACGTATTGATCGGCTCGATCATGACGTCGATGCCGTGCCGGCCGCACTGGTCGGCGGCGTATTGCAGGTTCTGGACATAGGTGTCGCGGGCCCGCTCGGGCTCCAGGCCGTGCGGCACTTTGCCGGCCATGCAGTGCAGGCGCGGCACGTCCAGTTCCGTGGCGAATTCAATCGCCAGTTGCACGCCTTCGCGGAATTCATCGGCGCGGCGCGGATCGCACGCCATGCCGCGGTCGCCGGCATTCCAGTCGCCGCACGGCATGTTGTGCAACACCAGTTGCAACTGGTGGCGGTGCAGGCGGTCCGCGATCTGGTCGGGATCGAATGCGTAGGGGAACAGGAATTCGACGGCATCGAAGCCGGCCTCGCGGGCGGCGGCAAAGCGGTCCAGGAACGGCAGTTCCGTGAACAGCATCGACAGGTTGGCGGCAAATTTGGGCATGGCTCGTCCTGTTGAGATTAAACAGGGCGTTATCGTAATCCAAATTCGCGGGGGATGCCGGGCGTTCCGGCGGCACAGGACGGCATTGTGAATGCCGCCCTGTGCCGCCAGTAGCGGCAATCGCTTCGCGGCTTAGCGGCTTAGCGGTCGCGGCCGCCCGTGCGTTGTTGCTGGCCGCTGCGCGGCGCGTTGCGCGGACCGTTCGACGCGCCCTGGCTGCGGCCGCCCGGTGCGGCACCGCGGCCCTGGCTGCCCGCGCTGCGGTTGCCGTTGGCCGCGCCCGGCGTGCGCGGCTGGGCCGCGGCGGCGCGGTTGCCGTTCGGGGCGGCCGGGGCACGGCCCTGGCCGCCGGCATTGGCGCGCCCGGCGCCAGCGCCGCCATTGCCGCCATTGCCACGGTTGCCGTTGGCGCCGGCGCCGGCGCCGGCATTGCGGCCGCCACCGTTACCCTGGCGCGGATTGCGATGTTGACCGGCGCCGCTGCGCAGCTGGATCGGTTGCGGTTTCGCGCTCGGGTCCGGCTCGAAGCCCGGGATCACTTCGCGTGGCAGGGTTTGCTTGATGAGCTTTTCAATGTCTTTCAACATCACGTGCTCGTCCACGCACACCAGCGACACGGCTTCGCCGGTGGCGCCGGCGCGGCCGGTACGGCCGATCCGGTGCACATAATCTTCCGGCACATTCGGCAAGTCATAGTTCACCACGTGCGGCAGCTGGTCGATATCGATGCCACGGGCCGCGATGTCGGTGGCCACCAGCACTTGCAGGGTGCCATCCTTGAACTCCGCCAGCGCGCGGGTGCGGGCCGACTGGCTCTTGTTGCCGTGGATCGCCATACCGTTGATGCCGTCACCGGCCAGCTGTTCCACCAGTTTATTGGCGCCATGCTTGGTGCGGGTAAACACCAGGACCTGGGTCCACTGCTGGCCGCGGATCAGGTGCGACAGCATCTTGTGTTTCTTGTCGCGGTCGACCGGGTGGATTTTCTGCGAAATGATTTCCACGGTCGAATTGCGGCGCGCCACTTCGATGGTGGCGGGATTGTTCAGCAAGCCATCGGCCAGCGCCTTGATCTCATCCGAGAACGTGGCCGAGAACAGCAGGTTCTGGCGTTTCGGCGGCAGCGCGGCCAGCACTTTGCGGATATCGCGGATAAAGCCCATGTCGAGCATGCGGTCGGCTTCGTCCAGCACCAGGATTTCAACCCGCGACAGGTCGATCGTGTTTTGGCCCATGTGGTCCAGCAGGCGGCCGGGGGTCGCCACCAGGATGTCCACGCCGTGGCGCAGCTGCTTGATTTGCGGGTTGATGCTGACGCCGCCGAAGATCACGGCCGAGTTCAGCTTGGTGTATTTGCCATAGACGCGCACGCTTTCCTCGACCTGTGCCGCCAGTTCGCGGGTCGGGGTCAGGATCAGGGCGCGGATCGGGCGGGTTGACGTCGTATTGATCAGCTTGGCGCCGTTCGCGTCGGTGGACAGGCGGTGCAAGAGGGGCAGCGTAAAGCCGGCCGTCTTGCCTGTGCCGGTTTGTGCGCCGGCGAGCAGATCACCACCGTTCAGGACGGCGGGGATCGCTTGCGTCTGGATCGGCGTTGGCGTGGTGTAACCAGTTTCAGTCACCGCGCGAACGATGGATTCAGACAGACCAAGGGTATTAAAGGGCATGTTAACTTTTGGTTAAGGTCAAGCAGGCGCCGGATGGGCGCTACGCTATCGGTTTACTAAGGGGGATCAGCCGGGCATGTGGCTGGGTCGTACCGCCCGGCGAGTATAACAGCAGTTTTGAAAGTCTATTGCGACACAGCAACAATAAAAGGGGGCTGGCCCCTTTTATTTTGTAACAGAATTACGGAACATTGTCTGAATAGTACGGTTGACCGGTTTTGTCCTGGACTCAGGCGAATTCCGCCAGCAGACCGACCATCTGGCCAAACACTTTCGGGCTGCCGGCAATCACGTGGCCTTTGTGCAGGTAGTCGGACTCGCCATTGAATTCGCCCACGATGCCGCCCGCTTCGGTGACCAGCAGGCTGCCCGCGGCGATATCCCACGCGTTCAGGTTTTTCTCGTAGAAGCCGTCCAGGCGGCCGCAGGCCACGTAGGCCAGGTCCAGCGCGGCGGAACCGGCGCGGCGTACGCCCTGGCAGCGTTCAGCCATCAGGCCGTACATTTTCAGGTATTCGTTGAGCGCGGCAGGGTTGCCGGTTTTGTAGCCGGTGGCGATCAGCGCGTTGGCAATGCGGTCCAGCTTGCCCACACGGATACGTTTTTCATTCAGGTAAGCACCGGCGCCCTTGGTGGCGGTGAACAGGTCGTTGCGGGCCGGATCGTAGATCACGGCCTGGGTGATGACGCCACGGGTCTGCAGCGCGATGGAAATCGCGTACTGCGGGAAACCGTGCATGAAGTTGGTGGTGCCGTCCAGCGGATCGATGATCCACACGTTCTCGGTGTCGTCGTTCACATTGGCGGAAGCGCCGGATTCCTCGCACAGGAAACCGTGGTCGGGGTAGGCTTTGGAGAGCACCTCGATGATCGCTTCTTCGGCGGCGCGGTCAACGTCGGTAACGAAATCGTTATGATTTTTTTCGGTGACAATGACGCGCTCGATGTCGAAGGTGGCGCGGTTGATGACGGCGGCGGCGCGGCGGGCGGCTTTGACCGCCGTATTGATCATTGGGTGCATGTGAGCTTCCGTAAAATAAAACGCATGGCCCGCGCGGCGCATGAATCAACAATGCAGCCTGGCAGGTTGGCGTGTGAACAAGAATGAGAAAGAGCGCGGCGCTTGCGATCGGTGTAAAGTCCGGGGCAAAGTCGTTACAATGCCCGCTTCGCAAACGCGTAATTGCGCTATTTTAAATGAACCTGCCTCAAAACACAGCATCGATCTTCACTCGCCTGCGAATTGTTCTCGTCGAAACTAGCCGTCCCGGCAATATTGGCTCGGTGGCGCGCGCCATGAAAACCATGGGTTTTTCCGACCTGGTGCTGGTCAATCCCCGTTTTGAGGGGGCGCTGCGGCATGAAGAGGCGGTGGCGTTTGCCAGCGGTGCGCAAGATATCCTGGCGTCGGCCCGCATCGTCGGCTCCATGGCCGAAGCGCTGGACGGCATCCATTTCGCCGCGGCCGTGTCGGCCCGCCTGCGCGAATATTCGCCGCCGGTGCTGACGCCGCGCGCGGTGGCGGAACAGGTGGCGGCGCAGCCGGCATTGCAGGCCGCGCTCATTTTTGGCAATGAACGCTTTGGCTTGCCCAACGAGATCGTGGAACAAGCCAATGTGCTGATTAACATTCCCGCCAATCCCGACTATTCCTCCCTGAACCTGGCGCAGGCGGCGCAAGTGCTGGTGTATGAATGCCGCATGGCCGGGCTGGCGGGGCGGCAGGCGCTTGACGCGCGCGCGCCCGGCAATGGCGGCGTGATCGGGTTCCAGGGCGAAGCCGCGTCGCTGGCGCAAATCGATGGCATGTATGCCCACCTGGAGCAGGCGCTGGTGCAAGTCGGCTTCCTCGACGCCGACAACCCGCGCAAGCTGATGCCGCGCTTGAAACGGCTGTTTGCCCGCACCCGGCTGGAAACCGAGGAAGTCAATATCCTGCGCGGCATCGCGCGGCAAATCATGGCCCGCTGCAAATCCTGATTACGTCACGGCGAACGGGTCGGGATCGCGGGCATAGCTGCGCGCGAGGATTTCCCGCTCGCGCCGGATAATGGTGTCGACGAATTCGCGCGGCTTTTTCATTTTGCGGAACGCATTGAAGCCGCGCTCGAGGAAGCGCTGCAGGCTGCCCAGTCCCGCCATTTTCGCCGGTCCGCGCATCAGCACCAGGGTGCCATACAACATCGGTATGCGCACCAGTTCGCTCAGCGAATCCCCCAGGTTTTGCACCAGGTCCAGCTGGCGCTCGCGGTCGGCGCGCGTCATCGCCTGGCGGTACGCTTCTACATATTGTTGTTCTGTAAATTCCGGGCCCAGCAAGCGGGCCATGGCGGTGTCGAGCCGCTCGGCCAGCGCATCGAGGCTCATGGCGTCGGTCATGGTTTGCAGCGCATCGGCGGGTAGCACCCGCAGCATGGTGGGGGCGATGCGTTCCAGGTCGACGTCGCGCTGGGTCAGGTCGTGCGTGCCATAGAGTTCATCGAGGAAAAACAACACGGCGTCATAGGTGTCGCCCCGCATCAGGTCGGCATGGGTGGCGGCCAGGCGCTGGCTTTGAAAGGATTTCAGGGCCAGCCGGGCCGAATGCAGGGCGGGATCGGTGCCGGCGGCCTGGCGTTCCAGACGGGCGTTGCGGAGTTGGATTTCCAGGGGGCTGAGCGTATGCTTTTTCTTCATGGGGCACGTTTTTACCAGAAACCCGGTGGAGGAAGGCCTCTATTTTTGGCCTCCTGGGTCATTAGTGTCCTGTCGTACACTGAAAAACACGTCTGATATGAAGCATAAGACACTTAGAACAAGATTTGGAGACAGCATGACCAATCGCAGAACCTTCCTGAAGGCCGGGGTGCTGGGCGCCCTGGTGCTGGCGGCGGGCGGGGCCCTGTACCGCAAGGTGCAAGGCCCGCCGCCGCTGGCGCCGTACCAGTTCGATGGTGGGGCCCGCAGCGTGCTGGCCGCGATTGTTCCCGCGATACTCGGTCCCATGTTGCCGTCGGAGGCGGCTGCCCGCGGCGCCATGGTGGCCCGCACCGTCGAAGGCGTGCAGGGCGCCGTCGCGACGCTGCCGCTGTCGACGCAAAAGGAAATCCAGGATCTGTTCGGTTTGCTGTGGCTGGCGCCGGCGCGCCGCTTGCTGGCGGGCATCCCGGCGTGGGACGAAGCCAGCACCGAACAGGTGGCGGCCTTCCTGCAAGGGTGGCGCACGCACCGCTTCGGCATGCTGCGCGGCGCCTACGCGGCATTACACGACCTGGTGCTGGGCGCCTGGTATGCGCAACCGGATGCCTGGGCCGCGATCGGCTATCCAGGCCCGATCAAGGAATTGAGCTGAGAACCCCATGGCAGACATTGAAATCAAACCCCAGGCGGGCGGCTCCGTGATTCCCGACCCGATCAAGGCCGGCCTGGCGCGCGGCTGGAACGTCACGGATTGCTCGACCTTGCAGCAAGACCAGGCCATCGAGGTGGACGTGGCCATTGTCGGCAGCGGCGCGGGCGGCGGCGTCACGGCGGAAATCCTGACCCTGGCCGGCTTCAGCGTCGTGGTCATCGAAGAAGGACCGCTGAAATCGTCGAGCGACTTCAAGATGCGCGAAGCGCAAGCCTATCCCGCCCTGTACCAGGAAGGCGCGGCGCGCAAGACGCGCGATAAAACCATCAACATCCTGCAGGGCCGAACCGTGGGCGGTTCCACCACGGTCAACTGGACTTCCAGCTTCCGCACCCCGGACGACACGCTGGGCTACTGGCAATCGGCATTCGGCCTGGGCGATTATTCGAAGGAAGCGCTGGCGCCGTGGTTCGAGATGATGGAACAGCGCCTGCACGTGGCGAAGTGGGAAGTGCCGCCCAATGAAAACAACAACCTGCTGGCGAAAGGCGCGGAAAAGCTCGGCATTCCGACCGACACCATCCGCCGCAACGTCAACGGTTGCTGGAACCTGGGTTATTGCGGCATGGGGTGTCCGACCAACGCCAAGCAATCAATGCTGGTGACCACCATCCCGTCCGCGCTGGACCATGGCGCGCGTCTGCTGCACCATGCGCGCGCCTGGCAACTGGCCTTCAACGGCAACCAGGTCGACCACCTCACCGTGCATGCGATGGCGGCCGACGGCTTGGCGCCGACCGGCAAGACCATCACCGTCAAGGCCAGGCACTATGTCCTGTCCGGCGGGGCCATCAACAATCCGGGCTTGCTGCTGCGCTCGAAAGCGCCGGACCCGCACGGGCTGGTGGGGCGCCGCACGTTCCTGCACCCGACCGTCGGTTCGGCCGCGCTGTTCGAACAAAAAGTCGAGGGGTGGGCGGGGGCGCCGCAATCGGTGTATTCCGACCACTTCCTGCACCGCGATGCGGTCGATGGCCCGGTCGGCTACAAGCTGGAAGTGCCGCCCCAGCATCCGGTGCTGATGTCGACCACGCTGCAAGGCTTTGGCCAGGTCCATGCGGACTTGATGCGCCAGTTCCCGCACGTGCACACCGGGCTGGCGCTGTTGCGCGACGGGTTTAACGCGGACTCGCAAGGCGGCAGCGTCGGCCTCAATGATTACGGCTTGCCGGTGCTCGATTATCCGATCACCCCGGCGATCTGGGATGGCGTGC
>Ga0307408_100001708_pt1 | contig 16126 bp, 18 predicted proteins | sample 322Cmetagenome_FD_202116 | JGI IMG/M metagenome (GOLD analysis project Ga0307408, IMG submission 202116) | Maize rhizosphere microbial communities from greenhouse at UC Davis, California, United States - 322HYB-C-3 | ecosystem: Host-associated > Plants > Roots > Rhizosphere > Soil | place...
GCCTTAAACTAACCAATTATAAACCTTATGTTGTCTTTAATACAATTACAATGCCAGTGTACTTTAGACACTTATAAAAACCCTCCCCAGAGCTTAAATCGCCATCTTTTTAAAACTTTACGTGAAATACCTGACTAAATTACTGCTCGTTTTGTATTAAAATACCGTCAAACACAGCAGTAAATTGAGGATGCCAATTCTCATTTTATGGAAAAATCACAACACTGTTGCACACAAGGTCAGTCCATCGTACCGATAATAAAGCAAAATGGATGATGACTGCACAAAGAATAATATTAGTGGGCTTAATTTCTTTCGCAATGTGGGGCTGTAAGAAAAGTTTTCCGGACCAAACACCTGAACAACTCGCTCTGCAAGAGGACACCTATGCAGCCACTGCAATTTTGTCAGTGGAGGGTTTACTTAACGAGATGGAGTTTATTGTAAGACAGGCTCCTTTACAGGAAAAAACGGAGAGCTTTCTATCATGTGCAAACATATCAAAGCAAGACATTCCGGAAGGATATGTGATTGAAATAACCTTTGAAAGCAAAAGTCTATGCAGTGACAGTCGCTATCGTTCCGGCAAACTTCGCCTGACTTATAATACCATCACAGGCAACGTTCTGCTCCAGCCCATCAACTACATTATTAAAGAAACGCTTATCACAGGTAGTTACAGCTTTTTGAACATCACCGAAAATCAGAAGAATAAAACGCAAATAGTAGTATCCAATGGTAAACTTTCTCTTTACGATGGATCATTCATTAAATTTAACGCCAACAGAAAAACCAGCCTGCAATCCGCTGGCTTAACACATGGCATAAATGACGACATAATTCAGATTGAAAAGGCCAGCTGCGACTTAGAGCTTGACAATAATACCCGCATAGAAGCCGAAAACAGATCCCCGCTAATTCTAAAATATGATTGTGATGATAAATTCCGACCACGTGCCGGAACAATTTGGCTCGAAAGAGCATCGGGCGCTCCGCGGATAATAGATTTTGGCACAGGCAACTGCTCTGATCGGCCCACACTCCTTTAAAATCATTTAAAAACCCAACTGCATTAAGTTCTAAAATAATTTAAAAAAATTATAACCCTCCAGAATTTATAATCGTAATAAAAGTCAAACATCATCACCATGACTAAACAAACCATCTGGGGTATCTTTACACCTCAAGGCGATTTTCAAGCCATCACTAATACCAGCGTAACCAAAATTGAATACGCCAGCAAATCCACAGAAGAATTAAAAGAACTCTTAAAAGAGAAAATCGGACAAGAGCAATACGAGCAGTGCGCTCTTATCAGAGATGAAATTGCCCGCAGATAAAAACGGCTTAAAATAAAAACGACGCAGCTCTACCGCTTCATCTTATTCCAGGGTTTATTATAAACACGCCTGAAATTTCTATCTTACAGCATGATTAAAGTCTCTTGTGCTATCATAAGAAATGAAACAGGCGAAGTGTTGGTAACCCAGCGTAGTCATACTATGCCCCTGCCCTTAAAATGGGAATTTCCGGGGGGCAAAGTAGAACCATCCGAAAGCGCAGAACAATCCCTGATCAGAGAGATTAACGAGGAGCTGACCGTTCAAATCCGGATAATCGAGAAGTTACAGGAGAATGTTCACCATTATCCGGATAAAACCATCTGCCTGATTCCTTTTTTATGCGAAATAATATCAGGCGAAATTCAGCTTAAAGAGCATGCAGCTTTCCTTTGGCTTAAGCCAGATAAATTATTAATGCAACCCGATTGGGCCGAAGCTGATATTCCGATTGCAGAAAATTTGCAATCAAAATATGGCACCGGCGTTCCCTTATAAAACCGATTAAAACGACCGGCCCTAGGCTATCAATGGTTTGCTGTTATAGCGATATTCCGTTTCCCGTCCTAAGTTTACAATATCGCTTACTTCAAGAATTTTGCTTGAGTAACCATTTACCACAGTCGTTATCATTGCATTTCCCAGTTCGGCCATAGTGCAAAAACCATTCGGATAAATTGCCTTTCCTATTGGAAACATCCAACCCATATACTTGTACAGCGCATGTATTCTTTTTAAACCTTTGGTTGGCTTTATAAACCCCGGTCTAAAAGCATACACTCCTTTAAAAGGCAGTTCGAATAAATCATTCTCGGTTTTGCCTTTTACCCGGGCCCACATTGACCGGCCCTTCTCTGTGCTATCTGTACCTGCTCCAGAAATATAGCAAAAGCTCATATCTGGATTTAGTTTACAAAGTGTCTCGGCAGCTGTGAGCGTTAAGCTATGCGTAAGCTTGTAATACTGAGCTTCCCGCATTCCGATGGAAGATACTCCTAAACAAAAAAAGCAGGCATCATAACCTAAAAGCTGGCTTTCAATGGCCGATAAATTATAGAAGTCCTGATGAATAATCTCCCGCACTTTAGGATGCTCCACCTGCGACGGCTTTCGTGAAAGCAGGAGGATCTCTTCAATTCTTGAATTCTCCATACATTGATGCAGAACTCCTTCACCCACCATTCCTGTTGCTCCGGTAATGATAACTTTAACCTTGTGTGTAGACATTTTTCTCGTAAATAACTTTAACAATAAATGCGATATATAACTGATTAACAACCCCTTCAGAACAACATTTATATAACGCTTTCAAAGGCATCCTGTTTAGTTATAAAATATTTATACCAGCAATTATATTCAGGTTGCCCGTGTTAATTTTTTTGAACTAAGGCTAATATTTCTATTTCAACTCAATGTAAGATTGCCCTTATTTTATCAAGGAAAAGTAATTACGGCTGCATTACGTAAGGTATTTCGCATGCAGACTCTATCTTTAGGAAACCTTCTGGGGAGACCGTAACGTTCACGCGAGCAAATGGATCTTCCGGAAATGTATAAGCAAAATCTATGTCAGAAAACCACCTTGTTCGCCGCCTGGGTTTGGCACAGGCAACAGCCATTAATATGATTGATATGGTTGGCATTGGCCCCTTTATTACATTACCTATGGTGATTGGGATGATGAACGGGCCATACTTTTTGTATGCCTGGGTTGCGGGCGCCATACTTTCAATAGTAGATGCTATGATCTGGAGCGAACTAGGCGCTGCATATCCAAAGGCCGGAGGCAGTTATAATTTTCTAAAGGAAGCCTACGGACCAAACAAGGGAGGCAAGCTGATGAGTTTTCTTCTTGTTTGGCAAACCATTATTCAAGCGCCCCTTGTTATTGCTTCTGCTGCGATCGGTTTTGCCAAGTACTTTTCATTTCTTGTGCCGCTAAGTGATATTCAATCTAAACTGATCAGCGGATCGGTAGTGATACTAATCGTTGTATTGCTTTATCGAAAAATTGAATCGATAGGTAAAATAAGTGTGTTTTTATGGGGAGGTGTGATTCTTACCATGCTTTGGATTATTGTGGGAGGAATTGCGCATGGTAATTTTACGGCGCCACTTCAGCATATTAACGATGGTTTGAGTGTAGATTACCTGTTCGCTGCCGCCATTGGAGCTGCAAGCGTAAAAACGGTTTACAGTTACCTGGGATATTATAATGTCTGCCACCTTGGTAGCGAAATCATTAATCCGGCAAAGAATATTCCCCGAAGCATGTTCCTTTCTATCGCAGGTATTGCATTTCTGTACCTGATGATGAATATTAGCGTTGCAAGTGTTATTCCCTGGCAACAGGCCCAACATAGTGAATTTGTAGTAAGCTTGTTCATACAACAAATAGCCGGACCTTGGGCCGCGAAAATTGCCACCGTATTAATTCTCTGGGTGGCATTCGCATCCGTGTTTTCGGCAACGCTGGGGTACAGTCGTATTCCATACGCGGCAGCTACGGATGGGGCCTTCTTCAGCATTTTTGCGCGCCTGCATCCCACTAAACACTTTCCTTATATGTCCTTACTAATTTTAGGTGGTATTGCTTTCGTTTTTAGCCTGCTGTTTAAACTTACCGATGTAATCAGTGCCATACTGGCTATGCGCATTCTGATTCAGTTTATTGGGCAGGCTATAGGCTTAGTTATCTTACGTAGAACTAAACCAGCCAGCCTGTTTCCTTACAAAATGCCCTTGTTTCCCTTACCTGTTATTGTGGCAATTTTAATCTGGTTGGGTATTTTAGTATCAACCGGATTTGATAAAGTTGGCTACGGTTTGATTGTTATTGGTAGTGGAATTGTGGTTTACTTCGCCAAAGCCCGCATCAAACGGGAATGGCCGTTCGCAGTTAAAAACAGCCAATAATAACTTATTTCTAAGAGCTTAAAACGCCAGGAAAACTTGTTTTGGCATAGAAACGCCAACCAATTCTTGTAAAAAATTAAACTGACTCACTTTCTTTAGGCATGGCTATTGGTGTTTTCAAGAGAAATTTAAACTATCTAAAGAAGAACACCATGAAGAAAGTTTGTTTATTACTAGGCCTTTCGCTTACAGTATTAGCATGGGATGCCTCGGCACAAACAGCAACAACAACCAGTCGTATTGGATTGAAAACTGACACGGCAAAAGTTAAGCCTGTTACAAAATTAAAACCGTTTAAACCGGGAAATAAGAGCACCGGTACTGGCACAACCATCGGTACCGGAACTTTGCCTGCCACTACACGCAAAGCAGACAGCGGCGCCATTGCTCCTGCAAAAAATGACACAACTGGCTCTGCTGGCGGCACGAGCACCAAACCGGCGACGGAGAATATTTCTGGAAGTAAAAATACAGCACCCAAGCCTTAATTGATTTTTTATTGGACAGCGGCTTTCCAAATGGCAGGTCGCTGTTCCATTACAGTTCGATATTCTTAAAAAAGCAGGAAGCGTACAATAATATTAACCTCGAGTTTTCATATTATTGTACAAACTAATTTATGAGAACTAACCTGTCACTGTTATTCCTACTTTTTTTCTGCACTAAACTCTTTTCGCAGAGTCTTGAAACCGAGAAATTGCTAGACCTGATTCAGGCACAACGCTATGGTGATGCAGCCACTTATATCCGATCGGTTTACCCTGATTCATTACCCGACAACAAGGTACAGGAGCGTTTGGCCTACTGCTGTTATATGAGCGGAAATTTGCCAGAAGCAGAAAAGCATTATCTGCAAATTTTCAAAAGGGATTCTACCAATCTAAAAGTGTTGTATAATCTGGCGGCTATAAGCGATCGCAGATCGAACCTTCTTCAAAGTCTCGTTTATTATAAACAGATCTTAAAGAAAGATAGCACCAACTTTCTTGTTTATTCGAGGCTGGCTACTATTGCCGATCAGCGTGGAGAAAAGGATATTTTCCTTGAACACATCGGCAAAGCCAATGCTTTAAATCCTTCGGATGGCAACATTGCTTACGACTATGCATCCGAACTTAAAGAACGAAAGCAACTCTTGCTTGCTGACTCTGTTCTACAAATTGCTCTAAATGCCGACACATCCAACGTGTTATTAATGAAAGGCAAGCTGGAAATTGCCTATAAACTGGAAAAATATAACGATTGTATAATTTGGGGACGTAAGGCACTACAAGCTGGCGATAATAATCTTCAGACGGTAAACCTGCTAGCCCTCTCCTATTACAAGCTGAAGCAATACCAAAAATGTGTCGACACCTATCAGCTTCTTGAGGCGTTTAATCTCGGGAACGAAACCACCTATTATTTCACCGCACTCAGCTATCGTAATTTAAATAAGCCAGAAAAAAGTGCATTGTACTTGAGCAAGAGTATAGATGATGCTATTTCTGATAATACCTTTTTATATTACCAGGAGCTTGCTCACGATTTTGAAACGCTGAAGAAATATCCGCAAAGTATTGAAGCATTTAGTAAAGCGAACGAATTTAAAGATAAGAACATTCACAATTACAGCATTGCACGGTTGTACGATGGTTTCCTGAAAGATCCGAAAAGTGCGCTGAGGTACTATAAACTATATGTAAAGAATTTCAAGGAGGAAAAATCAGAGAAAGCTTTATACACTTATTCGTTAGGTAGAATTAAGTTCCTAAACGCGCTTTTGTAATAGTTTTGAAGTAAAAAAAGGGGCTCTGGATGCCCCTTCTATCTTAACCAACTTTATTAAGTATTTTTAGTTCAGGAGCGCTAGTTACTCCGGCTGCTTCCATATCACTTTTTAATTGCGGACTTGAAAGGAAGCCCTGAATTGCTTCCACCGACGGGAAGTCGGCAAGCACTGTTACTTTATTGGCGTCATCAACATCGCTATACACACCAAGCACTTTTACTCCGGCAGAAGCACGTAAACCTTCACCCGCATCAAACACTGGCTTCCAACTTGCAAAATCCTTTACGTCGTGCGTTAAAATCACTGTAGCCATAATTTTTTAGTTTAATTGTCTAATAGCAATATACGACAATAGCCAGGGAAAGGGAAATAGGAAGAACGGTAAGCCGTTAAACTTTTTTCAAACCATGTTTAAAACTTAACTACCACAAGCTTCTTCTCTCCCTTGTCATAATATGCGAATTGATGATAGCCATTAGCAACAAAAACAGCCGAACCATCACCCGGAATCTTTATGCTCTCCGCATAAGCCTCAATTTGCTCAGCAACAGACTGCTGCATTTCTCCCTCTACATGCATACCGGTGTTATGTTCTACCAGCATTTTGAAACGCGTTACTCTATTCCATGAAGTAGTAAAACCCGGAGAATAGGTCAAATACATTCCTGCCCCCATTGCCATTCCTCCCATGGAACTAAAACCTCCCGCTCTCTGGGTCATCCTTTTGTATGCACCTACAGTTACCTCATCCTGGCCGTTGCGGTTTTTCACTGCCGTAATCACCGGACTTCCACTTAACATTTTCCGTAACAACTGCTTCGTTTTGTCCAACTCTCGTTCAGTTCCCATTGAGTAAATGGATCCACCGCCCTCTTGTACTATCGGAGTATTTTTAAATGCTATAGGCTCTTTCGCCATAGTACGATAATGCTTTAATTCTTTGCCAGAATTAAAATCATGAACGGACACATTTAACGAGTCTGAATGGGCCTGCACTGAATACAAATGATCGTCGAGAAGGAAAGAGTTGTAGTCCGGCTGATTAAAATCTGCCAAATTAACCGGAGCAAAGCTTCTTTTAATTGTTCTGTATGTGGCTTCCTTGCTACTCAGATCAAAGGAAATCAGCTTCAGTAACTCAGGTGCCTTATCCATTAATAATACCAGGCAATTGTTCTTTAGATAAAGTTTATTCTTGGAATCCGCCACGTCAGCATCACACTCAACATCAGGATCGACAATGGCAATATCAGCAGAGCGTGAAAGGCCTGAAATCGATGAAAGCTCCTTCCACAAACTACCCTCCAACAAGTTTGCAGCAACAGCGTTACGTGTAAGGTCAAAGCTGATCTTTTCCATCTTGTCTCCACCTGTAAATTTATACACATTAAAGAGGGGGGCTTTTTTCGATGCTGTGATGTACAGGAAGCAGTTCCTCCCATTCAAATGCCCTAATATTTTTTCACCTTTAAGATCCATGGCTATTGACATCTGATCAGACGCTCCTGTTTCCAAGTTAAATTCCGTACAATAAATGTCAGAAAAGCCCGAGAATTCGGAATATACATGTATTTTCCTGGCACCAATGAAGCCCCCTAAAAATTCATCTTCGCCGGCAGCATCAGTGAATTCTTTTTTAAAACGCATCTCTTCATCAAAAAGAAAAGCATTCAATTGTTTATCATTCTTAATAACAACACAGCTCGATAGTTTAGAAGAGTCGGCAATGCTCTTGACCCGCACTTTCCAGGCCGAAGATTTCCAGCCTAGAACTTTTTCGAAAGGTTTATCCTGGGCCAACGCAATTTGAGCAAAAATTAAAAGGGAAAAGGTTACAAAGGAAAATCTCATGATCTGTTTAGTCTTCAAAAAAAATAATACCACGAAGTTAGTTGATTTAAAACAATTGCAAATGCTGTTACCTTTGTGTTTCGGATATTTTAATCATGAGCGACCAAAATTTCAATCAAACTCCCCCGAACGGGAAACCCAAAAACATATCGGCACCTGGCAAAGAAGAAGTTTTTGAAGCCGAACTTTTAGATGCCATTTGTGAAAAGCTAATTGCCCTGAGCGAAATAACTAAGAAAAAGCAGTTCATCAAATCTTATCCCAAAGAAAACCTGGCCGATGTGCATAACAACGAAACCGGGGCATATTACCTTATGAACCGTGAACATCCCATTAAACTGGTGGAATATAACCTGAAAACACTTGAGGTATTTAAGATCAGCAACTAAGATTAATTGTTCACAACCGGAAAAGTATATTCATCCCTTTCGGCCCAAGTCATATTGCCGGGGAGCTCTTTTCTGCTAAACTCGATGTGTATTACCCGTCTTCGTTCTTTATTAATACTTCTGTTCGAAGCATGCAGCAATAACGGCTTCATAAGCATCACTCCGCCTTTTTCCACTTCGCAAAATTCTTCCCTTTCATTTTGCCGGTCTACCGTTTCCGGACGAAAAATACCTTTTAAATGACTTCCGGGAATAACTTTTAAAGCGCCATTTTCGGCAGTAGTGTCATCAAGGTGGATACGCAGAGTAAAGTTGTCTTCGAGAATAGATAAGGGAGGTTGTACTGCAAACTGCCCTTGTTTAACCGTCCAGGGGCCAAAGCCTTGCATTTCTATTTTTTCCTTTACGGAGATGGTCAGGTCCTGATGGCAGGCCACGAACCAGTTAGACTGCGGTGGCTTATCGAAGTAAATGGATTTTACGATGAAATATTCATCCCCGAAAAGGGAACTAATTAGATTTGCAATCTTTGAATTAAATACCAATCGCTTCATCTGCGGCTGCACTTTCAGGAACTGCCGGATAGCAAAAAGATCTGCCGTTCTTCTGAAAAGAGGATTGTCGGTTGCAATCAAATCGGCGAGAAGAGTGAGCATCCCCTTAAGCTCATCTTCACTAAAAATGTTATTCACTACCGAAAATCCCCGATGCTGAAGATTATTTTGGTGATCAATCCAGGTATCTTTCATACCATCCAAACATATCAACAAATCTGGGAAATCAATCCTGCATAGGAGCTTTTTTAAGAGGTAGTTCAGCCAGTATCTTAAAGGAATTAAGCCTTTTATCGTGATCGAAAATATGGGCACCCACCATCAGTTCGTCTATTTGAGTACGATCTATAAAGGCCTGAATTTTTTGCCGTAAGGTTTGAGGACTTCCCACGAAAGTGTAAGCCAGCATTTGCCGCACTGCATATTGTTCCGAGTCGGTCCAATAATCTTCCATATTTTTAACCGGCGGAAACAGCGGTTCGCCCTTGCCCCGGGTTACATTCAAAAAAGCACGGTAAAGTGACGTTGCCAGAAATTCGGCTTCGTCATCAGTTTCGGCGGCAATTACATTTATCCCGGCCATGGCATACGGTTGCTGAAGTGTTTCGGATGGCCGGAAATTCTCGCGGTATAAACGCAATGAATCGTGCAACATTTGAGGTGCAAAATGACTTGCAAAGGAAAATGGCAATCCCCAATATGCTGCAAGTTGAGCGCTGTAAGTACTGGAACCCAAAAGCCATACAGGCACGTCGGTTCCTTCCGCCTGAATTGCTCTTACTTTGTTGTAACGGTTATCAACGGAAAAGTAGTTACAAAGCTCTTGCACATTTGAGGGAAAATCTTCAACTGAGCCCTGAAGGTTCCGCCGCAATGCAGCAGCAGTAAGCTGATCAGTTCCTGGAGCACGCCCTAAGCCTAAATCAATGCGATTGGGATAGAGGCGGGCAAGTGTACCAAATTGCTCGGCTATTATCAATGGGGCATGATTAGGCAGCATAATACCTCCAGATCCAACCCTGATATGATTAGTACCTGAAGCGATATGAGCAATTAGCAACGAGGTGGCCGAACTGGCAATGCCTGCCATGTTATGATGCTCTGCCAGCCAGAAACGCTGATATCCGAGTTCTTCGGCATGTTTTGCCAGATCAAGGCTATTTTGAAATGATTGCTCGACACTACCTCCCTGTACAACGGGTACCAGATCTAATATTGAAAGGGGAATATATTTGGGATTTCTGATTTCCATACCTATTTTTCGATGAGGTGAAGATCGCAATTGCAGGGTGGTCAAGCTGTAACGTCCATGTAAAGTTAAGGTTGGTTAATTGTAAGATAAAAATTGCGCTAGGCAGATAAGAGCATTACTAATTTTTATTGTAACCCACTGATAATTATACGCGTAAGCAAGTATACATTACCCAGAAAGACATGAATAACGAAAGAAGTTATATCCTTTACGAAGGATTTTTATTTCAGATAGTTGGACAAAACACTACAGAGATTACCATTATATGCGATGGCAACAAAATACATATACCAGCAAGGCAGGCACAATATTGTTCATTGGCCGAGTTTTTAAAAAGCTGATCCAAAAGACTTAGGTTTAACTGTAATGATGATTGAAAAGGGGCCCTTGGTCCCTTTTTTTATTTCTGGTCGAAAAAGCATCGTTTTTTAAAGAGGAAATATTGGATCAAGCAAAGAAGTAGTTACGATGCACTTTTTTCTGTGTTAATCTTCAACCTCTTCATACTCTTCCTCATCTTCTTCCTCCTCAATTTTAGGTACTACAAACGTATCTTGCACCACTTCAGACGACCTGAAATAAGCCAACCCCACAAACGACATAATTACGGTATAAATCAGTTCGTTGCTTTGGGTATAATTATTTCCGTACATCTGAATAGAAAGGATATGGATAAGAACCACCAGAACAGCCGATATCCCATAGTAAAAAGAGATAGTTCGAGGTAAAATATCCCTTCGTTTAGCCATCAGAAACAAACAGATTACCGCCATTGAAATAGTAAACACATGTGCAAAAACTTTAACGCACACATACAGTCTGTAAAAACTGTAGATCGCCCGTTGTGAGTTAGTTTCCCATGTATTCAGATCAAATAGCTTTTCATCAAGTAAATTCATACAGCTATTTACCACATTCCCAGCTAATGCTAACATAACCACAATAAGCCAGCCACCTAAAGGAATTGCTACCCGCTGGTAATAAGACGTTTGTGTAACCATATTGCACCAATAAAAACCAGCCGCAATAAACAGAATAAACAACAACGCAGTTGCCCCAATCAATGTCCAATTTGCGAGAAATGGTATATTATCCGGAGCATAGGAAATATTGTATTCAAGATAGTTATCGCGTATTAACTTCATATCCTCAATCAGCTGTTCACTTCTTGAAGATGGTATAAAACTATTCTTGAAATTAAACTCATAACTAAGCTTTAAGGTGTCGCCAACAACAGTGTGATAAGAGTGAAAACGGTAATCTTCCCGATCCAGGTCCTGCATTTCCTTATCCACATTCCAGCCAGAACTTGTTGCTATTGAAATATGATGCTCTACATTGCATACACCCACATATAAAGGATGGTTCCGCTTCGTTTTTATAGTCGGAAACTCATTGGAGATCTCGCTGGCATAAAAGCCAGCCTCATACTTACCTGTAAGCGAATCGCGGGTGTAAAAGTTTGGAATGGAATAATGTTCATAAGTGGTAAGAATGTTCTTTTCGCGATCATCTTCCAATCGCATGCTATCTAAAGATTTAAGCTTTGGATAAGTATCAGAATAGTATTTAAAATAGTCCTTCTCTTTTTCGCCAATACCCTTAGAAGCAAAATTCTCCCGCATGTCGTCGGCTTCATAGCCCGTAAATACCGACTTAACCTTCAGTTCCAACGGGACATCCGGACTTACCTCCTCATATTTTTCATAAATAATGCGCTTCCCTCTATCATACTTTGGAATGCTAGCCAATGATCTGGTTCCCTTGTTTACAATCAATGCCTTCATATAATTGGGGAAATAAATATTAAAACCTGTTCCTCCCTGGTACTGCATGGTAGCATCAATCCAAACAGGTTTCCCATTATAAACAGCCCGAACAACGGCATGATCGAACAATTGCGGAGATGGTAGAAAATCCGTCAGATGCTCTCTTTCGCTGGTGTTAACAAGTGCCATATCGGCTTCAATACCTAGAGAACGCAACAAACTTACAAGCAATAAAGCTTTGTCTTTACAATCGCCATAACGTTGGGTAAACACCTTTTCGGGATGATTTGCCCTATGAGAATACACTCCCATTTCAATGCCCATATACCGCACGTCGTCCTGCACAAAACGTACAGCTTCCCGAAATAGCTTCTCCTTATTGTTACCAAATGAAGCCCTAAGCCTGGCAACAAAAGCTGCACTAGCGCCCGTAAGGCTATTCGGAGCCTGATTGATATTTTCGGCCCAGGCAGCCACTTCTGCCCAGTTATTAAACTCGGTGAATTGCACTTTAGGGCATATGTCAAACCAACTCGGCACATCTTCTTCAAACTCCAGCGGGCTTAGATTAAAACTCTCCCAGCTGTAACTTACCAATCCATTGCTTTTAGCTGTTTTGGCAAGCGGAGCCTTATTAAAATATTTTAGTTTAAGATGACGCCCCTCCGAAGCAATAAGGCTGGTAAAATAATGAGAGATGTATGTATACTCCTGAAGATAAACCATAGAAGCATATTTGTCCTGAAATATCGGATTCCGGCCCTGTAGCGTATAAGAAAACTCAATCTTATCCCCTTTCCTTACATCATCCAGAATCAAAAATGCACTATAAGTTCCCTGGTAAATGAACCGCGATAGGTCTTTTTCATCAGCGATTATCTTAAAGTTATTTAGTTTCAGCTTATTGATAGGCCGGTTATTTCGCCAAACTATTATAGAATGAAAGTCCAGTTTTTGAAACGATGGATCAAAGCTTATATTTATTTCCGATGCATTTTGAACGCCCGTTTCACTTACAATATCACGAATGACACGCCAATAGGTAGCCTTCTTTTCAACATTAATCTGCTGTTCTAACTGACTGAGGAAATAGCCCTCCTTAATATCGCGACTTTTGGGTTTCTGCTTTGACAAACCAGGATCAGATACCCATTCAGGCTTTACACTAACGTATACAGCAGGCGTTTTGCCACACACGAAAAGAGGCAAAAAAAAGATCAGGTTTAATAACGTTTTGCAATAGCTCATTGTAAAATTTGAAGACGTTTAAGGTAGCGAAAAAGAAGAAAAAGATCGGGGCTTTATTTAAATTAGTGTTTGCTTGAGATTAAATCTTTAGGATGTCTTTTCATCTTTTGACTGAGATATCTGCGTCAGCATAGGGGCATTCTCCTCATCATTCCAAACGTATAAAAGAAAAATATAATTTTATTTTCAATAACTATTGAAAGTTTAAAAAATTCCATACATTTACACCATGGAATTAGCAGAAGCAAAACAAAAGTTTATTGAAAGCTGGGGCAAACTTGGTTCGGAATGGGGTATAAACCGCACCATGGCTCAAGTGCATGCTCTGCTGCTAATTTCGCCGGAAGCGCTTACCACTGAAGAAATTATGGAAGCGCTTAGCATTTCCCGTGGCAATGCTAACATGACGCTGAGGGATTTAATTGGCTGGGGACTGGTGGAAAAACAACATAAAGCCGGCGAACGTAAAGAGTATTTTTTTGCAGAGAAAGACACCTGGTACATTGCCCGCCAGGTAGCGCAGGAACGAAAAAAGAGAGAGCTTGATCCCATTCTGAAAGTACTGGACCAGTTAGAACAAGTAAAAGGCGATGAGAATGATCCGGAGTACAAAACCTTTAAAAGCTCGCTGGGGGGAATTAATAAGCTTGCCAAAAACGTAAGCACCACCCTGGAAACGATGTTCAAAGCAGAAGAAAGCTGGTTTTGGGGATCACTTTTTAAAATATTCAAATAAGAATATTTTTTTGCGAGAAACTTTCATTTTTTACTGAAAATTCAAAATTATCAAAACATATAAAATTTAATATTATGAATTACTTTATCCTTACTTACGCCATTTACATTTTAGCAAGCATCGCTTTAACCGTATGGGTTGCCCGTGTGCTTTTTAAAAACGGAAGAATATTTCTGGTGGATATTTTTCACGGCAACACCGAACTTGCCGACTCTGTTAACAAACTTTTAGTAGTTGGTTTTTACCTGATAAACATTGGCTATATGAGTCTGGCTTTAGAAGAAGCTGGTTTAATCAACAATCCACAAGAGGTTGTAGAAGTACTTAGTCACAAGCTTGGCAAAATAATCCTGATACTGGGATCAATGCACTTTCTTAACCTCATCATATTCTTCAAACTCAGAAATAAGGCAAAACTTACCGATCCCTTCCGAGTGGATCTGTAGCGGGCTAACCTAACCTTTGTAGCTATTCATTAAATAATTAAGCTATGAGAACCCTTAAAAATCACATTATACTTTTTGATGCCGAGTGCCCTATGTGCAAATTATACACGCAGGCTTTTGTTAAAACCCAAATGCTTGATGCAAATGGCAGAGCATCTTATCAGCAAATTCCCGAAGTAGCTTGTCCATATATCGACAGACAAAGAGCTGCGAACGAAATTGCGCTGCTAAACACCGAAACCGGGGAGGTAAATTACGGCATCACGAGCTTATTTAAAGTACTTGGCCATGCCTTTCCGGTTTTCAAACCACTATTTGCCTTTGTTCCTTTTCAATGGTTTATGAGCAAAGTGTACGCATTCATTTCATATAATCGACGGGTAATCGTTCCAGCCAACCAGCAACAGGAAAAAGTAGCGTATCAACCACAATTCCAACTCCACTATCGTTTGGTATACCTTGCCTTCACCTGGATATTTACCGGATTTATCCTCTCAAATTATGGGCAAATGCTCAACGCTTACATTCCCGGGGCAAGTTGGAGCCGCGAATACCTGATCTGTGGAGGCCAGATTTTCTTCCAGGGAGCAGTAGTCTTCTTTCTCAACAGGGAAAAACTATGGCAGTATCTGGGTAACATGATGACCATTTCTTTTGCAGGAGCACTTTTGTTGACACCGCTCTTAGTCTTACATCATTTCTTCAGCATTCCTGCAATCATCTCTGTTATCTATTTCCTTGCTGTTGCTGGTTTAATGCTTCTTGAACATATTCGCAGACTGAAGCTTATTGAAGCAAACCACTTTCTCAGTATCAGCTGGGTTACGTACCGGATACTTATTTTGCTTCTCATCCTTTAACCAACACTTCGATACCATGAAATATAACAAAATTGTATTAGCCGGAGGATCTGGCTATATAGGCCGCGTTTTGGCCAGAAATTTTAGGGATCGCTGCAAACAGATCATCATTCTCAGCAGGAAAGCACGTCCCCAAGCCGGCAATATTACCACTATAGTATGGGATGGAAAAAATCCAGGGAACTGGCAATATGAGATTGACGGTGCGGATATTCTCATAAACCTTACCGGAAAAAGTGTAGACTGCAGATACAATAAGCGAAACCGAACGGAGATTTTAAATTCAAGAATCGATGCAATCACCGCCTTAAACAAGGCAGTTAACCAGCTCGCGATAAAACCACGCTTGTTTCTAAACATTAGTTCGGCCACTATTTATCGTCACGCCGAAGATCATGCTCAGGACGAACAACATGGAGAATACGGGGAAGGTTTCTCTGTTGATGTATGCACTGCCTGGGAAAATGCATTCTTCGAACAAAATGCCCCGGTGCGAAAAGCAACACTTCGAATGGCAATTGTGCTCGGAGCGAAGGCAGGCGCATTACCACAATACATAAAGCTAACCCGTATGGGATTTGGCGGAATACAAGGTAATGGCAAACAAATGTTTAGCTGGATACATGAGGATGAGATAAGCGACATGACAGATTTCTTATACGCAAGGAACGACCTAAGCGGAGTGTTCAATGCAAGCAGCCCCAATCCGGTAAACAACAAAATGCTAATGCAGCTTTTAAGACAAAAACTAAAGGTGTCTTTTGGAATTCCAACAAGCAAATGGATGATTGAAATAGGTACAGCCTTGGCAGGTACAGAGGCAGAACTCGTTTTAAAAAGTCGCTGGGTTTTGCCCCAACGATTATTGCAGGAAGGTTATGTATTCCAACATCCCAACCTCGATGAGGCGCTTAACACAATAATTTAACCTTAATAATAGAAAAGATGGCTCTAATTAAGTTACAAACACCCATAAATGCGCCAGCTCACATTT
>Ga0307408_100001709_pt1 | contig 16125 bp, 11 predicted proteins | sample 322Cmetagenome_FD_202116 | JGI IMG/M metagenome (GOLD analysis project Ga0307408, IMG submission 202116) | Maize rhizosphere microbial communities from greenhouse at UC Davis, California, United States - 322HYB-C-3 | ecosystem: Host-associated > Plants > Roots > Rhizosphere > Soil | place...
AATGTTCCATGGATAGCATCCGCCAATGTATTGAGAATGGGCGGATGATGCGTGGCGCAAGACAGAGGAACGAATCGAATGAAGCAAAGGTAACTATCATTCAGAATGATATAAGCCATTGATTAGACCTCTAGTCCGGGCAATGCGCCGCAGGGTTGAGTGCTCGGCATCAGGTCCTGAAACACCCGAGTCCCCTGTGGGAGCCGAGCTTGCTCGCGATGGCGGTTGCCCAGCCGACATCACCGCCAACTGACCCATCGCTATCGCGAGCAAGCTCGCTCCCTCATTGGCTTCGACAAGTCTTGGGTGAGTGGATTGCCCAAGCGTGGGCTTTGCTTTCTGGTTATCAAGCTGATTGATGGTCGTCGGGTGAACTTGGCTCAAGCCTAATGCGGCAGATAAAGGTCATGGACACGCTTGACGGTCCCATCCGCGCGAAGCGCTTCCACCGCTTCGCGCAAATGCTCGACCATTTCTGGCGAGCATTGCTTCGAACAGGCCAGGTAAAGGTCGGCGCTGCTGCCGACCTTGCTCATGAGCAATTTGCGCTTGGACACCTTCGGCCAGATGTATCGACTCTCCGGCACGCCGTTGAACCAGGCATCGATACGCCCCATCAACAGCATCTGGGCGGGATTGTCGCCGATGGCCAGCGGGTAGATCTGTTCATCACTGAAACCTTCGGCGCGCAGGATATCTTCCTGCGCACTGCCCAGGCCGACGCCGATCTTGCGGTAGGTTTCTTTCGCTTGGGCAAAGCTGCTCACCCGTCGATCGAGGCTGAAAAAGGCTCGCTCCATGGGCATGATCGAGGCGATCCAGGTGAAACGATCCTCACGGGTGGGGATGCGCGAAAGGGGCGCGATCAGGTGGTCATGCTCTTCACTGACATGTTTCTGTGCCCGGGCCCAGGGAAGCACATGGATCTTTACCGTGTAGCCAGCCTTGGTCATGGCTGCCACGGCGACATCGCCCACGATGCCGTAGCCCCTGGGATCGTTGACGAACGTCAGCGGCGGTGCGTCGAGAATATGCAGTTCAATTTCCAAGGCTTCAGCGCCGGCGTTGTGCACGACCAGCAGCGGTATCAATAGACAAAGCCTGGATAGCGCCTTGGCGGGAACAGTCAAAACGCGTTTGCTCAGGCTCATGATCGATACTTCAGGCATTGGACAGTGGGCGCCATTCTACGGGTCGGCGCCGGAAACAGCGTGTTGCAGGCCGGTTTTATGTGATGCAGCGCACCCCAAGCGGGTTCGCCACAGTCGTTTTGTCTGGACACGCCAGTCTGTTGCGTTGGCCTGACTGCGTGTATCTGAAGGTATAGATCATTGCGACGATAAAAACCCAGGCGCTTGCCCCGCAATCAATTGCACCAACGTCCCCACGGGCTCGGCAAGGCTCTGCAGAGGCCGATGGACCAGTCCGACTTCCCGGTGGAATGTATGTTCGGCGAGGTCGAGTGCGCGCACACCCTCTGGCCATTGGCGATGGGGCGATGTTTGCGGCACCAGGGCCACTCCGACGCCGTTCTCAACCAGTTTGATGATCGCCTCCAGTTCATCCAGCTCGCTGACTTCATGCAAGGTGAAGTGCATCTTGCGCAGGAAACGGTCCACCTGGCGGCCGCCGAACGAGGCTCGGTCATAACGAATGAAGGGTTGGCTGCCAAGCAGTTCGGCCCAGTCTTCCCCCGGTAGCGCGCTCGGAACGATCAGTCGATACGGTTCATGCGCCAGGGTCATCCAGCGCAGATCGCTTTGCAGCGAGAAGGGCGGACGGATGATGACGGCCATGTCGATTTCGCCGGCATCCACCAGATTGATCAACTCCATCGACACCCCGGGAAGCACTCGCGTGCGGCACTGCGGACACTGTTGGTGAAACTTGGCGAGCGCGTCTGGCAGGTAAGAACGTTGCACCGAAGCGATCGCGCCAATGTTCACCAGGACACTGGGGGCATGCCCCGTCGGGCTTGCGCCAAGGTTGTCGTAGAGGCGCAGCAGTTCTTGCGCCTGCAAGAGTATTTGCTGGCCCCTTCGGTTGAGGTGGGCCGAGCGTCCTTTGCGGTCGAAAATCTCGAAACCGAGTTCAGCCTCCAGGCGCTGGATCTGCGCGCTGACCGCTGCCTGGGTGAGGCCGATTTTATGACCGGCCGCAGCGAAAGTACCTTCACGGGCCACCGCGATAAGGGTCTTGAGTTCTTTAATCATTCACAAATAATAATGGTGCCTCTGAGAAATATATATTGATTTTATTGTTGTGAGCCGAGCCTTACGCTAAGCCGGTCCTAACAAAAGCATCAGGAGCCGTGATGAGCCTTTCTCCCTTCCACCTCGCAATTCCTGTCTACGACCTTCCAGGCGCCCGGGCCTTTTATGGTGAAGTGTTTGGGTTGCAAGAGGGGCGCTCCAGTGCCCAATGGGTCGACTTCAACTTCTATGGTCATCAATTGGTCATCCATGAACAGCCAAAGACCGCTGCCCAGGAGAGCGTTCACAGCAACCCGGTAGATGGGCACGATGTGCCTGTTCCTCATTTCGGCATCATTCTGGGTTGGCAGGAGTGGGAAGCGCTGGCCGAGCGGTTGAAATCCTTCGGCACCGAGTTTGTGATCGAGCCCTATATACGTTTCAAGGGGCAGGTGGGGGAGCAGGCCACGATGTTTCTGTTCGATCCCTGTGGCAATGCCCTGGAATTCAAGGCGTTCAAGGATATGAGCCAGCTCTTCGCGAAATAGAAGGAAGGGGCGGCAGGTTAATGCCTATCAGTCGGGAGCAAACGGCATAACCTAACGGACTGGCAGCAGGGGCTGCCGGTGACTTGATAAGGGTCAGCTTGTGACGCGTTTTCAACGTGGTCACAAGTTGTCAGCGATCTTCAGGATGCGTAAGCTGCCCCCATGAGCCAGCCATCCCTACCTTCGCCCAGTACCCGCGGCCCAGCCGACCATGACATTCGCAACCAGATTGTCGCGGCGGCCAATGAGCATTTCAGTCAATACGGTTATGGCAAGACCACGGTGTCCGACCTGGCCAAGGCCATCGGCTTTTCCAAGGCCTACATTTACAAGTTCTTCGATTCCAAGCAGGCGATCGGCGAGGCCATCTGCAGTCAGTGCCTGGCCGAAATCGTCGCGGCGGTGGAGCAGGCCATCAGTGAAGACGGGCTTTCGGCGACGGAGCGTTTTCGCCGCTTGGTCAAGACCCTGATCACCACGGGTGTGAACCTGTTTTTCAATGATCGCAAGCTCTATGACATTGCGGCGTTTTCCGCGTCGGAGCGCTGGCCCAGTTCGCAGGTCTATAACGCGCGAATCAAGAGCTTCGTATTGCAGATTGTGCGTGAAGGGCGGGAACTGGGTGAGTTCGAACGCAAGACACCATTGGACGAGACGGTCGACGCGATCCACCTGGCGCTGCGGCCGTTCGTCAATCCCTTGTTGTTGCAGTACAACCTCGATTACGTCGAGGAAGCCCCCACGCTTACCTGCAATCTCATCTTGCGTAGCCTCATGCCGTGAGCGTTGGCTGACGGTTGCATTCGCGCGTCAGTGTTTGCTGTCAAGACTGAACCTTTCTCTGAATGAAGCCGCTATTTTGTGACCAATTAAATAGATGGTCATGGGGCCGGATCCATTCAACGAGTCACCACCGGCTGGCCTTCACTAGGCTGCCAGCCACCGCCCAGCGCCCTGAATGCTGCAACCGCGGCCCGTGCCGATTCTGTACGTGCTTGCGCCCGTGCGTCGGAGACCTGCAGCAGCGTCGCGTCGGCATTCAGGACGTCGATCAGGCTGGCCGCGCCTTTCTGATAGCCAATGAATGACGATTGGCGAGCTTGGGCCAACGACGTTTCGCCCCGGGTGAGGGTGCTCGCCTGGGATTCTCGATTCACCAGCGCGGAAAACGCGTTCTCGACGTCCTCGGTGGCGCGCAGTACGGACTGGCGGTAAGCCGCCAGCGCTTCGGCTTCCCGCCCTTTGGTCTGGTCGATTTGCGCATCGATGCGGCCAAAGTCGAAGAGTCTCCAGCGCAAGCCCAGCGCGCCCGCCGCCTGGCTGGCATCGCCGGTAAAAAGGTTGCCGGCGGAAACCGCCGTGGCGCTGCCCAGCAACGCGCTGAGGGAAAATTTCGGGTAGTACTCGGCGACGGCCTCGCCGATACGCGCATTGGAGGCGGCCAGACGACGCTCGGCCACGATCAGGTCTGGCCGTCGGCGCAGTAGATCGGCAGGGGCCCCCATAGCCGTGATCTGTGGCGCCAGAGGGATGCTCCGTCCATTTGCCAGTTGCCTGCGATAGGTGCCGGGGGATGTGCCGAGCATGACATCCAGGGCATTCATGGCCGCGTCCAGGCCCGTTTGCAGCACGGGCACTGTCGCCTGGATCTGCGAGAGGGTGCCCTCGGCCTGATGAACCTGATAGCTGGCCGCAAGGCCCTTGCTGTAGAGCAGTTGGACTTTTTCCAGCAGGTCCTGCTGCGTCTTGACTTGTCGGTTGGCAATGTCCAGCCGCACCTGCAATCCCCGGGCCGTGATGTAGAGGTCGGCAGTCTGTGCGGCAACGGCCAGGCGTGTGGCCGCAACACCTGCCTCGCTGGCCTGGTACTCGGCCAGTGCCGCTTCGCGCCCTCGGCGCAGGCCGCCAAAGAGGTCCATTTCCCAACTGGCGCCCAGGTTGAGTTCGTAGGCACTGCCGTAGCGATCGTAGCCAGGCGTCGAGTCCAACACTTGGCCCAGTGGTGTTTCCACGGATTGGTACGAGCGCCCAGCCTGGCCGTTGAGGCTCCCAGAGGGCAATAACGCGGCATTGGCAGCGCCCAGGCCGGCCCGTGCCTGGGCGACACGGGCCGACGCCTGTGCGAGGTCCAGGTTCTGCTCGAGCGCCTTGGTAATGAGCTCGCTGAGCACTGGATCGGCAAAACCTTCCCACCATGTAGCCAGGCTGGCCGGCGTCGCTGCGGACCGTTGCTCGACAGATGCCTGGCCCAAGTAGCGATGGGCGAGTGCGGTTTCTGGACGCTGGTAATCCGGACCGACGGTGCAGCCTGCCATCATGCTGAAGCTGACCAACCAAGCAGCGGGGCGTAGGGGCGACATTGGGGTTCCTGGTGTCGTGGGTTTGTGACCATATTATATTGTGGTCACTTCGTGTCAATGAACGTCCATGAGGCTAGGGTTCGATTTTGATGAATAAAGGCTGAGGTACGCGCTTGGCTATGGCGTGAGTTGGGATGTGACCATTGACAGTAATGGTCACGAGACTGAGAATGCGATCTCTGTCCTCACTCGCCTAAAGGGAACCTATGCGCCGGCTCCGACCTGCCACCTTTGCCGCTTGCTTGTTGCCGCTCGTCCTGACGGCGTGTGGCGATTCCTCCATCGCTAAAGATCCGCGCACGCTTGCCCCTCTGGTGCGGGTTGATGAGGTCCGGGGTTCGTCCGACGCCTCGCGTTCTTTTACTGGCGTCGTGGCGGCGCGCGTCCAGAGCGACCTGGGTTTTCGCGTGTCGGGCAAGGTGCTTGAGCGTCTGGTCGATACCGGGCAGGCGGTAAAACGCGGTCAGCCGCTCATGCGCCTCGACCCCATCGACCTGGGGTTGCAAGCCCGAGCCCAGCAAGAAGCGGTCGCTGCCGCTCGGGCGCGGGCCAAGCAGACCGCCGATGACGAGGCGCGCTATCGCGATCTGGTCGCCGCAGGCGCTATTTCCGCATCGGGTTACGACCAGATCAAAGCCGCCGCCGACACCGCCAAGGCCCAACTCAGCGCCGCGCAGGCGCAGGCTGACGTCGCCCAGAACGCATCGGGTTATGCCGTGCTGCTCGCCGATGCCGACGGGGTTGTGATGGACACGCTGGCCGAACCCGGGCAAGTCGTCAGCCCCGGGCAAACCGTGGTTCGACTGGCGCGGGCCGGGCAGCGCGAGGCCGTTGTGCAGTTGCCCGAGACCCTGCGACCTGCCGCAGGCGCCACCGCCCAGGCGACGCTTTATGGCAGTAGCACGGGTGCTGTCACCGCAAAGCTGAGGCTGCTCTCTGATTCGGCCGACCGCGTGACGCGCACCTTCGAGGCCCGGTATGTGCTGGAAGGGGCATTGGCCAATGCACCGCTGGGGGCGACTGTCACGCTGCGCATGGCCGAAGGCTCCGCGCAACGGCGGGCACTGCAAGTGCCGATTGCCGCCATTTATGACTCGGGGAAAGGTCCTGGCGTATGGGCCATTAACGGCGAGCCGGCGAAAGTCGCCTGGCGCCCTGTGCAAGTCCTGGGTCTGAGCGACGACGCCGCGCGTGTCACCGGCAATATCAATGTGGGCGAGCGCATTGTCGGGCTCGGTGCTCATCTGTTGCGCGAAGGTGAAGAAGTGCGGCTGGCGCAGCCGGGTGACGTCAAGGTTGCCGAGGGCCGTCCATGAGCCTCAACCTGTCGGCACTCGCCGTTCGCGAGCGCTCCATTACCGTGTTTCTGATTTTCCTGATTGCCGTCGCGGGGACCTTGGCGTTTTTCCAATTGGGGCGCGCCGAAGACCCACCGTTTACGGTCAAGCAGTTGACCGTCATCACCGCATGGCCGGGCGCAACCGCCCAGGAAATGCAGGACCAGGTCGCCGAGCCACTTGAAAAACGCTTGCAGGAATTGAAGTGGTACGACCGCACGGAAACCTACACCCGCCCCGGGCTGGCCTTCACCATGGTGTCGCTGGTCGATCGCACGCCACCTTCGCAGGTGCAGGAGGAGTTCTATCAGGCGCGCAAAAAACTCCAGGACGAAGCGCTCAAGTTGCCCGCAGGCGTCATCGGGCCAATGGTCAATGACGAGTTTTCCGATGTGACGTTTGCGCTGTTCGCCCTGAAAGCCAAGGGCGAGCCGCAGCGATTGCTGGTACGTGATGCCGAAGCGTTGCGCCAGCGGCTGCTGCACGTGGCGGGGGTGAAAAAAGTCAACATCATCGGCGAGCGGGCCGAACGCATCTTCATTTCCTTCTCCCATGATCGGCTGGCCACCCTGGGCATCTCGCCCCAGGACATCTTCGCGGCGTTGAACAGCCAGAACGCGCTCACGCCCGCCGGTTCGATCGAAACCAACGGACCGCAGGTCTTTCTTCGGCTCGACGGCGCGTTCGATAAGCTGGCGAAAATTCGCGACACGCCCCTGGCGATTCAAGGGCGCACGCTCAAGCTCTCGGATGTGGCGACCGTCGAGCGTGGCTACGAAGATCCAGCTACGTTCCTGGTGCGCAACAATGGCGAAGACGCGCTGTTGCTGGGCATCGTGATGCGCGAAGGCTGGAACGGCCTGGACCTGGGTAAGGCCTTGGATGCGGAGACGACCAAGATCAACGAAGTCATGCCCTTGGGCATGACTCTCACCAAAGTCACCGACCAGTCGGTGAACATCGACTCGGCCGTCGGCGAGTTCATGGTCAAGTTCTTCGTCGCGTTGCTGGTGGTGATGATCGTCTGCTTCCTCAGCATGGGTTGGCGTGTGGGGGTAGTGGTCGCGGCGGCGGTGCCGTTGACGTTGGCCGTGGTGTTCGTGGTCATGGCGGCCACCGGCAAGAACTTTGACCGCATTACCCTGGGGTCGCTGATCCTGGCGCTCGGGTTGTTGGTGGACGATGCCATCATCGCCATCGAAATGATGGTGGTGAAAATGGAGGAGGGCTACGACCGGATCAAGGCTTGCGCTTATGCCTGGAGCCATACCGCCGCGCCGATGTTGTCCGGTACGCTGGTGACAGCGATCGGATTCATGCCCAACGGCTTCGCCCAGTCGACGGCCGGCGAGTACACCAGCAACATGTTCTGGATCGTCGGCATTGCCCTGATCGCGTCCTGGGTGGTGGCGGTGGCTTTTACCCCTTACCTGGGGGTGAAGATGTTGCCGGACATCAAGCAGGTCGAGGGTGGCCACGCAGCCATTTACAACACTCGCCACTACAATCGTTTTCGTCAGGTTCTGACCCGGGTCATCGGGCGCAAATGGTGGGTGGCCGGCACGGTGGTCACGACATTTGTCGTGGCGATTCTCGGCATGGGTTTGGTCAAGAAGCAGTTCTTCCCGACCTCCGACCGCCCGGAAGTGCTGATCGAAGTGCAGATGCCCTATGGCACTTCCATCGAGCAGACCAGCGCCACCACCGCCAAGGTCGAGGCCTGGTTGCAAAAACAGGACGAAGCCAGAATCGTCACGGCCTACATCGGCCAGGGTGCGCCACGTTTCTACCTGGCGATGGCGCCGGAACTGCCCGATCCATCGTTCGCCAAGATCGTCGTGTTGACCGACAGCCAGGAAGCGCGCGAGACACTCAAGTTCCGTCTTCGCGAGGCGGTAGCCGAGGGGCTTGCCCCGGAGGCGCGGATCCGTGTGACGCAACTGGTGTTTGGCCCGTATTCGCCGTTTCCGGTTGCCTACCGGGTGATGGGGCCAGATCCCTCGAAACTGCGCGCGATCGCGGAACAGGTCCAAGGCATCATGCAAGCGAGCCCGCTGATGCGAACCGTTAATACCGACTGGGGGCCACTGACGCCGACGTTGCATTTCAACCTCGACCAGGACCGTTTGCAGGCGGTAGGCCTGACGTCCAATGCGGTCGCGCAGCAATTGCAGTTCCTGCTGGCGGGGGTGCCGATCACGGCGGTTCGCGAGGACATACGCTCGGTGCAGGTGGTCGGCCGTGCGGCTGGTGATATCCGCCTCGACCCGGCGAGGATCGAGGGCTTTACCTTGGTGGGTGCGGCGGGGCAGCGTATTCCACTGTCCCAGGTGGGCGAGGTCGATGTGCGCATGGAGGATCCGATACTTCGTCGCCGTGACCGGACCCCGACCATGACCGTGCGCGGCGACATTGCCGAAGGCCTGCAGCCACCGGACGTCTCCAGCGCGATCATCAAGGCCTTGCAGCCGGTCATCGAGACCCTGCCGAGCGGCTACCGGATCGAACAGGCAGGCGCCATCGAGGAGTCGGGCAAGGCCGGCAAGGCGATCGTGCCGCTGGTGCCGATCATGGTGGCCCTGACGCTACTGATCATCATCGTGCAGGTGCGTTCGATCTCGGCCATGATCATGGTGTTCCTTACCGCGCCCCTGGGTTTGATTGGAGTGGTGCCGACGTTGCTGATCTTCCAGCAGCCGTTCGGGATCAACGCCTTGGTCGGCCTGATCGCACTCTCGGGCATTCTGATGCGCAACACGCTGATCTTGATCGGGCAGATCCATCACAACAAACAAGAGGGGCTGGAGCCTTTCCATGCGGTCATCGAAGCCACCGTGCAACGGGCGCGTCCGGTCCTGCTGACGGCGTTGGCGGCGATCCTGGCCTTTATCCCACTCACGCACTCGGTGTTCTGGGGCACGCTGGCCTACACGCTGATTGGCGGTACGTTCGTCGGCACCATCATGACGCTGGTGTTCCTGCCGGCGATGTATGCCATCTGGTTCAAGATCCGTCCGGACCGCACTTCAATGAACGTCGACTGAGCAATAAAGAGGTATTAAATGATGACTTCCCAAGGTCAAAAACGCATCGTCGTCACCGGCGTGGGCATTGTCGGCCCGCTGGGTTGTGGCGTGGAAGAGGTTTGGCCGCGCTTGTTGGCCGGGCGCTCCGGTATTCGCCTTCTGTCTGTCGATATCACTGAGGGGACGGGTGTGGCCGTGGGCGGCCAGGTGCCGTCGTTGGAAGAAGACCCCATCGCCGGTTACGACCCCGAGCGCATCATTCCGGCCAAGGATCGCAAGAAGATGGATCGCTTCATCGAGTTCGCCCTGGTGGCGGCCGAAGAAGCGTTGCAACAGGCTGCCTGGCAACCGACCGATGCCCACGACCAGGAGCGGACGGCGACGATCATTGCCTCGGGCGTGGGTGGCTTTGGCGCGATTGCCGGTGCGGTCCGCACCACTGATGAGCGTGGTCCGCGCCGATTGTCACCCTTCACGGCACCGGCCTTTCTTGCCAACATGGCGGCCGGACACGTGTCCATCCGTCACGGTTTCAAAGGCCCGCTCGGTGCGCCGGTCACCGCCTGTGCGGCCGGGGTGCAGGCCATCGGCGATGCGGCCAGGCTGATCAGGAGCGGCGAGGCGGACATCGCCATTTGCGGCGGGACGGAAGCCGCGATAGATCGCGTGACCCTGGGGTGTTTTGCCGCCGCTCGCGCCTTGTCCATTGGATTTGCCGAGCGCCCGCAGGAGGCCTCGCGGCCCTTCGATCGTGATCGCGACGGCTTTGTCATGGCCGAGGGGGCAGGGCTGCTGGTGATCGAGTCGCTGGAACATGCCCTTGCCCGTGGTGCTACGCCGCTGGCGGAACTGGTGGGTTATGGCACCAGCGCCGATGCCTACCACCTGACGGCAGGCCCGGAAGACGGCAACGGTGCCCGGCGTGCGATGGAACAGGCGTTGCGCCAGGCCGCAGTCAGTCCGGCCGATGTGCAGCATATCAATGCCCATGCGACATCCACCCAGGTTGGCGACAACGGTGAGTTGGCGGCGATTCGCTCGGTGTTCGGGCGCGATTGCAATGTGGCGATCACCTCTACCAAGTCTGCCACCGGGCATCTGCTAGGGGCGGCGGGCGGTATCGAGGCTATTTTTACGGTGTTGGCGCTTCGGGACCAGGTTGTTCCGCCGACCCTTAATCTTGTTCATCCTGACGAGGGGGCTGCGGGGCTAGACTTGGTTGGTCTTCATGCCAGGGAGATGCCGATTACCCATGCGCTTTCCAATGGGTTTGGGTTTGGTGGGGTCAATGCCAGTGTGTTGTTTCGTCGTTGGGAAGGATGAGGTTTAGAGGCTGTGTGTATATCCGTTACCGCAGAAACGGATATACACATTAACCCGTCCAAAAAAGTCGAGTGGGTGCCAGGCTTTCCCATGCTCGACTTAATCCGCACGGGTACCCGAAAATTTTCCCTTAAGAACCGCACAAGCATGCCGATACAACGCGGTAGATCCGATTGCGCGGGCGCCCTAGCGGCATGCCGCCGAAAGATATCCCAGGCGTTCACACGCCTATGTCCATGTGATTTTTCAGGTTTGACCAGAATCGGACCTCAGGTGATAAACCATGTCAGCCCACACCAGGACCGAACTGGAAGGCGCCCTTGCCGTCTGCAAGGGCAGTTTTCTTTCCGTTGGTTTTTTCAGTTTTTTCGTGAACTTGCTGATGTTGGTTCCGTCGTTCTACATGCTGCAGGTGTATGACCGCGCGGTAGGCAGCGCCAGCTTGTCGACGCTGTTGATGCTGACGCTGATCATGCTGCTATTGATGATCACCATGGGGGGCTTGGAGTGGGTCCGTTCGCGGATCATGGTGCGGATCAGTACTCGTCTGGATACGCTGCTCAGCCAGCGTCTGTTCGATGCCAGTTTCAAGCAGGCGCTCAATACCAGCGGCCTGAATGCCACGGCCCAGCCCTTGAACGACCTGAACGGCTTGCGCCAGTTCCTGACCGGCAATGGCCTGTTCGCGTTTTTCGATGCGCCGTGGATTCCGATCTACCTCGCTGTCATGTTCATGTTCCATCCCTGGTACGGCTGGATGGGGATCGTCAGTGCCGCGTTGCTGGGGACGCTGGCCTTCGCCAACGAAAAGCTCACCCATGCGCCGCTGCAGGCGGCCAACCGTGAACAGATGGCCGCCACCGCGTTCACCCACAAAAGCTTGCGCAATGCCGAAGTGGTGGAATCCATGGGCATGCTTGCCAGCCTGCGCCAGCACTGGAGCGGGCGAACCCATAAGATCCTCGCCCTGCAAAGCCTGGCCAGCGACCGCGCCGCGACCATGACCTCAGTGTCCAGGACGTTCCGGCAAATCGTTCAGTCGCTGGTGTTGGGCCTGGGTGCCTATTTGACGATCAATCACGAGATTTCGTCCGGGCTGATGATTGCCGGCTCGATTTTGCTGGGCCGTGCGTTGGCGCCCATTGATCAGTTGATCGGCGTATGGAAAGGCTTCCTGGGGGCCCGTTCGCAATACGCCCGGCTGCACGAATTGCTGCTCAAGGTCGCCGCCGAGCCTGAGCGCATGCCGCTGCCGGCACCTGAAGGGGCGATTCGTGTCGAGGGCCTCTCGGCGGGGGCCCCGGACGCGCGCAAACCGATTATTCGCGGCGTGAATTTCCAGGTGAGCGCAGGCGAGGTGGTGGGCATCATCGGTTCCAGCGGTGCGGGGAAGTCGACTCTGGCCAGGGCGTTGCTGGGCGTTTGGCCCAGCCTGGCCGGCACCGTGCGCCTGGATGGGGCAGACATCAGCCAATGGCGTCGGGAGGAGTTGGGCCAGTACATCGGTTACCTGCCCCAGGACATCGAGCTTTTCGAAGGCTCGATCAGCCAGAACATTTCCCGCTTCGGCCCGGTGAACGCATCAGCCGTTGTCGGCGCCGCGCGCATGGCGGGTGTGCATGAGCTGATTCTGCAACTGCCCGATGGCTACGACACCCTGATCGGTGCCAATGGCGGTGGATTGTCCGGCGGCCAGCGACAGCGTATCGGCCTGGCCCGCGCCTTGTACGGTGAGCCGCGGCTGGTAGTGCTCGATGAGCCGAACTCCAACCTGGATGATGCCGGCGAAAAAATGCTCGCCGAGGCGTTGCAGAAGCTCAGGCAGAGCAGGGCCACGGTATTTGTCATTACCCATCGATCCGGAGTGCTGGCGCAGGTAGACAAGCTGCTGGTGCTCAATCATGGCGAACTGAGTCTGTTCGGGCCGCGGGACCAAGTCCTGGCACGCCTGCGAGACGCAACACCCGCGGCCCGCCAAGCCGCCGCGATTCAACCGTAGGAAACGGATGAGCCATTTCATGCAAGACACTCAGCACTCATCTGCCGCGTTGCCCGTCGATGACAGGCCGATACGCCGCGTCGGCTATCTCATGCTGCTGGTCACCTTCGGCCTGTTCGGTGGCTGGGCGGCATTGGCCCCACTCGACAGTTCGGCACTCGCGCCAGGTGTGGTCACAGTCAAAAGTTACCGCAAGACGGTGCAGCATCTGGAAGGTGGCATTGTGCGTGAGCTGCGGGTGCACGACGGGGATTTGGTGAAAACCGGTGATGTGCTGCTGGTGCTCGACAATACCCAGGCACGTTCGGAAATGGAAACGACCCGCAGCCAGTTGATCGCCGCGCTCCAATTGCAGGCCCGGTTGGAGGCTGAACGTGACGCGCTGCCCGAACCTGTGGCGGTGCCGACCCTGGACCCTGCTGACCCGCGCGTACAAGAGGCCCGCGACAGTGAAGCGCGAATTTTCCAGACTCGGCGGACCTCGTTGCAGGGCGAAATCGGTTTGCAAGAGACGACCATCGGACAAATCGAGGAACAGATTCGCGGATTCAAGGCCATCATCGCCAGCAAGCAGATGTTGGCCGCCTCCTATCAAGAAGAAATAATCGATTTACGGGCATTGCTTGCCGAAGGCTACGTGGACAAACAGCGCCTGCGCGAGCAGGAGCGCAGCCTCGCTCGCCTGCAAACCGAAATAGCTGAAAGCCAGTCGGAGATCGCCCAAGCGCGGGTCCATGTCGACGAGGCGAAGCTGAAGATCCTGCAGTTGAAAAAGGCCTTCGCCAGCGAAGTCGCCGGCCTGCTGGGCGATGCGCGAACCAAGGTGTACGAATTGCGCGAGCGATTGGCAACCCTGCAGGACCGCGATCAGCGTACCGATATCCTCGCGCCCGAGTCCGGAATGGTCATGGGCATGACCGTCCACACCCTGGGTGCCGTGGTCAGCCCGGGCACTGCGCTGCTGGACATCGTCCCGGCCAACGAGGAACTGATCGTCGAGGCCCAAGTGTCGCCGATGGACATCGACCGTATTGTCTTGGGCAAGTTGGCGGACATTCGCTTCAGCGCATTCAAGAGCAGCACCACGCCCGTTATCGAGGGGCGGTTGGTGCAGATTTCCGCTGACCGCCTGATCAACAAGGACACCGGCGCAGCCTATTACCTGGCACGCGTGGCCCTGACGGACAAAGGGCGCCAGACGTTGGGCAACCTTACCCTGGTGCCGGGCATGCCGGTCGAAGTACTGGTCAATACGGGCGCGCGGACGCTGTTGCAATATTTGATACAGCCAGCGAGCAACGTGTTCGCTCGTTCGTTGATCGAGGACTGAGATGAAGTGCTTGATCATGATGTGCCTGGCCCTCGTGCCGTTGGGCGTTCTTGCTGACGACACTTATGTCGACCTGTGGCAATTGCACCAGGAAGCGCAGGGGGCCGATCCGCGCATCCTGCGGGCACAAGCCCTGACTCGGAGTGACGAGGGCAAGGAACGCGCTGCCCTTGGCCAGTTGCTGCCGCAGCTCAATGCCAGCAGCAGCGTCAACCGCAGCCGGCGCGACGATGACCTGAACCGTATCCAGTACAACGGCAAGCGTATGGCCGTGGTGCTCAATCAAGTGATCTACGATCCGCAAGTCTGGCGCAGTTATCAGAAGTACATCGAGTTGACCCGGCAGAGTGGCTACGAGTCGGACGATACCCGGGTGCAGGCCAGCATTGATCTGTCCGAGCGCTACTTTGCCGTCCTTGCAGCGGAAGACGAATTGTCGTTGGTGCGCAGCGAGCTGGAGGCGACGGAGCGTAACCTCAAGCGCGTCAACGCCTTGTACGCCCGGCAAATGGCGATGGTCACCGACGCACTGGATCTTGAGGCGCGGGTGGATGCGCTCAAAGCTGACGAGATCGAAGCCAGCAACAAGGTCCTGGTCAGTCGTGAAGCCATTTCCGAACTGGTGGGGCGCGATGTCAGCGAGCGATTCAAGCGCATTGGTGACAATCCAGCGTTCAGTCTGCCGGCGCAAGCGCAAGACTATTGGGTGCAGGCGGCGCTGGACAACAACCCGGCGCTGCACGCCCGCGAGCACAGCGTCCGCGCCGCCGAGGCGGCCATCGCTGAAAACAAGGCGGGGCATCTGCCTCGGCTGGGGCTGAACTTGACGGCGCAACGCAGTGATATCGGCTATGAAGGCGCCGTGACGCCGCGCTCGGACAACCTCGTAGCCTCCCTGGACTTGCAAATGCCGCTCTACAGCGGCGGTTCTACCCGGGCACGGGTATCGAGTTCCGAAAGTGACAAGGAAGTCGCCCAGCAAGAACAGGAAGCCTTGCGACGCCAGGTCATCAAGGAAACCCGCACGGCTTATCTTGGCATGACGGCTGAACTCAGTCGGATCAAGGCAACGCGTCGCGCGCTGGAATCGGCTGAAAAGTCTCGGGTAGCCACGGAAAAAGCCTTTGGCTACGGCGTCAAGAATGCGGTCGATGTGCTCGATAGCATCAAGGAAGAGTTTCGTGCGCGGCGTGATTTCTATCAGTCCCAATACAAGTTCGTGACCAGTTTGCTGGTGTTGCATCGCTGGAGTGGACGATTGGGAGATGGCGACATTCGTAAGGCCAATGAGTGGCTGGTTGCGCCATCGTCAGTGGATTACGAAACTAAAAATAGTGGCTAAGTGATGTCAAGGCTGCTGTTCTCATGCAAAATAACCCCTATGTAGCGGCCGCATCCAGGAAGGTCCGCAGATAGCCCACAGGAAACACACATGCCCAGTCCATTAGGTTACTCATCCATTTCGTATGCAAAGCTGACCGGTAACGCACAGGTCAATAGCTTGCTTTACGGCACTTATTGGGCGGGCAGCTTGAGCACCACGTCCTTGACGTACAGCTTCCTGACCATGAGTTCATATTTCGCCAGCAACTACAGCAGTGAAAATGAATATGAGGCTGGCTACGTCCTTTCGTCGGCGCAGAAGAATGGCATCGTCAGCGCGCTAGGTACATGGAGTTCGGTTGCGAACATCAAATTCCAACAGGTGAGCGAGACGGCCAGCAACGTCGGTGACTTGCGATTCGGCGGTTACCTGTACATGGACTACGACACCGCTGCCTGGGGCTACTTCCCGGGCAATACCCCTAGCGCCGGTGATGTCTGGCTGGGCCCCATCACGAACAATCCGGCTCCCGCCAAAGGCACTTACGACTACCTGGTCTTTATGCATGAGATCGGCCACGCCCTGGGTCTCAAGCACCCGTTCTCGACAAGCGCGTCGAATTCCAGCGTGCTGGCCGCTCAGTTCGACGACGTCCGCTACACGATCATGAGTTACAACACCGCATA
>Ga0307408_100001710_pt1 | contig 16125 bp, 12 predicted proteins | sample 322Cmetagenome_FD_202116 | JGI IMG/M metagenome (GOLD analysis project Ga0307408, IMG submission 202116) | Maize rhizosphere microbial communities from greenhouse at UC Davis, California, United States - 322HYB-C-3 | ecosystem: Host-associated > Plants > Roots > Rhizosphere > Soil | place...
GAAGGGATCGCGTTTGGTCCAGCGTTCGGCGTGGAAGGTGAGCGCAGTGCCCTTCGCGGCGGGTTCGGTGAGGGCGAGGATGGCGCTGCGTTCTCCGTCGCCGGAGAGGCGGAGGGATTGCACGCCGCTCTTCGCGTTGCCGGGGTGAATCTGGGCGTTGCCGGGTTCGGCGGACCAGGTGCCGATGGTGGTCTTTGCTTCGGTCAGTGGGCCGGCGGGCAATGACTCGAAGGATTCGGCGGAGAAGAGCGGGGAGATTAGCGCGAGGGCTGCGATGGCAAACGCAGTCGTTCCGCTACGAAGAATTCCGCTACGATCGAGAAGAAGATGGAGTGAGCTCGTCATTCGGATCTCAGAGAACATGCTGGGAAAGAATACGTGTGGAGAGTGCGATCACTTGCTGGTCGGGTGAGGCGACCGGTTGAAGTATTCATTTTGAAATCCCATCTACGAACCCACCTTCCCCACCGACGCGCCTTTCACGGTCGCCGGTGTGATCCACGCATTGCCGCCGGGATTGGGATCACCGGTGGCGATGCGTTCCAAGCGGCGGACGACGAGCTTCGCGACGGCTTCGGGATCGACGCGGTAGCCGGAGATTTCCGGCACGAGGTGATCGAGGAAAGGTTCCCAGCCGAGCGTAATGAGGCTGAGATGGCGGGGAACTTGCAGGCCTTGGCTGGCGAGCCACGTGAGGGCGGTGGCGGCTTGTCGCGGACGGGTGGCGATGATGGCGGTGGGTGGGCTCTTGAAATTCAGCGCGCGCGCGAGGACGCGGCCGAAATCCCCGGGCGAACCGTTTTCCACCAGCACGGTGGCTTCAAAGCCGGGCTCACCGAGCTCCGTGACGCCGCGGACGGCGGCTTCCACACCCATCAGCGCGTCGGCGGGAGAGAGCACGATCACGCGCCGGTGACCCATGCGCCACAGGTGGCCCGCGGCATGATGCGCGGTCGCCTGCCAATCGACATCAAGGTGCGGCAGCCTGATGCCCGGATGCGGATAGCCGCGGATGAGGGCGGGGATGCGGGTCTTCATGAACCAGCCCTGCACGGCGGCGCTGGAGCGCAGGAGCATCCACGCGCTGCAGTGTTGTTCCTCCATGAAGGCCTCGATGCGCTTGGCTGGGTTCTTCTGTTCATACCAACCGGGTGCGAAGACTTCGAGCGATCCGCCCTTGCTGGCGAGCGCCTTGCGGACCTGGTCGATCTCTAACAGCATCGGCTGTGGCAACTGCTCCAAGCGTCGGTGGGAGAGCAGGCCGATTTTCAAGGCGGGGGTCTTCTCGCGGATCGCTTCATCGCCGGCCCCGGTCACGCGGCGGCGTGTGCCGGCATCGGCCGGGGCGAGCACGCCATCGCGCTCGAGTTGTTGCAGGGCGAGGCGGATGGTGTCGCGGCCGACTTGGAGGGTCTCGGCGAGGCGGCGTTCACCGGGTAGCAGCTTCGGCCATTCGCCTGAGGCGATGCGCAGGTGCATCACGCGCACGCATTCGGCGACGAGATTGCCGCGGTAAGGCATCGGGGCTCCGGTCATGAGGGGAGTGTTCCCCGATCGCGGGTGAGGGCAAGTTTCAACTGGTGGGTGCGGCAGACCACTTGGGTGCTGGGGGCGCGGGACTCATCCCGCTTGAACAGAAGGTTCGCAGGCGCTGTGAAGCGGGATGAATCCCGCGCTCCCAGTTCGCTGGCGTTTCATTCACGGCGCGACCGCCTTGATCACGAAATCGACGATGGGCGCCGGATCGGGCAGGCTGTGCGGGTGGTGTTTGCCGCCGGGCTTGCGGATCACCTCGATGCGGCCGCCGAGTTCGCGGTAGCGTTTCTCGACGAGGTCGATGTTCTCGCTCACGGGCACTGCTTCGTCGGCATCGCCGATGACGGCGAGGATGGGAATACCGGCCATGGCGAGCGGGGCGAGGTTGTCGACGGGGTTGCCTTTCCATGCGAGGGCGGCGGCCTCGTCGGGGAAGTGATAGACCTTGATCAGGCGCTGCCAGTCCTCGGGCGATCCGGGTGCGAGGCCCTTGCCGCCGGGCCAGCTCTTGAAGTCGCACACGGGAGCATCGACGTAGAGCGCAGCGGTCCGGTCGGGGTGGCGTGCCGCCCAGTTGAAGGCGAAGAGTCCGCCGCGGCTGAAGCCTTCGAGGACGGTCTTCTTGGACAGCGAATGATAACGGGTGACGAAGGCGTGGAAGCGATCCATCGCATCCAGTGCCACTGGCGCGCCATAGAGATTCTGCACATCGATGTAGGCGACGTGGAATCCCTTCTCTAACAAGCCGATGTCCCCTTGCGGTTCATGGCCGAAGAATTCCGTGCGCCAGATCCAGGGATTGCCGAGAGCCGCTGTCTTCGGGCGGACGAGGAGCGCGGCCCGGCTGGCGAGCTGGAAATCGAGGCGCTCATGGCCGTTCCAATTCGAGGACTTTGCCGAGACGAGGGCCTGATAGTCGTCCAACCATTCTTTCGCCCGCGCATCGGCGGTTGCCAAGGGTTGGCCTTCGGGAATGCCGGGGCGTCGGTGTCTGGTCGAGGTGAGCCAGGCATGCTTCAGCAGGTCCTGGCGGTCCTTGAGGATACGAAGCGGCGGGTCATTCGCGAACCGGGGCTCGCCCGGAAGCTTGAGCAGCGGCCAGATGCCAGCGCAGGCGGCCTCGGCGATGAAGCGGTGCCCGGCATCGCCCGGATGAACGTTGTCGGCGGCGTAGATGAAAGCAGGGTCATTCGTTTTGGCCGCAGCGATGGCGGCGCGCAAGGCGGGTCGGATGTCCACGGTTTCCCAGCCTCTTTCCTTTTGTGAGAGCAGCCATTCCGAGAAGCGATCCAACGCGGCATCGTAGCGCGCCGGGTCCGTCGACGGCTTGTCCGCCTGATGCAGCGGCGGAGTGAGGAAGATCACGCGGGCTCCGGCACTGGTGGCCTCGTCCTTCAGGTGGGTGATGCCTTTTTGATAGGCGGCTTTCCGTGTCGCGTCGGGCGGCAGGTAGATGCCGTCGTTCATGCCGTAGCAAGCGATGACAAGCGTGGGCTTGAAGGCGGGAAGGACACGGCCAAGGCGCTCGTGCAGATCGGGGCGGGGGAACTTGCCGCCGGCGTGGCCTTCTTCGGAGAGGCCGGAGACGGTCTCGCTCGGCAGGCCTATGTTGACGATCTCGGCGTCCTTGAACCCCTGTGTGGATCGCAGGGCGGACTCGACGAAGGTGGTCCAGCGGCCGTCGTAGGTGATGCTGTCGCCAACGAAGAGGACTCGCGGCACTTCGGCACGGAGCAGCGCGGGCAAAAGGATGAGGGCGGCGAGCAGGCGTTTCATCGGGGCTATCAGGAACGTGGGAAAGGAGCGGTTTCTAGCAATTACCTCGCTGGTCGGGCGAGCAAACCGGATTGGAAAGCTTGCCGAGGGAAAGGATCGGTGAAGTTTATGAGTTGAGCTAGGAATGTCCCGTATTCTCATCGCCCTTTTCATGCTAATGCCAGGCGCTGCACTGCACGCCGGGATCGAGGTTTCGCGCGTGGTGGTGCCGGTTTTCAATGACGGCTCGGAGTCGCTGGTGGGCGAGTTTTCCTTCGATACGGACCGGACGCGGACGGTGAAGGCGATCCAACTGTCCGGTGAAGGCACCATGGCTGCAGCGGACATCGCGGAGGTCGGTGTGCGGCATCTGCGAAAGACGGGGGATCGCTGGATCGGGAAGACGAATGATTTTCAGCCTGCGATGGAACTCACCGCGGACCTTGAGTTTCCGGAGGGGAAGCATCGCTGTGAGCTGGTCGTGAAGACACAGCCGGGCGCGGATCTGACGCATCGATTCGGGATGCGGGTGGTGGCGATTGAGTTCGCAGATGGCGAGACGATGCGGGCAGAGGAGGATTCAGGAGAGGCTGCGTCACGGTTTGCCTACCGCATTCACCGGAAAGGCGAGCATGGCTGCGATACCTTCCGAATTCCGGGCCTGGCACGGGCGAGGGATGGCTCGCTGCTGGCAATCTACGACATGCGCTACGATGGCCCGCACGACCTGCAGGGTCACATGGACATCGGGCTCTCTCGCTCGACCGATGGCGGGAAGACGTGGTCCCCGCCGCGGGCGATCCTCGACATGGGCGAGCACGGCGGAAAGCCACAGCGCGAGAATGGTTGCTCCGATGCGAACATTCTGGTCGATGCCAACAGTGGCCGCATCTTCGTCGCCGCGGTGTGGACGCACGGTCGGCCGGGCACCCATCAATGGCGGGGCAAGGGATCGGAGCCGGGCTTGGGGATTGATGAGACGAGTCAATTCATGTGCGTTCACTCGGACGATCACGGCGTGACGTGGAGCGAGCCCCAGAATCTAACAATCCAGCTCAAGCAGCCGCAATGGTGGCTCTTCGCACCCGCACCGGGAAATGGCATCACGCTGCGCGATGGCACTCTGGCGATGCCAACGCAGGGTCGTGATGAAAGCGGCCAGCCGTTTTCGAATCTGATTTCCAGCAAGGATCACGGGAAGACTTGGTTCGTCTCGCCGCCCGCGCGCCATGATACGACCGAGTGCGCGGTGGCGGAGGCTGGCGACGGCTCGCTGGTCTTCTCGATGCGGGACAATCGCAATCGCACGGACAAGGGTGCCACGAATGGTCGCGCGATTTCCACGACACGCGATCTCGGGGCGACGTGGGAGATCCATCCGGCGGATCACGGTGCCTTGCCCGAGCCGGTGTGCATGGCGAGCCTGATTTCCCATCGACTGCCGGACGGGAAGACCGTGCTGCTCTTCTCAAACCCGCACGACAAAGAGAAGCGTCGCCATATCACGATCCAAGCGAGTCTCGATGGCGGGAAGACGTGGCCTGCGGAGCATCGCGTGCTGCTCGATGATGGGACCGGTTTGGGCTATTCCTCGCTGGCCATGGTGGATGATTCGACGGTCGGCATCCTCTTCGAATCGTCGGTCGCCGACATGATCTTCATGAAGGTTCCCCTCGCGGATATTGTCAGGCCATGAACTTGCAACGATCCGGTTGGCTCACCCGACCAGTCGCCGCAGCTGTCCGGCGGCTTGCTGCGGTTGAAGATTCTTTCATCCGCTCCCACCGCTGCGGCTTCCTTGGAATGAACCCGCCAAACCTTGCCCGACCTCTCGCTGCCGCTGCCACCCTGGCCGCCATGCCATTGCGCGCCGGGGTCGAAGTGCTGCCGCCGGTGCCGGATGCGATCGGTTTTGCAGGTGCCTTCGCTGGGGTTCATGGCGGGCAATTGATTGCTGGCGGCGGAGCGAATTTTCCCGATGGGACGATGCCGTGGGATGGTGGGAAGAAGGTGTGGCACGATCGCGTTTTCGCGCTGGATCTGAAGCAGGCAGGGTCTGCGTGGCACGAGGTGGGCAAGCTGCCTGCTCCGAATGGCTATGGGGTCTCGCTCACGGTGCCAGAGGGTGTGCTGCTGATCGGTGGAGGTGATGCCAAGGAGCATTTTCGCGAGGTGCGCCTGTTGACGCTGTTAGACGGCAAGCCTGTATTCCGCGACCTTGCCGAATTGCCCATTCCGCTTGCGCAGATGGCGGGAGCACTGAGCGGTCGTCACGTGCATGTATGTGGTGGCATCGAGAAGCCCGATGCAACCACGGCGAGCAAGGATCATTGGATGCTAGATCTGGATGCAATGGAGAAGGGGTGGCAAGCGATGCCCCCGCTGCCTGGTGACGGGCAGATCCTCGCAACGGCCGCAGGCATCGGCGATGCGTTCTTTATCGTGGGCGGTTGCTCGCTTGCGGCGGATGCGGCAGGCAAGCCAGTGCGCACCTACCTGCGCGACGCGTGGAAATTCTCGGACGGACAATGGCAGCGTCTGACTGATCTGCCACGTGGCTCGGTGGCGGCGGCATCACCCGCGCCGGTGCGAGGTGATGCATTCTTCGTGGTGTCGGGAGATGATGGGAAGCATGCGGGTCCGCCGAAGGACCATCCTGGTTTCACGCGGGAGATTCTACGCTATGATGTTTCGAAGGATGCATGGAACCCGGCAGGTGAGCTTGATGTGCCTGCGCCGGTGACGCTACCGACGGCACCGTGGCGGGATGGCTTCATCCTCTTCAATGGTGAGGTGAAGCCGGGCGTGCGCACGCCGCAGGTATTGTATTTCATTCCTTCCGGGTCATGAATGCGTCTTCCCGAGCATGGTTGATCGTGGCGCTGCTGATTCCGGTGGCGCTGCTGAACTATCTGGACCGTCAGATGCTGGCGGCGATGAAGTTCTCGGTGATGGCCGACATTCCGGGTATCGGCCAGGAGGCGAACTGGGGGAAGATTCTCGCGCTCTTCAAGTGGACCTATGCGATCCTGAGTCCGATCGGTGGCTATCTCGCGGATCGCTTCAGCCGGCGCCATGTGATTGCGGGCAGCTTGTTCGTGTGGTCGCTGGTGACTTGGCTTACGGGGCACGTGACGACGTATGAGCAGCTGCTGGCGACCCGGGCGGTGATGGGGATCAGCGAGGCATTGTACATTCCGGCGGCGCTTGCGTTGATTGCGGACTTTCACACGGGCAGCACGAGGTCGCGTGCAATCGGTCTGCACCAGATGGGAATTTATGTGGGCGTGATCATCGGTGGCTTCAGCGGCTATGTCGCGGACAGCCCGAGTCATGGATGGCGCTGGGCGTTTGATCTGTGCGGGCTGGTTGGAATCGCCTATGCGGTGCCGCTGCTGTTTCTGCTGAGGAATGCTCCGAGGTCAGTTGAAGCGGAAGCTGTGCCGAAGACCTCTCCAATGGCGGCGCTGAAGGAGCTGTTAGGGAATCGGTCCTTCGTACTGCTGGTGCTGTATTTCACGCTACCTGCACTCGCGGGGTGGGTGGTGCGCGACTGGATGCCCGCGATTCTCAAGGCGGAGTTTGGCATCGGCCAGGGGAAGGCGGGCGTATCGGCGACGCTTTACTGGCAAGTTGCTGCGATTTTCGGTGCGATCATCGGTGGGGTGCTGGCGGACCGCTGGATGGGAAAGACGCCGCGCGGGCGGATCTTCATCAGCGCGATCGGCATGGCGATGATCGTGCCAGCGATGTTTGGCGTGGGGTATGCGCCACAGACCGGGAATCTGTGGGTGGCGATCGCGTTTCTCATTCTCTTCGGTCTCGGCTGGGGATTCTTCGATTCGAACAACATGCCGATCCTATGCCAGATCACGCGGCCTGAACTGCGTGCGACAGGCTACGGGCTGATGAACTTCGTCAGCATCAGCTGCGGCGGTTTCGCGGACTATGGCTTCGGCGTGCTGCGTGACCGGCAGGTGCCGCTGTTTGGCATCTTCAGTATCTTCGCCAGTGCGGCTGTGCTTTCGGTGATCCTCGTGCTGCTGATCCGGCCGCGCGGGGTGGATGCTCCCTTGGCTCATTGATTCTCCTCTTTTTATGAACCTGAAACCGCTTCACGAACTCGTCGTCGCCACCCATTCGCCGTTTCACGCGGATGGCTCGCTGGCGCCGGAGGTCGTCCCAACCCAAGCCGCTTTCCTCGCTACGAATGGCATTCGCACGGTCTTCATCACGGGGTCGACGGGAGAGTCGCATTCGCTGACGTGTCCTGAGCGGCTGGCTCTTTACGATGCATGGGCGAATGCCGCGCCGGAGCACGGGCTGCGGGTGATTGCGCATGTGGGCAGTAATTGCCTGGAGGACGCGAAGACCTTGGCGAGGCGGGCGGAGAAGCTGGGCTTTGCCGCGATCAGCGCGCTGGCGCCGTCCTACTATAAGCCTGGTAGTCTTGACGGGCTGATCGATTGCTGTGCGGCGATTGCCGCGGCGGCACCGGCGACTCCGTTTTACTACTACGATATTCCTGCCCTCACGAACGTGAGCTTTCCGATGGAGCGTTTCCTGGTGGAGGCTCCGGCACGCATTCCAACGCTGGCGGGGATCAAGTTCACGAATCCGGATCTGGTTTCGTATCGTCGTTCGCTGGAAGTGGCGGATGGGCGCTACGACCTGCCGTGGGGTGTGGATGAGATGCTGCTTTCGGCGTTTGCTGCGGGGGCGAAGGGTGGTGTGGGATCGACTTACAACTGGGCGCCGGAGCTGTATCGCCAGCTGATGGCGGCGCATGCGCGTGGGGATTCCGCGGAGGCGCAGCGCTTGCAATCGGTTTCGATCGCGATGGTGGATGCGATCGCGGCGACGGATTTCCTTGGGACTGCGAAGGCATTGATGGCGCGGCTGGGAGTGCCGGTGGGACCTGCGAGATTGCCGCTGGGAAATCCGACGGAGGCGCAGGTGGATGCACTGGTCGTGAAGCTGGGTGAGCTTGGCTTTGCGGATTGGGGTGCGAAGGCGATAGAGATGGCTCAAGTTTGATGTCGATGGACCTCGCCGCTTTTTATCACGATCAGCTCTTCAAAGACTGCCTGCCGTTCTGGTTTCCGCGGGCGGTGGATGAGCAGCATGGCGGCTTTCTCCACTGCTTCGACCGCGATGGCGCGCTGGTCGATAGCGACAAGTCGGTGTGGGCGCAGGGGCGCATGAGCTGGATGCTGCTGACGCTTTACCGCGGGCATGAGCAGCGGCCGGAGTGGCTGGCGTGGGCGGAGGGCGGGCTAAGGTTTCTGGAAGAAAAGTGCGTCGATCCCGCCGATGGCCGGATGTTTTTTCACGTCGCTCAAGACGGCACGCCCATCCGGAAGCGGCGCTATGCGTATAGCGAGAGCTTTGCGTCGATCGCCTTTGCGGCTCATGCGGCGGCTGCCAATGATGGCGACTCCGCGGACAAGGCTAGGACATGGTTCGAGCGCTTCACCGACTGGAATTTCACCCCGGGCCGCATTCCACCAAAGTTCACGGGGGCGCGGCCGATGGAAGGCCTCGGCACGCGCATGATCACGCTGGTGACCGCGCAAGAGTTGCGACGGCATACGGGTGAGGATCGCTTGCTGACGATGTGGATCGACCGCTGTCTGGATGACATCGAGCGGCTCTTCGTGAAACCGGAGCTGAAGGTGGTGATGGAAGCGGTCGCCCCGGATGGCTCGATCGCCGACCACTTCGATGGTCGCATGCTGAACCCCGGCCATGCAATCGAGGCGGCGTGGTTCGTCTTGGAAGAAGCAGCGCATCGAAAAGACGGCCGCCTGCAGAAACTCGGCTGCGACATGCTTGACTGGATGTGGGAGCGCGGCTGGGACGAGGAATTCGGCGGGCTCTTCTACTTCCGCGATGTGCATGGAAAGCCGCTCCAGGAGTACTGGCACGACATGAAGTTCTGGTGGCCGCACGATGAGGCGCTGATCGCCACGCTGATGGCCTATCAGATGACCTGCGAGGCGAGGTATCTTGCGTGGCACGAGAAGCTGCGGGAGTGGAGCTTTCGGCACTTTGCTGATCCGGAGCACGGGGAGTGGTTCGGCTACCTGCGACGGGATGGCGTGCCTTCGAATACGCTGAAGGGATCGCTATGGAAGTCGTTCTTTCATCATCCGCGGGCGCTGTGGCGATGTCATCTGCTGGCGAAGGAGATTAGCCAAATGCAAGCGTCCGACCGCGAAGGAGGGGTGGAGTGAGCCAGACTTGCTCGGGCTTCATTTGTGCCTGGCCTTCGTAGGCGGAGGCGGATTCCTCGATGCGCAGCTCGCGGCGGCCGCCATCCAAGGTGATGAAGGTGAAGGGCGGCTTGCCGGGATCGTAGTAGGTGGTACTGCCATTGGGGGGCATGCCGAAGGTGGCGCTGGTGAGCGTGAGATGATGGACGCCGTGGCGGATGGAGTGCTCCTCATCGTGATCGTGACCGGCGAGGACGGCCACGACTTGCGCCTTGCCGCGCCTGGCGTTGTGGGAATCGATCACGTGGTTGAGGGCATCCCAATTTCCGTCGTGGCTGCCTACGCCGGAGGGCTGGTGTTGGAAGATGACGACAGGCTTGTCGGTGGCGGCAAGGTCCTTCGCGAGCCACGCGAGCTGCTCCTTGTCGATGCAACTCACGCGCGCGAGATGGCCGGGGCCGCCTTTCTTGTGGATTGGATACCAGTTGCCATTCGCGTAAGAGACCATCTTGCCCTCGTCATCGATGAAGTGATTGCGATCGAGGACGACGAAGTGGAAGCAACCGGCATCGAAGGAATAGTAGGGATGCGGGATCTTCCATGCGTCTAACAGGTCCGTCTTGGTCTGGAAGTCGCAGTCGTGGTTGCCGATGACGTGGTGCTTCGCGCCGGGGAAGCGATTCCACTCGGCGAGGAATTCCTTCGCGGTGGAGATGCCGCCTTTGGCACAGCAGAAGTCGCCGCACTGAATGATGAAGTCCGGCTTGCGGGCGATGGCGGCATCGATGAAGGGCTTCAGTCGTCCGACCTGATCCTTGCCGTGGGTGCCGTGGTGGACGTCGGTGATGAAGCCGAAGGTCACGGTGTCAGCAGAGGACGGAGGAGTTTCTTGCGCATGCGCGCTGGCGGCTGCGAGGCCTGCTCCGGCGAGCGGGAGGGTGGCGAGGAATTGGCGGCGGCTGGTCGAAGTCACGGGACAAATTGACGTGGAAATGCGGCGTGAAATTTCACAATCTGAGCGTAAAAGTGCCAATTGCAGGGCTAGATGAGCCTTTTCCTTCGAGCCACGGGGAGCACCGCGAGGCACGAGATCACGCCGAAAACGATGAAGGAGATGAACACCGAATTCCAACCGTACCCCTGCGCCAGCTTCACGGGGACGATGCCGGCGAGGATCTGTCCCAATGAGCCGATGCCATTGATGATTCCGCAGGAGGAAGCGGTCGAGGCGGTGCCGCCGAGGTCCTGCGCGGCAGTGCCCGAGATGATGGAGTCCGCGATGTAGAGGAAGAAGCCGATGGCAGCGAGGCCCGTGACATTCCCCGCGATCTCCAGGCCAGTGCTGGCGAACCGGTAGACGTAAACCGAGGCGATCATGCCCACGAGTGCCAGCAGGGCGAGGCGGCAGCGATTGCTTGCGAAGAAGCGGTCGGCGAAATAACCACCGAGCATCAGTCCCACGATCCCGCCTGCCTCGAAGCCATTCGAAACGTAGGCCGGTGCATCCTTGGTGAGCCCGACGACCTTCTCCAGATAGAAGGGAAGCCACGCGAAGAGCGTGTAGCGGGTGTACTTCAGTCCGAAGTACGATAACCCTAGGAATAGCACCGAAGGGTTCTTCAGCATGACGAGAAAGCCGTACTTTTCTTCAGCGGCTGCTTCGGCTGCCGCGACGGATTTCTCGAAGGTGTAGCCGCGGTCCTCCGGGCGATTGATGAGAAAGAGTCCCTGGATGATGCCGATCACGGTCACCACCACGCCATTGACCAGGAAGATCTCCTTCCAGCCGTATTCCTTCAGCAGGTATCCGGCGAAGGCGGTGGCTGCCATGCTGCCGATGATGTAGCAGGAAAGCCAGAAGCCCATCACGCGGCCGCGGTGGGCATCGCTCACCCACGAGGTGATCAGCTTGCAGGTATTCGGCCAGCCGGTTGCCTGGAAAAGCCCATTCGCGGTGAAGCCGATGGCGAGCACGGCGACGAAGGGGAAGAGTCCGAAGGCGAGCGTGGAGATGCCGGAGAGGCACATGCCCGCGCATAGGGCGATTCGCGGGCCGCTGCGGTCGCCGAGCGCACCACTCAGGAACTGGCCGATGGCGTAGCAAACCGCGTAGGCGGAATTGACGTAGCCGATGGTCTCGAGGCTGAAGCCGTCATTCACCAGCGAGCCGGTGGCGACGCTGAGGTGCTTCCGCGTGAAGTAGTAGAAGAAGTAAGCGAAGTAGGAGAGGAGCACCATCCGCGTCTGGAGAGACAGAGGGGGCGGCGGGGCGACGGGGCTTTCGGTGTGTGGGGAAGTCCTCGTCGCTTGCATCGGCTCAGGTCGGGTCGGTTACCAGGGCAGCGACCAGGTTTTTTCGTGGGTGAAGAATTTGATCGCCTCGATCACCCCCTCCTTCACGCCGAGGCCGGAATCCCGGGTGCCGCCGAAGGGCGTCAGCTCCAGGCGATAGCCGGGCACCTCGTTGACGTTCGTCGTGCCGGTCTTGAGTTCCTTGCAGGCCTGCATCGCAAGCGAGAGATTGTTAGTAACGATTCCGCTACTCAAGCCAAAGGGTCCGGAATTGTAATAAGAGATCGCGTCGTCCAGGTCCTTGATCGGGATGATGGGGGCCAGTGGGCCGAAACTTTCGAGGGCGACCATTTCGGCATCCCGCGGGACATCGGCGATGATGGTCGGCTCTAACAAGGATCCGCGGCGGCCCGCTCCATAGAGGAGCTTGGCTCCCATGGCCACGGCGGCATCGACCCGGCGAGACAGCTCGGCAGCGGAATGCGCGTGGATCACGGTACCGACCACGGTGGCTTGGTCCTCGGGATCGCCGCAGGGATACTCGCGGCAGACGAGGTCGACGAAGCGCTCGGTGAAGGCGTCGAGGACGCTTTTCTGGACGAGGATGCGCTTCACCGCGGTGCAGCGCTGGCCGGAATTCCGGAAGGATCCCTCGGCGGCGAGTTTCGCGGCGAGATCGAGGTCGGCGTCCTCCAGCACGATGAGCGGGGAATTTCCGCCGAGCTCCAGGCAGAGACGCTTGTAGCCGCAGGTGCGGGCGATGTGCTTGCCGATCTCGACCGAGCCGGTGAAGGAGACGATCTCCACTCGCTCGTCGGTAATCATCGGCGTGACGATGTCTTCGATACCGCCGAGGAAGAGGCTGAGCATGGGGCCGGGAAGGCCGGCTTCGTAGAGCACCTCGGCGAATTTTAGGGCGGTGAGCGGGGTGCGGTCGGAGGGCTTCAGCAGCACCGGTGCGCCGGCGGCGATGGCCGGGGCGAGCTTGTGGACGACTTGATTGAGCGGGTGATTGAAGGGCGTGATCGCCGCAATCAGCTTCACGGGGTAGCGCGAGGTGAAGATCTTCCGGGGCTTGCCATTCGGCGAGATGTCGCAGGAGAAGATGCGGCCGTCATCGCGCAGGGCCTCCGTGGCGGCGAAGTCGAGGACGTCCGAACTACGGGTGGTCTCGTACTTTGCCTCGCGGATGGCGAGTCCGGTTTCGCGAGTGATCAGGGCGGCGAATTCGTCGCGTCGCTCGGCCAGCAGGACGGAGGACTTTCGCAGGATATCGTGGCGATCGCGGCGGGTCAGCGATTCGTTCGGGAAGGCGAGCGCGCTGGTGATGGCCTTCTCCAAATGCTCCGGGCCGATCAAGGCGGCGGTGCCGGTGAGCGAGTCATCGTAGGGATAGCGCACTTCCAGCGTGCGACCGGTGGTGACGGCTTCGCCAGCGATGTAGGAGGGCAGATGGACGGGAGACCAGGGCATGGGGTGAGATTGAAGACGGATGAACCGCGGATTACGCGGATGTGGGAAGGAGTGAGGAAGCTGCTTGGAGCGCGGGGTTTATTCCGTCTGCAGGGGCCACTCGGGCGGAATAAATTCCGCGCTCCCAATGGGTCTCAGACATGACAGGCGAAGTAGAAGACGTCGAAGTTCCGCGGATCACCTTCGGCGATGCGCTTGAGTGCGGGCGTGAGAGGCTTGGAAATCACCAGCGGCACGAGTTCCTCGTAGCGACCGCCGTGAGAACGCAGGCCCCCATGGAGCACGGAGAGATCGTGATGCTCGGCGGACTTGCCGACGACGACATCGCGGCCGGACAGGACGACGAGGTCGCCGATGCGATCCGGTGCGAGCTCGAGCTTGTCCACGGCTTGCTCGCGGGTGAGCACTTCGGTGATGCCCTCCTGATTGAAGAGAAACTCCGCGATGGCCGCGCGTTGCGAAGGATCCTCGAGGTGAACCATGACCAGCGAACCCAGCGCGCCGTGGTGGACGACGTAGGGATCCGTGATGGGGCAGATGACGCGCAAGCCATCGCCGAAGTGTTCCTTCAACAGCGACTCCACGAAGATGACCTTGGGATTTCCCTCGCTGTCGTTCTTCGCATTCATGCCGTGGTCGGCGGTGAGGGCGACGGTGCAGCCAACGTCTAACAAGCGGCCGATGGCGCCATCGATGCGCGCATGGAAATCGAGGATCTCGGGAGCCTCGGGGCCGAACTTGTGCTGCATGAAGTCCGTGGTGGAGAGGTAGAGGAAGTCGGCCACGCCTTGTTCCGCGAGGGCCGCACCGGCTTCGAGGACGTAGATCGAGGCATCCCCCGAGTAGATCTCCGGGCGCGACTTGCCGATGATGGAGGTGGCGTTGTCGATGCCGTGGGTTTGCTTCTTCGCTTCATCGACCTTTTCGGACGAGAAGACAATGCCGCCGCGCTCGACGACGCCATCGCCGAGGACGGTGCGGAGCTTTTCCTTCGCGGTGATGAAGGCGACCTTGCGCCCGGCATCGGCGGCGGCGGTCAGCAGGGTGCCGCAACGGCGGAACTCCGGGCCATTCATCATGACCTCCTCGCCGGTTTCGGGATTGAGGAAGAAGTTCCCGCAGATGCCGTGGACCCGCGGTGCCACGCCGGTGACGATGCAGGTGTTATTGACGTTCGTGAACGAGGGCAGCGCTCCGCGAACGATGCCGCGCCAGCCATCGCGAGCCATTGCGGCGAGGCGTGGCATCATCCCTTGGGCGATGGCGGTGCTCAGGTATTCGTCGGCGCAGCCGTCGAGGCAGATGACGGCGATGGGGTTCGGGGGCAGCGGGTAGGTGCGGCCGTTGGCGGAGAAGGTGGGCATGGGTGGTGGAAGAAGGGGTCAGGGGGCCGGGGCCAGAGGTCAGGGTGGTAGAAGGGAGAGAAGAGGGAGCGGAGCTGGTGTGTAGGGCAGAGTTCACTACTGATCCCTGGCCCCCGATCCCTCATGGTGTTCGGCCTCTCATGTGGTTAGACAGCGGACAGACGGTTCGAGAAGTAGCGGTCGGCGAAGCCGAAGGACATGGTCATGCCGGCGCCGCCGAGTCCGGTGGCGATGTGGACGCCGGGCAGCGGTTCGGCGCGGAATTCGGCACCGTCGGTGTTTTTGGCGTAGATGCCGTGCCAGCGTTCGGCGATGGTCCAGTCAGGGAAGTCGTAGAGCTTGCGCAGCTCGCGCAGCATGAGTTCATCGATCTCAGCCTTGTCGAAGATTTCGATGTCCGTGCCGTATTCATGCGAGTCGCCGAGCACGATGCCGCCATCGCGATCCTGTGAGGCCATGACATGGATGCCGTAGCGATCGAGCTCCGGTGTCTCGCGGGCGATGCGCGCCTTGACCTCGGCGAGCGTGGGACAGATTGCGAAGTTCGCGTAGTGGCGGAGCGTGAGGCCGCTGGCGAGCATGGGGCCGAGTTGCCAACCACCTGCCTGCGGAACCGTACGCAGCATCTGGAGCTTGCAGGGCTTCAATGGCGCATCGACGAAGACGCCGGGGAACAAGGTCTCGAAGTCGTGGCCGGAGCAGATGAAGATTTCATCGAAGGCGTGCTTCTCTCCGCCGCTGGTCCGCAGAGAACCGGTGCTGGCCTCGATCACAGCAGTGCTCCAGTGGAACTTCACGCCGTGCTTCTTCGCGAGAAAGACCGGCAATGTCGCCATGACTTCGCGCGGATCGACATTGATCTCGGTGGGGCTGAAGAGGCCGGCTTTTGCTACGCCACGGCGCACGCCGGGGCAGCGTTCCTCGACGGTGGAGCGCGTCCATAACTCGCACTCGTAGCCGAGGTCGGCACCGAGCGTGGAGAACTCTTCTAACACAGCGGCCTCGTCGTCGTGATCAACCACATGCACCGAGCCGCAGGGGCGATGGTAGATGCCGGTGGCCGCGATGAGTTCGAGCCACAGTTCGCGGCTGCGCAGGCCGACGCGATAGAGCTCCGCCGGTTGGCCGAAGGGCCAGAACATCCCGAAGTTCCGCACCGATGCGCCCCGCGCCTTGTCGCTGCGCTCGAAGACGGTCACTTCATACCCGTCTTGTGCCGCGGCCCAGGCGTGGGCCAAGCCCACGATGCCGCCGCCGACAATGCCGACCTTGTTTCCGGAGGTGTTCACGAAGTTTCTCGAAAGGGAATTTGTGTTCCTAAAGTGGCAAGTCGGATCTGCCGCTTGTCATTTTCGTAACGTGGCCTGATCGATCATGCCGCCTTAAAGGAGTGAGCATCGCTATTTTACGTGTCGGGGTCGATAGGGGCATCGCAAGATTCATTGGCAGATTTACCAGACGAGGTGGCGGGGTTGTTGACCCCACAGAGG
>Ga0307408_100001711_pt1 | contig 16118 bp, 19 predicted proteins | sample 322Cmetagenome_FD_202116 | JGI IMG/M metagenome (GOLD analysis project Ga0307408, IMG submission 202116) | Maize rhizosphere microbial communities from greenhouse at UC Davis, California, United States - 322HYB-C-3 | ecosystem: Host-associated > Plants > Roots > Rhizosphere > Soil | place...
TGGATTAGCCTGCTTTGTGTCCCATGTCATCACTATATTTTTCTTTTACAATGTTCTTTACTCAAGATGACAAAACGCCTAGTTTGAAAGTTTCTTAAAATAAGAATGTTGCAAATACAGCAGGCTAACACGCTTTGTCCTTCCGACGATAGGAGGAATCTTAGCACGCCTGATATAAAGCGCTTTAAGATCTCCTTAGGTTATAATGACATCATTTACAATTGGCTCATTTTTAGATGTTTTTAAAAAAAATATGAAACTTTGTCATCTCGACCTAAGGAGAGATCCTAGGCAATACGCATAATAAAGCGCTTTAAGTTCTCTCCTTTACTCCAGATGAGAAGTGGATTAGCCTGCTTTGCGTCCCATGTCATCACTATATTTTTCTTTTACAAAAGTTCCTTACTCGAGACAAAATGCCTTATTGTAACGGGCTTTGTAAATTGGGATGACAGCTGGTAAATGTTTTTAAAAGCAATTCCCTTGTATCCTTCCTTTATCGTTTGTCAATTAAATAAAGTTTAGATCTTCGGGTATTATAAACTTTATTTAATTGTATGGGAATATTAGACGGCTTAATGGGGCACGCATCTGAAGTGTCTATCAGCCAAATCACCACAGAATTTCAGCCAATACTTATCGAAGGCGAGGTAATAGAAAAAGCTTACAAGCTTATCAGGGACATGTTTGTGTTTACCAATAAACGGCTCATCCTGGTAGACAAGCAAGGCCTTACAGGTTCAAAAGTAGAATACCAGACCATACCGTATAAGAGTATTAAGCGTTTTTCTAAAGAAAGTGCCGGAATGCTGGACCTGGATGCAGAACTCAAAATATGGCTCGCCGGAGAAGCGTTACCCATTAAAAAGAGTTTCAAAAAAGGCGACAGCATAAACGAGGTATATCAGGTTTTAAGTAGGCATGTTCTATGATTCATGTTTTACCGCTTGGCGCATCGCTTGCCTCTTTCCTTAGGCTTACCTCCGATTTTTACAGACTGTAAAGGGATGGCAAGGATGCTTCGGTTGCTATCAAAGACAGACTTGTCTTCTGCGGGTTAGACGCTAATATCTCCTTATGAAACGAGCCTATCTTTTATTATTAACTGCAGCCTTATTATCTACTGCTTGCGAAACAAATAAGCCTGTGGTAAAGAAATACGTTCCGGTGATGCTTGGCGCAGGTATTTCTTATATGCCAAGGCCAACAAGCGAAGACACTGTCAAAATGTTAAACTACATCAGTGGAGGCTATGTAAAAACATCTGCCTTAGACAACGAAAGCGAATCTTCTAATTCTGCCCAGCTAGCCTTTAGCCGTGGCTATAGATCCAGGAATTTCAACTTCGCCTTTGGGGCAGATGGATTTTTGGGAAGCTATTCTAACCGATTTTTTAAACCGGGCGATGCTGAGTATTTCAAGCGAAGTAATTTCTATGGCTATCAGTTAAAAACATCCTTTAACGTCTACAAAAAGATTAACAATCTCGATTTTCGTTTTATAGGCCTAAGTTTATCGTATAGCAATGAGTTTGGCGATTTTAAAGAATTCAGACAGCGGATCCATCACACTGAAAACTTCTACTCCATACCTAGTCCTAAAATAGTAAGCCTCGGCCTTAGTTCTGAACTGGTTATTCACGATAATCGGTATGTTAAGTACGGTATGCGGCTGATGGTAGATAATACCTTAAGCGATGTTGCATTTCGGGGCTTAGATTCTGATCAAAAGCCCGGCGGGCGAGCGCCCAGGAGTAATCTTTCGGGTGCTTTTTTTGTGCAGCGCAAGAAAGTCTTTCTTATTTTGGAAGGGGGAGAATTATCGGGCAGGGCAAGTTTAGGATATTGTTTCTAAATTTAGAAAATGTTTGCTGAGAATATGCTTAAGTCAATATTACCGCTGCTCTTTCTTATCCCTTTAATGTCCCCTGCCCAGGAGTCTAGTGGCGGGCACTTTCCAAATAATACCATTTATATATCAAGTTTGGGACAACCCGAAAATGTTTTGGCTATAAATTATGAGCGCCGGCTTCTCACATTTAAAAGCATTTCAACCTTCGCAAGTATAGGCGCTGGCCATTCCATACCCGACAGGTATAACGGTAAAGCAAAATGGTATGAATTTCCCGCGGGCTTATCTTTTGTTACGGGAAAGAGAAATCATCATTTTGAATTCGCGGCAGGCTATGGAGTTGTCAAGTATTATAACAGAAACATCCAGAGGCATAATGAATCAGTTATAAAAATAACAGGAGGTTATCGTTTACAAAGGCCAAATGAAAAAGGAATAAGCCTGAGAGTGGCGCTCGGCCCTGCTTTTAGTTCTTATTGGGATGGTGATTATAGAGCTTCCCGGACGTCTGCCTCTGTATCGGCAGGTTTGGGGTATGCCTTTTAAATTGTTATTCCTTTTTAGTCCAGGCTATTTTTAGCCCCAGCATAATCGAATTCAAAAGGAATGAAAATGCATTGGTGATAATCAAAGGAAAATCATTCTTTAATACTCCGTAGTATACCCAGAGTCCGGTGCCTATAATCAGTAAAATGAAAATATACACAGAGAGCTCTTCTACTTCCCTGGTTTTAATTGTTTTAATTAGTTGAGGAAGCATCGATGCTGCGGTTAAAACGCCAGCGGCTAAACCCGTTATTTCTTCACCAGAAGCCATTCTTATTTGCAGTTTTGTAGGGCTTTGCCCACCTCTGCAACATCATATAATCCCTGCTTGTTTCCAAAAGTATTGCTAATGTAAGTTACCAGGGCGGCAATATCCATATCTGGCAGCTGATGGTTCGCGGGCATTTTCTCGTTAAAAGTTTTTCCCTTCACCGTTATGGTATCCTCCAGTCCGTGTTTAATAATACACGCCAAGTTATCCCGGTTATTTCTTAAAAAAACAGTGTCGGTTAACGGAGGGATCAAAGCGCCAAGTCCGCTTCCATCTGCATTGTGGCAGTTTTGGCAATGCTTGCCATATAAAGCTTGCCCATTAGTATAGTAGCGGGCAAAAGTGATATCCTGCTGGTTTTGGCAGGCTTCTGTAATAAAAACAACCGCAATCAATAGAAATAAAGCTGAAATTAGCCAGCGCCTCATTATCTATACTCCTCAAGTAAAGTATGCATATCCGCAATCATTTGCTTCACCTGATCTTCCTTGGTGCCATCGTATGCGCCACGGAGCCTTTTCTCCTTATCTACTAAAATAAACCATCCCTGATGAATGTAGCCACCGGGAGCATTTTCGTCCTGGTTTACAGCAACCAGGTAACTTTTTTCTGCAATAGTGTAAACACTATCACGAGAGCCCCATGCAAACTGCCATTGCGGATTATCGGCACCCAGCTTATTGGCGTAAGCCTTAAGTTTCGAAGGGGTATCGTATTTAAAGTCAATAGTATGTGACAAGAACTTAACTTCATCATTCCCCTTAAATTCATCATATACTTTAAGCATATTTCTGTGCATTATAGGGCAGATAGAAGGGCAGGACGTGAAGAAAAAATCGGCAACGTAAATCTTGCCGTCAAAATCTTTTTGAGTTAAAAGGGTGCTATCCTGGTTTAAGAAAGTAAAATCGGGAATTGTTTGATAAAGCGTATCGGTAACGGTTTTGCCATCAACCGTTTTTTCAACCGGTTCGCGGTTTCCTAAAATTGGCAGCTTTCTTTTATCTTTTGACGTACAGGCAGCCAATACTAAGAGAGCTGCAAAAAACAAGGAAACAGGTTTCATTGAGAGTTTATGGTTGATGTAATAATTATGTGAATTGAAGATGTTTATTGGACTGTGTTTCACGTTTTTATTGCCTAAGCTGTTAGCAAAATGAAATTAGGCTGCTGCCCGAATTCGCACAAAGGTAGCCCATTGCCTATTCAGATACAAGCAAAAGCCGATCAGTTACGTTCGGATGCTTTCTGAAACATAGATTTTCAAACCTTAAATAGCGGTATTACCTTTGCTTCGCATGGCAACTATCCAAAAAGTGGCACTCGAAGGCGTTCGTTTTTTTGCTTACCACGGCTTTTATCCGGAAGAACAGTTAACCGGTAACGAATTTATTGTTGATATCGAAACAGAGTTTCCTGTAAGCAATGATGGGAATGATGACCTGGCAAATACGGTAAATTACGAGCGTTTGTTTGAAATAGCTTCGGTTGAGATGCAAGAAACCCGCAAACTACTGGAGACAGTTGCCCATGGTATTTTAAACAAGATTAGTGAAGAATTTCCATTTGTGCAGCTCGTTAAGGTAAGTATTCGTAAAATGCATTTGCCGGTAAAGGGTGAAGTTGGCAATTCACTGATTCAATTAATATTTAGCAGATAATATGTCATTCAATAAAATAAACGCAGAAATTCTGGAACAATTTCGGGAAGCCGTTGGTGCTGCGAATATTCTGGTAGCTGAAGAGGATTTGGAGCGCTACTCACAGGATGAAACAGAAGACCTCCAATATTTTCCCGAAGTAGTCGCAAAACCTGGAAGCGCTGACGAACTGGCTGTCCTTCTGAAAATTTGCAATAACTATTCTGTTCCAGCCACTCCACGCGGAGGGGGGACTGGCTTAAGTGGCGGTGCTTTACCGGTTTACGGAGGCTTGTTGATTTCCATGGAGCGGTTTAATAAGATTATTGAAATAGATGAGCGTAACCTGCAGGCGACTATAGAACCCGGTGTTATTACCCAGGTTTTTATGGATGCGGTTGCCGAAAAAGGCTTCTTGTATCCCGTTGATCCTTCCAGTAAAGGCAGCTGTTTTATGGGCGGAAACCTGGCACACGGCTCGGGAGGCCCGAGGGTAGTAAAGTACGGCACCATTCGCGAGTATATTTTAAACCTTGAGGTTGTTTTGCCTTCCGGCGAAATCATCTGGACCGGCGCTAATACATTGAAATACGCTTCAGGTTACAACCTTACTCAATTGATGATAGGGTCGGAGGGGACCTTGGGTATAATCACAAAAATTGTAGTAAAACTAATTCCCAAACCAAGCCAGGACGTGCTGATGCTGGCTGCGTTTCCAAGTAATGAACAGGCATGCTCAGCAGTTTCGGCTATTTTTCGTGCTAATGTAATCCCATCGGCACTTGAATTCATGGAAAGGAGGGGAGTAGAATGGGTAATTGAGTACGATAAAATCGCCTTCGACTTAAAAGAGGGTGCAGCGGCTTTTCTCCTGATCGAGGTTGATGGAAATAACATGGATGTGCTGTTTTCTGACTGCGAGAAGATCAACGAAGTTTTAGAGGCAAATGGATGCCTGGATGTATTATTCGCCGATACCGCTGCCCAGAAACAAGATTTGTGGCGGATTCGTAGGGTATTGCCGGTTTCTGTAAAATCAAATTCTATTTATAAGGAAGAAGATACTGTTGTGCCAAGGGCAGAACTGCCGCGCCTCATTCATGGTATTAAGGAAATTGGTGTCAAATATGGCTTTCAGTCAGTTTGTTATGGCCACGCGGGTGATGGAAACCTTCATGTAAATATTATTAAAGGTGATATGCCGGATAATGATTGGAACACAAAACTTAAAGATGGAATACGTGAAGTTTTCGAATTGACGATTTCCCTTGGGGGTACCATTTCGGGCGAACATGGTATTGGCCTGGTTCAAAAGGAATTTATGCCTTTGAAATACTCAGATATACATTTGGGCTTAATGCGAGGTATTAAACAGGTTTTCGACCCAAAAGGTATTCTCAATCCTGGAAAGATATTTTAGAAATAATTAATTGAACAAAGCTTTATGGCCAAACGTATAACTTCTAGGGACTTCTAAAAACAGCTTTTTTAGCCTCATTAACTCCCTTACCGATGAATCGGTACAGGTCTCCTCCGAAGGAGTCTTTTGGACAAAAGAGAAGGGTTGTATGGCGTTTTTAGAACTTCTTCATATACCATTTATTCCTAAATATGCAGTTTGAATTTGACCATGATGACCTTATTCGTGTTTTACTTTCTATCATCTGCGGCAGCTTAATTGGTTTCGAGCGCGAATACAAAAACAAATCGGCCGGCTTTCGTACCCTAATTCTGATTTGTTTAGGTTCTACAATTTTTACCATAGTATCTCAACGGGGCACCGGCAGCAGTGACGACCGGATTGCTGCCAATATCATCACAGGTATAGGTTTTATTGGCGCAGGTGTGATCTTTAGGGACGGCGCAAGTGTGAAGGGCTTAACAACGGCTGCTGTTATCTGGGTAGTGGCATCTTTGGGAATGGTAATTGGAATTTTCCACTATTCCCTTTCAATCATCTTAACCCTTATTGTATTGCTGGTGCTCTCTATTTTTAATAAAGTGGAAATGTTTGTTGATTTTCTGCATAACCAAAAGAAGTTTAAAATTACCTTTAAAGACGAGCATCTTGACAACCTCTTAAAGCTGGAAACAAAAATTGGTGAGTTTGGGTTGAAATCGAAGCGTTTAAGTATTACCAAGTTCCAAAATAAGCTACATACAGTCATTGAAATCTCTGGCCGCCGAAGGCTATTATCTGATTTTAACTTATACCTTATTGAGCTTAACGTTATTGAAGAAGTGATAATTGTCTGATCCGCTTTAAGGTGCCCAATCCCTTTCCTTAATTTTACAATCGGCTATCTTGTCATGTTTGTTTGTGTTTTTAGTGTCATTTTGTCCGTTATTATGCGATTTTCGCCCTCTTTTATGCTTTGGTATATGCTTTGAAAATAGCTAGTCAAACAATAAATAAAATAATAGGAGGAAATAAAAATGGCACTAGTAAAATTTTCTAACGGAAACACTGGAACTTCTTTAAAACCTTGGTTTACTGATGTTTTTGACTCATTAGTTAATGATTCATTTGTTTCTGATAGGCTATCATCTCGTGTTCCTGCTGTTAATATTGGGGAAACAGACCAAAGCTTTCACATTGAACTTGCAGCTCCGGGATTAAAAAAAGAAGATTTTAAGATCAGCCTAGAGAAGCAGGTATTAAGCATTTCGGTTGAAAAGAAAGAAGAGGAATCTGAAGACGGCAAGAAATTTAGCCGTAAAGAATTTAACTACTCTTCATTCGTACGTTCATTTACATTACCAGATATCGCCGATTTCACAAATATCGACGCTGAATATGTAGATGGTATCCTGAAAATTAACGTGGCAAAAAAAGAAGAGGCTAAGCTTCTTACACGAGAAATTGCCGTAAAATAAGCCTGTAAGCAGGCTGAGTGCCTTCACTCATTGTGAAAGTACACAAGATTGTTTTCATTTTGTAGGTTAGTTAGGTTGATTGAGCCGCTGTCTTTTAACATAAAGGGCAGCGGCTTTTTTTGTGAAAGTCTAATTGTTTCAACGTCTTTTATACCCCTTTGTGAGCTTTTCCTCGTTGCAGGTTTTATCGTGAATATAGTGTTTTAATAGTTTGTCTATAGGATGATAAGCAAGTGAGTGCAGGGTGAGTCCACCATGAGTGCACCTGGAATGCAGGTTTTATGGGAAAAAGGTGGAGTGTGGGTGCGGAGTCAGTGTTCCAACCACCCTGGCAGTAAGGAAGGCTTAAGGGTGTTGTTTCGGGACCTTAGGTGGTTAAATATCGTTAAATTTATTGAAATTTAATTAGATGTTATTTAGATTAGTAATGTTGATCTAAACTAAATCACTTATGGCTATAGTTAAAAATAATGCCCTCATTGGCGCAGTTGGAAATATCTGTTTCAGGCAAAGTAATGGGCAAAATATCGTCCAGATAAAACCCCGAGATGTAAAGCAAACGATTAAAACTAAAGAAAGTGGCTTAAGTTGGGGATTAGCCAGTGCTTCTGCCAAGCAAATCCGCGTGGCATTTGCCTCTATGGTAGACGGCCTTAATGATGGAAAGGCTGTTAACAGATTGAATGTAGCTGTTAATGCCTCTGAAATAAGCAATTTTTCCGAAACGGGAATATATCATCTACCAGAATTATCTGGTTTTGAGTTCAATATAAAATCCAGCCTTGCCGATGTATTGAATGCCTATCCTAAAATCAGCGTGGCCGACGAGGCTCTAATCAGGGTTGAAATTCCGAGTTGGCAATCGCAAAAGCTTTTACAAACGAAACTGAAATGGAGTGCATGTTGTATACGTCTTGCTACTTACATGTTTGAATTTCAGAATTGCCGATATACTCTACTTTCAGAGCAAGAAGCAGAAGTTGCTTATAACCAGGGCGAAACTATCCCTGTTAGCTGGGACATTAAGGTCCCGAAAACTGAGGCTGCCATAGTAACGGTGGCTGTTGCGTTGGACATTTACCAGGAGAATAACCGCGGACGCTTTGTTTTAAATGATAAATCCTTTAGTCCGGCATCTATAATTGAATCTTATAAAGTTAAAGGTATTGCAGGTACTGAACCTCCGTCCGGATGGATAACTATGGCAGGTTATGCTTTTACTGTGGATAAATTGCGGTATAAAGCGATGAAATTGGTTAGGTAAATGACGAGATGGCCGGAGTCACATTGTCTATAAAATGCTTTTGCGAAGCAAAATAGATGAAGGAATTTCTCTTGCCCGTTGATTTCAGCCAACGGAATATTAGGGACATATATGGACTTTAGCCAAATTAATGCGGCTAAGGCACTTATACAAGTCTTTTTATCCGTCAGCTAAAGCAGACGGCAATGGATACCCCCGGTTGCCGTCTCGACGATAGGAGCATCATGCTTCCACAGATTAGCAAAATTATTCCAGAATTAGCCTCCTGTTCATTAAATGTACATTAAACCACCTTCCTTTTCATAAACAAACAGAATTAAACATTATTCGTGAAAGAGTCAACCATTAACAATAAGTTAAAACTTGCGTATATATTCCTATTTTAGCAGAATTGACGCAGTTAGGTGCGTATATAAACAAGTTAGCAACCATTGTAAAACCCATCACAGAGTTTAAGAAAATATCCTAAATATGTTTGACAAAGAAATTGAAGCAATTGCAAAATGCACTGAACTAATCAAAGACCTTGATGAAGATGCAAAGATGAGAGTAATAAAATATCTCATAGAACGATTTGGCATTGGGAACACCCCTGTTAACTCCCCAATATTTCACCCTCAACAGACAATACCTCTTGCCCAAATCCAGAATAGCAATCATCAAACAGCTCATTATGTTGATGCGGACACAATTGATTACCCTACCCTAAAACAGCTGGTTATTAAAAACTACCCAAAAAATGAAACGGAATGGATTCTTTGTTATGCATTTTTTGCGTCCAAATACGGGAATGAGACTTTTAAAAAAGAACATATTGTAGAAGGCTACAAAGAAAGTAATAGATATACATCAACCAACAAAAACAATTTCACAAACAATATCAATAGTTGTATAAGAAAAGATTGGATGAAAGATATTAATAAGGAAGAATTTATTCTAAAGCCGGAAGGCATTTCTTATGCAAAAGAGGTTTTAAACGGAAACTCAACTTCGAAGGAAGTAAAAGCCGCTAAAAGAGCCCCGCGAAAGAGCAAATCGAATTCTGAAACTGCTGAATAATTATGCTGGACGAACTTCGTGCTTTTACTAAGACGGTCGAGAACTTCGACAGCTTAAAATCATCCGAACAAATCGACTTCTTCGGGCATTTTTTTATTTATATAAAGAAACAGTCTTTTTTCACGCCTGCACAAGTAGAAAAGGCTTTTTCTACACTACGGCTTTTACCATATTCCAACATCCCGAAATATCTAACGGACAACTCTAATAAGGCGAAAACGAGAAAGAAAAAAATCAAATTTATAAAAAGCAAAGATGGTTTTCATTTTCTAAGTGCGTACGAAACGGAGCTAGTATCAAAAATAAAAGACGTTGAAGAGGATTTTATTAATTTTTCTATAAACCAAGAAAATTTAGAATGGAAACCATCAGATATACCATTTTTGACTACGAAAGTTAAAAAGAACGCAGACTTTTTTTCGAAATTATATTTCTTACTATATCATCTGGAAAATAGCATACGTAAGTTTTTAAATCAAAGACTATCTTCAATTATTGGAGCGAACTGGGAGTCTGAGATAACTCAAACCGTCGACTTGGCAAAAGCGGTAACAATTCGCAAGGAAACGAACATGTCGGAAATGCTTCAAGATAGAGGAGATAGTATTCTTTTCTACTGCATGTGGGACGACTATGGCAAAATAATAAGAAAATATCCTCAAGTTTTCTCAATTGCAAAAGACTGCGATGAAGTTCTAGCACATTTAAACTCTCTAGCAAAAATTAGAAACGCGATTGCTCACAACACGGCGACGATTCCTAAAGAATATCAAGACGAACTGACTCTATTTTTGAAGAAATATATTAAGATAATGAAAAACAACGGTTGCTAACATTGGCTCTGTTGCAATTTCGGCTGACGCGGTTTATGTCATTTCGCTGCTTTCTATTACATTAGTGCTGGCTGGAAAGTGACCTGCAATTAATTCCCCAACAGCAACAAGCCTTACCGGTTATGCCCAAGTTTAAAATGACACTGCTACTATCAATATTCCTGCTGGACATGTTAGGTGCCACCTTCGGTCAGACGACTTTAGGAAAAGGGCTCTTATCAGTGAATTTCGACGGAACGACAACTATTACTTTTTATAATAACCCGAGCGACAAGAGCCCTTCCAAAACAATTGAAAATTTCAACGACAAAAGCATTAACAGTTGGAATATAAAAAACTTGGCGACACAAAAGAAGTGGCTAAGTCCCGAAGTTCTCTGGCTTGATTATTCGCCATTAGTGTTTAGGGTAAAGACATCAAGCGATATGTGGATAGAGGTGATTGTGAATAACACGACGGGTAAGTCATATTGGATAAAGAAAGATAACTCAATGACGTCACTTACTTGGGAAGCTTTCCTTAAAGAAAAAAAAGATGTAGCGACACAGACAGGACCATATATTAATAGGTTAATCCAGAGACACAATTCAATTACTGTATGAAAAAAATTTTTCTTCTTCTATTATTTCCTTTTTTGGTTCCGCATTTCTCTTCAGCTCAAAAGGCAAAGCCACCTATAATGGGGTGGAGTAGTTGGAATCACTTCCACGTTAATATTGATGAAAAAATGCTACGCGGACAGGCTGATGCAATGATTTCATCAGGACTATACAAAGCAGGCTACCGTTTTGTGAATATTGATGATGGTTATTTTGGAGGAAGGGACTCTGCGGGTAAACTTTTTGCTGATGCCAGGAAATTTCCATCGGGTATGAAAGCATTTGCTGATTATGTTCATAATAAGGGATTAAAAGCAGGAATCTATACCGATGCAGGAAAGAATACTTGTGGTTCTATTTACGATAAAGATAGTTTAGGAATAGGTGTGGGAATTTATGGTCATGTTCAGGAAGATTGCAACCAATTTTTTAAAGAGTGGGGCTATGATTTCCTGAAAGTAGATTGGTGTGGTGGAGAAAGGATGAAGCTGGATGAAGAAACCGAATATACCCGAATCATTAATACAGTTAAAGCTATTGACCCTGATATTGTCTTCAACATATGTCGTTGGAAGTTCCCTGGAGAATGGGCAATTAAAAAGGCAGATTCTTGGAGAATTTCAGGAGATATAAGAGAGAATTTTGCCTCCATTCTTAAAATCATTGACCTGAATGTAGATTTATATAAATATTCTTCTGCAGGTCACTATAATGACATGGATATGCTTCAAGTGGGTCGGGGAATGAGTTATGATGAAGATAAAACTCACTTCTCAATGTGGTGTATGTTAAATTCACCGTTGCTTGCAGGCAATGATTTAAGAGACATGTCTAAGCAAACTGTTGAAATATTAACCAACAAAGAGGTAATTGCTTTGAACCAGGATGAAGGTTTTGTTCAGGCAAGAAGGATGTTGAAGGAAGGTGAGATTGAAGTGTGGATAAAGCCCTTAAGTAAGGGCAAGCAAAAAGCAATTGCTATTATGAACCGGGGTGGGAAAGAAAAATCATTTACTCTTTCTTCTGACCAATTTGCCATTGGAAACAAAAGGCTAAGGGATTTATGGTTACACAAAGACTTGGGAAGAATTGGAAAAGGAAAAACATTTATTGTACCTAAGCACGGGATTATTATCCTCAAAGTTTATTAGATATTATCCTTACCTGCCGAAGTATAAACAGCACACAACAGCATGATGAAATTGCGGCGGGACGTTAAGCATTCAACTATAAATCATTATTTTGCTGTTGTGGTTAATTGAATCTGACGTTTTTCAAATTGCCACAACTTCATAAACACTTTGACGTTATACGCCATAAAGTAAGCCCCTCAAAATTGCTACAAGGTAGAGCCATATGACGACTAAAATCTTTGCTAGTAAAAAACACTTGACTTTAAGTTTTCTGGTTCTTCTTCCGTTCCTGCTTTTGACAAGATGCCAAAATCTTGATAATACAAACGAAAGAGTTAGTGACACTACTGCTGTTCTTCAGATGTTACTTGATAGCGCTTTGCTCAATAATAGACTTCCTAATTCCGCTGAATTAAAGAAACCCTATCCGTTTGGCGATACTATTATCTTTAAATACGATACTCTACTTAATAAACATTTACCAGTCAATTTAAAATATAAACTGTTGACTGAATCGGAACTATGCTCATTAACTACTATTTACCGCCATACCCCTAATGGTTTTCACTATTTCCTAGAATTAAAAAATTTTCAGAAAAGCGATACCTCTTACCATGCAGCACTCGAGTTACATTGCTTGTATGGTGACAGTACCATATCCGAATGTGAGTATCAGAAATATTGTAACGGAGGAATTGGAATGACAGTTAAAAAGCGAGCTAGGAAATTGGAAGCAGAAGCTCCCATGTTTTGGGACTACTGAGAATCACGACCTCTGAACCTAATAATAAAAATTACGGCACATAATTACTAAGCTTTCGTTTTGCTCAACGGGCAAGAAATGAAAGCTTAGTTGAACGAAACCAGATATATTCATGTTATCTATTGCGGATGTTGCGACAGGGTTTAAGGATGTCAAAGCAGGCAGGGCGCCTGCTTTTCTGTTTAGGTGGAATTTTTAGCACAGAAATAGTTCTCTTTCGCTGGTGAAAGGACAGGACATATCTTCCCTTATTCGTTCTATTAATTCTGTGAAACAGAGACAGTTGTCTTGCGACAAACCACCTTTCGGCTTACTAATGCTTCCGGGCGTTACCCCCAGCACATAAGGGACTTGAACCCTCTAGCTTAGGATTTTATCCTATATTTACCATTCAAGGCACACACAGCACCTAAAGTTATGTCGGCTTTTCTGCGTGTACCAAGTTCTGTACTTTTTAGCTATTTTAGTGCTGTCAGCGGCAGAAGTGGTTTCTATTCCGGCACAACTACTAGCCTTACTCGTTAGCAGCAACCATGAAAGAAAAGATCTATGTACATCAAATTGACGGCGCAGACACTTGGCTGCCTATTAATGCTCGACAGATCGGCAGGAATAAATATTTAATCCTTGACGATAACGAATATGCTGGCAATGACCCAAGTGTTTTGTTCGAATTTTATCCCGGGGACATTGTAGAAGTTGTCGATTCCATGGAAGAAGAATATCAATTCAAAGCATCTCAATTAATTACTCCAAGTACTCTACCTGACAGAAAATACTTTCTTTTCAAATTCAAGTCGACTCTGAGACTTGTCCCTATTTCAATCGACACCGCAGAGGAATTCCGAGACGAAATCATAAGAACAAAATATGAAATTGCATCAGGACAATTTGTATACAAGGGCATTAAAGAAACTATCAAATATATCGACATTGTAACAGTAAGAAATTGCTGCTAACACATATATTGCGATTTTTCTTGCCCACATGAGTGGTGGTGCAGTAATCTTTTACTATGTACCGGCAAGAAAAAACAGCGAACCGCTAACATAAGTTTAATGCGGGCTGAAGTGCTAAGCGGATTTAACCACAATAAATAAACTCGAATCCCGAACTATGCTATTACTTGACCGTTATAGCCAATGTAAGGCGATCGGGACAACTGAAAACTATGGGACTGACTGATATAAAAAAGGAACTAAAAAAGCTTGACAAAAACAAGATCATTGATCTTGTTGCTGACCTGTATAAAAAGAACAAATCGGTAAAGGAGTTTTTCGACTTTTATGTAAATCCAGACGAGAGAGAATTATTCAACAAATACCGGGACAAAGTATTTGAAGCCTTTTATCCAAAACGGGGTTACAGTTACAAACTCAAAGACGGAAAACAAGCAATCAGCGACTTTAAAAAGCTTGGGCCCTCCTCTGACTTACTTGCGGACCTAATGCTGTTTTACGTTGAGACAGGCGTAAAATTCACCAACGACTATGGTGACATTGACGAAGGATTTTATTCAAGTATGGAGAAAACCTATGTTGCAGTCTTGACATTAATGGAAAAAGAAAATTTGCTTGACAAATTTGCTGGCCGAGCAAGTAAAGTTGTAATTAGCACAAGCGGTATGGGTTGGGGTTTTCACGATTATTTGTGCGATATTCATTCTCAGTTTTATGCTGACTTTTTTGACGAAACAGATGAACAATTGCCAACAAGTAAAAGGTAAGAAAGCTCACACACCAGAGTAGCTGGAAAGTTATAGTGGTTTTTACAAAGTGGCGGTTCAGTGCTCCGCAGATACAATTTTCGGTTAAACAAACTTGGTTCTCCACACCAACATTTGTGGAGAAAATCGCCATCTTCGCAAAGCCCTTAACCGTTGTAGCGAATTTTAAAAATGACGACAAAACCATTAATAGACTATTTTGAAAAACTTCTTCCTTTAGGTGAAGAAGAAAAGTCTATTGTGAAAGAAGCTTTTAAGGAGCGAAGAGTTAAGCGAAGGCATTTTATCCTACAGAAAGGCGATATATGCAAGCACCACACGTTCGTAGTTGAAGGCTGTTTCAGAATGTATATGGTAGACGAAAAAGGTAAAGAACATAATTTGCAATTTGCTATCGAGAATTGGTGGATTACGGATATTGGCAGTTTCTATTCAGAAGAGCCGAGTAGACTGTATATAGAAGCCTTGGAGAATTCAACCGTTCTTCAATTAAGAAAAGAGGACCAGCTCAAACTCTTTGATGACAACATAAAATTCAACCGAATCTTCAGGGTCCTTACAGAAAATGCTCTGGTAAGTGCTCATCGGAGAATCCTACAAAATATTAGCTCCACCGCAGAGGAGCGTTATCTCGACTTTTTAAAAAGGTATCCCCACTTTTTTAATCGAATATCTAACGTTCAGATTGCCTCCTACCTGGGTGTAACGCCAGAGTTTCTTAGCACCATCCGGAATAAGATTGTCAAATCTTAATCTACCTTAAGACTCTTTCTTAAACTACCTTATAGGTGAATGCGGTTCATCTCCTCCATCTTTGTTGCATTGTTAATCTTTAAAAACATTCAAGATGGAAAAGAAAATAATTGCTGTCGTTGGTGCGACTGGCCTACAAGGAAAAGGAGTGGTAAATGCTCTGATTAAGGAAGGGGCTTTCAAAGTTAGAGCCATTACACGAAACCTGAATAAATATCAAGGCAAGGCCGATGAAGTAGTACAAGGTGATTTGATGGACCTTGAATCATTAACCAATGCTTTTAAAGATGCTCACGGTGTATTTGTGGTGACTAATTTTTGGGAAGGAGCCGATGAATTGGCACAAGGAAATATAGCTGTTGAAGCTGCAAAAAAAGCTAATGTGAACCACTTCATTTGGTCTACTTTACCAAACGTTGAAAAAATTAGTAACGGCGAGTTTGATGTTCCTCAATTTACAGGAAAAGCAAAAGTTGATGAGTTAGTAAAAAATGCAGGATTTACAAATTATACATTCGTACAGCCGCCTTTTTACTTTCAAAACTTCAATGGCCACACAGCGCCCCAACAGCAACAAGATGGCTCTATGGGCTGGACCTTACCCATCGATCCAACTAAGAAGGTAATCCACATGGCAGACATTAGCGACTTGGGGAAAGTGGTTGCAGGAGCCTTTTTGAATCCCGAGAAGGTGGGGAATGGAAGTTATTTACCCCTCGCGGCAGAATTGAATAGTTTCAATGATGTTTTGGAAGCTTTCAAAACTAACGGGAAAGAATATTCTTTTAATCAGGTTCCGGCAG
>Ga0307408_100001712_pt1 | contig 16101 bp, 16 predicted proteins | sample 322Cmetagenome_FD_202116 | JGI IMG/M metagenome (GOLD analysis project Ga0307408, IMG submission 202116) | Maize rhizosphere microbial communities from greenhouse at UC Davis, California, United States - 322HYB-C-3 | ecosystem: Host-associated > Plants > Roots > Rhizosphere > Soil | place...
ATCAAAAGGAGAGTACCCATAATGGTCTGCATCTAAGAAATGGCGGGGTGCTTCTGCAGGATCAGCGTAGCGGCGTTTATCGGGGTCAACTGCATGATCGGTAATGTAGTTGATGTTATTTTTATAGAATTTAATCATAGCCTGGGGCAAGGTAAATACTGCCAGCCTGTTGATCTTTTGATGTGCGAAGAAGCCCCATGATAAAAACAGGAGGCTGCCTGTGCAAAGTGCTAAGGCAAGAAAGAATCTCTTAAACATACATTTATTGTAATAAGGCGCTTTAAGTTAATGCATTAGTTCAATATATTGCATAAAATTTTTAAATAAAAGTTTTGTACTTAAATTAATCAATCCTATATTTGCAGTCCGAAAAAATTAGAAGTAAAAAAGCTTACAAATGGCAAATCATAAATCAGCGATTAAGAGAATCAGAGCAAATGCAACTAAGCGCTTACGTAACCGCTACCAGGCAAAAACTACACGTAACGCTATTAAAAAATTACGTGGCACTACATCAAAAGCAGAAGCTAGCCCGCTTTTAGCTAAAGTTGTGTCTATGCTTGATCGCTTAGCTAAGAAAAATGTAATCCACAAAAACAAAGCTTCAAACAATAAGTCAAAATTGACAAAGTTTGTTAATGGCTTAAGCTAAGATATACGCAAAGTTTGCAAAAAAGGGGTACGTTGCTACCCCTTTTTTTGTGCTTTAAATTTTGTTTTCACACTTGTTTTTATAGCTTTAAGCTATGGAAACCTACAGCCAGAAAATCACAATAAAATCCTGGGCAGAAGAAGACCGCCCTCGTGAAAAACTTCTTTTAGCAGGCAGGCGGGCATTAAGTGATGCCGAACTCATAGCCATATTAATAGGCTCGGGCAGTCGCAATGAAACCGCCGTGGAATTAAGTAGGCGTATTCTTCTCTCGCTGGATAACGACCTTGAAAAACTTGGAGTGCTCTCTGTAAACGAATTGTCGCGCTTTAAAGGCATTGGGGAGGCAAAAGCGATATCCATTATTGCCGCCCTTGAACTTGGGCGCAGAAGGAGGGCGGCAGACCGAGGAAAAATCGAACACATAAGCTGTAGTAAAGATACCTTCGATTTAATGCACCGTTATTTTGCAGACCTTAACCACGAGGAATTTTGGGTGCTTTTTCTGAGTCGAAGCAATGCGGTAATTAAACAATACCTGATCAGTAAGGGAGGCCAGGGAGGTACCATTGCTGATCCCAAGATTATTTTTAAAGCAGCGCTCGAAAACAATGCTGCCTCAATCATTCTGGCACATAATCACCCCTCCGGTAATTTAAAGCCCAGCCAGGCTGATATTTCTCTAACAAAAAAGCTCAGGGAAGCCGGTAATTTTCTCGACATTTCTGTTTTAGACCATATCATTTTTACCAATACGGCTTATTTTAGCTTTGCTGATGAAGGAATGATGTGAGGTTGGGAGTGTCAGAAGTGTGGATGTCTGATGTCCGAAAGTCTGATGTTTGGTGCCAAAAAAGCTTAGGGATGGAAGTTACGAGATGCTTTCTGTCTTCAGTCTTCCGGCTTCATACTTCCCTTTCTCCAACTCCAAACTCAGTACTTCCAACTCATACCTTTTTTCTATCTTTGCGCTTTATTTTTTAATAAATGAAGATATCTTACAACTGGCTAACCCAGTTCATAAATACCGAGAAAACTCCTGAAGAGATTTCTCAGATATTAACATCGATAGGTTTAGAGGTTGAAAGCCTTGAAAAGGTACAAACTATTCCAGGTGGTTTGGAAGGCCTGGTGATTGGCTATGTTAAAGAATGTGTACAGCACCCCAATGCAGACAGGTTACGTGTAACAAAAGTAGATGTGGGTAATGGAGCAGACCTTCAGGTTGTATGTGGTGCCCCGAATGTAGCTGCTGGCCAGCATGTGGTTGTTGCTACAGTAGGTACAACAGTATATCCAACTTCCGGCGAGCCATTTAAAATCAATAAATCAAAAATACGCGGCGAAGTATCCGAAGGGATGATCTGTGCTGAAGATGAAATAGGCTTTGGTGCTTCTCATGCAGGCATTATGGTACTCAACGGCGATGCCGCTATTGGTACGCCAGCGAAAGAGTACTTCAAAATAAAAGACGATTACCTGTTCGAAATAGGCTTAACGCCAAACCGCGCCGATGCGGCCTCCCACTTAGGTGTTGCCCGTGATTTAGCGGCCTATTTAAGAAAAGAAATTACCATGCCAGATGTGGCAGGCTTTAAAGTAGATAACCTTAGCCGTCCAATTCCGGTTATTGTAGAGAATGAGCAGGCTTGTCCCCGCTATTCTTCCTTAACCATTAGCGGCGTTGAGGTAAAAGAGTCGCCGGATTGGTTAAAAGATAAATTGAAAGTTATTGGTGTAAGAACCATTAACAATGTGGTAGATATAACTAACTACGTTCTCCATGACCTTGGCCAACCCTTGCACGCATTTGATGCGGATGAAATTGCTGGCGGAAAAGTATTGGTGAAAAACTTTGCGGAAGACACACCTTTTACTACCCTGGATGAGGTTGAGCGCAAGTTGTCATCAGAAGACCTGATGATTAGCAGTGCCGAAAGCCCTCTGTGTATCGCAGGTGTTTTTGGTGGAATAGGCTCAGGTGTTAAAGAGACAACAAAGAATGTATTCCTTGAAAGTGCCTATTTTAACCCGGTTGCTGTCCGTAAAACATCTAAACGCCATGGTTTAAAAACAGATGCTTCTTTCCGTTTTGAGCGCGGTACCGATCCTGAAATGACGGTGATTGCACTTAAGCGTGCAGCTTTGCTGATTAAAGAGATTGCCGGGGGAGAAATATCCTCGGAAGTGGCTGACTTCTATCCATCACCTGTTCCTGCTTTCAATGTGTCTATCACATACAGAAATGTAAACCGCTTAATCGGTGAAGCTATTCCCGTTGAAACGGTGAAGGATATTATAAAGGCTCTTGGTATTTCTATCCTGAAGGAAAGCTCTGAGGGATTGGAATTAGAAGTGCCAACTTTCAAAGTGGATGTAACACGCGAGGTGGATATAATCGAGGAGATCCTTCGTATTTACGGATACAATAAAATTGCTATCCCTGCGCAAATCAGGGCTTCTTTAAATTATGCGGTTAAGCCGGATAAAGAAGTTGTGATGAACCAGGTTGCTGATTTATTAAGTGCTAATGGCTTCTCCGAAATCTTATCTAACTCTCTAACTAAGTCGGTTTATACGGAAAATGAGGCAACCGCTGTAAAAATCCTTAACCCTTTAAGTGGCGACCTGGATACAATGCGCCAGGCCATGCTTTTTTCGGGCCTTGAAGCCATTGCATACAACCAAAACCGCAAAAACGTTGACTTGAAGTTGTACGAGTTCGGTAAAATTTATGGTAAAACAGACAACGGTTATACCGAAAACCAACGCTTATCCGTGTTTGTAACCGGCAGCCAGTTATCCGCACAATGGAATCACCACAAAAACCAGGTATCATTTTATAACATTAAAGCAGCAGTTGATGCTATCGTGAGGCGTTTAAATTTAACCGGGCTTAGCCAGGATGCCTTCGAAAGCAAAGACTTTAAGCAGGCGCAATTCTATAAGAAAGGCGATAAGGTGTTGGTGTACTTCGGTATCGTTGCAAAGTCGGTTTTAAAGAAACTGGACATAGATAAAGAGGTATTTTATGCTGATTTTGATTGGGACGCTATTTTAAAGGCGATTCGCAAGAACAAAATAACCTATCAGGAAGTTGCTAAGATTCCGGCGGTGCGCAGGGATCTATCATTACTTATCAGCAAACAGGTTTCCTTTAACCAGTTAAAACAGCTGGCATTAAAAACAGAGAAGAATCTGCTGAAGGAGGTAAACGTATTCGACGTTTATGAAGGCGATAAGCTTCCGGCAGATAAAAAATCGTATGCCTTAAGTTTCCTTCTTCAGGACGAAGAGAAAACGCTTACTGATAAGCAGATTGATGCGGTAATGAATAAATTAATTACTATTTTCGAGAAAGAGCTAGCTGCAGAAGTAAGGAAATAAATAATGGGAACCTCTAAAAGCTGCTTTTTTTAGCCTCATCCCTATCCCTTACCGAAGAATCGGCACAGACCTTCATAAGAGAAGGGAATATAAAGGATTTTTAGAGGCCCCTAATGATTGAATGAGAGGATGAAGGATTGATTATCACTGATTCTTCTTTCATTTTATTATCCTTCAAACATTTTAAAATATTATGTCTTTAACAGGCCAATTAAGTAACGTAATCGATAAAACGCAGAAGCTGATAAGCCGCTGTGAAGAGTTAGAGGTTGAGAATGAGCTGTTGCAGCTTGACAATCAGTCATTGACGGTTGCTGTTAATACCAGTAAGGCTAAAATTGCCGAGTTGGAAGAGAAGCTCCGAGCCTTGAAATTGGCGCGGTCGTTGGAGGAGATTGCCGTTGCAAAGGGCGATTCAAGTGAAAAAGCCCTTGACATGAAGCAAAAAATTAGCGAATTTGTGCGGGAAATAGATAAGTGCATTGTATTGCTGAAAAAGTAATACATTTGTGAAACAAAAGCTCAGATGGGAGAAATCTCAATAAAAATAAATATTGCTGACCGGGTTTATCCTTTAAAGATAAATACGGAAGAGGAAGAGATAATCAGGAAGGCAGCAAAGCTGATAAACGACCGCATAAAAGACTATCAGGAAAATTATGCGGTGAGAGATAAACAAGATTTGCTTTCGATGTGCGTATTGCATTATGCTACCGCTACATTAAAAGCAGAGAAAAAAATGGTTGACGAAGATACTGGCGTTGCAGACAAGGTTTATCAATTGGATCAGTTACTGGATAGTTTTTTTACTAAGTAATATACGTTCTTTTATATATAAGCTAAGAGCGCTGAAGATTTAACCGCAGTTAAACTTTTCAGGTTTCACTATTTTATAAAACTTAACGCTTCAATATCAGCAGAGTTAATATAAATGCAAATCATCTGGCAATGTCCACCTGATTATGATTAAAACTCGAATTCATGTTTGCTGAAGTTTTAAAATACTGGGATCTGGAGTTTGACTGCGGTTTTTTTATTTAAACTAACATATGGATATTATAATTTACATTCTATTAGGCCTATTGATAGGGATCGGGATTGGGAGGTTCCTCTTACAAAAGCTCCTGAAGAATCAGGAACTAGCTGCACAGAACAAGGTTAAAAAGATCTTGAAAGATGCGGAGAACAACGCAGAGATCTTAAAGAAAAACAAGCTTTTGGAAGCAAAGGAGAAATTCTTGCAGATGAAAGCGGAACATGAGCAAGAGGTAAGTAATAAAAACAACACGCTAAACCAGCGCGAAAATACCATTAAGCAAAAAGAACAATCGCTAAACCAGCGCCTGGAAAACGTGAACCGTAAAGAGCAGGAACTGGACAACCAGCGTAAGAACCTTGAAAAACAACACGATATTAACCTGAAGAAACAGGAAGAAGTTGAGCTGCTAAAAAATCAGCACATCACTCAGCTGGAGGCTATTGCAGGCTTATCTGCAGAAGAAGCAAAAAACCAATTGGTTGATACCCTGAGGGAGGAAGCGCGTAGCAAAGCAATGATCCAGATTAAGGATATTGTTGACGAGGCTAAGCTAACAGCAAGCAAGGAAGCTAAGAAAGTGGTAATCCAGACTATTCAGCGTACGGCAACTGAGGCTGCAATAGAGAACACAGTATCTATCTTCAATATTGAAAATGACGAAATTAAAGGCCGTGTAATTGGCAGGGAAGGGCGTAATATCCGTGCCCTTGAAGCTGCTACAGGCGTTGAGATTATTGTTGATGACACTCCTGAGGCAATTATTTTATCGGGCTTTGACCCTGTACGCCGTGAAATTGCCCGTTTGGCATTACACCGCCTGGTAACAGACGGCCGTATTCACCCGGCGCGTATTGAAGAGGTGGTTGCTAAAACTAAAAGCAGATCGAAGACGAGATTGTTGAGATTGGCGAGCGTACGGTAATTGATTTAGGAATTCACGGATTACACCCGGAATTGATCCGTATGGTAGGGCGTATGCGTTACCGTTCATCATATGGACAGAACTTGCTACAACACTCTCGCGAGGTAGCGAACTTCTGTGCAACTATGGCTTCTGAACTTGGTTTGAACGTAAAACTTGCCAAACGTGCCGGCTTACTGCACGATATAGGTAAGGTGCCTGATGATAACCCTGAATTGCCACACGCAATTTTAGGTATGCAGCTTGCTGAGAAGTATAAAGAGCATCCTGAAGTTTGTAATGCTATTGGTGCCCACCACGACGAGATAGAGATGACTTCCATGATATCGCCAATTGTACAGGCTTGCGATGCCATTTCAGGAGCTCGCCCCGGTGCAAGAAGGGAAGTTGTGGAAAGTTATATCAAGCGTTTAAAAGAGCTTGAAGAGCTTGCACTGTCTTACCCTGGCGTTGAAAAAACATTTGCTATCCAGGCGGGCCGTGAGCTGCGTGTGGTGGTAGAAAGCGAGCGGGTAACTGATGCACAGGCTGAAATCCTGGCAACAGATATCTCAAACCGTATTCAAACAGAAATGACCTATCCGGGACAGATCAAAGTAACTGTTATCCGCGAAACAAGGTCGGTATCGTTCGCAAAATAAGAGCCTCACCCTAAATCCCTCTCCAATAGGAGAGGGACTTACTTCCAATGACTAAGTAACAGATTTAAGGCCTATAGGCAAGGTTCTTAACGAGTTCTCAAAAATACCTTAAATCCCTCTCCATTAGCAGCGGGACTTACTGTCTCCAATAGCTAAGTAAACAGATTTAAGGCCTATAGGCAAGGTTCTTAACGAGTTCTCAAAAATACCCTAAATCCCTTTCCAAAAGGAGAGGGACTTATTATCTCCAATGGCTAAGCAAACAGATTTAAGGCCTGTAGACAAGGTTCTTAACGAGTTCTCAAAAACACATCACAACCCAATTAATAGAAATCTTCAGTGGGTATGCATCCCTTTAATCTCTTTTGGTTTATTGGGGCTAATCTGGGCATTGCCATTTCCGCACCTTGCCTTTCTTGGCAAGTATAATGGTTTCGTCAACTGGGCTTCTTTTGTAATTGCTTTTTCTATTTTTTACTATTATAAGCTATCACCGGTTTTATCCTACGGAACGCTGCTTATGGTGTTTGCTATTTCGGCCGGTATTGTCTCTCTCGAGAAAGTACAGGGGAGCGATGGTACTCCGATATTGCCGCAGGTATGTTTAGGCTTATTAATTGCCGGGCTTATTGTTCAATTTATAGGCTCCAGGTTGGAAGGAAAGTCGTTTACTATTGCCCAGAATTTTAGGTTTTTACTAGACGGGCCGTTCTGGCTAATATTTAATATTCTTAAAAAAACGGGTATTAGGTATTAGCAACAGGCTGTTCTGGCAATGTATTTGATTATCTATAGTAAAAAACACTACTATGGAAAAGCAATCATATATTATACCTGCCATTCTTTCGGCTATTATACCGGGGCTAGGGCAGATTATTAAAGGGCAGTTTATTAAAGGGCTGCTGATTATAATTGTAGGTGGCACAGTAGGCTTCTTGTTAGCCTGGACATTTATTGTTCCCTTCATTATATGGGCATGGAACGTTTATGATGCCTTTACATCTGACAGTGAATCTGCCTTTGTTGAAGATAAAAGCAAAAGGGCTGGCATTTAAAGCCTACCCTTTTGCTACTTAACACTGAATTAACAAAACCCTCACTTAGACTTAATTAACCTCTAACATCTACCTAACATTCCGGTAATACTTTTGCAATCAACAAAATAAGCAAAAGTGAAAAATAATCTAGTTTTCAGAATCTTAACCCTTGTTCTATTCTTCGGGTTAATTACTCTTGAAATTTTCGGACAAACGTCAAACGGTAAAATTGTAGGTAAAGTTACCGACAAGAAAACCGGAGAGACTTTAATTGGGCTTAATGTAAAAGTAACAGGGCTTACTAACGGTGCATCTACCGATGTTGAAGGCCGTTACATCCTGGCCGGCATACCAGCTGGCAAATACACATTGCAATTTACGTATGTGGGCTATGCTACTAAAACTATTTCTGATGTTGTAGTTTCTGCAGGCACTGTAACTACCCTGGATGCTGCTATGGATGAGCCAGCAGGCAATCAGTTGCAGACGGTGGTTGTAAATGTTAGCGCAAAGAAGGAATCTACAGCGGGATTGTATGCGCAACAGAAATCAAGTGTTAGGGTTTCTGATGGTATTACTGCCGATCAGATTAAAAAGTCGCCAGACAGAAGTACATCCGACGTATTGAAGCGTGTAAGCGGCACTAGTATTCAGGATAATAAGTTTGTTGTTGTAAGAGGACTAAGTGACCGCTATAATTCAACCCTATTAAATAATGCACCTGTTCCGAGCTCTGAACCAGACAGAAAAGCTTTTTCATTTGATGTTGTGCCTTCAAATTTAATTGATCAGGTTGTGATTAATAAAACAGCAGCTGCAGATTTGCCAGGTGACTTTTCTGGCGGTGTAATCCAGATGAAAACTAAGGATTTTCCTGATCAGAAGGTGTTGGATATAAACTATAGTGTTGGATATAATTCTCAGGCCACTTTTAACGATTTTAAATATGGACAACGAGGAGGTATTGATTTTTTAGGTTTCGATGATGGTACAAGGCAATTTCCTACATCCTTCCCTTCATCACGGCTGAAATATGAAACAAGCCCATTAAGCCAGAAAGTGCAATATTCGAGACAGTTTAAAAATACCTGGGGAGTTAATCAATCAACTGCCATTCCTAATCAAAGTATTCAGGCCATTTTCGGAGACTCTTATATGCTAAAGAATGAAAATAAGCTTGGCATGATACTTTCACTATCTTACCGTAATAGCGAAGGCTTAACAAACCAAACCAGGGCAGACTATGACTCTGAAGGTTCTGCTGGTATTGATTCATTATTTTTCTTTCAAGATAATGTATATGTTAAAACAGTAACGCTTGGTGCCCTGGCAAACTTGTCGTACACATCAGGTAAATCAAAATACTCTTTTAAAAATCTATATAACAGGTCTTTTCAAGATTCTTACACCGACAGGATAGGTAAGGCATTTCAGCCAAATTTTGACCAGAAAAACACAGAGTTGTCTCTGGTAGAAAAGAACTTTATTAATTCAATTTTTGAGGCCGAGCATTTATTGAATTCGAAGAATGTTAGGCTAGATTGGAATCTATCGTATACTTTAAGTAACAGAGACCAGCCAGATTTAAGAAGGCTTTATTATTCGAGGACTGAAGGATCTAACGAACCATTTCAAGCTGCTATACCGGTTAATAATGTTGGTAGCCCTAAAAACGCAGGACGTTTCTTTCAACAGCTTGATGACAATGTTTTTGGAGCAGCTGCAAATTTTACCTATCCCTTTAAATGGAAAAACAGAGCTCAGAGCTTAAAAATCGGAACTTTAAATTCATATAAAAGCAGGGATTTTAATTTTCGCCAGCTAGGCTATATTATAGCAAATAACTCTGCGGAAAACAGTTCCCAAAATCAGAGGTTGTTAACGCTCCCAGCTGAATCTATTTTTAATGCAAGCAACATCGGGCCGAACGGTTTCATATTTAGTGATATTACAGACCCTAAAGGGCAATACATGGCATCCGGACTTTTAAATACCGGATACTTAATGTTGACTAATGAATTGTCTTCAAAATTTAAATTGAATTGGGGTGTAAGGGCTGAATCATATTTAGAAGAGCTTAATTCAAAGTCTACAGACCCTGCGGATGATGTTCAGAACACATATTTCGACATTTTGCCTTCAGCTAATTTGATCTATGGTGTCAATCCTAAATCGAACCTACGTTTAAGTTATTCAAATACAGTAGCAAGAGCTGAATTTAGAGAATTAGCAAATTTTACGTTCTTCGATTTTGAGACTAATAACGTTGTAAAGGGAAATTCTGAATTAAAACGTACGAGAATTAATAATTATGATCTAAGGTTTGAACACTTCCCTGCTGGCGGGCAGATCTTTTCGGTGTCTGTTTTTTATAAGGACCTTAGTAAGGCTATCGAACAGGTATTTGACCAGGGCTCTACTCCTGCGAGTAAAACAGCTACTTACAAAAATGCTGACAAGGCGAATATTTATGGGGTAGAATTTGAAGCTAGGCAGAAGCTGGATATTCTCGGGAAATCAAAATTTTTGGGCAATTGGGCTGCTTACGCCAATGTATCCTTAATGAAATCTGACGTAAGCTTAAAGGGCGCAAACCTAAATGATAAAAGGCCTTTGCAGGGGCAATCACCCTATCTTATTAATGCAGGACTGCAATATTCTGACAATAAGTGGAGTGTGAATGCGCTCTATAATAAAGTTGGAAAAAGAATAAATGTTGTGGGCTTTGGCCAATATAAGACAGACGGAAGCTATCAGAATGATTACCGAGATATAGTTGAAAACCCTCGAGATGTAATTGACTTGCAGATTAGCCGGAGGTTATTAAAAAACAAGGCTGAGATAAAATTCAATATCAATGATATCCTAAACCAAGGCAGTGTACTATACCAAGACTCAAATGACGATGGTAAATACTCAAATTCACAGGACAGGACAATAGCCTCCCGAGTTTATGGAACCAATGTTAATTTGTCATTAAGCTACAAGCTGTAGAGGTAATCTTTTCTTAATAATTATTTAAAAATTACAAAAAAACACAACCATACATTTGCGTCAAATAACAGAGTATGAAAAAATTAAATTCTTTAATCGTTGCACTTTTTCTTTCAGCATCAATGTTTACTTCCTGCAAAAATAATGATGAGGAAGAAGTTGTTGTTCAGTTAACTCCTGAAACTCTATCAGGACAAATTACTTCAAATAAGACATTAACAGCAGACAGAGTATGGCTTTTGAGCGGATATGTTAGAGTAATGGATGGTGCAACCCTCACTATTGAGCCAGGAACAATTATTAGAGGGATTAAAGGATCAACTGCAGCAGCCTTAATTATAGAACGTGGAGGTAAAATAAATGCATCAGGTACTGCTGACAAACCTATAGTCTTTACATCAAATGAGGCTGCTGGAGCGAGAAATATCGGAGACTGGGCTGGTGTTATCATTTGTGGAAAAGCACCAGTTAATCAAGCTGGAGGCGAAGCTCAGTATGAAGGCGGTGTGTTAGGTACAGATGTTGCAAAATATGGTGGTGGTGCTAGCCCTGTTGCTGCTGATAATTCTGGAGTGTTGAAATACGTACGTATCGAATATGCAGGTAATGCTATTCAGCAAGACAAAGAAATTAACAGTTTAACATTAGCTGGTGTTGGTTCTGGTACAACTATTGAAAACGTACAGGTTTCTTTCGGTGGTGATGACGGTTTTGAGTTCTTCGGAGGAACTGTGAATTGCAAAAATCTTATTGCTTACAGATGTACAGACGATGACTTCGACTTCGAATATGGTTATGTTGGCCGCATCCAGTTCGCAGTTTCTATTAAAGACCCTAACATTTACGATGCTTCTTCAAGCGGTGCTTCTAATGGTATCGAATGTGATAATGGAGCTACTGTAAACGACGTCCCTGCAAACAAACCAATGTTATCTAACTTTACGTTCATTGGGCCGGGGGTAAATGCTAACACCAAACATAATGCTGGCGTAATCTTCAGAAAAGGTACTCGTTTTGTTTTGAGGAACTCAATCATTGTGGATCACTTAAAAGCAGCTTTTGAACTAGCTACTGTGGAGGCGGGCGATCGTTTATTCGCTGGCGAGTCAGAATTTAAAAATAATCTTGTTTGGGGTAATCAGGCAACATACAAAGTTAGCACTGCCGGAACCAATTTCGCCGATGCTACAGCTTTAGCAACTTTTTCAGCCTTACCTGCAAATTCAAATACAACCTTAGCTAACGCGGCTGCTGCAGGGATAACAAGTACAACTTTAACTGCACCTAACTTAACTTTAGCTACTGGTTCAGCAGCTAAAACAGGCGCAAATTTTACAGGCATTAGCGGATTTGAAACTGTTACCTATCGTGGAGCAATGGACACTAATAACTGGGCTTCAGGTTGGGCTAGCTGGACACCTAATTCAAATACATATTAATTAAAAATCTTTTATAAAATAAATCCTGCCCAAAAAGGCAGGATTTTTTGTTTTTGGGCATAGTTAGTCCATCCTGTTTGATATTTAATAATTTGTTAACACCGAGGTGGTTGCATTGGTATTCTTTAATAAAGCTAAATGAATATGAGATTTAAATTATTTAATGCCAGTGTTGCTGTTCTTATAAGCATTCTTTTTTCATGCGGAAAATCTTCCGAAAATCCATTGAAAAATGAGGGATTTACTTCCTGCCCTCAGAACGCAGCTTGCTCCTACGTTTATTCGGATTATGCAGATGTTGTTACCGGCCAATTAAGTCCCGGCGATAAAAGGGTTTTTATAGCTGTTTTTTCAGGTGGCCCCATCACTACCAAACTATATGCACCGTCATGTTAAACCAAACCCGATTTCTCATAACAGGTAAGCAAATAAGGGATGGTGCAGTTACCTATGTTAATACTTGTTCGATTCATGAATCGCCCTTATGTATATGTAGTGATCGGATGAATAAGAGTTTTTTGATTCATCGAAGGATAGGTGTCCTATAAAACATTTCCAGAGTTGGGCTGGAAGCTAATTTCTTCAATTAAAACAGAACTTAAAAAATAAAGCGTCTTCAAACGGGGAGAATGAAGACGCTTAAACTAACCAATTATAAACCGCTACAAATGTACGATTTTATTGCTATTGCATCAAAGAAAATTAACAAATGTTAACATTTTGATAATTTGAGATTGAGGTCTTGTAAAATTAGAAACCCCACAGGAAAGGCAAGGGTTTGAATGTGTTACATTTGGCTGAGTATTTAAACGCACCGGCCTTAAATGGATAAGTTGCAATCGGAGAAGAAAAAAGTACAAAAAACAACAACGTGTTAACTGTAGCCCGGCAGGGAAGAAAGGCTAATTCAGCACAAACCCTTAACTTAAATGGCTTTGGTTAAGGACGAAAGCAAGGTGGTGAGCACTTGTTGTAAATGTTGCATCTTGCACAAGCCGCAAGTATGGCCTATCTTTAATCATGCGCCTGCAGCTATACAATATCATCTCTCCTTTACAGCCCTATATTAAGATAATATGCACTATGGACTGCGACGACGATGCTGACACCAACCATATTCGCGTTCTGCCAGATGCATGTGTGGAGTTGTTTATAAACTACACCAGTACGCCTGTTGCTATTATTGGCAATGAGTTACACAAACGCAGTATTGTTACCTTTCGCATGAGTGAGCCTATGGACGTGCAGATGCGCAAGGGCTCTGGCTGCCTTGCTATTTGTTTTCGGCCGGGGATGGCGTATCAGTTTTTCCGTACGCCGATGAATGTTTTGAGTAATACAACGGCTGCCTTATCGGATGTGTGGATGCATTTGGCGGAAGAGATAGAAGACAAACTCGCTAATGCGTCGAGTAGTGATTTTCGGGTGAGAATAGTGCAAGATTACTTACTGCAACAACTTGCCAGAGATAAGCGGGATTTGCAAATTGAGCATTGCCTGAAAGAGGTGCAAGATTCATCTGGTTTAATAAATGTTAGCAAGCTCTCGCAAAATCTGGGTATTAGTCAAAGACATCTTTCCCGAAAATTTCAGCAATGCATAGGCCTGTCCCCCAAAGAATACCTGCGTATGAGCAGGTTCCTGCGATCATTATCTTATTTGAAAACTTACCCGGCATCCTCTCTCACTCAGATTGCCTATCAGAGCGGGTATTACGATCAGGCGCATTTTAATCGTGACTATAGAGCCTTTTCTGGCCATACTCCGGGCGAGGTGGCGGATGCCCGGCATATTTTATATTAATGTCCGTTTTGTACAATCAGGAAAACCCGCAAGTTTCCAAATTGCAGAAAAAAACATATAATGCGAAAATTAATATTAGGCTTAGCAATAACACTAGATGGGTACATTGAAGGCTCAGAAGGAGAATATGACTGGTGTTTCACTGACCAGGATTATGGCTTAAACGAGTTCTTTAAAAGGATTGACTCTATGTTTATTGGGCGTAAAAGTTATGAGATGGCGCAGCAATTCGCTGAAGGGAATAATGGAGAACTGATACCTGGAATGCCGGCTGTAACGGAATATGTATTTTCCAACACATTGAAATCTGTAAAGGAAGGGGCTGTTCTTATATCAGAAGATAGCATCGCGGAAGCACGGCGAATAAAAGAACGGCCGGGCAAAGATATATGGTTATTTGGAGGTGCCTCACTTTCTCATTCTCTGATGAAGGAAGGCCTTGTTGATGAGCTTTGGATGTCGGTACATCCTATATTGCTCGGAAATGGAAAGCGGCTTTTCCAGGAACAGGACTCCCGTACGCAGCTAACTCTCCTGGAAAGTAAAACCTATGAAACCGGATTAGTATCTCTTCGATACAGCATTAATCAGTAAAGGATAATTTCAATGCGGGGAGTAAAGTATTCATTTCGTTTACCTTAATCAGGGTTTAGAAACTATATGGACAGAATTTACTTCAGTCCCTGGTAGTGTGTTAATATAGTTCTCCCTGTGGTATGGTTATATTTTTAAAACGGATACCGATAATCTGGTCTCTAGAGCCGTCCTTCATTAATTCAAGGTCAGAGCTGGTAAGGTCCATGGTGCCAACAGTGCCAGATGTTGCTTCTTCGGCATCATCGCCGCTTGCTGCCGGCGTATACACCATTGTATTGCTTATTTGTGCATAGCTAATACTGCTTATAACCAGTAGTGCGAATTGCAAAAATAAATACTTGCTTTTCTTGTAAAGTTTCTCCATGTTATTTGTTGAGTTTGACTGCCCAAAGTACCTGCATGAATATTAGGGGAACTTTACGAATACATTACTATTGATAAAATTTTTGGAGAAAATTGACCTTCATTAAGAATTTGGGGAAATGACAATTTGTTGTTTTGTGTGGTTGGGTGCCCAAGTTTTAATTATTAAACTCTTTGCAGTACTTTCGCCGTTGATTTTAACTGTAGTGATTGACTATAGGCACAGTTACAATTCATTTTAATTGTTGCCTTGCTTATACAAGCACCCATAGATAAAATTCAGACTTAACACTAAATCACAATTCATGAATAAACGATTATTGAGTGTTACAATAGGTGTAACACTTTCAATCAATGCAATGTCGCAGTCAAGCAGCTTAACAGCTGGCGGCGATGCTTCAAATAGCAACGGTAGTTTTTCTTATTCTATCGGGCAACTTTTTACAGAAAATTATACCAGCGCTGCAGGAGCTATTACTGAAGGCGTACAACAGTCATTTGATTTAAGCGTTTTGCCGGTCAAACTAGTTTCGTTTACTGCAAAAGTTGCACCAAATAAAAACATATTGCTTAACTGGGCTACTTCGTCAGAACTTAATACCTCACATTTTGAGATAGAACATTCCCTAAATTCAAGCATTTTCAGCTATAAAGGTTCGGTTAAATCATCTTTACCTTACAATAGTGGGTATTCTTTTAAACACCTAAACCCCTCTCAGGGGATTAATTATTATAGGCTAAAAATTGTTGATAAAGACGGTAAATTCAGCTATTCAGATATCCAATCCGTAGAATTAAACAGTTGTACAAACTGTATCTCGGTATATCCCAATCCAAGTACCGATTACATCCTGATAACCACAAGTAATATTGCTTCAAATTTTCAATATACGGTAAGCTCCCTAATGGGGGGAGTTGTTAAATCAGGAGTAGCATCAAATTCATTAGTTAAAGTCGATGTTTCAGACTTAAGTAAAGGCATTTATTTGATCGCTATCAGCACCGATAGCCAAAAAGAGATTTTTAAAATAATTAAATTATAATTCATGAAACCAACCTTCACATTTATTGCTCTTCTTTGGGCTTCTTTTTGCTTGGCGCAAGCTCCCAATAAAATTTCCTACCAATCAGTTGTCAGAAACAGCAGTAATGCTTTAGTTCAAAACTCTAACGTAGGAATCAAGATAAGTATATTAAAAGGGGCGGCTACGGGCACTACCGTTTATT
>Ga0307408_100001713_pt1 | contig 16087 bp, 14 predicted proteins | sample 322Cmetagenome_FD_202116 | JGI IMG/M metagenome (GOLD analysis project Ga0307408, IMG submission 202116) | Maize rhizosphere microbial communities from greenhouse at UC Davis, California, United States - 322HYB-C-3 | ecosystem: Host-associated > Plants > Roots > Rhizosphere > Soil | place...
GGCCTGCCCTCGAACAGGGCGGCGTAATAGGTGGCGTTGGACATCACATTTTTCACGTAGGTGCGGGTCTCATGAAACGGGATCGATTCAATGAACACCGCCGATTCCATTGGCTTGTCGAGGGTGGCGCGCCACGAACGCAGGCGGCCCGGGCCCGCGTTGTACGCGGCCGAGGCCAGCACTTGCGAGCCATCCATGTTGCCCAGCACCATGTTCATGTAGTTGGTGCCCAGCAGGATATTGGTGCGCACGTCCGTGATGGCGTCCGACACGTAATCGGTCAAGCCGATTTTCTTGGCGACCCAGCGCGCGGTCGATGGCATCACCTGCATAAGGCCGGACGCGCCGGCATGCGATTGCGCATCCATGATGAAGCGCGACTCTTGCCGGATCAGGCCATACACCCACGCCTTGTCCAGGCCCAGCGTCTGCGTGGCCGGATGCATGATGTCGTCATGCGGCACGGGGAAGCGCTGGGTGTAATCGACTTGCACGCGGGTGCGGTCCGAGGTGTTGACCATGCGGTCCAGGATATGGTGCTGCCGCGCGAATTCCGCCGCCGCCAGGTGTTCGCGTTCGTTCAGGCTGCGCAATTCCCAGTTCCATTCGCGCGTGCCTTCGAAGCGCAGGCGCATGCCGAAGAATTTCAGCGCGCGCTGGAAGCCCGGGCGGGCGGCAATCGCGGCCACTTCACTGTCCGTCAGGGGCGCGCCGGGCGGCGGGATCGTCACCAGCTTGCCCAGTTCTTCCTGCGCCAGCTGGCCATAGAAATGCGGCTGCTCGGCAATCGTGCGCAGCAGCTGCGCCGCTTCGCCGGACGGCTGTGCGCCCGGATGCTCCGCCATCAATGCGCGGGCTTTCCAGTACACCCACGCCGGGTCGCCGCGCAGCGCTTCCGGCATGGCGGCGATATTCTTTTTGACTTGCTTCCAGTCGCCATTGCGCAGCGCGAAGCGGGTCTTCCACTGGTGCTGGTCCAGCGACAGCGGCGCGCCGTTCGACCTGTGCCAGTAGTCGGCGGTTTCCGGCGCCAGCGAGTACGACGATTGCAGCGCGATATTGGCCCAGCCGATCGCCTGTTCCTGCGCCGTCAGTTTCGGCGCCGCCTTGTTCAGCGCCAGCACCGCGAGTTTCATGCTGGTCTTCGCGGCCCGGCCGACCGCCACCAGGAAGGTTTCATGGTCGGCCTTGGACACGCCGGCGCCCTTGGCCAGCGCCAGCAGCGGCACGTCCACCGCCTGCGAAATCTTTTTATCGACGCCCCCCAGCAGCAGGATCGCGCGGCGCGCCTGGCCGGTGGCATTGAATTCACCCGCCAGCCGCACCTGCGCCCACACATCGTCGGCGGAAAACTGGCCGGCCTGGAACAAAGTGGCGATCAGCCCGGCGCACGCTTCACCATACACGCTCGGCTGCGTCAGCAGGGCGCGCGCATCGTCCGCGACTTTCAGGCCTTTGATGGCTTTCGATTGCAGCGCGTAGCATTTGACCTGGGTGTCGTCGTTCAGCACGAACAGCGGCAACTGGTCGTCGAAGTTCGGCCAGTCTTTCTTGCGGCCCAGTTCCAGCAGCCAGTCATTGCGCAAGCGGTCGGCAATCGCGCTGCCTTCGTGGCGCTTGAGGAATTCGCGGATATCGTAGGTGGCGGCATCCCGCAAACGGGATTTCAGCCGATAATAATCAACGTACGACGGAATGGAATAGTTACCCAGCCGCGCGCCGTAGAAATCCACTTTGGCCGGTTCGTCCTTGCGCACGGCTTCGCGCAGCAGCAGGAAGGCATCGTCTTCCTTGCGGGAGTCGATATCATCAGCGTGGGCTTGGGATGCTGCGGATGCGAAAGCACAGGCAATCGCAATGCCGGCTATCCATTTCGAAGGGGAAATCAAGGTACGACTCTCACAAAAAATACAGACATGACCAGCGATCCAAGAATACCACGCAACCCAGCCACGCCACCAGACAAACTGCCCGCCGGAAAAGCTGAATTAAGGAAACAATTACTGGCATTGCGCCGTGCGCTGGCCCCGGAAACGCGGGCCGCGTGGGATCAGGCGCTGTGCGCCAACGTGCTGGCGTGGCAGGCGGATAACAAGGTGGCGGAACTGGGGGTGTACTGGCCGCTGCGCGACGAGCCGGATTTACGACCCGCCTATGACGAGCTGGCGCGGCGCGGCGTGCGCCTGCTGTTGCCGGTGGTGGTGGCCAAACATACGGCGCTGGAATTTACGGAGTGGACGATGGGCGAAGCCATGGTCAAGGACACCATGGGTGTGGCGGTGCCGGCGGCTTTGCGCATGACGGCCTATCCGCCCGCCTTGCTGGTGCCATGCCTGGGCTACAACCCGCACCGCTTCCGCCTCGGTTATGGCGGCGGCTTTTATGACCGTACCCTGGAACACGCACCGCGTCCGCGCACGGCGGGGATCGCCTACCGTTGCCTGCAGGCGGATTTTCCGGACGATCCACATGATGTGGCGCTCGATATCATGCTGACCGAAGCGTAAACACCCGTGGGCGGTAGGTCAAATCCAGCCGCTTTTCCATGCCACCGACAACAGCAGGCAAATAAAACCCAGCATGCCGAGCTGCATTGCATATTGCTTGATCAAGATGGCGGCCCGGTGGCTGGGCGCCGGCGCCGTGACGGGGGGCAGGCAGGTCAGGAGCACGGCCAGGTAGCCGACGCTTTTCAGCAAGTCGGCGCCGCTGCCGTTGGTGATCCCCGATACCAATGCGGCAATCATGCCGACGAACAAAACTGGGCACAGAATATATTTCATCAGATTCTATCCATCCGGACGCGGCCGACTGGCCGCGCCAAACCGGCACAGGCGCGCGGGGCGCCCTGCCACTTATACCAGGCGCTGCCACAGCGCCGTGGTCGGCGCTGCCTGGTTCATGCTGTAGAAGTGGATGCCCGGGGCGCCGCCCTTGAGCAGGCGCTGGGCCAGGTCCGTCACCACGTCGAGGCCGAAGGCCTTGATGGATGCCGTATCGTCGCCAAAACTGGCCAGCTTCAGGCGCACCCAGCGTGGGATTTCCGCACCGCACATGTCGGAAAAGCGCATCAGCTGCGTGTAGTTCGTGATCGGCATGATGCCCGGCACGATCGGCACCGTGACGCCGGCCTTGGTGGCCTGGTCGACAAAATGGAAGTAGGCATCCGCATTGTAGAAATACTGCGTGATGGCGGCATTGGCGCCGGCGTTCACCTTGCGCACGAACGCTTCCAGGTCATGCTGCGGCGAACGGGCTTGCGGGTGCACTTCCGGATAGGCGGCCACTTCGATGTGGAACCAGTCGCCGGTTTCGGCGCGGATGAATTCCACCAGTTCATTGGCATAACGGAATTCGCCCGAAGCGCCATAGCCGCTCGGCAAATCGCCGCGCAGCGCCACCAGGCGGCGGATAGAGTGCGACTTGTATTCGTTCAGGATGGCGCGGATCGATTCGCGGGTGCCGCCGATGCACGACAGGTGCGGCGCGGCATCGTCGCCGGCCGCCAGGATTTCCCGCACGGTGTCGAGCGTGCCGGTTTGCGTGGTGCCGCCGGCGCCAAACGTCACGGAGAAATACTTGGGATGCAAGGCGGACAGCTTGGCATGCGTCACGCGCAGCTTTTCCGCGCCTTCCGCCGTCTTGGGCGGATAGTATTCAATACTGAAATTAGGAGTTTCCATCTGCATTCTTCAAAAGTAAGGTAGACAGAGCCCAGGAAATCACGCTGTACAGGATCGCGCCGCCCATTGCGGACCAGAAGCTATCGACGTGGAAGCCGTCCACCCATTGCGCCACCAGCCAGAACATGAAGCCATTGATGACAAGGATGAACAAGCCCAGCGACAGCACCGTCACCGGCAAGGTCAGGAGCAGCAAAACGGGACGTATCAGGGTGTTGACCAGGCCCAGCACAAGGGCTGCAACCAGGGCGGCGCCAATGCTTGTGACATCGACGGAATGCATCAGGTAGGGCACGGCAAGCAGGGCGGCCGCATTGATTAACCAGGTAAGGACCAAACGCATAAAGAGCCTCGCAACCGTTGGAACAGCAGGGCCGCCGGGCGGCCCTGCTGGCTACGGATTAATAACGGTAGTGATCAGGCTTGTACGGGCCTTGTACCTGCACGTTGATGTAAGCCGCCTGCTCTTCGGTCAGGGTGGTCAGCTTCGCGTTCAGCTTTTTCAGCTGCAGGCGGGCGACTTTCTCGTCCAGGTGTTTCGGCAGCGTGTACACGCCGACCGGATACGCCTTGATGTTGCTGAACAGTTCGATCTGCGCGATGGTCTGGTTCGCGAACGACGACGACATCACGTACGACGGGTGGCCGGTGCCGCAACCCAGGTTCACCAGGCGGCCTTCGGCCAGCAGGATGATGCGTTTGCCATCCGGGAAGATCACGTGGTCGACTTGCGGCTTGATGTTTTCCCACTCGTATTTCTTCAGCGACGCCACATCGATTTCATTGTCGAAGTGACCGATGTTGCAGACAATGGCCTGGTCCTTCATGGCCAGCATGTGCTGTTCCGTCAGGATGTGGTAGTTGCCGGTGCAGGTCACGAAGATGTCGCCCTGCGATGCGGCTTCATCCATCGTCACCACGCGGTAGCCTTCCATGGCCGCTTGCAGTGCGCAGATCGGGTCGATCTCGGTGACCCATACTTGCGCCGACAGCGCGCGCATGGCCTGGGCCGAACCCTTGCCCACGTCACCGTAGCCGGCGATCACGGCGATCTTGCCTGCGATCATCACGTCGGTGGCGCGCTTGATGCCGTCCACCAGCGATTCACGGCAGCCATACAGGTTGTCGAACTTCGACTTGGTGACGGAATCGTTCACGTTGATGGCCGGGAAGGCCAGCTTGCCATCCTTGTGCATCTGGTACAGGCGGTGCACGCCGGTGGTGGTTTCTTCCGTCACGCCCATGATTTCCGGCAGGCGCTTGGAATACCAGGTCGCGTCCTTGGCCAGGTGGGCCTTGATCGAGTTGAACAGGCAGATCTCTTCTTCCGAACCCGGGTTGTTCAGCACCGAAATGTCTTTTTCAGCGCGCACGCCCAGGTGCAGCAACAGGGTGGCGTCGCCGCCATCGTCCAGGATCATATTCGAGTACACGGCATTGCCGGCGGCGTCGGTCGGCCACTCAAAGATGCGGTGCGTGTATTCCCAGTATTCGTCCAGGTTTTCGCCCTTGACGGCGAACACCGGCGTGCCCACGGCGGCGATCGCGGCGGCAGCGTGGTCCTGGGTGGAGTAAATGTTGCACGAGGCCCAGCGCACTTGCGCGCCCAGCGCTTCCAGCGTGCGGATCAGCACGGCGGTCTGGATGGTCATGTGCAGCGAACCGGTGATGCGCGCGCCTTTCAGTGGCTGGGCGGCGGCGAATTCTTCACGGATGGCCATCAGGCCAGGCATTTCCGTTTCAGCAATCTTGATTTCTTTTTCGCCCCAGGCGGCCAGGCCGATGTCAGCGATGATGTAGTCTTGCGAGGATTTTAATGCGGCGTTCATCACGCCCTCCTTTCAGTTAGTTGAAAAAAGTAACGTGAGCGCGGTGTTGATGTTCCGAGCCTGGCCAGGTCACTGGTCGCAGCGCTCCTCGGAGGAAAATGATTCTAGCACACAGATGCGGCTGTTTGATCAACCGCAAAGGTGGCTTCGTAGGGCGGTAAGCCGCAGGCTTGCCGCCATTGTGTGCGGACAGGTGCTGCATGCGCTGGCGATGGCGCACGCATGGCGGCTTCCGCCCTGGCGGAAACCGCCCTACGGGGTTGCCGTCCGCGATTGATTCACAACCTTTACGGTGTTGACAGCACCTTACAGGCCGGCGGCGGCGCGCAAGATCGCGGCCTTGTCCGTGCGTTCCCACGTGAATTCCGGCTCTTCACGGCCGAAGTGGCCGTAGGCCGCGGTTTTCGCGTAGATCGGACGCAGCAGGTCCAGCATTTGCACGATGCCTTTCGGGCGCAGGTCGAAGTGTTCCTGCACCAGTTGTGCGATTTTCTCGTCAGCGATCACGCCCGTGCCTTCGGTGTAGACGGTGATATTGATCGGACGCGCCACGCCGATCGCGTACGACACCTGCACCTGGCACTGGCGCGCCAAACCGGCGGCCACGATGTTCTTCGCCACATAACGCGCGGCGTAGGCTGCGGAACGGTCCACTTTCGATGGGTCCTTGCCGGAGAACGCGCCACCGCCGTGCGGCGCGGCGCCGCCGTAGGTGTCGACAATGATCTTGCGGCCAGTCAGGCCACAATCGCCCTGCGGGCCGCCAATGACGAAACGGCCGGTCGGGTTGACCAGGAACTTGGTGCCGTTCAGCCATGCCGATGGCAGTACCGGCTTGATGATTTCTTCGATGACGGCTTCTTCGATCTGCCTGTGCGTGACATCCGGATGGTGCTGGGTCGACAGCACCACGGTATCGACCGCGACCGGCTTGCCATCCACATAACGCAGGGTGACTTGCGACTTGGCATCCGGGCGCAGCCATGGCAGGCGGCCATCCTTGCGCAACTGCGACTGGCGCTCGACCAGGCGGTGCGAATAGTAAATCGCGGCCGGCATCAGTTCCGGGGTTTCATCGCAAGCGTAGCCGAACATCAGGCCCTGGTCGCCGGCGCCCTGGTCCAGATCGATACCGGCGCCCTCATCCACGCCCTGGGCGATGTCCGGCGATTGCTTGTCGTAAGCAACCAGCACGGCGCAACCCTTGTAATCGATACCGTATTCGGTGTTGTCGTAACCGATGCGCTTGATGGTTTCACGCGCCACCTGGATGTAATCGACGTTGGCGTGGGTGGTGATTTCACCGGCCAGCACCACCAGACCCGTGTTGCACAGGGTTTCAGCGGCGACGCGGGCTTTCGGGTCCTGCGCCAGGATGGCGTCCAGGATGGCATCGGAAATCTGGTCGGCGACCTTGTCCGGGTGGCCTTCGGAAACGGATTCAGAGGTAAACAAATAATCAACGGGCATCACAAGCTCCTGTTAATGGTTGAATAAACATGTCGCAACAACCAAAACGGGCTTGCGACGCTTTAGCGAGATTTATATTCCGCCTCGCAAGTTGTCTGTTAACTCAGCGGATACTACGAACGTGGTATTTTACGCTTCTTTGAAAATTTTGGCAGGGCAAATACGCTTGCTGCACCGAACGATCCATGCTTGTTTCCATCTTCCGCTTCTTTTCCCACTTCCCCTTGCCGGTGTTACACGCATTGGGCGCCGCGCTGGGCTGGCTGGTTTATTTGCTGTCGCCATCATACCGCCGCCGCATGAAACAAAACATGCGCCAGGCGGGCTTTGAACAACACCTGGGCCGCGCCATTGCCGAGTCAGGGAAAAGCATAGCCGAACTGCCGTTCATCTGGTGCGCCGCGCCTGAAAGAGTGTCGCGCCACGCCACAGTGGAAAACTGGGAACTGGTGCAAAGCAACTTGGCGGCGGGTCGCGGCATTGTGTTTTTGACACCACACCTGGGCTGCTTTGAAATTGTCGCGCAGGAAATCGCGCTGCGGCAGGAATTGATGGTCATGTACCGCCCGCCCCGGAAGGACGCGCTGAAGCCGCTGATCGAAGGCGCCCGCGCCCGCAAGAACCTGCTGCTGGCGCCGGCCACCATGTCGGGCGTGCGCATGCTGGCCAAGTTCCTGAAAAAAGGCGCGCCGGTCGGCATCTTGCCGGACCAGGTGCCGCAGGAAGGCGAAGGCGTGTTTGCCGATTTCTTTGGCCGCACCGCCTACACCATGACCCTGCCCGCCAAGCTGGCGCAGCTGGGGGATGCGGTCGTCATCGCCACCTACGCGGAGCGCTTGCCGTTCGGCCGTGGCTATGTGATCCGCTTCGTGCCGTTCGACGGCACCCTGGAAGGCGATTCGGCGCAACAGGCGCGCGCCATCAATGCCGCGATGGAAAAACTGATTGCCCGCGCGCCCGCACAATATTACTGGAGCTATAACCGGTATAAGGTGCCGTCCGGCGCGGCCGCGAAGCAGGAGGCGGCATGAGGTTCCTGTTGGGATTCATGTGGCTGCTGCACTGGCTGCCCCTGCCGGTGCTGGGCCGCTTTGGCACGGCGGTCGGTTCGCTGCTGTTCCTCGTGATGAAACCGCGCCGCGAGATCACGCTGACGAACTTGCGCCTGACCATGCCGGAATTGACGGAGCGGCAGCGCATCGCGCTGGCGCGGCGCCATTTCCAGAGCTATGCGCGCAGCGTGTTCGAGCGCGGCATTTTGTGGTGGGCGCCGCAGCGGCGCCTGAAGCGGCTGATCAAGGTGGTGGCCTTTGACGGCCCCCATCCGGAGTCCGGCGGCGTCCCGGTGGCGGCGATTTCCGCCCAGCCGACGATCCTGCTGTGCCCCCATTTCGTGTGCCTGGACGTGGCCGGCGCCGCACTGGCAATGGAAATGTCGGCGTCGTCGATGTATGTGCAGCAAAAAAACAAGGTCTTCGACCAGGTGCTGCGCGATGGCCGCGCGCGCTTCCAGCCCGTCAAACTGTTTACGCGCCACGACGGCATCAAGCCGATCTTGCGCGCGCTGAAGGAAAAACTGCCCTACTTTATGTTGCCGGACATGGATTTCGGCGAGAAGGACGCGGAATTCGTGCCCTTCTTCGGCATCCCGTGCGCCACCCTGACGGCCACCGCCCGGATTGCCGCCACCACGGGCGCGCAAGTGATGCCCGTGATCGGCACCTTCCTGCCCGATTACCAGGGCTGGCAAGTACAATTTTGTGCACCATGGCAGAATTACCCCGGCCCTGACATGGTGGAAGCCACGCGCCGCATGAACGCCTTTATCGAGGACCGCGTGCGCGAGGCGCCGGCGGAGTATTTCTGGACGCACAAGCGATTCAAGACCCGTCCCAACGGCGAAGCGTCGCTCTACACAGGCAACACAGGAAAATAAACACATGAAACTGAAGTTCACCAAAATGCACGGCGCCGGCAATGACTTTGTCGTCATCGACGCCATCAACCAGAAAATCGATTTCACGCCCGCGCAATGGCAACATCTGGGCGACCGCCGCTTTGGCGTGGGCGCCGACCAGATGCTGGTGGTGGAAAAATCCACCCGCCCCGGCTGCGATTTCCGCTACCGCATCTTCAACAGCGATGGCGGCGAAGTGGAACAGTGCGGCAATGGTTCGCGCGCCTTCGTGAAATTCGTGGTGGAAAAAGGATTGACGGACAAAAAGAGCATCACCGTGGAAACCATGGCGGGCGTGATTGCGCCGCGCCTGGAAGACAATGGCGCCATCACGGTCGACATGGGCGCCCCGATCCTGGAACCGGCCCAGGTGCCGTTCGATGCGGACGGCTTGCGCGGCGTCACTGAAGGCCGCGACACGCTGTGGCCGCTGACCCTGGAACTGGGCGGCGACAAGGAAACCGTGCTGGTGTCGGTGGTCTCGATGGGCAATCCGCACGCGGTGCAAATCGTGCCGGACGTCGACACCGCGCCGGTCGAGCTGAACGGCCCGCTGATTGAACACCATCCGCGCTTCCCGCGCCGCGTCAACGCCGGCTTCATGCAGGTCGTGGACCGCCAGCACGTGCGCCTGCGCGTGTTCGAGCGTGGCGTGGGTGAAACGCTGGCCTGCGGCACCGGCACCTGCGCGGCCGTGGTGGCCGGCATCCGCCGCGGCTTGCTGGACTCTCCCGTGCGCGTCGATGCGCGCGGCGGCCAGTTGTCGATCGCCTGGGACGGCGAAGGCCAGCCCGTGTGGCTGACCGGACCGGCGGTCACGGTGTTCGAAGGCGAAATCGAGATTTGAAACGCGAGATTTAAAGCGCGTGGCAGTCAGGCCACCGCCAGCCCGTCACCATCCATGGCCTGCAAGGTCTTCAGGCGGTACAGGCGCTGGCGGTAATTGCCTTCCGGTCCTTCCATGCTGCAATCGACCTGTTCGAACAGCCGGATTATCCGGTCCAGCGCCTGGCGCTGCTGTGCGGTGCGCACCAGCACCAGGCGGCGCTTGCTGCGGCCGTAACTGGCGCGGATATCGACCACCAGGCAATGCCCCTGGTCAGCCGCGCCGATATCGAGCAACAACGCTTCGGCCCGCGTCAGGCTGAACAGCTGCGCCAGTTCGATGCGGGCCGCCAGCAACGACAAGCTGTGCTGCCAGTTGCGCAGCGCCGGCAAGCCGGCGGTCCACGCGGCCGCGTCCGGCGTTTCGGGCGCAATCCGCAGCAACGCGGCTTCCGCTTCTTTCGCGCCCTGGGCGGCAGCCTGCTGCAGCCAATAGGCGGCGCGCACATCATTTTGTTCATCGCCACGGCGGGCGCGCCAGGCATGGATGCCGCACTCGAGCTGGGCGGCACTGTGTCCCATGCCGGCCGCGCGCTCCAGGCACGCCTGCGCTTCGGCCACGCTGCGCTGTGAAAATTCCGGTTTGATGTAAATGCGGGACAGCGCGAACCAGGCGTCGGCCAGCCCTTGCTCCCCGGCTTGCGTCAGCCAGCGGATGGCGCGCTTGAAATTCGCCGCCGCAATGCCATCGGACACGCGGGCGCCATCACAGGTCATGCGGGCAAACCACAGGCCCAGCGCCAGTTGCGCGCCACGGTCGCCGCCAAACGCGGCCAGCTCGCAATAGCGCTGGCGCTCGGCCTGGCGCACCGTGTCGCCGGGATCATCGGATTCGGCCATGGCCTGGGCGCAACGCGCCAGCAACAGCACCTGGTCCGGCATCGGCTGCCAGCCGCACGCGCGGGCCGCCTCGGCATCCTGCGGCGCATCCTGCACCAGTTGCCGCGCCAGTGGCAAGGCCTGCGCCAGGAACAGCACGCGCGGCAACTTGTCCCAGGCTTGCGCCAGCGCGGTCGCGCCGGTGCCGCCCTCGCCGATCACGGCGGGCGGTGGCTGGGGTGGCGCCGTGCCGGCCGGCCGCGCCGGGTGACGCTGTTGCGCCAGCAGCCGCACCGCGTCCGGCAAGCCGGCGCGGGCCGCGCTTTCCAGCGCCGCCATGGCCTTGCTGCGCAACGGCGCGCTGACCGCGTCCGGGGCCGGCAATACCAGCTGGGCCAGCACCAGGCCGGCCTGCGTCACGCCCGCATCCCAGGCCCGCTCATACCACGGCAGCACACCGGGGCTGCGGCGCGCATGCTCCACGCCCACGTGCCGGCCGATCAGGCGCCAAGCCTCGTCACGGCCCTGCAAGGCGGCGCGGTGCAGCCAATGCAGCGCGGTCGGCAGGCTTTGCGGGAGGCTGGCGCCGCCAAACAAATAAAGCTTGCCCAATGCCAGCTGGCATTCAGCATCGCCGGCGCGCGCCCCTCGGATCATTCCTAGTTCTTCACGATTTGCCATCGTTCCACTATTAATATGATTCATTCAAGAAAACGCTGCGTTACGCCGCAAAATTAAATCCCTTCGGCCAGGCGCATTTACTAATCTTGCCACATTCCAACTAGCCGGCGCACCTCCCATGTGACGCGAAGTGGTATTAACGCGTCATACAACAGCGTTGTAAGTATCGCGTAAGTATTTGATATTGCTCAAATATTCCATTGCCTTCCGGCAGTTACTCTGTACTACTACGTATTTACAAACCGAAAGGACATATGGATAAAACATCAGCAATCGTGGACAATGGCAAGCGTTACAAAAATACAACAGAAAGCCGTGCATCTTTGGCTTTCAACCAATACTCACCGTCATAATCGACCAATCTTTCGCGTGAATTCGTCACTGGCAATTAAGGTTTAGGCCATCTGTGTGCCGTATTCGCCGCACTTTATGCTTTTGATTGTCGAACGATTCTTAGAAAAAGGAACAGCAAATGAAAAAATCATTGGTGGCCCTGGCTTTGTTAGGGGCATTTTCCGGAGCACATGCGCAGTCGTCGGTCATTATTTACGGCACCCTGGATGCAGGCTTTGCCAAAACAACCAATACTACGCCTGGCGTCTCCAGCCCGACCACCATCGGCAAGCGTGACAACAACAAACTCGGTTTCCGTGGCACGGAAGACCTGGGCAACGGCCTGAAAGCGCTGTTCCACTTGGAAATCCGCCTGGAACCGGACACCGGCACGATCGAAGGCGTGACCCGCCCGCTATTCCAGGGCCAGAGCCGCGTCGGCCTGCAGGGTAACTTCGGCACCGTGCGCCTGGGCCGTGGCCTGACCGCGCTGCAGGAATCGACCACCGCGTATGAACCATGGAGTGGCCTGCCGAACGTGGCCGGTTTCCAGACCGACCTGCAAGTGGGCGGCTACCGCACCGCCACGCCAGGCAGCGGCAGTGATCCGCTGGGCCCGGCCGGTAATTCGGGCAACCGTTTTTCCAATGCCGTGTTCTACAACAGCCCGGTGTATCGCGGCTTCCAGCTGAACTGGACTTGGGGCACCCGCGAAAACAATGGCCTGGCGACGTTCATCCAAGGTCGCAACCCGACCTATCCCGGGACGGCTCCCGGTTTCAATGCGCAATATCCGGTGGGCCGCCAAGGCGGGGCTTACCCGTACTCGGTCAGCGCCACGTTCACGGAACCCAGTTCCGCACCGCGCTATTCCGTCATGCTGGCCAACGAGCGCAACGCGACGGAAGTCTCCCTGTGGTCGGTTGCTGGCTACGTGAGGCCGATGCCTGCCCTGAAACTGATGGCGACCTACAACAAGCAAGACCTCGATAACGTCACGCCCGTCTCGGCCCTGGGCCGGATGTCGGAGATTAATTCGTGGGTGCTGGGCATGAACTACACGATGGGCCCGGGCAAGCTGCTGCTGGGCTATGGCCAGAAGCATCCGGAGATGGTGCTGAAGACCAAACAGGCGTCGATCGGCTATGAATACAACCTGTCGCCGCGCACCTATGTTTACCTGGATCTGTCGAACAAAAAGCTGCCCGCCGCAGTGACCTCGACGGTCACCACGACGCAAAACCATTATTCGATGGGTATCCACCACAACTTCTGAGCGGTGTAACACCTTCACGCCTGCAAGCCCCGGACTGGTTCCGGGGCTTTTTTTTGGACAGCTGTGTCCTTTTTGCAACCATGTCCGTTCGAGCCACATGGCTTCCTGTACAACGCGCCCGATCAATGTCATCCTAGCCAGCAAGAATTAGCACACACGTACTATTTCACTACAAAAAAACACTACTCATCGGAGACACTAATGAAGGCCAAGTTACTCGCAGCTGGTATTGCCGCCGTTTTCGCCGCGCCGGTCATGGCGCAATCGTCCGTGGTCATTTACGGCATCGCCGACGCCGGTATCATGTACGTCAACAACGGCGGTGGCGACTCCAAGACCAAACTGGTCAGCGGTATCGCCGACGGCTCCCGCCTTGGCTTCCGTGGCACGGAAGACATGGGTGGTGGCTACAAGGCCATCTTCAACCTGGAAGCCCGCGTTGAACTGGACAACGGCAAACAGCAAGCGGGTAACCTGTCGACCAACCAGACCGTGGCCCTGACCGAAGGCCTGAATTACACCATCCCGGCCGCCGCGGGCGGCGCCGCCACGGCCGCCAAGCTGCTGGCCGGCGTACAGGCCGCGCTGAACCCGGCCGTGAACGTCAACATCAACAACGCGCTGTTCGACCGCACCTCGATGGTCGGCCTGATCACCCCGGTCGGCGCCGTCCTGCTGGGCCGCATGTACACCCCGGGCTATGAAGTGCTGGCGGCGGGCGACGTGTTTGAATCGGGCACGGCAGCCGGCTGGGGCGGCATCGTGGGCGGCACCGGCGGCCTGCTGACGGCCGGCGTCACGATCCGTTCCGACAAGGCGATCCAGTACCGCGTTGAAACCCCGTCCGGCTTCAAGGCCGCGGCGATGTACGGCTTTGAAAAATCCGGCTACGTCGGCATGGACAAGCGCAACTGGGGCGCCAACGTGCGCTACGTGGCCAATGGCTGGGACGTGGGCCTGGGCCACAACTACGGCACCGACCAGGTTGGCGCAAAAGGCCTGGTGACCACCACCCTGGCCGGCTCGTACAGCACCGGCCCGTGGAAACTGTTCCTGGGCACCCACAAGCAGCAAAACCCGAATTCCGTGATCATCCGCTACGCGATGGACACGCTGGCGCCGACCTTCTCGGCGTTCGGCACCGTGCTGGGTCCGATGCTGGCGGCGCAGACCAATGCCGCGCTGAAACGTAACTTCAACCTCGATGCGATCAGCTACCAGGCCGGCTTCCATTACAAAATGGGCGAAGGCCGCCTGATGGCCTCCGTGGTGCGCCAGGACGACAAGCGCGCCGACGCCAGCGACGCGACCCAGTACGGTATCGGCTACGACCACAACCTGTCCAAGCGTACCGACGTGTACCTGGTGGGCGCGTACATCAAGAATGAAAACGATGGCCAGTATGCGATAGGCGCGGCCAGCGCCTCGGGCGGCTTCACGGCCAAGCCGGGCATGTCCAGCAAGGGCGAGCAGATCGGCATGCGTCACCGCTTCTAAATATAACGTCTTCCTGCTGGCGGGCCGCCCTGGCCCGCCGACTTCCCGACGGCGCGCCGCCACCCGCGGTGCGCCGCCTCCAGGCGCTCCGGCTTCAAAAATGCCGGGGCGCCTTTTTTGTCTCCGCTCGTCCGGCACGCCTCGGTTAGAATGTACTTTCGCCCAGATTTCCGACTTGTTAGAAGATGATCACCACCCTGGATTCCGCCGCAGTAGCCCAATACCTGACCGACCATCCGCATTTCTTTGAAGAACATGCCAGTTTGCTGGGTGAATTTAAACTGTCCAGCCCGCTGACTGGACGCGCTGTCTCGCTGCAAGAGCGCCAGATGGAAGTCATGCGCGACAAATATAAGGCGCTGGAATTGCGCATGGCTGAACTGGTACGCCATGCCAATGAAAACGCCGCCATTGCCAACCGTTTCCACGGCTGGACCCAGGCGCTGTTGCAAGTGCGCGACGACGCCGGCATGCCGCGCGTGCTGGTCGACAGCCTGAAAACGAATTTCCATGTGCCGCAAGTCACCCTGCGCCTGTGGCATGTGGCGCCCGCGTTTGCCGACGGCTGGTATACCAGCGGCGTCTCCGACGATGCCCGCATTTTCGCCAACAGCCTGCAAGCACCCTATTGCGGCAGCAATAACGATTTCGAGGCGGTACGCTGGCTCGACGAGTCGGAAGCGATCCAGTCCACCGTCATCATCCCGCTGCGCAAGCCGGGCGCGAAGGCTGGCGCCAAGGCGGAAACCTTTGGTTTGCTGATCCTGGGGTCGCCGGATTCCGAACGCTTCACCTCGCTGATGGCCACCGATTTCCTGGTGCACATCGGCGAAACCGCCGGCACGGCGCTGCAGCCGCTGCTGGCGTAAGCCCGATGGACGGCGTGCCCGGCAAGGCAGGATGGCTGGACGCCTACCTGGAGTGCCTGCGCACGCAACGCCAGCTGTCGCCGCACACGCTGGACGCCTACCGGCGCGACCTGACCGAACTGCTGGCGCTGTCCGGCGACCAGCCCTGGCCGCTGCTCACGCAGGCCGACGTGCGCCGCTACGCCGCGCAATTGCATGCAAAAGACCTCGATCCGCGCTCGATTGCCCGCAAACTGTCGGGCTGGCGCGGCTTTTACACATGGCTGGCCGACCACACCGTGCTGGCGGCCAATCCGGTCGACGGGGTGCGCGCGCCCAAGCGCGGCAAGCCGCTGCCGAAAGCGCTGTCGGTCGATGACGCGGTGCAGCTGGTCTCGGCCGCCGCCCGCACCGCCGCGGCCGGCGACGAAGCGGCCGAGGTCTGCAACCGCGCCATGTTTGAATTGCTGTATTCCAGCGGCTTGCGGGTGTCGGAACTGGCCGGACTCGACGCCGTGCCCGGCAAAGGTTCGCTGGGCTGGCTGGAAGCGGACAATGCGGAAGTCATTGTCACCGGCAAGGGCAACAAGCAGCGCCGCGTCCCGGTGGGCCGCGCCGCGCTCGACGCGATTGCCGCCTGGCTGGCGGTGCGCCCGGCGCCCTCCGATGGCTCAGCCGCCCTGTTCGTCAGCACGCGGGGCACGCGGATCTCGCCCCGGGTGGTGCAATTGCGGCTCAAAGCACACGGCTTAAAGGCTGGCACGCCGGCCAGTGTGCACCCGCACATGCTGCGCCACTCGTTTGCCTAG
>Ga0307408_100001714_pt1 | contig 16078 bp, 14 predicted proteins | sample 322Cmetagenome_FD_202116 | JGI IMG/M metagenome (GOLD analysis project Ga0307408, IMG submission 202116) | Maize rhizosphere microbial communities from greenhouse at UC Davis, California, United States - 322HYB-C-3 | ecosystem: Host-associated > Plants > Roots > Rhizosphere > Soil | place...
CCATGAATGGCGATTCAGGGTGGGAGCAGACATACCAATTGCCAACGATGTAGTCGATTTCCTCCTGGCGTTGCAGGTCGAAGAGGTACATCGGGCGCCATTCATCGCCGACCTCGGCGCGCAACATATAGCCGTCCTGGCTGATGTCGATGCGATACGGTTCGTGAGGCGTGGGCTGGACATCGCGGTTGTCCAGCAAGAGCGGCGCGGTGGGCACCATGCCGCCAAAGCCGACGTCGGTGACATAGCGCACCCCATCCAGCGTCACCACGCTCAAGCGATGGGTACGCGCGGGCCAGGCGCCCTCCGGTGCGTTCATCACGACGCGTCCGGTGATGCCTCGGGCATCGAAGCCCAGCGCCTGCAACAATGCCAGGAACAACTGATTGAGTTCATAGCAATAACCGCCACGACCTTGTTCAAAGACCTTTCGCTCGACCGTCTCCAGATCGATGGGCACAGGCTGGCGCAGCAGCGTCGAGAGGGTCTCGAAGGGAAACTCGGCGGTATGGCGCCATTGAAGCTGGCGCAGCGTATCCAGCGTGGGAGGCGGCGCCGTGTCGAAACCCAGGCGTCGCAGGTAGCGACCGGTATCGCTCAGTCGAGATTGGCTCATGGGGGATATCCTTTCCTGTCAGGAGGCAGGGCTTTCGGTTAGCTCGCTGCAATTGGGCAGGTATAAGGCATTTCCCTGCTACGGACAAATCTGACGAGGGTTGGCCCGCTCGAACCCTCAACGCCGCTTTCGCGAAGACAACCGGATCCAGGTCGGCGCGTGGTCGCTGGGATGCTCCTGGTTCCTGACCCAGGCATCCACGCCCGCATCGCTCAGGTAGGCGCTGGCCACCGGGTTGAGCAGCAGGTGGTCGATGCGCAGCCCAGAGTTTTTTTGCCAGTGCTGGCGGAAGTAATCCCAGAACGTGTAGATCCGCTCTTGCGGATAGAGATGACGCAAGGAGTCGGTCCACCCCTGGTCCAGCAACCGCTGATAACACTCACGGCTTTCAGGCTGCAGCAGCGCGTCCTTGAGCCAGGAGCGCGGGTTATAGATATCCATGTCGGTGGGCACCACATTGTAGTCCCCGGCCAATACCACCGGATGGTCGCTCGCCTGGAGTGCCTGCGCATACTCGATCAGGCGTTCGAACCAGGCCAGCTTGTAGTCGAACTTCGGACCTGGCTGGGGATTGCCATTGGGCAGGTAGAGGCAGCCCACCAGGACGCCATGCACCGCTGCTTCCAGATAACGGCTGTGACTGTCATCCTCTCCTCCTGGCAGGCCGCGTCGGCTCTCCAAAGGTTGCGCATCGCGGGCCAGGATCGCCACACCGTTCCACGACGCCTGGCCATGCCAGATCGATCCGTATCCCACCGACTCCAGCTCCGCGGCCGGGAAATCCTTGTCCGCCGCCTTGAGCTCCTGCAGACAGGCAATGTCGGGTTTTTCCCGCTCCAGCCATTCCAGCAGGTTAGGTAGCCGTGCCCGAATGCCGTTGATGTTGAAAGTCGCAATCCGCAGGTTCTTCATGGGCGAAAATTTCCTGAATGCCAAGACTTAGTTGTGACCGGCGACAGGCCCCACGGGTTGCAACCATCGCTCAGGAACCGGTTCGCGAGAATGACTGGCCGCTTTCGAGCAGGTCGGCGAATGCCTGCTTGTCGATGGGCCGGCTGAGGAAATAGCCCTGGACTTCGTGGCACTCATCCGTGCCCAGTGAACCCAACTGCGCCAGGGTTTCCACGCCCTCCGCCGTGACGGTCAAGCCCATTGCCTTGCCCAGGTTGATGATCGCCTGGACCACCGCCCGGTCGTTACTGCTGTTGCTCATCGAGGCAATGAAGCGCTTGTCGATCTTGATGCCATCGAACGGGTACGTGCGCAGATAACCGAGGGACGAGTAACCGGTACCAAAGTCGTCCATGTTCAAGCGCACCCCCAACTCCTTTAGCGCATTCATCACCTGGAGTGCGCCATCGACGTCGTTCAGCATGACGTTTTCGGTAATCTCCAGTTCGAGGCGACTCGCCGGGAAGTGGGTTTCGATCAATACCTGGCGCACATCCTCGACGACATCACTGCGCTCGAATTGCGCCGGTGACAGATTGACCGAAACCATCAGCGTTCCCGGCCAGGTCAGCGCGGTTTCACATGCCTCGCGCAGCACCCAGCGCGAGAGCGGGACGATCAGGTCGGTTTGCTCGGCCAGCGGGATAAAAGCATCGGGGCCCAACAGTCCCTGGGTTGGATGTTGCCAGCGTACCAGCGACTCGACCGCGACGATCTCCCGACCGTCGACGGTGTAGCGTGGCTGGAAATGCAGGATGAATTCGTTGTTTTTCACCGCTTGGCGCAGGTCGCTTTCCAGCTGGCGACGATGCTGGATCTGATCGTTCATGTGCGAGGCGAAATAGCACCAGGTCTTCTTGCCCTCGGACTTGGCCTGGTACAGCGCGATGTCGGCGCAGCGGATCAACTCGCCCGGCAGGTAGCCTTGGCGTCGGCTCACGGCGATGCCGATGCTCGCGCCAATGTGCAAGGAATGAGACTCGTAGTGGATCGGTTGCTGCAGGCTGTCGATCAGCCGCGTACAGAATCGGTCGATTTCCGAGGTGTGCTCCACGCCGCTGAGCACCACCACGAACTCATCCCCTCCCAGGCGCGCCACCAGGTCCTGTTCGCGGGTACTGTCGCGCAGGCGCTGGGCCACTTCCAGCAACACCGCATCGCCCGCCGGATGGCCCAGCGAATCGTTGATCGGCTTGAAATTGTCCAGGTCCACCATCAGCAGGGCCAATGGCGCGGAATGCTCCTTGGCAATCAACGCGTCGTCCAGATGGCGCGCCAACTTGTTGCGATTCGGCAGTCCGGTCAACGCATCATGCAGCGACAAATGCTGGACCTGAGCGTGGGCAGCTACCTCATCGGTGATGTCGCTGGCCGTGCCACGATAGCCCGTCACGGTCGCCTTGTCGTGGATCGGCCGTGCCGACACCCGACAGAATCGCAATTGCCCGGAATGATCTCGGTAAGAGCAACGCAGGTTGCTGGCGTTCTGTTCTTCGACCAGGTTGCCCAGCCAGGAGGCAATCGGCAACGTATCGCAATACAGCAACTGTTCGATCTCCTGACCCAGCCACTGCTGGTCGGAGAACCCGGTAACGGTATTGAAGCGACCCGACAGGTAGGTGATGCGTTGCTGGCTGTCGATTTCCCATATCCAGTCGGACGCCGCCTCCGCCACGGCGCGAAAGCGCTCTTCACTGGCCTCAAGCGCCTGTTTCGACCTTTCCAGGCTGTCGTAGCTGGCGTCCACCTGTCGAGCCGTGCGCATGGCATAGCGAAAGAAATAAACGGTGAGCAACGCCAGGATCAGCAGCGCGCCTCCCAACGGTGGCGCGAGCGACCACAGCAGTTGCTGGCCCGGCCGCTCCAGTCGCGAGACCAGGCTGTAGCCGGTATTGTCCAGCGGCACCGCCGGCTGGTCGGGCGCCAATGTGGCGTCTTCCACGAGGTTCAAGTCGGTCAGGCCGTAGCCCTTGCCCAGCTTGCGCAGCTTCACCGGTGTCAGTTGGTCGACGAACAGCAGGATCGATGTCCCCTTTGCGTCGACCTGGGGACGTTCGTCGTTGGGCACGATCACCGAAGCCGTGACGACAGCCGGCCAGCCCTCGAACAAGGTGTAGCGGATCATCGGCCTCGTCAGGTCGGGTTGCGCCTGGAGCTCGTCCACGAGTTTCTTCAGCGGCGCGTCCATGTAGGCCGCCGCCTCTGCCTGCACATGCTGCCCCCGCACGACGGCATATTTGGTGCGTTCCCGGTCGATGACAAACACACCCTCGTATTCATCATTGGTGAACAGGGTCTTGCCCATGTTCTGGTCGGCATAGGCCCACTGCACATTGACCTCGGCGTTGAGGTGCTCGTAGGCAGTGGTCCAGAACGCGTAGCTGGTGATGTAGTTTTTCGAGGCGGTGATGCGATTATCGAGGGCACGCTCGATGTAGAAGCGAGTCTCGTCCACGTCTTGCGCATCCAGCTTTTGCGCAATATTGAACAGCGCGGCGACGGCTACCAGCACACCCAGGACGAACAGCCCGCCGAGGGCCGCCACCAGGCGACGGGTGATTGGCGTATGACGGGAGACATCAGGGGGGGTATCGGCAGTGGTATCCATTGACCTGCTCCTATCCTTTCGGCCCTTTCGGCCCGCGGGCTTCGTCGTGCAAGCATCACCGCGTCGAGTGCATTAGACCGTTGCGTTTTCCTAACCTTAGCAGCCACCGTCGCGCCAAATGACGGGCCCACAAAATTTGACGAAAGGGCCTACGCCTCGCCTGCATGATGAGCAATGGACAGTCAGCCGTCGCCGATGATTCCAACGGATCTCAACGATCGGAACGTTCCAGCGCATCGAACGCGCCTTCCCGGGACAAGGCCGCGACACAGTTGCGACCGCTGTGCTTGGCCTGATAAAGCGCCGCATCGGTGCGCTGGATAAACACTTCGGTACTGTCCAGGCTGCTGGGCACGAAGGCATAGCAGCCCAGGCTGACCGTCAGGTAGCCGGAGGGCGAAGCCGAGTGGGTTATATGCTTGTCGATGACGCTGCGGCGGATCTGCTCGGCCAATGCCATGGCGCCGTGCAGGTTGGTGTCGGGCAGCAAGACGGCGAATTCCTCCCCGCCGTAACGCACGGCCAGGTCAGCCTTGCGATGGCAGCAGGCCTTGAGCACCTTGGCCACCTCCGCCAGGCAGTGATCCCCCGCAACATGCCCGTAGGTATCGTTGTAGCGTTTGAAGAAATCGATGTCGAGCATGATCAGGCTCAGGGAGCTGCGCTGGCGGGCGCCTCGACCGAATTCGATGTCCAGGGCGCGTTCGAACAACCGCCTATTCGCCAGGCCGGTCAGGCTGTCGTGGGTAGCGATCAGCTCCAATGCTTCCTGGGCCTTGCGCAAATCCGCCTCGATCCGCTCGCTGTTGCGCACCTGGCGCACGAAGACCCAGCCGAACAGACAAACACCCAACACCACCAGGGCCACGATAAGGCTGGACTGGAAAGCCCTGTCGTACCAGCCCGCCAGGATCGCCTGCTCGGACATCGCGGCGGTCACCACCAACGGATAAGCCTGCAAATGCCGGTGCCCATGTAGCCTGACGATACCGTCGGAAGATGGGCGAAGATCCGTATCGCCGGCACCCATGCTGGCGTGCTGGTGCTCGTATACGTACTCATCGGCAAGCGGACGACCGATCTGTGCTTCATCGAAAGGCCGGCGCGCCAGCAACGTACCGTCGGATAACGCCAAGGCCATTTCGCCCTGGTCGTCGATATTGAAGCTCTTAAAGAACTGATCGAAATAGGACATCTTGATGCCCGCCAGCAGCACGCCCTGGAAGTTGCCCTTCGGGTCATTCAATCGACGGGAAACCGGAATGATCCATTCGCCGTTCTGTCGACTGGGAACCGCTGGGCCAACGTGGGCTATCAACGAGGCGTTCTGCTGGTGGAACTTGAAATAATCGCGGTCTGCGACCCCTGGCCCCCTGTGCAGGCGTTCGAAAGACGTCACGACCCAGTGGCCGTTCTTGTCGAACAGGAACAGGCCGTGCAGTTGCTCGAGGGACTGCACGCGTCGGGCAAAGATCTGGTGCAAGCGTGGACGCGTCGACGGACCGAACCCATCGTCCTGAATCCAGTCCGCAAGGCTGGCAAGTACCAGGTCGGCTTGCAGGAACGTGTCCTGGGCCTGCTGGGCCATGGCGCGGGTGAGGTTGGCCGAGGCGATGCGCGCCGACTCCACGTCATGGCGACGCGATTGCTCCAGTTGCAGGAAGAGCAAACCACAGAGACACAGGCATACGGCTGCAATGAACGCCACCGCGGCCTTGAGCAACGGCAAGCGTTTCAAGGCACCGCCGGGCGCATGGTTCGGATCATGGATGGGGATAGGCAAGCGAAATCCTGGGGAGGGCAAAGCATGAGCGAATCGCTCAAAAGCCCCCAATAATCGGGAGCTTAGCGCACCGCTTGGGGGGCGGCAATTTGCCTTTAGGACTAAGTCGATGGATGGCTGAGTGGATCCAAAAACACTCGCATCTTCTGGCCAATATGACGTTGGAAACAGACCTGGCGCGACGTTTGCCGGAGACCCCTGCACCCATCACACGCTGCCACAGGGCCGGCAATAAAGTTGAACGGCCAAAGCCACGGATGAACTAACAAAGTTCATGGCCCGGCCCGTGCCTTTGCACTGAATCGGCCAGGGCACAACCTGAACAGCAATGGCACAGGTGAACCGACCCATGGATTCAAGCTCCCTCGAAATTTTTACCGACACCCAACTCCTCGGCATTTCCATCGCCAACTGGTTGCTGGCACTCAGCGTGATGACGGTGAGTTTCATCGTCGCCAGGGCCGGCATCGGTTTCCTGCTCAAGAACGTACGGGCCCGGGCACAGAAGCCCGACGCCTACATCAGTCATATCGCGGTGGAGGTGCTGTCCAGCACCAGCAACACCCTGCTGTTGCTGGCCTCGATCCTCATCGGCATCGGCGCTCTGGACCTGCCGGAACGTTGGTTGGGCCGGGTCAGCAGCCTGTGGTTCGTGGTGGCCGCCCTACAAGTGGGACTGTGGGCAAACCGAGCGATCGCCCTGGCGCTGATGCATTATTTTGCGCGCCACAGCCACAGCGATATCCATCAGAAAAGCGCCTTGGCCACCTTGAGCCTATGGGGCGCGAAAGTGTTCCTGTGGGCGGTGGTATTGCTGGCGATGCTCTCCAACCTTGGCGTGAACATCACGGCGTTCATTGCCAGCCTCGGCGTCGGCGGCATCGCCGTAGCGCTCGCCGTGCAGAACATTCTCGGCGACCTGTTCGCCTCGCTGTCCATTGCCGTGGACAAACCCTTCGAAGTGGGCGACTTCATCGTGGTCGGTTCGCTGGCCGGTACCGTGGAACATGTCGGCCTGAAGACCACACGCATCCGCAGCCTGGGGGGCGAACAGATCGTCATGGCCAATGCCGGGATGATCAGCACCACCATCCAGAACTACAAGCGCCTGCAGGAGCGCCGAATCGTCTTCGAATTCGCCCTGCCCCAGGAATGCTCGACCGAACAACTTCGGCAAGTGCCTACCATCGTCGAGAACATCATCAAGGCCCAGGAAAAAACCCGCTTCGACCGCGCGCATTTTCGCGGTTTCGGCGAAAGCACGCTGGAATTCGAAACGGTCTACATCGTGCTGGACCCCAGCTACAACGTCTACATGGATATCCAGCAGGCAATCAACCTGGGGATGATGGACGAATTCGCCAGGATTGGCGTGCGCTTCGCCATGCCGTCCCGCGCCGTGCATGTGGCTTCGTTGCCCGAGATGCCGGAGCGAATGACCAGAGGACATGACGCAGCCTCTGGGCAAACGGCTCCGTCATTTCGGGCCCAACATTGATCTGCCGGACCCGCATTGGAGGATCACGTTACAAGTCCTGGGGTGAAGCAAGACGTCACGTCCGATAGCATTCTCCGCCGGTAAGCCAATGGCGTACATTAGCTATGATTTTTAGAACGCCATGCGAGCAATTGTCTCCCGCTCGGAAGACGTTTCAACTCCGCCACTGCAACCGACATGACCCAGCGCAAAAGCCTCCCCAGCCCCTTCAGCTAAGCTCAACCCATCACCAAGACAGGGAATCGACATGAGCAAGGCAGACGAACTCGCGGCAAAGCTGAGGCAGGCCCAACGCACGCCGGCCGACACCGACAATTGCGCCGATCTGGCGATCGAACATTGGCCTGGCCAGGTGTACGAGCTGTACCGCCAGGTTGAAAGCTGGCTGGCACCGGTTTGTGAGGCGGGCCTGGTCATCCGGCGCAACCCCACCCATGTCTTTGAATGCCATTCCAGCGGTTCAACGTACAACTACGCCATCGACCAACTGTTGATCGAGGGCAATCATCGCCGCATCTCCCTCGACCCGATCGCCCGTTTCTCCCCCGGTGCCGAGGGATGCATCGAAGTCCATATGAAGGGATCGGAACGCTGCATCCTGCGCACGGTGGGCGAACATGGCGAGTCGCGTTGGCATCTGCGCCCAACCGGTCAACAGAGGCCTGAACCCGTGACGCTGGATGAAGACACTTTCCTGTCGCTCATCGAGGAAGGCTTGGGCCTCTAAGCGAAAACGGGCGATTCAACGCGTCGCCCAGCCTTAGAGTGCAGCCGTTTCAAATGCCGCATCGGGCCCGCGTTTGGTCGGCGTCCCTGCGGGCTTGCCAACGAGGATCGCCAGGGCATTGTCGATCTCATCGGCGGCCCGCTCTGCGTGTCGGGCATCCGCCCAGGCCCAGTATTGTTCAGACACCAGCCCACCCACTGCTTGGGCGCATAACGCGTCGCAACTGATGCCCATTTTTCCCGCTGCAGCAATCACGGCCAGGAGCGCTTGCTCCAAGGGTTGAATTCTTTCGGTAGACACAACTGACCAACTCGGTGGATAACCAGCCTGAAGCTTACCAAGATATCAATATGCCACCAACCGCAGGCGCCCAACGGTTCCTCACTCAACCCGTGGTGCCATATGACGTGGGGGCCGACGTTTGTGCCGATTGCCGGTCCGTCGCGCGCGCCGCCAGGACCGTCAGGACAGCGGCCACAACCAGCACCGCCGCGCTGGTTTCAAAGGTCGCACGATAGCCGCTCACGTCAAACAGAACGCCGCCCACCGTAGCACCTGAAGCGATGGCCAATTGAACGATCGCGACCATCAAACCACCCCCTGCCTCGGCATTTTCCGGCAACGTCCTGGCCAGCCAGGTCCACCAGCCCACCGGCGCTGCCGTGGCCACCAGGCCCCAGAGACCAAGCAGGAGGGCCGTGACGGGAGCGGAACTGCCGAACCCCACCAACCCGAGGGCGATCGCCGCCATCAACAGCGGGATGACGATAAGAGTGGGATACAGGCCTTTTTTCAGGAACGCGCCGATCAGGAAGGTGCCAAGCAATCCTGCCAGACCAATCGTCAGCAACATCAGCGAAAGCAGCGAGACGTCCACTCGGGTCACGCTCTCCAGGAACGGCCGCAGGTAAGTGAATAACATGAACTGGCCCATGAAGAAGGTGCTGACTGCCAACATGCCCAAGGCAACCGGTGCCCGGGTCATCAGCTTGAACGGATTGCCCGCGCCCCGCTTTGCCTGGCTGGGCATCGAAGGCAGGCTGAACAGCAGCCATGCCAGGGCGAGCACAGCGACAGGCACGATGCAGAAAAACGCACCACGCCAGCCGATTATCGCGCCGAGGAAGCTGCCCAACGGGGCGGCCACCACCGTGGCCAAGGCATTGCCGCCGTTGACGATGGCCAGCGCGCGAGGGACTTTGTCCTCCGGCACCAACCGCATGGCCGTCGCCGCCGACAGCGACCAGAAGCCGCCAATCGCAACGCCGATCAATGCGCGCCCGACCATGAAAACCAGGTAACAGGGCGCGAGCGCCGCCACTGTTCCGGAGATGATCATCAACAACGTCAGCGCCGAAAGTAGCCACTTGCGCTCGATTCGGGCCGCAATCGATGCGATGAACAGACTGGTGACCAACGCAAAGGCACCGGAGACGGCGATGCCCTGGCCGGCCTGTCCTTCAGTGATCTGGAGATCGGCAGCCACCGGTGTCAGCAGGCTGACGGGCATGAATTCCGACGCAACGAGCGCGAAGGCTGCCAACGACATGGCAAGCACAGCGCCCCACGCAGGCTTGCCCTGTGGTTCTGGTGATGAGGTAGAGGTCATAACAATCCTGAAACTTCTGGAGGGCTCGGAAACCCTTGTGGGAGCACGCTTGCTCGCGATGGCGACGATGACGCCATGAACTGAATCCCACGGGTATTTTCACGAACCGGCTTCGACGGCCGGTAGAACATTTCGCTGGAGTTCTTGCCCGATCCTGTGAGCCCGCCTGTTGCCCATAGGCAACGCTTCGCTTGGCAAGGTAAGGTTCTGCCGATAGCTCTCAACCCCAACAGATATCGACATGACCACCCAAGACAGATCGGCCCAACAGAGGCTCGCCAACCTCATCGGTCACCGAACACCGGGCCCGGGCGACTTTGGAACGTCAATGGCAGGCCTTTGTCTGTTCCGCCGCGACGCCCCTGCCCCGCCCATGATCTGCATGATCGAGCCAAGCATCGTCCTCGTCGCCCAAGGGGTGAAACAGGTGTGGATTGGCGGCCAGGCGTACGGGTACGACACCACGCGCTTTCTCATGACCTCACTGGACATGCCCGCGAACTCCGAGGTGCTGGCGGCCAGCCCGGAACGGCCCTGCCTGGGCCTGGTCATGCGCCTCGATTTGCGCATGGTGGCGGATCTGGTCGCCCAAGGTTGCGTGGCGCCACGGGTCGAGCGTCCCGTCGGAATTGGTGCGGGAATCGGCACCGCGTCCCAGGATTTTCTCGAGCCGTTCGGGCGCCTGCTGGCCCTGCTCGATGAACCCGAAGCGATCCCGGTGCTGGCGCCCCTGATCCAGCGTGAGATCCATTATCGGTTGTTGATGGGCGACCAGGCCGGGCGGCTCAGGCAGATTGCCTCCGTCGACAGCCAGGGTTACCGGATCGCCAAAGCCATCGACTGGTTGAAACTGAACTACACCGGGCCGGTTCGCGTGGACGATCTCGCGGCGCGCGTGCAGATGAGCGCCCCAACCTTCCATCATCACTTCCGCCAGCTCACGGCGATGAGCCCACTGCAATATCAGAAATGGCTGCGGTTGAACGAAGCAAAGCGCCTGATGCTCAACGAGCACCTGGACGTGGCGAGCGCCGCCTACCAGGTGGGCTATGAAAGCCCCTCGCAGTTCAGCCGTGAATACAGCCGACTGTTCGGCGCGTCCCCCAAGCGGGACATTGCAGCGGCGCGCAGGCCGGCAGATATCATGAAAACTGACTGATCTGCGGCGCGCGGGCCCACTGTGGCGAGAAGGACGGGACCCGCTGCAGGGCGCGTCATTGAGCTCGCCCGCCTGAAACCGCTTGGTAGTATTGCGCCATGTAATCTACAAACACTCGAACCTTGGCCGGCAGGTGTCGGGCGTGAGGATAAAGCGCGTAGTAGTGCCGTTCCCCAAGGGTGTGCTCAGGCAGGATCCGCACCAACCTCCCCGCCAGCAGGTCATCCTGCACCGTCGCCAAGGTAAACGCAGCAATACCGCCGCCTGCCAGGGCATAAGCGTGCAAGGCAGTGATGGTGTCTGTATGAAACGTGCCGTGACAGTCCAGGGTGATCGATTCCCCCTCCGCACTGGCGGGCGTCCATTGGTCAGCCGAACCATAGGTCAATAAACGATGGTCGTTGAGCTCTCCAACGCTGCGAGGCAAACCGCGCTTGAACACGTAGGCCGGCGCCGCGACCAGTACCAGCGGCGAAACACTGAGCAACCGGGCGACCAGGCTGCTGTCGGCCAAGGGCCCACAGATGCGTAGCGCTACATCGAACCCCTCGGCCACCAGATCGACCAACGGATCGGAGCAAGACAAATCAATCTGGATGTCCGGATACCGGGCCTGGAAGGCGGGCAACCAATGCCCCAACTCCAACGTGCCGACCACTAACGGCGCACTGATCCGAAGCAGCCCGGAGGGACGTTCGTGTTCCAAGGCGACGGCTTGGGACGCGGCATCGACTCGGTCAAGAATATCCACGCACGCTGCGTAGTACCTTTCCCCCGCTGCCGTAAGGCTCATTCGGCGGGTATTGCGATTAATCAGGCGCACGCCCAGCGCGGACTCCAACTGTTGCAAGTGCCGGGACACTGACGAATGCGTGGTGTCGAGCCGCTCGGCCGCGGCTGAAAAACCTTGGGCTTCAGCGATGCAGCGAAACACGCGCATGGCGAGCATCTGATTCATAGGGGCTTAGCGCACCGGTAGCTTGATGATTTCAGCGGTGTTCATCACGTCGCCGAACGTATCCTCGATTTCAGCAAGAGCTGCCTTGTGCAAGGCGTCCTTGTCGATCGACTCTCCGTTGACCCGGGTGATCGCACGGGTGGCTGATGCATCGGCCGCCACCAGTACGTTATAGCTCAATGGCGCTGCATCTCGGGCAGCGCCCGCCACGCACGCGTGCGTCATGAGACCGGAAACGATCACATTCTGGATGCCCGCGGCCTTCAGGCGCTTGTCCAGATCGGTACTGCCGAACACGCTGACGGTGGTTTTCTGCAACACCGGATCCTTGGCCCTGGGCTGTATGTCGGGATGAAACTTCACCGTTTCACCGTCGATGGCAAACACTGGCGAACCGGCGGGCGCAATGTGCTGGACATGGTAGACCGGCATCTTGTGTTCATCAGCGAACTCGATCAGCTTCCGGGCGTTGGCCAACGCTGCCGGGCCGTCGGGGATCGGCATCTTACCGGTGAAGTATTCGTTCTGGAAATCGATCACCAGTAACGCGGTTTTACCGGCTGGCAACTGGCTGACCGGCACCGCCCCGGACATTGCGCGGATGGTGGGATGAGTCTCGGCCGAGGCGCCGGCACTGGCGAGAACGCCGGAAAATACACAGGCGGTAAGGAAACGACGGGTAAAACGCTGCATGGGCAGTTCCTTCTTTCGTGGAGAGAATGAAGGGAATGCTAGGGGTATGGCCCGCACCCGAACACAGCGTGGGCGGCACAGGACTTGTTTGGAATTTGCACAGGTGAGGCGTGATCAGGGGGCGTTACCGCTCGCTAAAGGGCGCGAACAATCAAACCCTACGCAAACGGTATTACCCGATCTGATGTGAAGGACTTGGAGAAACGGTTAGCCGCCATCACTGAAGAGTTGCATGAGATGATGGATGCACCTAAGCCCGGCAAAGCCAAGGCATCGGTATGACCTCAAATTTGGGATCCGTCTAGAAGCACTGTTTCACCCCGACGCCTCTACCCCGCTGCCCACGATTATCCGCTTCCCCACCCGCTCCCCAACTTCCAACGCCTGCCCATCCCTCTGCTTCCCCTGACGCGCCTGCCCTACCAACTGCGGTATCAAATCCCCTTCCGGCAAATGCTTCCAGAACCGCCCCGGCATGTGCTGGCGCAACGCGGTGGGGTTGAGCCTCGCCGGGTTGAAGATGTGTCGATAATAGGTGCGCCACAATTCCGCGCCGGGGTCTTCGGCGTGGCGGGCCCATTGCTGCCATTGCTCGGGACAACGGCGTCGGTAGTCCAGCGAATGCCCATCGAAACGAATGCCGTCGCGGGGCGTTGCGATCAGCCAGCGCTGCCGGCCCAGCCGCTCGGCAAAATGCCCGCTCGCGCTTTCAAGGATGTCGTGGGCCGGCTGGTGGAAGGCCACCAGATCCAGTTGCAGTTGTTCGGCGATCGCTGGCGGCAAGGGTATGAAACGCACGAACGCGTGAAGGTGATGGGCTTCGCGGCTGACCTGCTTGATGCGCCGTTGCAACTCGCTGCCCAATCGATCACCGGCGAGCATCGCGGTGCGATCACCATGGGCGACGCGCCAGAGCACTTCGTACAACAGGTTCCAGCGTTGTTCGCCCTGGTAGCGACCGGCCTGTTCCAATTGATCCGACAACCCCGCCGGGACGCGCGTCTGGAACGGTCCCGGGCCTTGCGGTAATGGCGCCGGCACTGCCAGCAGGTCGGCCATGGGGCCCTGGACCCAGGTCACGTCGCTGGGATCGACTCCGTGGCCCAGCAGTGTTCGGGCCTGGTTACGCCAGGTGCTGAAACAGTCGTCACAATCGAGCGCAATCATGCCCACAACCCCATTTGCACCGGCCGTTGCGGATCGCGCAAACGCGCTCGGAGCAAGCCGCTGCGCACCTGGCCGTCAGCGGGTCGGTAATCGCTGGTCACAATGAACGGGCGGGCCTTTTCCAACACGCAACGCAACTGCACCAGGTCGTCGTAGCGAATCCGCCGCTCCCTGCGCAATGTCACCAGGCGCTGGACACTGCGCAGGCCGATGCCGGGAATGCGCGCAAGCAAGGCCGGCTCGGCGCGGTTGAGATCCAGCGGAAACACATCGCGATTGGCCAATGCCCAGGCCAGCTTGGGGTCGATGTCCAGGTCCAGGTTGGCGGATGTGCTCAACAGCTCGCCCGCCTTGTAACCGTAGCCACGCATGAGGAAGTCGGCCTGATACAGCCGGTGCTCGCGCAGCAACGGTGGCGCGGCGAGCGGCACACTGGCGGGACTCTCGGGGATCGGGCTGAAGGCGGAATAATAGACTCGACGCAAGCCGTAGCCCTGATAGAGCGACTCGGCATTGCTGAGGATGGCATGGTCGTCAGTGGCATCGGCCCCGACGATCACCTGGGTGCTCTGCCCGGCTGGCGCAAAGCGAGGCGCCCGTGGCTCGCCGGCCACCGCCTGTTGACCATCGTGGATGGTGCCCATGGCCTGGCGAATCGTCGTCAATTGTTTTTCCGGCGCCAAGCGCTTGAGGCTGACCTCGGAAGACAACTCGATATTCACGCTCAGGCGATCGGCCAGCCGCCCGGCCTCTTCGATCAATAGCGGATCCGCGTCGGGAATGGTCTTGAGGTGGATGTAGCCTCGAAAGTGATGCTCCTCGCGCAGCAACCGCGCCACCCGAATCAGTTGTTCCATGGTGTAGTCGGCGGAGCGAATAATGCCGGAGCTCAGGAACAGGCCGCTGATGCAGTTACGACGGTAGAAATCCAAGGTCAATCGCACCACTTCTTCCGGTGTGAAACGCGCCCTCGGCACATTGCTCGATCGGCGGTTGACGCAGTACTGGCAGTCATACAGGCAGAAATTGGTCAACAACACCTTCAGCAGCGATACACAACGCCCATCCGGCGTGTAGCTGTGGCAGATACCCATGCCATCCGTGGCTCCAAGCCCGTCCCGACCACGCGAACTACGCTTTGGGGCACCACTGCTGGCGCAGGACGCGTCATATTTGGCGGCGTCGGCAAGAATGCCGAGCTTGGCGATCAACTCCATGGAAGATTCTCGAATACTGGATGCATAGACAGTATTTGGAGATTGGCCGCGATGCAAGCGCCGTTGATCAATCCAGCCAACGAACGGATGGTCACTGATGGGTTTATCGGCAACGCGATGGGCTATAATCCGCTCATTCACACGATTCGAGGTCCCATACCATGGGCACTGTCAGCCTTGAAACAAAGAAGGCCTACGCGGCCAGGACGCGCAGGTCGAACTACACAGCCAGCCTGCGCCTGGAAGGTTTCAAAGTGTCTATCGAGGACGGCGAACGCAAGCTGCCTTCCCGTGAAGACGTCTTGAAAACCTTCACCAAGACCCGAGCCTGATGCCCGACAAATATGGCGTCGGCGAGGACGCCTACTGTTATCCCGGCTCCACGGTCCTGCGCAATAAACTCAACATCCGTGATGAGTCCACCCTGGGCGAAGCCGAACAACAGCTCTCGGCCATCGCGGCGAGTAATGTCGAATTCAGCCCTCCCCCTTACAGCCTGGCTTACCTCCAGGATATCCATCACGCATTGTTCGCGGACTTGTTCGACTGGGCGGGAGAATTACGGACCGTAGGCATGGCCAAGCAAGACACTCGCTTTTGCCAACCCGAATACATGGAAAAGGAAGCCAACAAAATATTTGCCCGGATGGCGGCGGCAAACTGGTTCGAGGAAATGAGCCGGGATGAACTCATAGTCGCCGTGGCAGACGCGTATTCCGATATCAACGTCATACACCCGTTCCGCGAAGGCAACGGCCGCGCCCAGCGCATCCTGTTCGAGCACCTCATCATGAACGCCGGGTTCGAAATCAGTTGGTGGGGTATCGAAAAAGACGAATGGATCAGCGCAAACATCGCGGCTTATAACTGCATGCTCGCCCCCATGGAAACGGTTTTCAAGAAGTGCATTGGACAGCCGATACAATCTCGACCATAAGTTATCTGCGCCCGAAGTACATTCCTTGCCAGCCAAACCTGCCGAAAGACCCAACATGCACCGGACTGCCTCCTTTCCCCCGAACGAGCAAGGCCGAGACTTTGTCGTGGGCGATGTCCATGGACATTTCGAGCTTCTGGCCACAGCCCTGGACA
>Ga0307408_100001715_pt1 | contig 16065 bp, 12 predicted proteins | sample 322Cmetagenome_FD_202116 | JGI IMG/M metagenome (GOLD analysis project Ga0307408, IMG submission 202116) | Maize rhizosphere microbial communities from greenhouse at UC Davis, California, United States - 322HYB-C-3 | ecosystem: Host-associated > Plants > Roots > Rhizosphere > Soil | place...
GCAATAATCATTGAGAACGCATTAAGAGGAAATGTTATCATTCATTCCTTCGACTCTATACTGGTAACTACGAAAGCAAAATTGGACAACGTTATACTGATAGCTCCAAGAATTCGTTTTGAAACAGGATTTAAAGGAACCGTTCAGGCAATTGCAACTCATGGGATTACGCTGGAAAAAAATGCACAGCTTGAATTCCCGAGTTACCTGATGCTAACCGAGAAAAGTGGCCTTCTCAAAACCACTTCACCGACAGTGACTATTGGAGAAGAAAGTTCTGTTATAGGAGGGATTCTGATCACCACAGAAGACTATGACTTCAGATTGCCGCCAAGACTAAAAACGGAAAACAATTGTACCGTGGCCGGAATTGTATATAACGTTGGTGTTTCTGAACTTTCAGGGAATTTTATAGGTTCCGTTTACACAAAATCTCTTCTGCTTCGCTACGGTGGCGGGGAATATTCAAATCACCTGTTGGATGTTCTTATTTCATCCAGGCGAATCCCTTCCGGTTTTTGTTATCCGAACTGGCTGAAAAACAATGAAAAGCTCACCAATAAGCTCATTCGATGGATATGAAATTGAGGGCTTCCACGATGGTTGAATTTGTTCTGGCTTTAGCCATTATCGGGACATGCTTTTCGATCGCTTCCGTTATTTTCAGCAGAACAAACCGTTCTACGATCCAGTTCCAGGAAGTAATGGACCAAACTGAGGTACAATCGCTTCTTTTTGAGCAATATGTGCTTGACACATTTATTCCCCAACCCGAATGGAAAAATATTGAAACAGCCCTGGAAGTAAATACCGCAGACACATCTAAAAACTTCGTTACCCATACTTATTTATTGCAAACATCCCAAAAGAAAATCTGGGAGCAACAATTTTTCTTACCCCGAAAAAAATGAGAAAGTTTGCTGCATTTACTGTTTTGGAGATTGTTCTCGTGATGGCTCTTACCGGAGTGCTGATTTCGATCCTGTTTGCCGTTTTACAGCGCTTCAATGCAGCCGTAAGCAATGAGGTCAAAATTAAATCGGAACTCAACTCGTTCTTTATGATGCGCAGTACAATTTGGAAAGATCTTGATCATATGGATTCACTGCAGGTAGAAAGCAAGAATCAAGTGGTACTCTTTAACGGCAAAGAACGTATTGTTTACAAGACCATTGACGGTGGATGCGAACGAATAATCGCTAATGGAAATTACTCTTTTCCGATAACACTTAATGAGATCAGCTGTAGTAAAAGCAATGGAGTAAATAAAGTCCATCTTTCCTTTGAATGGAAAGACCGGGTATTTGAGATAAGTTATCCAATTCTCAAATCACCCTCAGAGTCAATTAACAACTATTTTTCGAAGAAAGAATGGCAGAACAAGTAAACAAAGAACCTGGATTTTTCCAGAAGGATATTTCGCTTGGAAAACCGTTCGGTGACAAGCTGAAAGAACACTTTTACACGGAATTTGCTTCCCTTTTGGAAAGCGGGATTGACATGCGTCGATCTGTTCAATTATTAGCTGATGAGCAAGAGAAAAAAAAGGTAAGAGCAATTTTAGAAGAGATGCTCCAGCAGATAGTTGCCGGAACGTCACTTTCAGAGGCCGCAGAAAGATCGGGACATTTTTCCTCCTACGAATACCAGAGCATACGAATAGGTGAAGAAACTGGGCGTTTAACTCCTGTTTTGGAATCGCTGGCCCAATTCTATGGCGATAAAGTAAAATTGCGTCGTCAACTAACCAGTGTTTTCTCTTACCCTGCTTTCGTTTTTTCAATTACACTTGGCGTTCTTTATTTCATGTTGAACTACGTCGTTCCCATGTTCAAAGATGTATTTAAACAGTTTGGACAGGAACTTCCGTGGCTAACATTGAAAATTGTTTGGCTGTCGGAGCATTTCAGTACGTTCATGACTTACTTCATACTGGCCCTGATCGCTATTATTGTTTATTGTTACACCCAACGCAACGAGGTATGGTTCAGGCGTACCAGCAGTAATATTTTGTTGAAACTCCCAATTTTCGGAGTGTTGGTGAAGAAAATTTATACCGCCCGGTTTTGCCAGAGCATGACATTATTGATGGAAGCCAAGACTCCATTAGTCAGAGCATTAGACCTTGTAAAGGATATGATCAGGTTCTATCCGATGGAAATCATGATTGATGAGGCAAAAAAGCAAATTTTAGCAGGAAATGCGTTACATATTGGGCTAAATAACACCAACGTATTGGATAAACGCTTAATTTCGCTGGTGAAGATTTCGGAAGAAATTAATCAACTTGACGTTACTTTTTCACGCTTAGCCAAACAGTATAATGAAGAAGTTACGTTTCGAACTAAAATGATCGGGACCATCTTAGAACCTGCCATCATCGTTATTATCGGAGTTATAGTTGGTTTAATAATGGTTTCCATGTACTTACCGATGTTCAATTTAAGTAATGTGATAAAATAACTCGTTATGAGAATACGCATAAAACAGCAACGTGTTAGGGCCTTCTCGCTTGCAGAAATACTTATAGTTCTTGCAATTATGGGAATTCTTTTGATGTTGGTGATACCGAATCAGACAGGAATTGCAACCCGTGCAAAAAGTATGGAAGCACAGCAGGAACTTCGCATGTTGCAAACCATGGAGCAAGGGTATTTTTTACAATATTCCAAATATTCATCGGATTTCAATGAGATCAATTACCTGCCGCATAAAACCATTCTTGAAAGTGGAACGGCACTTTACAAATTGAGCGTTACGGAAGCCAGTGCTAACGGTTTCAAAGCAAGAGCCGAAGCTGTTCAGGATTTTAACGGCGACGGTAAAATGAACATTTGGGAAATTGATCACGAAGGTCAACCAACAGAAATACAACCCGACTAATGATAATTGTTGTTTTTGCAGTCATATTTCTTCTTGCTGTTGTTTTATTCCAGGACATGAAACACAGGGCAATCTGGTGGTTTCTGCCTGCCCTGGTATTTGCAGGTGGAATTGTATTGCAATATCCCAATTTTCAGTTCACAAATCAGCTGTATTCACTGCTCTTTATAGGAGCATTGATGGCTTTTCTATACTTGTATATTTACTTCCGCTTTGGAAATTTCGACGTATTTAAACGTTATTTCGGGTTTGGCGATCTGCTCATTCTGATTGCTTTGATCCCCTTCTTTGAATTCACAAACTATGTGTTCTTCTTTACAGCTGCAACACTTGCATCACTGGTGCTTCACGGGATTGTTTCATTGATTCGAAAACAGCAATCTGTTCCATATGCAGGATATGTTTCCCTTGTTCTGATCGGACACCTGTGCCTATTTTACTTTTTTCATTTATCCATTTTTTCTTTCCTGAATGTTTGAATCAAATGAAATAGAAGTAAGTGCAGAATTGCAACAAGCGATTAGAGCAGATCTGGCCTGGCATTACCGAGTGATTCCGGAACAAATCAGTAACGAACTTGTTTCGTTTTATATAGACGAAACAAAGAACCTTACTATCGTTCAGGAAGAGCTGAGTGCACTATTCGGTTGTGCAGTTTCTTTAATTCCCATTCAACCTGAACAGATACAGCGTAGTTTAGGAAAACACTTCCGTAAGGCGAACCAGGAACAACAATTGGTTTTCGATTCATCTATTGATTTTGTAGACCGGATTATTAAAGATGCCAATCACCTGGGAAGCAGTGATATTCATATTGAAATTTACGACGAGAAAGCCCGTGTTCGAATTCGGATTGACGGGCATCTTATTGAACGCTTCATTATTGAAAAAGGTGATTATTCTGAATTAGTCAATAAGATCAAGATCCGTTCAAACCTGGATATTTCTGAAAAACGATTGCCTCAGGATGGACGTATCCAATACGAGAATTTTGACATCCGGGTCTCCATTTTACCTACACTTTACGGTGAAAAGATTGTATTGCGTATTCTTGGAAAAGATGCTTCAAACATCGACATCAAGCATCTTGGGTTGACTGATCATGACAGAGCCAATTACCTGGAAGGAATCAAAAAACCAAATGGGATTGTGCTGATCAGCGGTCCAACCGGTTCAGGAAAAACAACAACATTGTACGCAACGTTAAAACTACTGAACGACGAAAAAAGAAATATCGTTACCGTAGAGGATCCAATTGAATATACACTTGACGGAATTAACCAGGTACAGCTGAAAGAAGCTATAGGTCTAACATTCGCTAGTGCTTTGCGTTCTTTTCTTCGCCAGGATCCTGATGTTATCATGCTTGGTGAGATCAGAGATGGCGAAACTGCTCAAATGGCAATACGAGCTGCATTAACCGGGCATTTGGTTCTTTCAACAATTCACACCAATTCGGCTTGGGGAACCATTTCGAGATTGATTGACATGGGAATTCCTCCTTTTTTGATCGCTGGAACACTAAACAGCTCTGTTGCACAACGTTTACTTCGTAAATTATGTACGAATTGTAAACAACAAAAAACTGTTGTCCCGGAAACCTGGCCATCGACGTTGAATAATGAAACTGCTCCAAAAGAATTGTTTTATCCAACAGGATGTGATGAATGTCACTACACCGGGTATAAAGGAAGAACGGCGATTTATGAAGTTATTCCTATTGACCTTGAATTGGCAGAACAAATCAAGGCGGGTAACATGCGGGTTGAAGAAATGCTGGAACAACGAAACATTATTAGCTTAAGCAAACAAGCACTTACATTATTAACGAACGGGATCACTTCACTTGAAGAGGCATATCCATTACTAACTGAATTTTAAATGAAAAAACACCTCGATCAACTTCTTTTGCTTTTGCTTTTCGGGATTGTCCCAATTATTGCAAGTGCACAGACATACTCAGAAGCCGGGTTAAGAACGAAGCTCGACAGTGTTGCACTAAAACATCCGGGATTCAACAATACTGTTCAGCTTAATATCACCGGCCTTCCTCTTTCTGAACTGGTAAATACGGTTGCTCTTGAGAATAATCTTAACATCAGTATAGATCCGGCTTTGAACCAAGTGGTTTCTTACAATTTCTTTGATGCTCAGGTGAAAGATATCCTTGTTTTTCTTTACTCCAATTTTGAGGTGGAATACCAGTTTGTAGGAAGTATTTTATCGATCACAAAACGCGCTCCAAAAAAAGAAGCACCAATTGTGGTTAAAGAAAAACCTATTGACGTGAAATACAATCCGTCAAACCAATTTTTATCGGTGGATTTAAAGAATGACAGTCTTTACCGGGTGGTAAAAGAGATTACATTCCTAAGCGGTAAAAATATCGTTCTGGCACCGGAGATTAAGGATAAACCTGTAAGTGCTTATTTTCTTAACCGACCTTTTGAACAAGTTATAGAAATGCTTTCGAAAGCAAATGGTTTGGAATACAAAGCAGATGAAAACGATGTGCATTATTTGTATCAACCTGTTAAATCGGATAAATCGAATACTTCAACTGGAGGAGGTTTTAAACCAACAACACTTTCAGAACAAACAGGAGTTCAATTGACAAAAAATGCATTTGGGACTCTTGATATAGTTGCGAACAATGCCGAATTTGCTGACATTATTAAAATTGCTGCCGAGGAGATCGGAGCACCGTATTTCCTGTATAACCGACCTGAAGGAAAAACAAGTTTCAGTATTCAGAATGTCACTTTTCCTGAATTGCTTGATTTCATTTTCACAGGTACAAAGTACGCTTACAATGAGGACAATAAGGTATACCTTATAGGTGAAGTTAAAACGGAGGGAATCCGCGTTACACAACTCATCCGAATGGAAAACCGGACAATTGAGAACGTAAAGTCGGCCATTCCAAGTGGTTTAACTGTCGATCTGGATATCAACGAATTTACTGAATTGAACGGATTGGTTGTTTCTGGTCCTCAACGTAAAGTTACCGAATTGCAAACCTTCCTTAGCGCAATTGATGTGGTTGTACCTATGGTACAGATTGATGTTATGATACTGACTTCGGATAGAACACATACCACAAAAACCGGGATCAAAGCCGGATTGGGAACAAAACCAACTACAACTTCAGGAACAGTTTTCCCTACTGTTGACGTAAACTTGGGAGCACAATCCATAAATGCCATTCTGGATGGAATAAATGGTTTTGGTATTGTGAATCTCGGAAACGTGACCGAGAACTTCTATTTGTCGCTTCAAATGCTGGAAACTAACGGTGTAATTGATGTTGAAAGCACACCGAAAGTGACTACACTCAGCGGGCATCAGGCATCCGTTTCAATCGGTCAAACCACTTATTACCAGGAACAGCAGGTTGATGTACAAAACTCGGTTGTTAACCAGGGTGTCTTGACTTCAAAAACATGGAAATCGGTGGATGCGAACCTGACCGTGAAGATCAAACCATATGTTTCATCTGACGGGAATGTGACCATGTCAATCACAGTAACCAACGACGATTTTTCAGAGACAAAAGTGGATCCTACAGCTCCGCCGAATGCAACCAAACAGACTTTCGAATCTGTGGTTCGTGTAAAAAACAGCGAAGTAGTATTGCTTGGCGGATTGGATAAGAAGCAAAACAGCAATTCCGGAGAAGGAGTGCCTTTCTTGTCGAGAGTTCCTGTGATAAAATGGTTTTTCAGCAGTCGTTCAAAAACCAAGCGGAAATATAAAATGCACATCATTATTCGTCCAACTGTAACTTACTAATGCAGCTAAAATTTCCTGAAATATCAGCACGAAAAGTAATTCTTGTTCACATACAAACTGAACAGGACAAATTTTCTATTGTTGCAGGAAAGACAAATCCTAAGCAGCTTACATCTGAAACGAATTGGAAAACCGTTGAAACAACGGAAGAACTGGTCAAAGCTTTCGGGAAGCATTACCCTTACCTTATTCACATCAACGGATTTGGTGTTCTTACAAGAATTGTAGAAAATGCACCTGGATATAGGGAAAGTTTGCTGGTATCCGGAAGTGAATCTGAATTCTACTTTAGCGATTACACCTTCAATGGAAAAATTGCAGTTTCTTTCATTCGCAGAAGCGTAATAGCAGATATTATAGCTGAATTAGGAGAGCAAAAAGTTCACTTGCACGGAATTTTCGTTGGACCAATTCCAATGCTGGCGTCAAAATCAAATTTCGACCTTAAACAGAATGAATACGAAATTGCGATCAGGAACAACGAATTGATTAAACTGGAACGAAATACAGGTGAATCAGCAACCGCTTTCCTTGAATATAGCCGCAAGCATTTACAGGAACTTTCTTATGATGTTTCCATTGAAAATTATCACCAGGGGATTGATGACGAAACCGTTCAACAGGCAAAGAAGAATTACAGGGAATATCTGCGGTTTGTTTACCTTGGGTTAGGAATTACAGGTTTCTTTCTTTTAACGCTTGTTTCCAACTATTTCTATGTAAATCATCTGAATCAAAGAGCGGCAGACCTTGAAGCTGAAATTAGTACGTTTGGGCCGAATTTTTCAATGATCGATCAGCTGCGACAGGAGAAAAACAGGAAATTGATGTTGATTGAGAATTCGGGGATTCAAAGCAAACATTACATTTCGTTCTACCTGGATGAAATTGCAAAAAGTGTCCCGGCTTCGATAACATTGAGTCTTTTGGAACCGTTTCCATTAAAGGAACCTTTAAAACCAAAGAAAAAACTGGAGATGGAAATGTCCATCATTTCAATAAAAGGTCAATGTAACAACAGTAAAGTGCTGGACGACTGGATGGAAGCTTTGGAAGAGAATGATTGGGTAACCGGAGTTGAATTAATGAATTATGTTCGTCAAAGTGATGCTTTGGCTGAATTTGAATTAAAACTGAATATCAAGGAATGACGTTTTTTGAGAAATACAGCTATAAACAAAAGAATTTCGCCTTACTCGTTTTGGCGGTATTACTTTTTGCTGCAGCTTATAAACGATCATTCAAGACCACGATCGAAACACGTTCATATATTGCCGAACTGGAAACCAAAAAGCTTGCGGGAATTCAGTCGCAGCGGGAGTTATTTCAAGCGCGTAAAGAAGTGATGCAATTGAATAAATTGCTTGGGAAAGAGAATGTAAGCATTGAAAAAACACAGCAGGCATTTCTGAATTTCTTCGCGGCTAAGAGCAGCAATATTTCAGTTCAGCAAATAGACGAGGTTTATTCATTCGAACACCCTGATTTTAAAATAAACACATTCAAAATAGATCTGAAGAGCGATTTTATTTCCGCGCTTCGCTTCATTTATCTGCTGGAACTTCATTTCGACGATGCCCGCCTGGTGCACATGCATTCCGAAGTGAAAGAAAATCCGCAAACAGAGAAAAACGATTTGATCACCACATTATTACTTCAAAATTATGTTCAGAAAAAGTAACTTTTTAGCAATCACGCTTCTGTTGGGAGGTTTGGTTTTGTTTCTTGGAAGTTGTAGAGACATTATTGAAAAAGACATCAGTTCTGACACACCTGAACTGATCTTACCCGCTGTGAACGATACGTTAGCTACCAATCCGTTACATGTGAAATGGACCGCACTGGAGGGTGCAACCAAATACAGAATTGAAATTGTAAGTCCGTCGTTTACCAACATCCAGGAGTATGCATTGGATTCAATTGTGACCGGAACCAACTTCTTTATGGACCTGGATTCCAATGTGTATCAAATTCGCCTGACAGCATTAAATGCCGGATATACTTCTCAAACAACGAGTCCACGAACCTTTTGGGTTGGAACAAGTGCAGGAAGTTCAAACGGAACAATTGTGCTGGATGCTCCTGCATCCGGAGCATATGTGAATGAAAGTTTTAACGGGAATTTTTCATGGTTCGCACTTTCGGGTACGAGCAGTTACACCTTTGAATTGCACCAGGGAGCAAACTTCAGTGGAACAACGCTGGATTATGCCGATCAACTGGGGACCACCAACCTGTATAGTTTTACCGGTGCCGACCTGGATGAAGGAACGTATTGCTGGGGAGTAAAAGCGTATTATGCAAATGGGGACGAAACCGTTTACACTAAACGTATTTTATACCTGGATACCGTAAATCCTACAAATGCAGTGTTGCTTTCACCTGCAAATAATGCAAATGTTTCTGCCGGTTTGGTTGGTTTTTCATGGCAATTGCCAAGTGATCTCGGAACAGTTCAATCACCTTTGATCGGAACATTACAAATCAGTACAAATGCCACTTTCACAAGTTTGTTAACTCCAATGGATGTCACAGGATCGAGTGCCAACTACAACCTAGCTAACGGAACTTACTATTGGCGGATCCGCATGAAGGACGAAGCCGGGAATTTAGGGCCGGTGCCTACCTCCTATCGAACATTAAATGTGTTTTAATGAAAACGAACAATAAAACGCTTACTTATATTTTGCTTGCCGTGGTGGGTTTCATCTGGTTCAAGGTATTTGTGCGTTTAAAAGACAATGCTGAGGTGGAAACGGTTCAGTACACAGCAAATCACCAGGGTTTCACGGGCAAAATATCGAAACCCGAATCGTTTCATTTAAAGGCGAATTACAACGATCCGTTCAAGATCAGAAAAGTTGCAGTGAACAATCCTGTTTCCGTTGATCCCAATAACCTCCCTCCAAAACCCGTAAAGGAAAAACCTGCTCCGAAAGTGGTTTACTGGCCGCCGATCAAGTATTTCGGTTTCGTGAAGAACAATACTCCGGGAAGAACACCACGTGCGTTGGTTGCGTTTGAAAACACGATTTATAAACTGCGTAAGAATGAAGTGTTCTTGGACGGTTTTGAGATCAAATCATTGAGTAGAGACGAGATGGTGATGAAGTATAAGGGTGAGGTTCGGACTTTTTACAAGATGAGGTAGATTCACTTCTTGATTTATATTGAATTGAAAACGCCCGGTGATACCGGGCGTTTTTGAATAAAATCAATCAAAGATCATTTATCTTTTTTTCCAATTCAAGGAATCAGGAATATTCAATTGCTGATAGACTGCATTGAATTTACGTTCACTCCTATTTTTGATAATATAGCTTCTTTCAGAAATTAGATCATGAATAAAGTACTCTTTGGTATTTCGAGCAACAATAAAATTGTCATTCTTTAAAACAGAATCCGGGGAGGAAAACAAATGTATCCATTGAGGAATTGAATCATAAGTTACAGGATCTGAAGCATAGCCATTGTTATAATATATTCCGCTAGTATATCCTGCCTTTCCTACCATCAAATGATTTGAGAGAAAATATTCTGTGGAAACTTTCGTATATACTGCCTGACATGATGTTATTCCAAAAAACAACAAGAGAAATAGATAATTCATTTTCATCATTTTCAATTTACAAAATCAATAACAGTTTCACCACTGAGTTTTTTTCTACGACTTTTTTTACCTACGAGATTAATATGAAAAAAGTATTCTCGATTTGTCTTTCGGCTCCAATATTGTTGTCCAATATCAATAAAGTTAACTGGTTTTTTCTTACCAACGCCAAACCTAATTCCAAATATTCCGTCATGTCCATCATTTGGTCCAATTTTTTCAGCACTATGTGCCCAAGTTTTACGCTTGAGACCAAACATATTGTATTCGTTGTAATTTCCAAAACCATATCCAAAAAGTGCCATATCCGTTTCCACCGTGGAAACCCTTATATTCATACCCCACCCCATATGGAGATCTTTATCCCAGAATGTCAACACATTCCAGATACCAAAACTTATCCCAGTAAATAATCCGACAGGAAGTTTAATGATCCCTACTACTATTTTACCAATATGGAATGCCAAACGTCCAATTTTACACTCGGGCATTTTAAGTTTTATACCGAGTCCATCATATAATACACTATTAACGCCATATTCACGACGTCTCTCCATTTTTCCAGCATCTATTATTTCCTGTTTAGTCTGATCTCTTCTTAGTCTTGGTCCTAACAAAACAGGTTCATTATCTCTTTTTCGGTAAGTGTATACATCCCGCTCATTTTTCCTTTTCTCATGAGCTGCCCTGAATTCTTTACTAAACATTCTGCACAAAAGGACATTTATCTTATCCCTAAATTTTTCATAACGGACACTATCACCGAATGGATCATTATTCATTATAGGGTTATTGTCCATTGAGCAATATGGACTCTGCCATGGAAAACTAGACATCGCCGGATCTAAACTCATCCATCTACCCAATCTAGGATCATTTTGCCTAAACTCGGTGGTATAGGAATTTCCGTTTCCTTTCAGTTCCACATCCTGTTCCATACCGTTATATCCGTAACGGTAATTCCCGTTGTTAGAAGAACGTCCCGGCATTACCATACCAAAAGGATAGTAATCTGCCTTCGCAGCAATTACGGCTTTATAGCGCGATTTGTGCTGAAGAAGTTTCAGGTTATCGAGCCTTACCGTTGCAGCTTCTGTTGAGTTCTTCAACAGCTTGCAGAGAACGTTCGTGTTACCGCTTGGCAACAAGAAGGTATAAGTGACCGTAGTTCCGTTCACCAATTCACTGCTGGCAAAATTCTTCACCAGTGTTGCACCTGTGAGCGTAGCCGAAGAGTTGTAATATACTTCGATCTGAAGATTGCTTACACTGCTTCTGTCTACAACATCCATACTAAAAGTGACGGTTCTGTTTGAAGCCATTGTTTCAGCGCGATAAACCGTAGCCGCCGATGCAGTTGCTGTTCCAAAGATCAGATTACCAGAACTAACACTTGTAGTTGGAGTTCCTGATGCGGTTGTCCATGCAGGTGTTGAGCTTGCAAAATCATAATTGTAGGTAACGCTGCTATAATCAGGGTCAAGTACTCTGCGGTCAGTAATTACAGCATTCACGTTCCCCAAATGGTTGGTCAATTCATAGTTCTTTAAGCCCACTTTGTTGCTGTATTTCGGTCCGTCAAGTACTGTATAGGCGTTGTTATAGATCGTTCTATCAGCCTGTATCAAGCCGAGGCGTTCGGCACCAAAAATACTCTGTTCATCAATTTTAGCCAATTGTATCCCGGCCGCGCTGTTCATTGTTACTGAATATGTCGTCATCACATCTCCATTCGCATCATATGCGTAATACGTATATTCCCAGGAATACCCTGCGCTTTGTGGTGTAGGACTACTTCCTGTCATGGTTTTCTTGATCTTGAGCACACGCTGTCCCATCGGGTTATATATATAATCCAAATGTGTACTTACATCTTCCTGTGAAGCGAGTTTATTATTTCCCGCTTTCCAAGTTAATTTCATTCCTTCCTGTACATCCTGTGTCAATTGACCTATATTATCATAAACATAGTTTCCACTGATTTGCGTAGGACTGCTATTAATATCATCGGTATATAATCCATCCGAAGTCCCCGCAGCATCAGTGACATAGTTCAAACGGTTCATTCCTGATGAATACTGGTAAGTGAAATCATCCATGGCATAGCTGTTTGTAGACAAATTCCCTTTACGTGTAAGGTGGCTGAGGTTACCATTCGCATCGTAATCATAGGTACTGGCATAGGCTGGTATAGCCGCAGAACCAAGCCATTTATTCATTGCCTGCACGTTGCTGCCCTCATAAAGGGTTGCACTTTTGAGGCGTTGCAGCTGGTCATAGGAGTATACCCCTGCTTGGGTGCTATACCCTTCTATTGCTGTTACCGTATGGCCAATATTACCATTGAAGAGGTCTTTTATTGCAGTATGCAGTGCCGACCCGGAAGTGATTTCAGATTCAAATTCCGGATTCCCGATTCCTTTGTAATCTCCCTTGAAGTAACCAAGCGTATAACCGACAACATCCCGACAGAAGAAATTGTGCGCACTCTGGTTGGCTGCAAGGTAACCGTTACCACCGTCTGATCCCGGATCAAATTCCTTGTTCAGCGTATTGCTGTTCATTCCCTTGAGCCAGCCTTGCAGAGTATAACTATAATCATTTCCCTGAACCTTGAACTGTCCGATCTCGGCACGTGCCAGCGGACCGTAATCAAAATAAAGGTAACGTGCTTCACGGCTTTTATGAACACCATCATCTGTAGTGGTGAACACTTCAGTCAAACGGTTCAGCTTATCATACTTGTACTCATGGGTCATGCGGTCGCGTCCGGCTTCCCAGGTACTCACGTTCTTTTCTTCACGCTGATAATGTACTTTTTTAATGTTACCACTTATCAGTTCAACTTCATAACGTGTTGATTTGACATCCTGCTTCACCGGTGCAAGGGCTGGTACATCCTGCAAAACTTCGATCACATTTCCGTGAACATCATAAGAATAATGGATCGCGCTTTCATAATCACTAAACACACTCGTACTGTTTGTACACGTTGGTACCTGAAGTACCGAAGCTACACGTAAACGCAGGTTCTGTTGTCCATCCTTGAACTTGGTTGCAAAGGTGGAAACGCTCTTATCGTAATACGTAAAGATCACTTCTGTACGCGTGGTAGTTGCCGAGCTGGTATATTTCACCCAGTTCTCAAAAGCGGCACCAAGGTCGTTGGCTTTTAAGTCAAGCTCAGCTGGTGCTGTAGATTTAGTAACTATTCCAGACTCTTTACGTCTTCCAAGTTGATCAAATAATATGTATGTATAAAGATTCGAGACTGCCTGGGCAGGATTCTGAGACGCCACCGTGCGACCATAGCGGTCGTACCAAAATTTTGTAGCTGAATTTGTACCGGTATAATCAGGGTTCTTTGATTCAGTAACATTACCATAAGAGTTATACTTGTGTTCCGTAACGTAAGTATGGGATGGTAATATCGCTGGGTCCTGGTCATCAATACCTGTTGTTCCGTTTCTGTTGGTAACTACATTGTCAAGTGCTGTTCCTGTGAGAGGTGTTACCCCTTTTGGTGCAACTGTTTTTACAAGATTACCTGCCTGATCGTAGAAGTACAGGGTATACTGGTACTGGTTGAATGTTCCTGTTCGTTCGATAACTTCACTCGGGAATGCATTGTTACACTTGTCGGTATAGTTAGCAACAAACTCGGTATAGGCATTCTCCATCGCCGTCTCATAATTCTGAGTAGCATTTAAGATCATCTGTGAGAGCTCCGGCTCATAGCAAGGCGCCTGACCAGCCAAGAGATCATCCGTCATTGAGCCATCACAAAGTGTCAGCCCCTCCGCATTACAGTAACACTGCGACACCTGGAAACAGTCCGTTGAACCCGTAAGTTCTCCGTATGCTATTTCCCCGCATTTGATGTATTGTACTCCAACTTTGAAGGTGTTATTTTCCCCGCAATTCGTTGTCAGTGGCTGAATCGTTGTAAAACCAATGATATCCGAGAAATCAAACCCTGCTCCTTCTGCAATCGTTAAAGAAGTTGCACAGTCAAGCAGTTCAAGATCGTTGTAAAAACTCAACGTAAGGGTACTCCCGGTTTGGGAACTTTGGTACTGATTGGCACCAAGATGCTCATACAATGCCCCTTTCTTGTAAACAATATTGTCGGCAAGTAAATCAACATGAGCATCAGGGCCTAACTGACCGCGACGAGCAAGTAAGCTGATCACATCCCTGAAATTCAAGAGCTCAGGAGTCGCTTCACAGTAAGGATTTTCCGATGTTCCACTACACTGATTTCTGAATCTTTCATACTTGGCAAAACCGAAGGAGAAATCGTACTTATCGTTCATGTAGTTGGTGAAGATCAATGCATAATTTGGCGATGTTGAAAAACTACCTCCAAAGATTCCTTCCAGGTAAGAATCTGCTGCCGTTAAAGCTTCACAGTCAATACAAACTTTACACGAAAGTTCATCAGGAACGGCAATGGCCAATTCTTCCAACTCCTCGATCTGACCTGTAGGCCAGGTATAAGGACTGCTCCATATTTCATTGGTTACATTTGAACAATGACAGATCAAATAATCAATATCTTCCAGTGTAAAGCCTTCTTCGTGCTGAAGGTAATCTTCAATGCTTACCACGCCGAAAGGTAGATTTCCTGCCGTTTTTAGTGCTGTATATTCTTGATTCAATTCAAGTAACAAATCACACCCACACTCATCAAGGGTCGCTGTTTGAGTAACATTTACACTATAAGGTGCAGGAGAAGAAATCAATAACTCTGTACAAAGATCGCTTTCTGTAAATCCAAGGATGTGGATGGCCAGGACCTCATTAATCCCAGCTCCTGCATATAGATTACCTCCGTGAGGCAGTACAAATGGAGAAGTTGTGAGTGTTGGCGGAAGCGTAGTGGCTACCGACGGATGCTCATAAGTACAGGCGTATCCGCAAAGTGCGGCAAGGTCGTCTTCCAGGTTCTGGCGCTGGGTGTTTGTCATTGAAGCAATAGCCGGACAATCTGCCAGAAGACCCATCCATTCCTCGGCAAAGCCTGCGGCTAAGTCAGCACACATGACAGCTGCATCTGCTGCTGCTGATCCTGAGGTAACGGTTGCTGAAAGCCCTTCAATGAAGTGCCCGAAGCGTGGTATTGAAGTCGTATACGGACTTGAAACGCCTACATTATCTGCAACACCCCCACCACAGCTTTGAATATAATCGTCTTCAGCCTCAGCGTAAAGCGAATCTTTCATGGCTTTGTAAAGGTCACGGAACGTTAACCAAACCTGGTCATTGTTACCACACTTTCCATACCCGTTACGAATACAATTGGTAATGTCTGTTGAATTGGTCAGGTTGGGACAATTGGTCAGCATTACTGCATAATCCCACATCGACATCGTAACTCCGTACAAGGTAATGTAATTTTGCATATGGTTCTGAACATAGGTAGCGTAAGATGCTCCCCATCCTCCACTCTGGAATGCCGGATCAAGGGCAGGACTTGTAATACATGACGTAAATGTTCCTACCGAGTTAATAGAGTTGATCACGCCCCCTGGTGCAAAATACCCGCCATCACAAGCATCATCAAAATTGTCTATGGCACTCATTTCCTCTGAATATTCTTCAGAATCCGTATTATCTGCACAGAACAACCAATAACAGTATTCCGGATGGTAAGGAAGCAAGGCTTCTGCCCATGAGGGATTGTCTTCAAATAGTGGGATAAAGTCACTTAGGTTAGCCAAATATTGAGGTGAAACGGTGTAATTTCCGTTGGCTAATGGCGTTGATGAAACATCACT
>Ga0307408_100001716_pt1 | contig 16060 bp, 11 predicted proteins | sample 322Cmetagenome_FD_202116 | JGI IMG/M metagenome (GOLD analysis project Ga0307408, IMG submission 202116) | Maize rhizosphere microbial communities from greenhouse at UC Davis, California, United States - 322HYB-C-3 | ecosystem: Host-associated > Plants > Roots > Rhizosphere > Soil | place...
CGGCATGTCCGCGCGACGAGAAGTACCGGACGAGCAGCCCGACGATCACCTCCTCATCGTCGATGACGAGGATGTCGAGCGGCCGGTCCGCCTGTGGCGATGTCGGGCTCGAGGCCAGCAAATCAATCGAGACGCGTGTGTCATCCACCGAGCCGTGCTCGTACGTCGGCAGCGAGATCGTGAACGTGGTGCCCGATCCCACGCGCGTCTCGACGTCGATGGTGCCGCCGTGTTGCGTAATGATGCCGTGCACCACGGAGAGACCGAGCCCGGTGCCTTCGCCCTCCTCCTTCGTCGTCCAGAACGGGTCCCAGATACGGGGAAGCTCGGCCGCGGCGATACCCGGGCCGTTGTCGCTGATCTCGAGTGTGACGGCATTCCCGCGAACCGCCGTGCGAATCACGACCATTGGTGTCCGGACCGAGCCGGACGTCATGCCAGCGCCAGCCCCCGCGGACGCCATCGCCTCCAGTGCCTGACGAGCGTTCACGAGCAGATTCAACATGACCTGCTCGAGCTGTGCCGGGTCTGCAGCAACCCACGCCGGCTCATCGCTCAGCACCAGCTCGCAGAGTACGCCGTGCGTCTCCATCGCATAACGCTGCGTGTCGGCGATGTACCGTACGATGCCGTTGAGATCCACCCGTTGTCGCTCTGTCGACTCCTGCCGGCGCGCGAACGTCAGCAGATCCTTCACGATCTTCGCGGCGCGCTTCGCCTCGCGGTGCACCGTCTCGATCGCGCTGCGATCCTCCTTCGGGAGATTCGTCTTCAGCAGGATCTGCGCGAATCCTGAGATCGCGGCGAGCGGATTGTTCAGTTCGTGCGCCACGCCGGCGAGCGTGTGACCGAGGCTCGACATGCGTTCCGCGCGCCGCACGACCGCCTCGCGACGCAGGCGCTCCGTCACGTTCTCGGCGATCCCCTCGTACCAGAGCACGTCCCCGTACGTGTCGCGCGCGGCGCGCGCGGAAAGCCGGACGGCGATCGGCTTACCATCGCGTCGCCGCCATGTGAGATCGAACCACTCGGGGTGCGCGCCGCTATCGATGGCGGTGATCCACGCCTCGCGCTCCTCCCCGTCGAAGTACAGCTCCCGCACGATGTCGATCGACATCAGCTCGTCGGCCGACTCGTAGCCGAGCATCGTCACCATCGCCGGGTTCACGTCGAGGAAGCGGCCCGCCCTCGTGGACCGGAAGATCCCGTAGGCTGCCCGGTCGATGAGGGCCCGCGTCCGTTCCTCCGATTGACGAAGCGCTTCCTGCGCGTGCTTGCGTGCCTCAATGTCTCGCGTGACGCTGAGGAGTCGGTCGGGGACGCCGGCGTCGTTCCGCAGCAACGCCGTGTGGGTCTCCACCCAGATGTACGAGCCGTCTTTCCGCAGGCACCGCCACTCCACCAGCGGCGTCTCACCCCGAAGCACGGCGAGGTACGCGTCGCCGGCGAGCCGCGCGAGGTCGTCGGGATGTGTGAGCGCGAAGACGTCCTTCCCGAGGAGCTCCGTTGGCGTGAACCCGAGGGCCTTTTCTGTGGAGGCGGAGTAATAGAGCGCCGTCCCGTCGAGGTCCTGCAGGCACACGATGTCGTCGATCGATTCGGCCAGGAGGCGATACTTCGCCTCGCTCTCCGTGAGCGCAATTCCGGCGGCGCGGTGCTCGCTGATGTCGCGCGCCGTGACACGGTAGCCGACGATGGTGCCCTCCTCCTCGACCGCGTCGGCCCGAGCTTCCAGCCACACCCAGGTGCCATCCTTCCTGCGAACTCGTGCCGTCTCGGTCACCGGCTGTCGCTTGCTGACAGTCTGCACGGAGCTCGCGATACGCTCGCGATCGCCCGGATCGAGCAGTGTCCACCACTCGACGCCGAGAACCTCTTCCGGCGCATACCCGAGCACATGCGAGATCGATGGGCTTATGTAGGTGAACCGGCCCCCGTGCAGCGAGACGAGCGCGATGATGTCACTCGAGTTTTCCGCGATGAGCCGGTAGAGGGTCTGCTGTCGGCGCAGCTCCACCTCGACGGACACGCGCGATGTGACGTCGCTCAGCGTACCGCTCACCCCGACCACATCACCGGCACGGTCGAGCATCGGGATCGCCCGCAGCTCGAGCCAGTGCACGTTGCCCGCGACGCATCTCACCCGGACCACCTGTTCGGCAAGTGATTGCCGGCCTTCCAGGAGCGCCCGCAGTACGCCGTTACATTCGGCGGCGTCATCCTCGACCATCGAGGCAGTCGCCAGCTGGGAAACGCTCTCCGCCGGCGATCGCCCCGTCACGGTTTCCCAGGCCGGGTTGAGGAACGTCCACCGCAGGTCTCTATCGACCTGGAAGACGACCGTCGTCAAGTTGTCCACCAGCGCCCGGTAACGTTCTTCGCCTCGGCGCAGAACCTCCTCGGACGCCTCGCGCTGCTGGATGTAATCCTGCAGGATTGATCGCAGCGCTGCGGCGTCGCCGGTCAGCTTCTCGATCATCGTGTCGCGCTGACCGATCTCCTCCTTCGCAGTGCGCTTCCGGCTGCGTTCTGCGATGAGAAGGCCGACAGCGCCAATCGCGACGAGGACGGCGACGACGGTGAGAGTGGGCGCGGCGAGGATCAGACGATCTACTCCGGACGTGGGGCGGACGATGGCAATTGATACGCGGTTCGACGGGCCGGCGGGAGGGGCAGGGGGAATGGATGAACGTGGCCGTGCGGAGGGCCAACCACCACCGAGCCCTGCCGCGGGAACCAACAACGAAGACGAGCGGTTAGTCCCCCAGATGACGGCGTCCGCCAACGCAGCGCGCGAGGACGATCTTCGCTTCGAAGCCGAAGCGCTTCCCTACATCGATGACGTCTATCGCTTCGCCCTGTCGCTGACGCGAGATGCGGCGGACGCGGATGACGTTGTCCAGGAAACGTTTCTTCGCGCATATCGATCATGGCATACGTTTCAGCCGGGCAGCGATGCCCGTCGCTGGTTGTTCACCATCACACGCAACGTATTTCTCCGATCCCGAGAGCGGGAACGCCGCCACGTCGACCTCGAAGATGGCGATCTCGAGGCCCTGACCTCCTTCGCCGCCGGGACCGACCACGCACGCGATGGCAGCGACCAGATTCTCTCTCGAATCGATCTCGGTCCCGCGCTTCAGCGCGCGCTGAATGAGCTCGATGAGCCTTTCAAATCGGCGGTCGTGCTGGTCGACCTCGAAGACCAGTCGTACGAAGCGGCCTCGGAGATCCTTGGCGTCCCCATTGGAACCGTCCGCTCCCGCCTTTTTCGCGGCCGGCGCATTCTCCAGGAAAAACTCATGACGTACGCGCGCGACGCTGGCTTTACGACCGCACAGCGCGGCCAACGCGGATCGAAGGATGACTGAGTGTAACCGCGATATCGACTGCCGCAGCGCAGTCCAGAAGCTCTGGGACTATCTCGACGAAGAGCTCACCCCCGAGCGTATGGACGAAGTCCGCCGCCATCTCGAGCGGTGCGGAGACTGCCTCCCGCATCACGAATACGGCCGCGTCTTTCTTGCCGCCCTGGCAACCGCTCGTCAAACGGACGCCCGCGCGCCGGATGCGCTCCGACGTCGAGTGATGGACAGCCTCCGGGCTGCCGGTTTCAGCACCTGATTCCTGCGGCGCCCGCTGTACGGCCGGTTACATCGCGGGACGGCCCGCGATGTCCACGACGACGACGTCGCCGACCTTGGTCGCCTTGAGCGTTGGCTCGATCGATTTGCGATCCCCCACGATCACGATCGCGAGCTTGTCCGGGTCGATGTACTGCCGCGCGACGCGCTGCACGTCCGCCGGCGTCACCGCCGCGATTCCCTGTGTGTACCCGTTGTAGAAATCCAGCGGCACATCATACGGGACGAGTCCCGCGAGCTGCCCGGCGATGCCTCCCGTCGTCTCGAATCGACCGGGCAACTGAAGCTGCAGATACCGTTTCGTTTTCTCGAGCTCGCCCTGGGGAATCGTGTCGCGAATGGCGCGAATCTCCTTCATGAACTCGATCAGCGCCGAGTCGGTCTTCGCGGCGACGACCTCGGCGCTGGCGACGAAGGGCCCCGGTGTGCGACGCATCGCGAATCCTGACGACGCGCCGTACGTGTAGCCCTTCGTCTCCCGCAAGTTCTGATTGAGACGGCTCGTGAAGGATCCGCCCAGCGCCGTGTTCATCACGGTGAGCGGGAAGTAGTCGGGAGTGCCGCGCGCGACGCCAACGCCTCCGATGCGGAACGAGGATTGGGCGGCGCCGGGCTTGTCGACGAGATAGATGGTGGTTCCCTTCGCCGGACCAGGCTGCCCGGAGTTGCCGGACGGAATGGTTCCGCGCTGCCAGCGGCCGAAGAGTGTCCGCGCGCGACGCTCCACGTCGTCGGGTTTGACGTCGCCCACCACGAGCAGCGTCGCGTTGTTCGGACGGAAGTACGTGTCGTAAAACCGACGGACGTCCGCCTGCTGGATCGCGTTCGTGCTCACCTCGTCGCCGGTGAGCGGGTGTCCGTACGCGGCCGCTCCGAACACGATCGCCGCGAACGCGCGGTTCGCGATTTCGGGGGCTCGATCCTTCACCTGCAGGAGGCTCGTTAGGCGGTTCTTGCGCAGCCGCTCCAGCTCGGCCGGCGGGAACGCCGGGTGCAGCGCGATGTCGGCGAACAGTGCCAGGGCACTGTCCAGCTGCGCGGTTGGCGTGTGCAACTGCACCGTCGTTGCGTCCCACCCGCTGTTCGCGACGATGTCGACGCCCAGGTACGCCTCCTGGTCGGCGATCTGCAGCGAGTTGCGAGTGGTCGTCCCTTCCTTGAGCAGCGACGTCGCGAGTGTTGCCGTTCCGAGCTTGCCCGGTTCGTCGGTCTCGCCGCCATTCCTGACGACCAGAACGAAATCCGCGAGAGGGAGCTCGTGCTGTTCGACAACCAGAAGGCGGAGCCCGTTAGGCAGCGTGCGCGACACCACGTCGGGCAGCGTGAGCGCCTTCGGCGCCGCGAGTACCGGAGGCTTCGTCAGGTCCACCGCGGGTGCCGCGGCGGCGGGCGTGGGCGCTGGCGCCGCCGTCGTCGAGCCAGGGCTGCTGCCGTGCGAGCACGCTGCCGCGACAAGCCATGCCGCCGAGCTCACGAGGGCGGTCGCTTCGCCCATCGCACGGCAGGCGCGGCGCGGCCTCACTGGACCACCCCCGTCACCATGAGATCGCGCTTGCCCTCCGGCACGACGGTCAGCGTCACGCGCGGCTTGCCGAGGTACGCGACCGCGACACGCTTCACGTCGTCCACCGTCACCTTGTCGTAGCGCGCCGCGTCCTGCGTCGCGTAGTCGGGCGTCCCGGTGAAGTAGTTGTAGTAGTTGAGCTGGTCGGCCTTTCCGAGGTCGCTCGCGAGGCGATCGAGGAACTGCGCTCGGGTCGAGTTTTGCGCGCGTGCGAGCTCCCGCTCGGTGATGCCATCGGTCATGAGCTTCCGCAGCTCCTCGTTCACGAGCTTCGCCATCTCCGTGGGCGTGTGTCCCGGCTTTGGCGTCACGACGATCTGGAATCCGCCGTCGAGTCGCTGGCTGTTGTTGAACACGCTGACGTCCTGCGCCACCTGCATATCGTAGACGAGACGCTTGTACAGCCGGGAATTCTTGTCGCCCGCGATCACATACGCCGCGACGTCCAGCGGCGCGTCGTCCTCGTGGAATGCCTTCACGCCGCGCCACGCGTAGTAGAGACGTGGCAGCTGTACCTTGTCCTCGAGCACGAGAAACGTGTCTTTCGGGACGGGCTGTGAAGTCACCTGTGGCCGGGGCGGGATGGCCGGACCGCGCGGAATCCCGCCGAAGTACAGCTGCACGAGCCGCTTCACGGAGTCACGCTGGAAGTCTCCGACGATCGCGATGGTCGCGTTGTTAGGCGCATAATACGTCCGGAAGAAGCTCTTCACGTCTTCCAGTGACCCCGCGCTGAGGTCCGTCATCGACCCGATTGTGGAATGCGAGTACGGGTGCGTCGCCGGATACAGCGCGGCGAGGATCGTCTCGAACGCACGGCCATAGGGCACGTTGTCGTAGCTCTGGCGACGCTCGTTCTTCACCACGTCCCGCTGCAGGTCGAGCTTCGCCTGGTCCATCGTCGGCAGGAGCCGTCCCATCCGGTCCGCATCGAGCCAGAGCGCGAGTGGCAGGGCGTTAGCCGGCATCCACTCGTAGTAATTCGTCCGGTCCGCGTTCGTCGAGCCGTTGTTGTTCCCGCCAGCGGCCTCGAGCCACTGGTCGAACTTGCCGACCGGCACGTTCTCCGAGCCCATGAACATGATATGCTCAAACAGGTGCGCGAACCCGGTCCGACCGGCTACCTCATCGCCCGACCCCACCTTGTACCACGTGTTGACCGCGACCAGCGGAACAGAGTGGTCCTCCGAGAGGACCACCTCCAGCCCGTTCGGCAGCGTGTACTTCTCGTACGCGATCGCGGGCACAGCCTGCGCGACCACCGTCGCCGGCGCGGCGGTCAGAGCGACCTGAAAGACGCAACGTACCAGCGCCCGCACGTTCGGGGCGCCGAGTCTGCGACGGAATCGAACTGTGCTCACGGCGCGGGTCTCAGGAGGTATGGCATTTGTCGGAAGCAAGGGCCGCCCACCGACACGCGCAAGCCGGTCGGGCCCGTCCGACGGTAGAGCCCGACCAGGTTGACATAGGGTAGGGGGGTATCTAGGTTTATACCCCTAGAGGCTATAGGAGCGAATCGATGAACAAGATCGAGCTGGAGATCGAAGGGATGTCCTGCGAGCACTGTGTCGCCGCCGTCAGCGAGGCGCTCGCGGAGCTGCCTGGCGTCAGTGTCGAGGAGGTGCGCGTTGGTGAAGCACGCGTCCGGTACGATCCGGGTCAGGTCTCGCCCGACCAGATCGCGCTGGCTATCGAAGACGCCGGCTACGCCGCGCACGCCAAAGCCTGATCATATGCACGCCGACGACATTGTGGTCGTCATTGCGGCAATCGCCGCGATCGGCTGGGTCAACTGGTACTTCTTCGTCGCCGCCGGTCGCGGAGCCGATGGACGTGAGAGAAAGGAGCATGACCGCGCGAGTCGCAGCTAACGACGACGCACCTGTCGTCCGTATCGACATCCCGGTGTCGGGGATGACGTGCGCCGCCTGCCAGGCACGAGTGCAGCGCACGCTCGTGCGCCAGCCCGGCGTGCGCGATGCAGCCGTGAACCTGATGACGCGAACGGCCTCCATCACGTACGACCCCTCAGAGGGGTCGCCGCAGGATTTCGTCGACGCCATCCGAACCACGGGCTACGGCGCGGACCTGCCGCTCGACCGATCGATTCTCGATGAGCAGGAAGCGGCGGATCGCGCCTACGCCGAGGAGTACCGGGCGCTCGCCACGAAGGCGGCCGTTACCCTCGCGGCTGGCCTGGTCGCGATGATCGTGTCCATGCCGCTCATGGCCCCGGCGGGCCACGCCGGGATGCCGGCGATGTCGGATCCATTCATGCGATGGGTGTCTCATTCGCTTGCACCGATCGTGCAGCGCGCGTTGCCATGGCTCTATTCGATCGACACGCGCGTCCTGTCGTTCGCTCTTCTGGCGACGACCGCCGCGATCATGGCATGGAGTGGGCGCACCTTCTACGCGCGCGCCTGGGCGGCATTCCGCCACCACGCCGCGGACATGAACACGCTTATCGCCGTCGGCACCGGCGCGGCATTCCTGTTTTCCGCCGCCGCGACGGTCGCGCCATCGTTCTTCGTCGCGCGCGGCGTCGCGGCCGATACCTACTACGAGGCGGTGATCTTCATCATCGCGCTCATTCTCGTGGGGAATGCGCTCGAGACCCGCGCGAAGCGCCAGACAGCCGCGGCGCTGCGCGGACTCGCCAGCCTGCAGCCGAAGACCGCGCGCATCGAGCGCGATGGCAGCGAGGTCGACGTTCACGTCGAGGACGTCAGGCAGGGTGACGTCGTCAGTGTGCGCCCCGGCGAGCGATTGCCGGTCGACGGCGACATCCTGGCCGGCTCGAGCGCCGTGGACGAGTCGATGCTCACCGGCGAGTCGCGTCCGGTGGTCAGGTCCGTTGCCGACAGAGTCATCGGTGGCACCATCAACACGACCGGGGCTTTCCGGTATCGTGCCACGACCCTGGGTGCCGACAGCGTGCTGGCACGGATCGTTAGGCTGATGCGAGACGCACAGGGTACGCGAGCTCCCGTCCAGCGTCTCGCGGACCGCGTGAGCGCCGTGTTCGTTCCGATCGTCATCTCGCTAGCCATCGCGACGTTCGCCATCTGGTACGTCGCGGTCGACACGGCGCCGGTTGTTCGCGCGTTCGCCGCTGCCGTCGCGGTGCTCGTCATCGCATGTCCGTGTGCAATGGGTTTGGCCGTTCCGACCGCCGTGATGGTGGCGACCGGTAAAGGCGCAGAGCTCGGGGTCCTGATCAAGGGTGGGGAAGCCCTGCAGCGTGCCGGATCGCTCGACACGGTGGTGCTCGACAAGACCGGCACCGTGACCGAGGGCAGACCGACGGTCACAGATGTCGTGTCGTACAACCCTGACCGTACCGACGTCGAGCTGCTCGAGCTCGCAGCCGCGGTGGAACGACGATCCGAGCACCCGGTTGCGGCGGCGGTCGTTGCGTCGGCGAACAGCAGTGGTTTGACGTTAGGTGCCGTGGAGTCGTTCGAATCGTATCCCGGGCGAGGCGTCACCGGCGTGGTGGACGGGATCGCCGTGGCAGCCGGCAACCCTCGACTCATGGCCGAGTGGGCGGTGGACACCTTCCCCGCTTCGGAGGACGTCGAGCGGCTGGCCGCGGAGAGCAAGACGATCGTGCTTGTGGCGGCCGACGGTCGGCTGGTCGGTCTGATCGCGATCGCCGATCCCATCAAGGCCGGGTCGCGAGACGCGGTGAACGCGTTGCGCCGGATGCGGCTCGACGTCGTGCTGTTGACGGGAGACAGCGACGCCGTCGCGAAGAGCGTTGCGCGGGCCGTTGGAATCGAGCGTGTCGTCGCGGGCGTGTTGCCAGAAGGCAAAGTCGCAGAGATCCGCCGGCTCCAGGAGGAACGCCGCGTCGTGGCGATGGTCGGCGATGGTGTCAACGACGCGCCGGCGCTGGCGCAGGCGGATCTCGGAATGGCGATCGGATCCGGAACCGACGTGGCCATTGAGGCGAGCGACGTGACGCTCGTGCGCGGAGACCTCCGAGGCGTCGTGCAGGCCGTGGCGCTGTCGCGGCGAACCATGCGCACGATGAAGCAGAACCTGTTCTGGGCGTTCGTCTACAACGTGGTTGGCATTCCCGTCGCCGCCGGCCTGCTCTATCCCATCGCGGGCATCCTCTTGAGCCCAATCCTCGCGAGCGCGGCGATGGCATTGAGCTCGGTGAGCGTTCTCTCGAACAGCCTCCGGCTCCGCCGGTATGACCCGCGGGCCGTCTGATTTCACGGCGGGCCCTCACATACGGGAAGGACTCATGCGAGATACTGATAAACAGGCGCGTACCAGCGACCTTGGCCCAGCCGAGCCTCTCGTGGTCGAATGTGCATGCGGCGCGTTCGATGAGAGCGGCGAGCACCGCCACGCGGTCGCCGTGGACCCCGACATCAAGGCGCGCAATGTAAAGCGGCTACGACGGATCGAAGGCCAGGTGAGAGGATTGCAGAAGATGGTCGATGACGATCGGTACTGCGCGGACATCCTCATGCAGATCTCGTCCGTACATGAAGCGCTTCGCTCGGTGGGTCGCGAGCTGATGCGCAACCATCTCAAGCACTGCGCCGCGAGCGCCATCGCCGCCGGTTCCGATAAGGCGGACGCGATGTACGATGAGCTCCTCGAGCTCATGTACAAGCACGCCCGGTGATGCCGTATCCTCCGTCCCGGCCGGCGAAACACGTTAGGCGTCACGTCACGTGCCGGATCGCCATGGTCGGCGCGCTCGCGCTGAGTGCGGGAGGCCCTCTCGGCGCGCAGACCGATTTCTACAACACGAGCTCTGGGCGTCCCCTCCGCGTGGAGGACGCGGTGCCGGTCGAGTACCGAGCGGTGGACCTGAACGTCGCACCAATTCGGCTCGACTTCATGCGCGACGACATGCGGTTCTGGTCGCTTCACCCGGAAGCGACGATAGGCATTCTTCCACGGACCCAGCTTCAGATTGCCATGCCGATTGCGTACGTGGAGGCGCCGACGACCTCGACCCGTGGCGTTGCGGGGCTCGAGGTCTCGGTCCTGCACGCGTTGAACATGGAAACATCCATACCGGCGCTCGCGGTCGCCGGCGATGTCTCGCTCCCCGTTGGACCGTTAGGCGGAACAGCGACGTACGGGACCCTCAAGGGAATCATGACTCGAACGCTTCCGTGGGCGCGGTTCCACGGCAACGTACAGTTCACGGTGGGGCCCTCGACGAGCTCGGACGACCCAGCGACCTCGGCCGCCAACGACGGCCGCGACCTGTCGCGTTGGCTTGCCGGGATCGCTGTCGACAAGACGTTCGCGCTTCACTCGCTCCTCGTAACCGCTGAGTCGTTCGCCGAGCAGCCGATCAGCAGCGGGGCCTCCGTGGCGTGGAGCGCTGCCGCGGGCCTCAGATATCAGCTGGCCCCACGGTGGACGATGGACGCCGGGGTCGGTCGCCGCTTCAGTGGGGACGACCGGGCCTGGTACGTCACCCTAGGATCGGCATACGCCCTGGGCCTTCGATGATGAGAGCCCGCAGCCACGCGTACGTTCGCAGCCTGACGGTCTGCGTATCCCTTCTCGCCGCGGTCTCGATCCCTCGGCCCGCGCACGCGCAATGGTCGACCGCGTATCACCAGTTCTATCGTCAGGCCTCACACAACTGGGAATTCAGGCGCAACTATCCGGCGGCGGACCGGCTGTTCAACGCGTTCGATTACGGTCACGCGATTCTCTACGAGACACTGCTCACCGAGCCGAAGGCGCCCACGTCGCGACTCGAGCAGCGTGAGTACGACTTCATCACCCAGCGTCTGCTCGTCAAGCCGCCTCGGCTCCCCCTCGAGGAGTCGGTGATCGAGGTCGAGTACGCGAAGCTGGTCCCCGAAGCGAAGGAGATGTTCGAGTGGGCTCACGTGCTGCACCGCCAGGTCTACGACATCTGGGCTGACGAGCGGCTCTCCACGGAGCGCAAGGATCGCGAGGTCAACCGGCTGCTGAAGCACTATCTCGCCCGGCGGAATGCCGCCTTCAGCACTCGGCCAAAGGACATGCACCTGATGGAGGGGCAGCCGTACTCGCTCGCGTTCCGGCGGCGCTACCCGAAGTTCAATGGCCTGATCTGGGCCTACCACTGGCTGCAGGTCGGACTCTACGAGCCGTTGGTGACCGCGAAGTCCAGCGAGGCGCGCCGGGCCGGGGTGGACGTGGCGATTGCACGATTCCGTGCGATGCTGGCGGATCCGCCTCGGAGCATGCCGACGATCATGCCGATGACCGCGGCCGTCGCGCCGGAGTTTTCGCGGCGATACCCCGAGATTGCGATCATCTTCGACAACCTCCACGCGATGCATGATGTGATCTCCGACGTGCTCGCCGACAGTGCGGTTCCGCAGTCGCGCAAGCGCGCCGAAATCCTTCGCGCTGTCGCCAGATACCGTGACGATACGTCGTCGGTGACCACGGTTGCGGAGTGGCGCGACATGGCGGAGGAGATGGGGGTCGAGCACATGGGCGGGCGCGCGGTGACGGCCGAACCGCCGCCGCCGACGTTGTGGACATCGGAGCTCGTCGAGCGGCGTCTTCGCGACGCCAACATCGAGGCGCACCCACTGCCGCCGACCGGCCGCCACATTTTCATGACCATCCCCGCGCGAACGTATGAGCTGGTCGGAGGCGACGAGCTGCAGGTCTTCCTCTACCCGGATTCCGCGAGCCGCGTCAGCGACACATCTAAGCTCGATAAAGACCGTGTCGCGCCGCCGAACATGATGATCAAATGGCGGGCGCAGCCGAGCCTGGTCATCGACGGCAACCTGGCGGCCATCATCATCACGAACGACGAAGCGCGCCGCCAAAAAGTGCGCGACGCGCTGTCACCGCTCGACAAGCCTAACGATCGTTGACCTGCCAGGCTACATCGATGCCCGCTTGAGCTCAGCCGAACGACTCGTCTGTCTCGACGGCCCGAGCGCTTTCTCGATCGCGGCGCGCATGGCCGCGGCGCCTTCCGGAATGGCGCCGAACTGTCGGACGAGGAGACGCCCGTCGGCGGAGATCAGGTAGCTCTCCGGAACGCCGATGCCCTGGTAGAGCCGCCGAACGGATCCCTCCGGGTCTCGGCCGATCTCGAACGTCGCGCCTTTCTCCTGGGCGAAGGCTCTCACCGGATCGTCATCGCCTTCATCGACACTGATGGCTACGATGCGAAGCCCGCGCGGGCCGAACTCGCGCTGAATCGCCTCGATCTCCGGAAACTCCTTCTGGCAGGGCCCGCACCAGGTCGCCCAGACGTGCAAAAGCGTGACCGGCTCGCCGGCGCCGATCTGCGCGCTGTCACCCTGGAGTGTCCGGACGGTGAACTCCGGTACCGGCTGGCCGACGGCGATCGGCCGGAAGGCCTCGTCCCGATCGGCGTTAGGCTTGCAGCCGACAGCGGCTGCGACCGCGACACATGTGAGCGCCGCCGCGATGCGGCCGTGGCGCGCTGATGGAATTCGGATCATTGCAGCCTCCCGCTGCGTACGCGTACCGCCGACTCGCCAACGCGCGACAGCCCTTTCACCGCCTTCGGGTCCTTCATGTTGGGCGCCATCGCCATTTCGTGATTGTGCTCCGACTGGGACTGTTCGGACCACGCGATCGTGAGGTCCTTGCCGGTGAGGGCGAGCACCGGGAACGTCGCCGCGCGGCCCTCGGCGCTGACCAGCGTTGCCGGCCCGAAAGAGCCACCGTTGTCGTGCGACACGCGCATCACGACCTTGGGTGTCTTCACCGTGCCGTCGTCCCACACCGCGACGACGGTGCGGTCGTTACCTAACGCGAGCTGCACGTGAGCCGGGGCGGAGAACTCGGCGGCGCCCAGGGCAACGGGCTCCGCGAATGTCGCCCCGCGATCGCTCGACCGGGCGTAGAACACGCCGGCCGAACCCTGCCTGCCGGTCCACCACGCAACGTGAACCGTGCCGGCCGAGTCCACCTGCATTGACGGGCCGGCGTGGGGGCACCCGTCGAAGACCCAATTGTCCGCATGGACCCGGACCGGCGGAGCCCACGTTGTTCCGTGGTCCTCGGACCGGGCGACCACGACGTCGCGCTGGTTACCAGGAAAGACCGTTCGCCAGGCGAGGTAGAGTGTCCCATCGCGCGCCGTCGCAATCGCCGTTCGGCAGCACGGGCAGGACTGGTTCGAATCGGCGAGCACCGGAAGTGTCCAGGTCGTGCCCGCATCGGTCGATCGCGTGAGGAACGTCCTTGACTTGCCCTGATTGGACTCGAGCCATGCGACGTACAGGCTCCCGTCACCCCCGACGTGCAGCGCGTGGAAGTTGCGCGTCCCGAAGGCGCTGTCCGACGCGATGGTCACCGGCGTCGTCCATGTCCGGCCGTCGTCGGCCGATTTGGCGAGCCGAAGGGAGCTCATTGGAAACCGGCGACCCGGCACGACCTTGCCCACCGCGTACAGCGCGTAGAGCGCTCCGTCAGGGCCGTACGCCATTTTGGGCGGCGCTTCGCCATGCGGCTCGATGGGCCCTAACGAGTCGCGCAGCTCGCTCGGTGCTCCGCCGGTGCTCACGTAGAGTCGTCCGTCGGTTCCGCCGCCCGGCGCCGAGACCCACGCCACCGCCCGCTTGCCGCCGGGCGACACCGCGAACATGGGCGCAGCACCAACGGTCGTCGCAGCGCTGACGGTTTCGGGCTCGGACAGCGTCGTCCGCGCCCCCGCATCGCGGCACGCACTCGTCATCGCAACAACCAGCAGTATCGAGATGATGCTTGTTATTCGCATAGGTACGTTTTTTTGCAGTCGCCAGTCGCCAGTCGCCCGTCGCCCGTCGCCTACTTCTGCCAGTTGTATCGCAACCCCGCGAACACCGATCGAGGCGTCCCGGGAGTGTACTGCCATTTATTGAATGCGTTGTACGTCGCGACTTCCGCGTACTTCTCGTTGGTCAGGTTGGTCACGCGCACGAAGAATTCGCCGATGTTCCGGATCATGTAGTTCCCGTGCAGCGTCCAGACGTCGAACCCTTCGTACGTCTGGGTGTTTTCCGCGTCGCCATAGTACTCGCCCGTCTTGGACCACTCGACGGCAAACCGGCCGCCGTTCAGCACGTTAGGCGAGTAGCTGAGCAGCAGGTTCGCGAGTGTGTGCGGGGCAGTTTCGATTGTCTTGCCCGCATAGCTCACGTTTTGGCCAGCGACCGGGATCACCCACTCGACGTAGTTCTGCTTCGACGTCGAGTAGGCGGCATCGAAACGGAGGTCGTGCGTGATCATCGCGCCGGCGCTCAGCTCCACGCCGCGGTGCCGCGTCTCGCCGGCGTTCGACGTCGTCTGCGCACCCTGCGCGTCGAGGATCGTCAGGATGTCGTTCTCGATATGCATGTCGTAGACGGACATCGAGTACATGAACCGTCCCGAGACCTGGCCGCGCGCTCCGCCCTCGAGGCTCTTCGCCGTCACAGGCTTGAGTCCGACGGTGCTCGTGGCGTTCGAGCCCTGCTGGAACAGCTGGCTCTGCCCCGGTGCGCGGAAGCCCTCGCGATACGACGCGTACAGGTTCACGTTGCGTGACAGGTCCAGCGTGGCACCGACCTTCGGGCTCCAGCGCGTGTAGTTCACCGTCGTATCGGCGGGACGGCGCCACCGGCCCGTCTCGACCGGATCGAGCTTGGTGTCGTAGACGTAGCCCGATGCGTCGTACCGAACGCCCGCATCGAGCCGGAGTCGGCTCACTGGCGAGAACTCCGTGTGGAGGTACGGCGACGCCTGACGATACGTGACGTCGTAGTCGTACTGCTTCTCACCCGTCGTGTATGACGTGTAGATACCGCCGGTCGGCGTCGAGGTGATCCTGTTCGCGAGGAACGACCCCGGGCTGTAATCGAGATCCGCACCGACGATCACGCGCGTTCGCATCGGGGCAAAATCGTAGCGGTATTTTGCCAGGAGGCCAACCGAATTGTTCCGCGTGTCCCAGATCTGCTGGTTGAACGTCAACTGCCACGACGGCATGATGTCCAGCACGTTGTGACGCGCATATGGCGTTAGGCTGAGCAGCGACCGGCCATTGTCCTTCTCGATGGCTGACGAGAGCCTGAGCGCCTGCACCTCCCGATAGGCGATCGGCGACGGATTGATCTCCTGGCGCGAATCGAACTGCGCCTCCGTCAGCGAGCCCGCTTCCGCCTGATTGATGTTCGAGCCGGCGAGCACCGTCTTCGTCGTGAACCCGCCTAACGCGCCATCCCACCGAATCGTGCCGCTCTGACGCTTGAAGCCGCCGTCATCGCGCCAGCCATCGGAGCGGGTAACGTTGAGGTCAGCGCGAACGCCGTTCACGCCTTTCGTGAACCCGCCAGTCGCGAGCAACCGTGCGTAACCGTAGGTGCCACCTTCCATCGTTGCATCGAGCGTCGGGGTCACCGGTGCCGCGCGAGTGAGCACGTTCACTACGCCACCGATCGCGTCGCTGCCGTACATCGCCGTGCCCGGGCCCTTGAGCACTTCCAGGCCGCCGGACTGCGGAAGGTTCACTTCGTACAGTGCATTGTGGTTGAAAAAGCCCGTCGATCGCGTCGGGACGCCGTCTTCGAGGTAGAGGTACATCGGCTTCGTCGTGATGGGCTGGCGAATCGACATGCTCAACCCCTCGCCCGAGAGCTGCGTCGCGTGCACACCCGGCAGCCGCTGCATGATGCCCGACGGATGCGCCGCCCGAACCTCGCGAATCGCCGCCCCCTCGAGCACGTCGATTGTGGTCGACTGGTCGGTGCGCCGCTGAACCTCGCGTGTCGCGCTCACGACGGTCGGGGCGATAACTGCCGCTACCTCCGTCAGCGCGAATTCCACTCGCGCGACGCTGTCGGCCGCGATGTGGACG
>Ga0307408_100001718_pt1 | contig 16039 bp, 16 predicted proteins | sample 322Cmetagenome_FD_202116 | JGI IMG/M metagenome (GOLD analysis project Ga0307408, IMG submission 202116) | Maize rhizosphere microbial communities from greenhouse at UC Davis, California, United States - 322HYB-C-3 | ecosystem: Host-associated > Plants > Roots > Rhizosphere > Soil | place...
CCACGTGACCATGGGCGCGATCATGCTGTCCGTCGTGCTGTACCGCCTGATCCGCGGCGACATGAGCGCCGAACACCACTTCGCCTTCGAAGGCGCGGCATGGTACTGGCACTTCGTTGACGTGGTCTGGCTCGGCCTGTACGTCGTCGTGTACTGGATGTAAGACGCGGGTATAATCTACCCGCAAAAAAGCCGCATCGGCCAGAACGCGCCTCAGGGCGCGCTCTGTGCAGATGCGGCTTTTTGCATTTAGCGGATGCCGGTCGGTTTAATATAGCCGAGCTTTGCCAGCACCAGGATGGTGATGAACAGCGCGATCGAGAAGCCCACGCGCAGCGCAAAAGCGCGCACCATTTTCGGGTTGGCCGATTTGCTGCGCATCATGCTGATGAAGGCTGAAGCCAGGCTGCCAATGATCAGCACGAAGGCGACGGCGACGAAGTATTTCATGGTAATAGGCGGTTTCTGAGGAACCTTATTGTATGGCATTCCGCTTCCGGTTGATCCCCTTCCTGGCCACCGCGGTGCTGGTGGCGATCGGCGTTTGCGCCGGCCGCTGGCAGGATGGCCGCGCTGCCCAGAAGCTGGCGCTTGAAGCGCGCCTGGCGGCCGGCAATGCCGCCGCGCCGTTGGAGCTGGGCGCGGCGCCGGTGGCCGGCGCCGACGTCGAGTTCCGCCGCGTGCGGCTGCAGGGCGAATGGGTCAGCGGCTGGCCGGTCTACCTCGACAACCGGCCGCACGCCGGGCGTCCCGGCTTCTACCTGTTGATGCCGCTGCGGCTGGCCGGCAGCGATGTGCACGTGCTGGTGGCGCGCGGCTGGCTGCCGCGCGATATGGCGGACCGCAGCAAGCTGCCTTCGTACGCCACGCCGGCGGGCCCGGTGGTAGTCGAAGGCATCGCTCGGCTGGCGCCGGGGCATGTGATGCAACTGGGCGAAGCGCCCAGACTTGCGCCGGGAGCGATCGTGCAGAATGCCGATGCGGCGGCGCTGGCGGCAGCGACGGGCTGGAAATTCCAGCCGCTGGTCGTCGAGCAGTCGTCGCCGGATGGCGCGGCGGCCACCGCCGAAGCGCTGCAGCGCGACTGGCCGGCGCCGGCGCTGGGCGCGGACAAGCATAAAGGTTACGCCTTCCAGTGGTACGCACTGGCGGCAATGGCAGTACTTTTCTTTGTATTCACCGGGTTGAGAAAAAGTGGAAAACGCTAAACAAGACGAGAACCAGCGCCGCCGTGGCCGCTGGAGCATGTTCGCGGTGCTGCTGGTGTGCGCCGCACCGATCCTTGCCTCCTACATCACCTACTACTTCATCAAGCCGGAAGGCCGCACCAACTACGGCGACCTGCTCGATCCGCGCATGCACCCGATCCCGGCCATGGCCAGCACCACGGTGGACGGCAAGCCGCAGACGCTGGAAGATTTCAAGGGCAAGTGGCTGATGGTCAAAGTGGGCGGTTCCGCCTGCGACCAGAAGTGCCAGGACATGCTGTTCATGATGCGCCAGCTGCGCACCATGCAGGGCAAGGAAGCCGACCGCATCGAGCGCGTGTGGCTGATCACAGACAACGAGCCGCTGGAAACCTTCATGCTGCGCGTGAACGACGGGACCCGCTTCCTGCGCGCGCCGGCCGACGTGGTGGCCAGGTGGCTGCCGCTGGAAAAGGGCGGCAAAGTGGAAGAGCACATCTACCTGATCGACCCGATGGGCCACCTGATGATGCGCTTCCCGAAAAACGCCGATCCGGCCAAGGTGAAGAAGGACCTGGCCAAGGTGCTCAAGGCTTCGGCCATCGGCTAAGGCGGGCGCGATGGACCATCACTCCTTTGCCCATATGGCGATTACGGCGCTGGTCGTCGCGTCGCTGCCGCTGTCGGTCGTCTGGATTTCGAAGGACACCAATAAATACCGCAAGCTGGTCTGGATCGCAGTCTTCCTGACCTTCGACCTGATCGTGTTCGGCGCCTTCACGCGCCTGACCGATTCAGGCCTGGGCTGCCCGGACTGGCCGGGCTGCTACGGCGAAGCCAATCCTTTCATCGCGCATGAACAGATCCGTGCCGCGGAAGCGCTGATGCCGACCGGCCCGGTCACCATGATGAAGGCCTGGATCGAGATGATCCACCGCTATCTCGCCATGGGCATCGGGGTGCTGATCGTCGCCATGATGGGCGTGGCATGGTGGCGCTCGACGGGCAGGGGCCGCGCCGGCGCCGGCGCCGGCATGGCGCGCCGCATCCCGCCGGGCTTTCCGACCTTCCTGTTCTTCTTCATCCTGCTGCAGGGCGCGTTCGGCGCCTGGACCGTGACGCAGAAGCTGCAGCCGATCTTCGTCACCGGCCACCTGGTGCTGGGCATGTCGCTGTTGGCGCTGCTGGCCTGGTTCGGCGGCCGCGAGGACCAGCTGCATGCGCCGCTGCCGCGCGCGGCCGGATCGCAGGCGGCGCGCCTGGGCCGCATCCGCCTGCTGGCAGCCTTGTCCGGCCTGGTGCTGCTGGTGCAACTGGCGCTGGGCGCCTGGGTCAGCTCCAATTACGCGACGCTGGCCTGCACCGAATTCCCGACCTGCGCCGGCGCCTGGGTGCCGCCGATGGACTTCGAACACGGTTTCCACCTGTGGCGGGAACTGGGCAAGACTGCCGCCGGCCACTACCTGCCATTCGAGGCGCTGACGGCGATCCATTGGGTACACCGCAACTTTGCGGCCGTGGTGGTGCTTGTGCTGGGTGCGACCGCCTGGCAGGCATGGCGCGTCGAAGGCCTGGGCAGGCATGCGCGCTGGATGGCGGCGGTGCTGGTCCTGCAGGCGTTTACCGGCGTGGCGACCATTTATTTCAACTTCCCGCTGGCCATTGCCGTGGTCCATAACGCGGGAGCGGCGGCCCTGGTGCTGTTGCTGACCATGATAAACTACAGGGCTAAGTACCTGGCTGCCCCCGCCTACCAATAACAATGAAATCCTCGACCTCCCGCATGGGCCAATACTGGGCCCTGACCAAGCCGCGCGTGACGCAGCTGGCGGTGTTTTGCGCCGTTATCGGCATGTTCCTGGCCTCCGACGGCATGCCCGACTGGCGCGTGGTGATTGCGGCGACCGCCGGCATCTGGCTGCTGTCCGGCGCCGCGTTCGCCGTCAACTGCCTGGCCGAGCGCGAAATCGATGCCCGCATGGCGCGTACCGCGCGCCGCCCGATGGCCATGGGCGACATTACCGTCATGCAGACCGTGGTGTTTGCCGCCGTCATCGGCGGCGCCGGCATGTGGATCCTGCACCAACTGGTCAATCCACTGACCATGTGGCTGACCTTTGTCACCTTCGTCGGCTACGCCGTGATCTACACCATGATCCTGAAGCCGGCCACGCCGCAGAACATTGTGATCGGCGGCCTGTCAGGCGCCATGCCGCCGGCCCTGGGCTGGGCCGCCATCGCCAACGACGTGCCGATGCAGGCCTGGCTGCTGGTGCTGATCATCTTCGTCTGGACCCCGCCGCACTTCTGGGCGCTGGCCATGTACCGCAAGGCCGACTATGAACGCTCCGGCCTGCCGATGCTGCCGGTGACCCACGGCATGGGCTTTACCGCCTTCCACGTGTGGCTGTACTCGATCATCCTGGCCGCCACTACGCTGCTGCCATTTGCGGTGAAGATGAGCGGCCTGATTTACCTGTTCAGCGCGATCGCACTGAACGCGGTATTCTTGTACTACGGCTGGCGCATCTACAAGCATTACAGCGATATCGTTGCGCGCAAGGCATTCACCTGGTCCATCATCTACCTGTCGCTGCTGTTTGCGGCGCTGCTGGTCGACCATTACTTCAAGTTCTGAGTCCTATGAAAAAATTGTTTGCGGCGCTGTTCATGCTGCTCGCGCTGGTCGCTTGCGGCGAGAAGCAGCTCAAGTTTGAAAACACCGACCTGACCGGCCTGGATTACGGCAAAGGCTTCTCGCTGAACGACCACACCGGCAAACCGGTGACGCTGGAGACCTACAAGGGCAAAGTGGTGGTGCTGTTCTTCGGTTTTACCCATTGCCCGGACGTGTGCCCGACCACCATGGCTGAAATGTCGGCCGTGATGAAGGAGCTGGGTCCGGATGCCGACAAGGTGCAGGTGCTGTTCGCCACCCTGGACCCTGAACGCGATACCAGGGAACTGCTGTCGCAATACGTGCCGGGCTTCGACTCGCGCTTCGCGGGCCTGTACGGCACGCCGGAGCAGGTTGCCGCCACCGCCAAGGAATTCAAAGTGTTCTACCAGAAGGTGCCGGGCAAGACCGCCGACAGCTACACCATCGACCACACCGCCGGCAGCTATGTGTTCGACAAGACCGGCAAGCTGCGCCTGTTCCTGCGCCATGGCGGCGGGCCTGCCCCGATCGTGCACGACCTGAAGCTTCTCGTCGCCAACTGATTCCTGCTAAGCTAAGGGCATGGAACAACGATTTCAGCCCTATAGCCGCCTGGCAGCCATTGTCTTCCTCGTCATTGGCTGCCTTTATGTCCTGCGCCCCTTCCTGGCCGGCATCCTGTTTGCCGCCGCCATCGCAATTTCCTCGTGGCCCCTGTACCAACGCCTGCTGGCCCGCCTGAAAGGCCGCCGCACCCTTGCCGCGGCTGTGATGACGGTGTCGCTGGTGCTGATCATTGTCTTGCCGCTGACGCTGGTGACCTGGAATATCGCCGACAGCGTGACCCACTTCTACCGCGGCGCGCGCGAGGCGCTCGATGCCGGCGGCTTTGAACCGCCGGCCTGGCTGCGCCAGTTGCCGCTGGTGGGCGAGGTGGTCGATTCCTACCTGCGGCAGATCCTGAGCAGCAAGGAAGAGCTGCTGGCCGTGGCCAAGAAATACGTGGAACCGGCCCGCACCATCCTGCTTAACAGCGGCATCGTGCTCGGCGCCGGCGTGGCGCAGGTCAGCCTGGCCGCATTTGTTTCCTTCTTCCTGTATCGCGACGGGCATAACATCGTGGCCGCGCTGGAAGTCGGCATGGACAAGATCATGGGCGAGCATGCGGTCGAAGTCGCGGAAACTGTCAGCCGCACCGTCACAGGCGTGATGTACGGCATGCTGGGCACCGCCCTGGCGCAAGCCGCCGTGGCGGCGGTCGGCTTCCTGATTGCGGGCGTGCCTGCGGTGGCCCTGCTGTCGGTGGCTACCTTCGTCTTCTCTCTGGTGCCGGTCGGGCCGCCGCTGATCTGGGGCGGCGCCTCGATCTGGCTGTTCTCGCAAGGGATGACCGGGTGGGGCATCTTCATGCTGGTCTACGGCGCGGTGGTCATCAGCGGCGTGGATAACGTGGTCAAGCCGATCCTCATTTCGCGCGGATCCAGCCTGCCGTTCGCGCTGGTTCTGCTGGGCGTGATGGGTGGCGTGCTGGCGTTCGGCTTTGTCGGGCTGTTCATCGGCCCGACCCTGCTGGCGGTGGCGCTTGGCCTGCTTCGGAACTGGACCAAGGTCAAGCCGGTCGTTTAGGAGGGTACCGTAAAGCGCGCTAGCGCACCAGCATGGCCAGCGCCCGTTCGGGGCTGGTATGGCGCTCCATGATGGTTTTGACGGTGCCGTCTTCGCGCATGGCGCGTAGCGCCCGTTCAAGTGTGGTGGCAGAAGCATCGCCAACCAGGCGGGAAATCACCAGCGACCCCTGTACGTTCTCGCGCGGCGCCAGGTCCAGGACGCGGAAACGTCCGCGCAGCCGGGCGTCGCGCTGCAGGACGTCGACATTGCTGCTGAGCTGGAGGATGGCCTGGACACGGCCATACTGGAACAGTCGCAGCAGCGTGGTGTAATCGGGCGTGTCGTAGACGCGGCCCTGCTTGCGCAAGCGCTCCAGCCAGGCGTCGTAAGTGGCGCCATGCCTGAAGCCCCTGATGACGGCGACCTTCAGCTCCGGCAGCGCCGCGAATTGTTCGAGCGTGCCGGCCTGCCGGGCAGCGTCTTGGCGCACCAGGAGCATATTGCGCGACTGCAGGTAGGGCGTGAAGCGCGCAAAGGTTTCCCGCTCGGGCGTGGCGATGCCGGACATGGTCATGTCCAGCGTGCCTTCCTTCAGCATGGTCCAGATACGGATGCGCGAGTCGCGCGTCATGCGCAGCGCGCAGCCGGTACGGCGCGCCAGCTCGTCGACGATGTCCTTGTCGATGCCGGCCCATTGATCGCCGCTGCGGTAGTACAAGGCGCCATGTTCGTACATGGCGACCGTGTAGGGGCCGCAGGACGCCACGGCGGCGCTGCCGGCAAGGCAGGCCGCAACGGCAGCCACGGTGCGGCGCAGCAGCATATCAGTCCTGTTCGTCGGAATCGGGCGGCAGGTTGCGCGGGATTACCTTTACCAACAGTATACGCGGGCCGTTCATCTTTTTCACGACCAGGTCGAAGGCGTCGAATTCGACGCGCTGGCCCTGTTTCGGGATGTCGCCCAGCTTCAGCATGATCAGGCCACCGACCGATTCCACTTCATCCAGGCCCATTTCTTCGTTCTCGATGTCGACGCCGAGGATGCGCTCCAGGGAGAAGATAGGCAGGCTGGCCTTGCCGATCAGGGAGCCGTCCGGCTGCGACAGCCAGTCGTTTTCGTTGAGGCGGAACTCGTCGTGGATTTCACCGACCATGGCGCCCAGCAGGTTGTCCAGCGTGAGGAAGCCCACCGGGCGCTTGCCTTTTTCACCGATCAGGGCGAAGTGCGGTGCGCCGTCCTTGAACCGGCGGAACAGCTCCAGTGCCGGGGTGCGCGCGGAAATGGTTTCCACCGGACGCAGGAAGCCCGACAGGTTTTTCAGTTCCTTGCGCGACTGCAGGGCGAAGAACAGGTCCTTCAGGTGCACCACGCCCAGCACGGTGTCGCCTTCTTCGTCGAAGTAGGGGTAGCGGCTGAAACGGTTGCGCACCACGGTGTCGAGGTTTTCGTCGATCGAGCGGTCGGCGTGCAGCGCGATCACTTCATTGATCGGGCGCATCAGGTCGGCCACGCGCAGTTGCGAGAAGTCCAGCGAGTTGGCCAGGATATTGCGTTCATCCTTGTTGAAGGACTCGCCGGGCTGGCTGGTGCGCAGGATAAGCTTCAGTTCTTCGGTCGAATAATGCGACTCATGGCCGGCTGCGCCGCCCAGGCCGGCCAGGCGAAGCACGGCGTTGGCGCTCTGGTTCAGCAGCCAGATGGCCGGGTACATGGCCCAGTAGAAGGTGTACAGCGGGATGGCGCTCCACAGCGCGACTGCTTCGGGAATTCGGATGGCCAGCGATTTCGGCGCCAGCTCGCCCACCACGATGTGCAGGAAGGAGATGGTGACGAAAGCGAACACGAAGGAAATGCCGTGCACGATCTCCGGCGAGGTGATGCCGATGAACGTGAGCAGGGGTTCCAGCAGGCGGGCAAAGGCAGGTTCACCGATCCAGCCCAGGCCCAGCGAGGCAAGCGTAATGCCCAATTGGCAGGCGGAGAGGTAGGCGTCAAGCTGGCCGTGGACCTTGGCCAGGATGCGGCCGCGCAGGCCCTGGGTCTTTTCGATGGCACGCACGCGGGTGCGGCGCAGGGTGACGATGCTGAATTCGGCGGCGACGTAGAAGCCGTTCAGTGCTACGAGGAAGAGTGCGAAGATTACTAGTAAAAGGTTGTCCATATGCGCCCTAAGGCGGGGAGTCGAAAACCTCTATCTTATCCGACCCGCGGCACGCCTCGCGCAAAACTGACAATTTCTTGATGGAAAGCTAAGGCTGCGGGGGCAGGCCGCTGGCCTTGCAGATGGCCAGCAGGCGCAGTGCGAGTTCGCTGTCGCTGGCGGCGCGCTCGCGCTGGACTGCAAGCAGGGCGCGCTGCGCTTGCAGCATGGGCAACTGGTCGCTCATGCCGCGGCGTGCACGCGTGGCGGCCAGTTCCAGCGTGGCGCGGGCGCTGGCTTCCCGCGCGGCCAGCGCTTGCTGGCGCTGGCGCGCGGCGGCGTAGGCGGACAGCGCATCGTCCATTTCATGCCAGGCTTCCAGGACGGTTTTCTGGAAGTTGATGGCGGCTTCCTGCTCTTCCAGCTTGCGCAATTCGACTGTCGCGCGGCGGCGGCCATTGTCGAAGATCGGCAATTGCAGGCTGGGGCCGAGCGACCATTGGCGGCTGCCCCAGTCGGCGAATTTGCCGGCATCGAGCGATTCGACGCCGAGCGACAGGCCGAGCGTGATACGCGGGTACAGGTCGGCCACCGCGACGCCGGTCCTTGCCATGGCCGCCTGCAGGCGGGCTTCCGCGGCCTGAATGTCCGGGCGGTGGCGCATCACCTCGCCCGGCACGCCTAATGCCAGGTCGGGTCCGCCCGGCACCGCCGCGCCTTGCCGGGCGGCGAGTTGCTCCCGCAGGGCGCCGGGCGGCCTGGCGAGCAGCATGGTCAGCCGGTTGGTGGCGGCGGCTTCCTGCTCCAGCAAGGCTGGCGCGCGGCCTTCCAGTTCGGCGAGGCTTGAGCGCTGCTGCTCGACGTCGAGGCCGGTGGCAAGCCCGCCGCGTTCGCGAGTTGCCGCCAGCGCGGTCATGTCGCGCACTGCAACCAGGTCTGCCTGCAGCAATTCATGCTGGCGCTGGGCTGCGCGCACCTCATAGTAATTGCGCGCCACCTCGAGCTGCACCGCCAATTGCACGTCGCGCAGGATCGAGCTGGCCTCCGCCATGCCTGCATCGGCCGCCTCCACGCTGCGCCGCACGCGTCCCCATAGGTCCAGCTCCCAGGAGGCATCGAAGCCGGCCTGGTACAGCGCGAACGGATCGCTGAGCTTTTCGATCAGTACCTCGCGATTGGCCGGGCCGATCGCATCCACCATGCGTGTTCCGACGCCGGACTCGGACTGGCGCTGCCGGACGGCGCCGGCATGGGCGGTGAGTTGGGGGGCCTGCGCGCCGGCAGCTATGTTGCGCGCCGTCCTGCTTTGGGCGAAGCGCAGCGCCGCCGACTTCACGTCGTGGTTCGCGGCCAGGGCCTGCTGCTGCAGGCTGGTCAACACCGGATCGTCAAAGCGGGCGAACGATTGCGCCGTGCCGGTTGCCAGGCCAGTCTCGCGCAAGGCCGGCGAGCCGCCGTGCCAATCGCCGTAGGCGGCCGGCGCCTGCACGGCCGGCTCGTGATAGTCAGGCCCGACCGCGCAGGCAGCGAGCGACAGGCAAAGCAGGGGTAGCAGGAGTTGTTTCATGATTATTCCAGTTCAGGCAAGGCGATGGCGGAACAGCCATGCAGCCAGCGGCAAGGTAATGAGGGCGATCAGCAGCAGCGGCACCATGTCCGGCCACAATGTGCCAAGGCCGACGCCTTCGAGATAGATGCGCTGGATCATGTCGATGGCAAAGCGCAGGGGATTCGCCATGGTCGCGATTTGCAGCACTTCCGGCATGTTGCGCACCGGCGTCGTCAGCCCGGACAGCAGCATCATCGGCATCACCAGTACAAAGGTGTACAGCATGGCTTGCTGCATGTTCAGCGACACGGCCGATATCGACAGGCCCACGCCGACGCTGGCGACGGTGAACAGGGTCAGGCCCGCGTAAATGGACAACAGCGATCCCGCCATCGGCACGCCGAACCACAGCCGCGTGACCAGCAGGATCAGGGTGGATTGCAATAGCCCGATCATGATGGGCGGCAGGGCCTTGCCGATCATGATGTCCATGGGCGTCAGCGGCGTGACCAGCAACTGGTCGAAGGTGCCTTGCTCGCGCTCGCGCGCCACCGAAAGGGCGGTCAGCAGCAGGGTTTGCAGCATGCTCAGGGCCGCGATCATGCCGGGCATCAGGTACCAGCGCGTTTCCAGGTTCGGGTTGAACCAGGCGCGCGATTCGATGCGCAGCGCGGCTTGCGCGCCGCCATGCTTTTCGCGCCACTGGCGGTTGAAGTCCGCCACTACGGCGCCGACATAAGCAGCTGCCGAACCGGCTGTATTGGAGTTGCGCCCATCGAGGACCAGCTGCAGGGGGGCTGCATCGCCGGCATACAGGCGCCGTTCGAAGTCGGCCGGAATGCTGATGGCGAGCAGCGCCTTTTCGCTGTCGATCGCGTCACGCAGCGCTTCCTGCGTCTCAAAGGTGAGCGTACGGCGGAAAGTGCCGCTGGCATCGAGCTTGGCCAGCAGCTCGGTGGAGGCGGCGCTACGGCTTGCGTCATTCAGCGCATACGGCACGTACGTCAGGTCATAAGTCGCGGCGTAGCCGAACAGCAGGCTTTGCACGATGGCGGGCACCACCAGGATGAAGCGGCTCTTGGGATCCTTAAACACCGCCAGGAACTCCTTGCGGACGATGACGGCAATGCGGCGGAAAAATGCGATCATGGCTAGTCCAGTCGTTTGCGGGTGACGGCGCGTGCGATGCCCAGCAACAGCACCGCGTAGGCGGCGAGGATGGCGCAGTTGCGCAGTATCAGCGGCCAGACGTTCCCCGCCAGGAACAGGGTCTTGACCAGTTCCATGAAGTAGGTGGCGGGCAGGATGCGGCCAACCACTTGCACCGCCACCGGCACGTTGCGCAGGTCGAACAGGAAGCCGGACAGCATCAGGGACGGCATGAAGCTGCTGACAAGGGCGAGCTGGCTGGCCAGGAACTGGTTTTTGGTAGCGGATGAAATCAGCAGGCCCATGCCGACTGCGACGAGCAGGTACAGCATGGATGCGAACACGATGACCAGCAGCGACCCCTGCATCGGCACCTTGAACAGGAAGCGTGCGGCTGCCAGGCACAGGAAGAGGCCCATCATGCCGACGCAGAAGTAGGGAATCACCTTGGCCAGCAGGATTTCAACCGGCCGCACCGGCGTGACGAACAGCGCTTCCAGCGTGCCGCGCTCCCATTCGCGCGCCATCACCAGGGCCGTGAGGAATGCGCCCACCAGCGTCATGATCAGCACGATCAGGCCGGGCACCAGGTACCAGGTGCTGGTGTTGGCGCTGTTGTACCACATGCGTTGTTCGATGCGCACCGCGCCGTTGGCGGGGACGGCATCGGCGCGGGACGCGCTGCCGATCCGTTCGGCGCGGCGGGCGTTCCAATGCTGCAGCGCGCCGTTGGCGTAGTTCAGGATAATGCTGGCGCGGTTGGCTTCCGCGCCGTGCACGATGACCTGCACTGCGGCGGCGCCTGCTGCGACATCGCGCGTGAAGCTGGCGGGGATGCGGATAATGGCATCCACGCGGCGGTCGCGCATCAGCGCTTCCGCGTCATGCATCGAGGCGACTGGCAACGGGGCGAAAGAAGGCGACAGGCCGAAGCCCGCCACCGCTTCGTGGGCGGTCGGCGAGCTGTCTTCCATTACGATGGCGACGGGAGCGTTCTTCACGTCCAGGGACAGGCCGTAGCCGAAGATCAGGATCAGCACGATCGGCAAGGCGATGCCGATGGCCATGTTCGAGGCATCGCGCAGCAGCTGGCGGAATTCCTTGCGCACCAGGGCGGCCAGGCGGGTCCGGAAACCGCTGTTCATGGCGTGCCTCCGGTGCGGTTCTTTTCGACGATGGCGATGAAGGCGTCTTCCATATTGCCTGCATCGCCGGCCTGTTTGCGGACTTCAAGCGGCGTACCGATGGCGAGCAGCTTGCCGGCATCCTGGATCACGATGCGGTCGCAGTACTCGGCTTCTTCCATGAAGTGCGTGGTTACGACGATGGTCACGCCTTGTTGCGACAGCGTGGTGATGCGACGCCAGAATTCTCGTCGTGCCAGCGGGTCGGCGCCGCTGGTGGGTTCGTCCAGGAAGAGCACTTCCGGCTCGTGCAGCAGGCCGGCCGCCATGGCAAGGCGTTGCTTGAAGCCGCCCGGCAGTTGGCCGCTTGGCCTGTCCTCCTGTCCATGCAGCTGGAATTCTTCCATCACCTGGCTGGTGCGCAGCTTCAGGCGCTTGCCGTACAGGCCATAGGCACCGCCGAAGAAGTCGAGATTTTCCTGGACGGTCAGGTTGCCGTACAGGGCGAATTTTTGCGACACGTAGCCGACTTTGGCGCGGGCTTGCGCGCGGGCGTGGCGCAGGTTGACGCCTGCCACTTGCAGGAAGCCGGAGCTGGCAGGAAGAAGCCCGCACAACATGCGGAAGGTCGTGGTCTTTCCTGCACCGTTGGGGCCCAGCAGGCCGAAGATCTCGCCGCGTGCGACGCTGAAACTGGTGCTCGCCACGGCCGTGAAGTCGCCGAACTTCCGCACCAGGTCGCGTACCTCGATCATCGTTTCGCCGCCGGTCGCGCGCGCCCTGGCGGCGGTGTCCGCCGATGCGCCTCCCATTCCAGCCATCGGCCCATTCGCCGCGCTCTCGGCGGCAGGCGATGGCAGGCCTGAACGCAGCAGCATCATGAATCCATCCTCCAGCCGCGCGGGTACTGGTTGGGCAGGCAAGCCACCAAGCAGTTGCGCAACCGAGGCCTGCGGAGCATCCGCCCGTCGAACAAACCGTACATGCCCTCCCTCCGGCACGGCGTCCACCACAGCCGCGCGCGCGTCGATCAAGCGCGCCTGCAGCACCCGTGCCGATTCGCCAGCGGGCGGCGTCGCCGTGAAGCACAAGCCATTGGCTCGCGCGCGCAATTCCGCAGGCGCTCCCGATGCCAGCAGCCGCCCCTCATGCATGACGAACACCTGCTTGCAGCGCTCCGCCTCGTCCATATAAGAAGTGCTGACAATCACCGACAGCCGTTCTTCGTCGACCAGCTGCTGCACGATTTCCCATAACTCGCGCCTCGACAAAGGATCGACACCGACGGTTGGCTCGTCGAGCAACAGCAATTCGGGCAAGCGCACCAGCGTGCAGGCCAGGCCAAGCTTCTGCTTCATGCCGCCGGACAGCTTGCCCGCCGGCCGCGAGGTAAAACGCGCCAGGTCGGTCATGTGCAGCAGCCGCGCGAATCGTTCGCGCCGCACCTCCGCAGGCACGCCATGCAAGTCTGCATACAGGTCCATGTTCTCCTGTACGCTCAGGTCCTCGTACAAGCCAAAGCGCTGGGGCATATAGCTGATGCGGTCCTGCACCTCCTGGGGATGCGCAGCGACATCGATTCCCAGAACCGACAGGCTGCCGCCGCTGGGCGCCAGCAGGCCCGCTGCCATGCGCAGCAAGGTTGTCTTGCCTGCGCCGTCCGGCCCGACCAGCGCCGTCAGCGCACCGGACGCCACCTCCAAAGACACGCCGCGCACCGCCTCCACCGGCGCCGATGTGCCTTTGACCTCAAAGTGGCGGGACAGGCTACGTCCGCTGAGGACCGGGGAATCCACGATCAGCGCCCAACGGCAATCCGCACGGTCGCCGGCATCCCCATGCGCAGCACATCGGCCTTGTCGTCGGCCAGCACGCGTACCTCATAGACGAGCGAGGTGCGCAGATCCTCCGTCTGCACGGTCTTCGGGGTGAACTCGGCCACAGAGGAGATGTAGCCGACCTTGCCCGCCAGCGGCTTGCCAGGCTGGCTGTCGATAGAAATGCTGGCGGCGACCCCGGGCTTGATGCGCCCCAGGTCATCCTCGCGCACATAAGTACGCACCCACTTTGGATCGGCAATGGCCAGCGTATAAACAGGCCGCTGCGGCGCTGCCATATCGCCGGCCTCCATCAGGCGGGCGCGCACGATGGCGGTGACGGGCGCTTTCAAGGAAGCTTCCCCAAGCTGGAACTGCAGCAGGGCGATCGCTGCGTTGGCCGCATCAAGTTGCGCCTGGGCCTGGGCGATGTCCTCACGGCGCGGTCCGTGCCGGGCCAGCTCCTGTCCCTGGCGCGCTTGCTCCAGCGCGGCCATCGCCGACGTGGCACGGGCACGGGCTGTATCGACATCCTGCTGGCTGACGGCGCGACCGTTGCTTTCCCGCTGCACGGCCAGGACGCGATCCAGTTGCTGGCGCGCGAGCTCGGCATCCGCCTGGGCGGCGCTGGTGCGGGCGCGCGATTGTGCCAACTCTTCCGGGCGCGTCCCGGCTTTGAGGCGGGCCAAGGCTTGCTGCTGTGCGCCGGCCTGCGCTTCGGCCTCCGCCAGGCGCAAGCGCAGGCCGCGCGTATCGAGTTCCGCCAGGACCTGGCCAGCCTGCACCCTCTGGCCTTCCTCGGCCAGCACACGCGCTATCCGTTCGCTGGCGGGGAATGCGAGTGCAACCTGGCGCAGGTCGACATTGCCGTACAGGACCAGCTCCTTGTCGTTGGCCGCCGGGCGGCAGCAGTACCAGGCGCCAGCCGCGATGGTGATCGCGGCCACAATGGCAATTGCAACAAGCTTTTTGTTCATGGCGAACCCTCCTGCGGAAATTCTACATCAAATTCAAATTTGGATTTGAATTTATTTTCGACGTAAAATGCGAGCCATGCAAAAAAAGACCGCAACCCGTGCCAGCCGCCAGGATGGCGACGCTACCCGCCAGGCCTTGTTGGACGTGGCAGGGCAGGTGTTCGCAGAGCGCGGCTTCGCCGACGCTACCAGCAAGGAAATCTGCGCCCGCGCCGGCACCAATATCGCTGCCGTCAATTATCACTTCGGCAGCCGCGGCGCGCTATATGAAGCGGTGCTGGTGGAGGCCCACCATCATTTGCTCAAGCTTGAGGAAATGCAGGAGATCACGTCCGGCGACCTGGCGCCGCGCGACAAACTGCGCGTGATCTTGCGCGGCATCGTGCTGCGCGCCACCGGGCCGGAAGCGCATTGGGGCGCGCGGGTCGTGATCCGCGAATTGATGTCGCCGACCGAGCATGCGCCGGCGCTGGTGCACAAGGCCATCGCGCCGAAAGCCATGGTCATGCTGGGGCTGGTCTGCGAAATGATCGGCCTGCCGCCCACCACGCCCGGCCTGCAACGCGCCTTGTTCCTGTTGATGTCGCCCTGCCTGGCGCTGCTGGTCGCGCCGCGCGAGATGCGTACCAGCCTGTTCCCCGCGCTGGGCGGCGATGTCGAAGGCCTGGTCGACGACATGATGACTTACGCCAGCGCCGGCCTTGACGCTATCGCTGCGAAATATTCAGCATCGCCTCGACCACGGGGTGGCTGATGCGCCGCTCGCTGGAAATGGCGTAGAACTGTTCCTGCAGCTCGGAAGCCGGCCCCACAGGCAAGGCGCCGAACTGCTCCAGCATGTCGCCGGCCAGCGCCGCCGGCGCGAAGAACAAGCCCATGCCGCTGCGGCCGAAAGTATTCAGCATCGCGCTGTCTTCGAATTCCCCCACCACGTCGGGCCGCACGCCCTGTTCCAGCAGCCAGGCGTCGATGCGGCCGCGCAGGGCGGTATTCCGCGTCGGCAGCAGGATGGGGGCCCCGTTCAGGCTTGCCGGGAAGTCCTTGCCGTACCTGCGCGCCAGCGACCGCACCCCGAACAGCTGCATTTCACTTTCACCCAGCAGGTGGCTGAATACCTTGAGCGATGCGCTGGCGCGCACCGGTCGGTCGGTCAGCACCACGTCCAGCTTGTGCAGCGCCAGTTCTGCCAGCAGGGCGTCGAACTCGCCCTCGGTGCAGACCAGGCGCACCGGCGTCTCCGGCGGCAGCGCAGCCTGCAGGTAGTGCGCGGCGATCAGCTTGGGCATGGAGTCCGAAATGCCGACTGTCAGGCGGATCTTGCCGGCATCGACTTCCTGCAGCGCTTCCTGCATCCGGTCGCCGAGCTGGAAAATCTGCTCGGCATAGGTCAGCGCCACCCGGCCCGCTTCGGTCGGCACCAGGCGCCGGCCCTGCTGGGTCAGCAGCGACTTGCCAATCGATTGTTCCAGCGCCGCGATTTGCGTGCTGACCGTCTGGATGGCTAAGCCCAGCCGGTCGGCGGCCCGGGTCACGCTGCCTTCGGCGGCCACCATGCGGAAGAAATACAGGTGGCGGAAATTCAGGCCAGTGGTTTTCATGATTCGGTTTTTACGAAGTAATGCTTCGATTATCTTCTATTTTTAAAAAGACGTCCTGCCCTTAGACTGGCCGGACTTATTAACGAGAAAGGGTCAACCGATGAAGCACTTCAGGATCTCATTCCTGGTCTCCTTCATCTGTCTTGCTGTGGCAGGCTGGTGGGGGTACCAACAAACTGGCGTCAGTGGCGCCCTGGCGGCCCTGTGGATCGCCTTTATCCTGAGCGTGA
>Ga0307408_100001719_pt1 | contig 16034 bp, 14 predicted proteins | sample 322Cmetagenome_FD_202116 | JGI IMG/M metagenome (GOLD analysis project Ga0307408, IMG submission 202116) | Maize rhizosphere microbial communities from greenhouse at UC Davis, California, United States - 322HYB-C-3 | ecosystem: Host-associated > Plants > Roots > Rhizosphere > Soil | place...
CGTTCTAATTTCTTTCTTATGTGACTTGCAAATTTAGGTAAGTCGACTGAATGGTAGCCGAAGGTCCAGGGATCTCTATAGTCTAATACCAATTGACATCCATATTTATTCGTGATAGTATTAGCTATTGTTATGGACGTCGGAGAGGGATAGGAGCAAATGATAGTATCCTTCGAAGAGAATGAAATGGAATCTAATCCAGACTTTTTTAAAGTAAGTGGATTCGAATATGTTAAGAACGGACTTACTAAACTTTTTAAAATGAAATAAATAACTTTTAACTGTCTGCGTTGGCGGGTAGCTGCCAGCTTTATCATATTTAATTTAATGTCCGGAAGAAATATTACATTCAAATCCGAATAGTCCTCTCCTTCTTGGTTATACCATGTGTTAAGGCTAACTAGGAGGGAGGGAGAGATGATTGCTGTGTCAATATTTTGCTCTTTGAGAGCTTTATAAAACGAAATAATGCGATTTCTGGACGTAGTATTGAGTTTTATGGAATAAGGGGCTAAAATGTAAATCATTTTATATGAAAGTCCGGAGGTAAAATTACATGATAAGTGTGATATAGTTTATTGTTTTTCGCACGGTTATTTTAAACGGGAATTTTGAAGTGATTCCTTTAGTTGACGAATGGTTTGGCTGTTAAGCCTGTATCGTTGACGGTCGAAAAACCAGCCCCATTTACGAAAGTAATAAATACCTGAATTTAGATAGGTCCAAAAAACCGAAATATCCTTAAACGATTTCCGGATATGGTCGTGAAATACGTGTACTTTTGGATAGAATACTGAACGATAGCCTGCTAGAATCACGCGCCTGCAAATATCAATGTCTTCAGTATACATAAAGATATTCTCGTCAAAACCACCAACTTTTTTTAAAACTTCTGTTCTAAAGATTAAGCAGCAACCCGACAGAAAGGGAACATCTAAGACCATTGAGTCCTCAATGGCTCGTAATTCAAATTTTTTATTTAATCTTCGTTGAATTGAAGCAACCGGCATAAATCGCCTGATTAAAAAGTCAAATGGCGAAGGAAGAAGTTTTGCTAGGTATTGACATGAGCCATCGGGATATAGTATTCTCGGCATAATAACACCTATATCCCTATTTGCTTCGATATATGTAATTATTTGCTCGATTGTGCCTTCGTTAAAGTATACATCTGGATTAATAATCAAGTGATAATCTGATATATCAGCAGTATCTCTTATTGTTTTATTGTGGCTTGATCCGAAGCCGAGGTTCTTAGATGATGTATAGTAGGTAATCCTCTCATCACTAATTATATCATAGTGATGAGTTGGCGAATTATTAATAATATAAAGTTTAGTATCTAGATCGATATCACAAATGTTGGAAATGACTTTGTTGACTTGCTGAGGATTGCTCTTGTAAAGTACCAGGCTAACAGAAAGTTTGGGATTGCGCACTAGATTGGTTTGTCGATTTATACGCAAAATAAGACAAATAAGATTATCGCTAACTAATTACTTGAGAAATGTAAGTAGTTTCTAAAAATCCTGATAGATATTTCTAAAAGAACTTCTTAATCCAAGTGTTATCCAACTCGTTTTATCATCCTTCAGATCGTTCTTTTCTTGCCTGTAAACAGTACCCGCTTCTACGCGGAGGTTCGTTTTAGGGTTCAATAAAAACGAAATACGACTATCTAAATACATGAAATTTGTTTTTACCCCTTGATTAATAGTATTATTGTAATTGCCGGCACGAGAATTATAAGACTTAAAAATGTTTTTGCCGTAAGACTTTCCTTCGTTGTTATCAAGTCCATAAGTAGCAATATTACCTTGGGCTGAAAACAGCCATCTTTTAAAGGAATAGTTCCAGATACTTAATACTTCCTTGAAATTTGCACCAAAAGGGTGCGCTAAAGGCTGGTTATAATGCCCATAATTTAGAAGGCTTGTTCGTTGTGAGTAAGTGTAGGGGCGTGCAGTATTAAATTCAGCCAGAAAGTTTAAATTTTTCACTTTAAAAACATCGAAGCCTTTGATGCCTAGCTGCGCGCCAAATTTGTTTGCCCAGTAGCCGTTGCCTGCAAACACCTCTTTTGCCGTAAACTCGTCAAGTATAAATTGTCCATAAGTGGTTAAGTTTTTAGCGAATTTATATTTAGCATTGAAACCAAGTAATGCATTGTCTGGCGAACCGTTGTAGCCTTCGACAGTTCTCAGGAAAATGATCGGTGTAACGTAGCTTACGTCAAATCCTCTTTTTCCAGTTGAATCGGCATTTTGCCAAATTATGGACTCAAATAAGCCCAAGGAAAGTCTTTTATTAATATTCCAATCGAGGTAATGAAAAACACCCCATTTTTTTCTGAAGCCGTTATTGTAACTGAATGCAGGAGCTGTCAGATCTTGGAGCTGAGCCCAGATATTGATGTATTTTACATTGCCCAGGGTAGTGGCTATCTTAAAGAAAGGGTAGTTTGTTGCAATGTCGGACAGAAGCATAGACCTGTAGCCATCTCCTATAAAGTTTTTATCCTGGCCAAGAGTAAACGTGAAGTACTTGCTAGGAGTGTAATTAATAACAGCGCTTGCATAAGCCCAATCTGTCACTGCTCGAGTTCCTGAGTATTTATCATTAACCTGGCCTGGGACAACTCTTGTGCTATCAATAAAGGTATTTATATAGTTAGGTAGCCTGCCTTGGTTCTCATATGCGCTGGTATAAAAGCTGAACTTTTTTCCAATATTGCCTTGGATTTGAAAGCCACGAGTATTGAGCCAGGTATTTGAGTTGCCCGATATATCTCGTCCTGCCTGCCAATCGGGCAATAAGTCTATAAAGACATTGTAGTCATCGCGTTTAACTTCAACCAGGTGTTCATAAAAAAGCTTTCTCGCAAACCAGGAATGTTTCTCCTCTTGGGGGGCTTTTGTCAAACTATCCAGCGATGCTGATTCCATACCTCCTGGTCTTACTGGGCGTATTGATGTATGTAGATTGGAGTCAACAGAGTAGGTTAAGGAATTGATCCTTTGATAAAGTGTGTAGTCGTATAAGAATGTTTTAGATTGGGAAAAAACGCTTGCTTGAAGTAAAATGAACATCAAACAGAGTACCAGGAATTTCTTCATTACTTCAAGAATTTTGTAGCATTTGCCGACAGGCGCTTAATATAACTAATGTTTATAATGAGCGATGGGTTGAATATCAAGATCCTCATAGATCGAGTTATTGCTTTTGAATTCGGGAACTATCTCTTTCATCTTGGCTACAACTTGCCAATCTTGATATTGATTACTTAGATTGATTAGATCATCAATCTGATTATTAATAATTTCAAAATTGTATTCCCGGGTTTTAGCGACCATTATCTTTTGATGGTGAGTCGGTAGGGTATTCTCTTTATCGTTCAAGAGCTCCTCATACAATTTTTCGCCAGGACGTAGACCTGTAAATTCAATTGCTATATCCTGATTAGGAATAAGGCCAGATAGGCGTATCATTTTTTTTGCCAACTCGACAATTTTAACTGATTTTCCCATATCAAAAATAAAGATTTCACCCCCATCTCCCATTGAGCCTGCCTCAAGTACCAAGCGGCAAGCTTCAGGTATGGTCATAAAATAACGTGTAATATCCGGATGGGTAACTGTAATAGGTCCCCCTTTCTCTATCTGCTCTTTAAAGCGCGGAATTACGGAGCCATTTGAACCTAATACATTCCCGAAACGGGTAGTAATAAATTTTGTGGCTTTTTGAGCGCCGTCTTTATTGAGATGCGAAAGCCCGTTTGTATAGGTGGTGTTCTTATGACGGAACGAGTTGAATAACGATTGTACGTAAATTTCCGCCAAGCGCTTGGAAGCTCCCATTACGTTTGTAGGATTAACGGCTTTATCCGTTGAGATCATTACAAACTTTTCAACGCCATATTTTACAGATAGATCAGCAACGATCTGGGTCCCCATAACATTTGTACGGATTGCTTCTGCAGGGCTGTGCTCCATCATCGGCACATGCTTATACGCCGCTGCGTGATAAACATAATGAGGTTTAAAGGTCTCAAATAGAGAACTCATCCTGTTTTTATTGCGCACGTCACCAATAAAGGTGTGAAAAATATTGTCGAAGTTTTTATCCTGTAATTCGAGTTGAAGTTCATGTAAAGGCGTTTCGCTCTGGTCATTCAAAATGATCATTTGAGGGCCAAACTTCGCGACTTGTCTTACAATTTCACTGCCGATAGACCCCGCAGCCCCTGTAACCAAAACTCTTTTTCCTTTAAGCTGCTCACAAATCAGATCGTTATTGATACGAATAGTATCTCTTTCAAGAAGTTCTTCAATATTGATATTATGAATTTGCTTTGGATTGATATGCCCGTTGATCCAGCTAAGGGCAGGGGGGAGGGTTAATACTTTGATATCATTTTCAAGGCAGAAATCAACGATTTGATTTTTCTTTTCTATAGAGAGTTCTGCCGCTAATAACACATCGCAGATTTTTCCATCGGTAGCGAGGAAAGGAAGTTCGCTGGAATGATAGATCTTAACACCGTCAATCGCTTTGCCGGATTTACGTTCATTGTCATCCAAGAATGCAACCACGTCCATATTTAATAGCCTGTCGTGGTCTAAAGTTCTTTTAACCGCAATGCCGGTTTCTCCAGCCCCATAAATAATTACTGGTTTCCTGTTAAGCTTCAGGTTTTTGATATATAGAAAGAAATATTTAACTAAAACCCGATACGTGATAAGTAACAGGAAACTGCAGAGTCCGTTGATGATCAGCACAACATTACTAATCACAAGATCATTTTGTTGAGCAAGCTGAAACAAGTTTGTGATAAAAAACAGCGAATTGCTGATGATAATCGAAAAAAGGATGCGAAAAGAATCCTGAGCGCTAGTGTAACGTATAATGCCGGCATACGTGCGCACACCTAAAAAAACAGCGCAATTAATTAAACCGAAGATAATCAGATTTCTACTTAGCTCACTTAGATTGATAAGTTTAATATCAAAGTTAAAGCGGATAAAATAAGCAAAACATAAAGAGAATAAACAAAAGCTCAGATCCAAACAGAAGATTATCCACCGCGGAACTATATTTATTCGGTTTAGCATATAAGGTTGTAATAAAGTTTGTTCAAATATAGCGAGATTATAGCTAACCAGCTATTTTATTGTAATGTCCTTATATTTTAGGTTTTAGCAAATGTTCCTTGCCTTCAACCATAAATCGGACAATAATAAAGCTAAAGCCAGAAATGACAGATAGTGTTACCAATCCTAACAGGCTTTCAATGGCACTATTAATTAAGCTTGATGAAGCAAATAGGACAATGTTTATAAATAGTTGTGATAAGCAATACAGGCTACTTACATGTAAATGTTTCCATCGTTTTTGATTTGCCAGAAACTGATAAAAATGAGAGCGATGTGCTTCTGTTATCTTTTCTTTGCGGATTAACCTAAATATTATAGTGCTGACAGTGTCCAATCCATACACTAATAGTATGGATGCATACAGGAAGTTATTTGTCTTTTGAATAAGTTGGATAAGTAAAAAAACGATGATAAATGCAATGCTTACGCTGCCTACATCTCCCGCAAAACATTTAGCTTTTCTCCTGAAATTAAAGAAATTGAAAACCAGGACCGAAAGCACCGAGTAAATAATCAGGTTATTATCTGCAAAATGAATGCTATCGTTGATGTATAAAAAGGAAAGTAGGGTAACAAAGCTATAGGCGCCGGTAATACCATTAATTCCATCCATGAAATTATAGGCATTTATTGTCCCTTTAATAGCTACAAATATTAAAACATAGTAATACCATTCTAGACTAAAAGGCATTGCATATAGCAATAACGCCACAGCTATAGATTGGATAACAGATCTTAGGCCGCTCTTAAGGGTGTAGACATCGTCCAAAAAGCTTATTGAGGAGATCAATAGAAGACCTGATGCAAAAAACACATGTTGAAAGCCTGATAAAATGAACCAAACAATGAGGCTAATTGGGAAAATAATCCCTCCTCCTCTTATGGTGATGCTTTTATGAGAACTTCTATGATTGGGTTTGTCTACAATATTATAATGTTCAGCAATCCGGAAATACAGCAGCTCTAAAACAAAGAGGGTAAATGTGAAAAATAGAATATGTAAAAAGCTGTTATCCATTCTTATAGGCGACTTTTTTTAAGATGCTTTTGAGGTGGCAAAGATAATGCCTTTTTTTAAAAAATCTTAATTTACATTTAAATATAGCAATATAGCACTTTACTTAATTCGCTCAGATTCATTAGATTGTGATTATGTCGATTCAAGCCATTTGGTCTTTAAGAGACCGGGCGGTAAGGAGTATTCCTTCCCTTGCAGATAACGGCAATTCTTTTTTTAATGCTTTTTTAATTTTAGCATTACTTACTACATAGTTCTCTGTTAATTTTCCCAAGCGCTCTGTATTTAATGGAAGTCTTAGTTTATCCCCTAACCTTGCGACAAACGAAATTAAGCTTGGCGGTATATTTAATAACGACGGAGATTTATTTATGGATTGTGACAGTAGAGAAAATAACTGAGTGGGTGACAAGGCTTCATCATCGGCGACATTATAAACTCCTGACGGGATATCCTCCCTTTCAAGTAGTTCTTTAATAATAAAGCAGAGGTTCTCGACACTCAAAAATGAACGTCTATTATTGAATGCCGCTAATGGATATGGAATTCCTTTTGATACAAATTTATATAAGAGATTAAGGTTTCCTTTATTGCCGGGACCGTGAATCATGCAAGGCCTTAATATATAGTAAGACTTGCCTTTGGGTAAAGGCTGATTGATGATATATTCTTCAGCTTTTAACTTAGATTTGCCATAATGAGTCTGAGGGTTAGATGTATGCTCTTCTGTTAAGGGCTCGTTAATGTGGTCAGCAGCTGCTTTAACTGAGCTGATGTAAATAAACTTTTGCGCATTGGATGATAAGAATGCGCCATATAACTGTTTAGTTAATTCAAAGTTCGCTTCATAGTAAACTTTTGGTGCAGATACATTCTTTAGATCATGAGCTTTACCGGCGAGATGTATAACACTGGTGGTATTAATGGTAAAGTGTTGATCTGGTCTATATCTGACACTTAGTGGTTGAAGCACGCCGAATTCCTCTAAATAAGTGCCTACATTTTGACCCAGAAAACCAGATGCTCCCGTAATGACTATACTTTTTCTCATAGCTGAGTTAGCGCTCTTTTGTTAATTTCCTTTCTTTCCCTGTCAAAGATCCAACCCCACTTGTTAAAATAGGTTATTGCTGAGGCTATAAATATTTTGAAAAGCTTAAAGCTTTTATTTGCTCCTCCTTCATATCCGTGATAGACTGAAACTTTTGGGAAGTAAATTGTCTTGTATTTTTGATGCATCCTCCGGGATAAATCAAAGTCTTCAAAATACATGAAATAGTTATCGTCATATCCTCCCACATCTTCTATGGCTTGTAAATTTAACAGAGTAAAGCAACCTGATAATATGGGCGCATTATAGATTTTTGTTCTTGGCATTTTACGCAATTCATATTTATCTATAAAATTGTTAAAGCTTTTTTTAGGCCTTTTAAATTTCCTTTTAAGGATCCAGAAAGGATTGGGTAATAACTTTGGTAAAAATTGAACGCAACCATCGGGATATAGTACTTCCGGCATCATCATACCTACATCTTGGTGCTCTTGCATATAATGTACCATTGGAGTAATTACATCGGTATCAAAATAAATATCAGGGTTTATGATGAAATGAAAGTTTGAGCCTTCTGCTATAGCTTTTGTAATCGCGATATTATGGGCGACACCGAAGCCAGGGTTTGAAGGGTTATGAAAGTAAGTAATTTTATCATCTATCGCGAGTCTTTTTAGTTTGTCAGTAGGAGAGTTGTCAATTAAATAAAAGCGAAATGAGAGAGATGTATTTAAAAAGCTATTTATAGCTTTATTCAACGTCTCTTCATCATTATTAAACAAAACAATAGCGCAACTGATTTTTTTCATCACTTTACTTCAGTATCCTTGTTTTACAATATAATGCCTTTAGTAAATTCATTCTAATTTTAAATTTTCTCCATAGAGAATATGAACTTTTTCCTACGGATGTTTTTGACGTGTTCTTTGAGTGTTTTCTATGCAATATCAAGGGAATAGATATAAATTTTACTCGGAATCGTAATTCCGCTATTAATCCTATAAAAGAGTCATGCATAGGCAAATTGGGGGGGAAGGGCAGGCACGCATTTAAAACCTTTCTATTAAATGCCATACAGCAACCCATGTAGCTGTTTTTTATAAGGTTTTTCATCAACCCTTTTTTAGATCCGTTGAATTTGAAATAAGATGATTGCAATACATCGAAATTATCATTTACGATTTTACAATCAGATAAAACTAAGTCAAATCCTAAATCTAATTGTTGTAACATTGTTGATAATTTTTCTTCAATCCAGATATCATCTTGATCCGACAGAAAAATATATTCTCCCTTTGAATGTTTTAAAGCGTTTTCAAAATTATAAACAGGGTTTCTAAACACTTGGTTCTCAATTATTCGTATTCTATTGTCGTTGATTGATCGGATTTTAACAATTGTGTTATCTGTTGACGAATCATCAGAGATAATGATTTCATCATTTAAACTTAATTGATCTAAAATAGATTTAATTTGATCTAAGATATATTCGGAACCATTATAGGTAGCTATACAAACGGATATCATAGGATGTGTTCCTTTTTTTCTAAATTTTTTATTCTATTTATAGCAGTTAAGCTAATAAGTATCATAGTCAGACCTATAGGATTGTTAAGATATGGGTTGGTTGCAGATTGTACATAGATAACAAAGACACTTAAAAAGAAAGGAGTAGCGTAAGAAAAAGCATTTTTATTTCTGTTTAGAGAGAAAAATAAGAAAGTAACATGAGAAAATAAGCCTCCCCAAAAAAGGAGCCCCAAAATACCTTGCTTTGTAAAAATTTCCAGATAAGATATTTCCATATGAATCGGCCTTATCGGAACGCCATTCCCAAAGCCATCCCCAATAAAAAAATTAATCCAATTAGTTCTTTCCAATACTTGATCAAACTGTATATACCTAATAATATCTGATTCACTTTTATCCCCGATGGTCTCCATATATAATGGTGTAATTATTGCTACCATAATTATAAAAGCGCCCAAAGTTAGAAGTCCTATAAGTTTGTTTTTATTTATAAAGATTAAATAAAATATAATTCCTGTTATAGTTGCCAAGATAAATCCCCGCGTTAAAGTCAGTATAATAGATACTAAAAGGAGGATTGCAAAGAACTTATCCCATTTACTTTTACCTAACAAACAAAAGAAGAACCCAACACATAAATATATAAATCCTTTATAAAAGAATAGTATACCGTTTCTAAATGATATTTCCCCAGAACGTTTTGCTATATCATAAATAGTAAAAAAGTTGATTATTTTAAAAACCAGTAAAAGGATAATGATTAGATAAATTATAGCCATTAATATCGTTGACAACTTAATTATCTTTATGATATAGTCTAAATCATCTTTGGAGCGAATGACGAAGGAAAAAAATGGAAGGACATAAAAGAAAGACAAAGGCTTGATATCTTCAAAAAGCAATAAAGGATTAGCGTTATTTATGAAGCCAATTACTGACCATAGGATTAAACTTAAACTAAATGCTATAGTCCAAAACGCAGTTGTTTTATCAATGCCTTTAGCCAGAATTATAAGGATTAAGGTTAGAGGTATTATAAAAAGATAAATTAATATTCTTACACTTAAGGGCCCTACTTCTAAGAATCTGCCACCGCCTCCTAATATCACTTCAATAACAATTATTGTAAAAATAGTTAGGAGTAACCTTTTTAGAACGCTCTTGTCCTTAATATATAACATTTAAAGAAAATTAATAGAAAAACAATATTTCTTGATTTTAATGTTAGTTTACATGCTCTCAGAAGTGTAATGATAAATAGTGTAAAGTAATCTTGATAACTATTTACGGATAATCTAGCTCCTTGGCAATATGTCCTAAATCGGTTTACATTGGCAGCGGATTCGGCCATGTCTTCTCCTGATAGACTATGCTCACAATACAAATTCATGATAACAAAAGAATCTATATTTTCTTTAACCTTATCAATGAAATAAAAATCACTGAAATCAAGCCTTATTTTTTCATTATATCCACTAACTTCATTGAATAGATCTAAAGCGATAGTTAAACCACTATTAACAGGGCTATATTTATGTAAGCTAACTACACCGGGTTGAATGCTTTTCGGAGCGAACCCTCGCTTAAACTTGTAAATGCAAGGGGATATTATTCCATTGGATGACTTTAATATGGGAGCGAAAAGTTTTATATTAGGGTAATTACCTAAGCTGGTTTGTATCGTTGTATATGTCGAAGCAGGAAAGTCTGAATCTTGATCCACTATTAGAAGCCATTTCTTTTTTTGCGATAAGGCCATACCTGCTCCAGTGTTATATGCTTTGCTCACACCAGGATTTGAAGGATCATGTACATAAATAATATTCCAATAACAGCTTTCGGATATAGGCTGTATATACTTACTATTATCATAGACCAAAAGAGACTGTTTTTTAGCAATATTACCTTGAAAATGTTCCTTTAGAGATACGGTTAATGACTTATAGGCTACAGATTGTTCAAGACAAACGTTATAAAGAGTTATTACAGTGAAAATATCGTTAGTGCTAACATTCATAAAGTAAGAAATCTCAATTGTTCAATTTTGTTAGACACAATCACCTTTAAATAGAGTTTTTACCCAATTTCCGATCATTAGCTGTGTTAAGTCTACTTTTTCGTTTTCAGCCGCAATAAAATCGGCATCAATGTTAATTGGATTATATAAAACTTCTATCATTTTATTGTTGAAAAAAAACTCCTTTTCAATATGTCGATTAGTTGTTAGAAGTTTTTTGCCCATTGCTAATGTTTCGATAGTTCTTATAGTTAAACCTGCTTGATTTGTAATTGGGATGTCAATAACACATTTTGATCTTTCAAGTAATGATGCAATTTGTTGCCGGTTAAGAGTTGTATGTTTTATGAATGAATTATTTGTATTTTTAAATTTATCAACAGTATTTAAATAATGATTTTTTGACGATAGAAAAAGCCGGATTTTTGTAGTTATTACTTTTAACAAGCTTTTTTCTAACGGATAGTAGACCCAAAAATATGTTTTTAACGATTTGTTTCTGGCAATATTTTCTATTTCTCCCAATAATGTACATCGGTTAATAGTTGCTGCTCCAACTGAGCCAACATATAATAAATCTATATCGGTATTTAACTCAGATGTCACTCTATATTCGTTAGTATAGAATAACGGTAAATAGGTTAAGCAAGAATGAATCTCACAATCGACAGGATCAAAGGAGAATGAATTGTCAAATAAGGGATATATATCTTTATAATTCCAAATGCTGAATGAATCCCAAAAGTATATAATACATTTAATCTGAGGGGAACACTTTCTTAATTTTGTTAGTAATTCTGGTGTTATAGAAAACCCGCCCACGCACAATAGGTAATCATAAGCATACTTTGAAGCATTTTTTAAAATTTGCTCCACATACTTTTCCTTATACTTAGAATTTAATAGTCTTCTAATAAAGCCTATATACCCCTTCGAAATAACAGGATCTTCTTTGAAGATTTTATTTTCAAAAAAATCTACAATTGCGCCAAACTCTTTAAGCTGTGTTATTATCTTTTCATGGTAATCATAAAAGACCTGCCCAATAAAAATAACACGTTTCCCCTCTAAAAAGTTATTTTCCATGTTAGCGGTACAACCCTTTTGCTTTCATTTCTTCTATTGATTCCAGATATCTATCTTCTTTAATGGACTGCGAATTTACCCACTCTGCGAACAACTTTATCCCTGACTGAAAATTAACAGAAGGTATAAACCCTAATTTTGTATGAATCTTAGTCATGTCTGCATAATTGTGACGAATATCCCCTAAGCGATAATTCCCTGATATTTTTACTGGCACCTTGATATCATATTCTTTAATTAGTGAATTAGCAACTGTAATCACATCAATTGCGATACCTGTACCTACATTGAAAACTTCTCCATTTGCTTCTTCCTTTTCAATACTTAATATAGTTGCATTTACAACGTCTGAAATAAAAACAAAATCGCGGCTTTCCTTTCCATCTTCAAAAATATTTATGCCGTTTCCATTTTTTATACTCGTAGAAAATATGGACAGGATGCCTGTGTAAGGATTAGATAATGATTGCCCCGGCCCATAAACATTTTGATATCGGAGTGCAACGGGAGCAATACCAATAGAGGGGCATACAGTCATTATAAGTTGCTCTTGTACTTGTTTGGTTATACCATAAACAGAAGATGGGTGTATCTTTGACTCTTCATCCGTTGCTATTAGTGTTAACTTTGAAGAGTCTGGGAAAGTAACTTCAAAATTGCCATTTACCATGTCAGCATCTTTGCGATGCTCAGGGTATACTGTGCCTAATTCCTTGCTTAAGTATTTTCCTTCACCATAAATAGATCTTGATGAAGCGACTATTACTTTTTTCACAGAGTGTTCTTGATTTGCTAGGATATCAAGCAGTAACGCAGTACCGCCAATATTTACATCATTATAATGTTGAATTTGATACATAGATTGCCCGGTACCTGTTTCAGCAGCATAATGTACAATTACTGATACTTGTTTTACTACGGCTTCCAGTTCTTTTCTGTCTCTGATATCCGCTTTTATAAAGGTAACCTTGTCCTTAATGCTTTTATATAGAGGAGAGGTCTGTTCCGGATCATTGCCGTGAATCTGTTTAGAAAGATTATCTAATACGATTACGGTATAGCCCCGCTCAAGTAAGGCTAAACTTAGATTAGATCCAATGAAGCCAGCGCCGCCTGTAATTAATATTTTTTTCATGCTTTATTTTTAAATGTTCCGTCGGGGAAGGTTGGCAACCATTGTGATGTGATTTCACAATAACGCTTTATAATTTTAGCTGGAGCACCAGCTAAAACACTATAAGATGGATATATGCCCTTTAGTACGACTGAGTTTGCTGCAATAATTGTATGTTTTCCCAGATTTGTGCCTGGTAAGATAACCGCATTGTTATATATCTTACAAGCTTCGCCAATTTTAATTTTTTCAACCTGTAAGTCTTGTTTTTCTGGAGGTATGTGTATATCTGAATATGAGTGATTTATATCGGTAATTGTTACATTAGCAGCGATAGCTGTGTCCTTGCCTATTATTATCTCATCTGCGCATGTTAGGTGTAGGTTTTGCTGAATAGATACATTATCTTCTATAAATATGGTAGGCGTGAATGTTTTATTTGCATAGGATTCAATTCCTTCAATCCTTGAATTGGGCCAAATATAAACTCCATGTCCTATTGACAAGTGCTGGCAGGTAATATATAGAGGTTTACCAATAAACGTTTTTGCTCCTAATGAAGAAAGAAATATTTTATAATAAGTATAAGTTGTAAGTTTTCTTAAACAGAAGTAAACATACCTATTTAATAAACTGAACTGATTTTTAATACTCATATTGCCTGTTGGTACTAATATAAAAGTTCAAGAAATTGGTTAGTTTTAAAATTCTCAAAAAAAGGAATATTATTGCCCGAGATGTAACTATTGTTCAAACAACTTTTAATTTCAGTATGATTAACAATTTGATAAACGTTCGGATTGTCAAAAATATCCTCATGTGTTCTATAATCTTTAATTTTATATATTAAAACTTTCACCTGGTAATATAAAGCTTCGTACACACAAGTAGATTGTACTGCCAAAATTGCCTGAGATACCAATAGTAGTTCTTTAACACTCAATTCGTTAAAAACAATGGTTACATTAGGGAATGAGCTAAAGTGTCTTTTTATATACTCAAGGTCATGAAACTGATTCGGATGAAGTTTAACTGCAATTTTCTTCTCAAATCCGGCTACTAAAAGATCGTCAAGTAAGGCTATTAAATCTAAGGCATAAATATCAGCAGAGATAAAAGTTAAATCAAATACTTTGTCTTTTAATGCCGGTTTTTGAGCAAAAAAAGTATTGCCAATAGTTCTAATTTTTTTTACCGGATAATGTATATTATTAGACCAAAATTCCGAAAAGCTTAAAAAATAGGTGGGTAAAGTTTTTAAGTGAGAAAGATCGACATGTTTTGGATAATCATAAGCAGGATGTATGAAACTGACCAGCCCGTGTTGCATTTCGTATACCGGAATCTCCAAATTATTTGCTGCGTGAAATAATGCCTTTTGTATGCCATTTTGTACAAGGAATATTTTTTCCGGGATACTCTTTTTAAAGAGTTTTAAATAATATGAATATTCAATATTATACCGATTAATTAAATTAGTAATTACAAGGTCTATATCTGTATTGACACCAAATTCTTTTTTAAGTATTTGTGAAACGGTAAAAGAGCTGTAGTGCTTTCTCTCCCTCCCTAACCGCTTAACTTTAAACTTGTATGTATTTATAACAGGACCAACATTAAAAAAACAATCGTGATAATATTCGTCGTTGAACTTTATATTGCTTTCGAGAATTAGTGTTTCAGCCTTTATAACTAATAATAGATCATTTACAGCGTAATCAATATTCTCTTTATTTTCATTTTTATATCTGGAACAGGTGAAACAAAAATATTTATACGATTTAGCCTTTAGGGCTATGGATAGTCTTAAAGCATGATAACCGTATTTAAAAATACTGATAATCTTCGATAAAATACTTGGATTTCTAGAGGTGGTTATTGTTTGTATGCCTGATAATTCATAATAAATAGCGTAAAAAACATCATGTCTTACAATGTCCCAGTACAGTACATCATTCGAGTCTTGTTCATGAAACAGATTGTATTTAGTTTCCAAGGCATGAAACTTTACTGTGAAGTCTACTATATCCATTGATAGGTCTACACTAATTATCTTTTGTACCTAATAATCTTTGCTGGGACACCTCCAACAATCGCATGATTTGGTACGTCCTTAGTAACCACTGCATTCGCCCCTATAATGCTGTTTGTACCAATCGTTATGCCTGGAGAAATTAGGACATTGGCTCCAATCCAAACGGCATCCATTATAATTACGCTACCGAATTTTGATTCTATTAAAGCTTTATCATTATAATCATGGTCAACCTTCCATGTTTCCGTCCAGATCTTAAAGAAAGGCCCTATACTGCAATTGTTTCCTATCTTGATTGAATGATTATCAGATATTTGCAATATCGAATATTGTCCGATGTAGGAGTTTTTGCCAATTATTAGTTTCCCATTACCATAAATTAACGTTCCTTCCCCATTAAAATGAAACGAATCGTCTATATCGTATCTTTTTCTATAAATACTGTAAATGTACCTTTGGTGATTTGATTTAATTAGATTAAAAAGTCTAGCAAAAAAAGTAGCAGTATAAGTTTTCATTTATTTTTCAATTAGTGCGCTAAACCAGGGTAAGGGATAAAGCTTAGATGTTATGGTTGCTATGGCAAAAAAAAATATGAAATAGCTTAAACATAGCGTATAAGCAGCACCTATCGCTCCAAATTCCCTTATTAAAACGAAGTTTAAAGCTATATTGAGTATTACATTTACAAAAGACCAGTAAAATAAAATCTTAGTCTTTTTTAAATAAAAAATGATATTTGCAAATAACAAGTATAGCCCCTGAAAGAAATATCCTAAAGTTATCCATATAACATACTTTTGGCCATCAGAAAATTTTTCATTTATTAAGAAACGGAACACAAAAGGAGTGAATAGCCACACCAGTAAAACTACTCCAATAAGGAGCAGGATAAAAATCCAATATACTTTAACCACTTTTTTCTTCGCATCCAAAGTATTTAACTCGAAGAGGGAATAACTAAATGGGATAATTGCATTAGCAAACGCTCCACATAATATAGATATAGAACCACCTATTATATACCCGG
>Ga0307408_100001721_pt1 | contig 16020 bp, 8 predicted proteins | sample 322Cmetagenome_FD_202116 | JGI IMG/M metagenome (GOLD analysis project Ga0307408, IMG submission 202116) | Maize rhizosphere microbial communities from greenhouse at UC Davis, California, United States - 322HYB-C-3 | ecosystem: Host-associated > Plants > Roots > Rhizosphere > Soil | place: USA...
TCCAAGCCGACTATAGCGGCATCAGGAGGGTGAACGTCGTGCCGGCGGCGCCGGAATTCCACACTACGCAGCCATTTAGTGCCGCAGCGCGGCGTTGCTGGTTTTGCAGACCGCGCCCCGAACCACTGGCAAGCGCTGCATCAATGTCGAAGCCTCCACCGTTATCTGCAATCGAAATTTGCACGCCTTTGTCATGCGCACTGGTTGCAACGCGAATCTCGGTTGCCTGAGTGTGGCGCAGGATGTTGGCTATGCTTTCCTGCACGATGCGCAGGATATGCAGGGCGTTGGATGGCGTCAGCCACTCGAGTGTGGGCACTTCCTGCACTTCCCAGACCAGCCGGACGCCTGAACCCTCCAGGCGAGGTTCGAGGCGAAAGCGCAAGGTGGCCAGCAACAGCAGCAAGTCTGCGTCAACCGGTTCCATCGAGTCGATGGTCAGCTTGAGGTCATCCAGGCAATCCTTCAGGATCTGTGCCACGCGGTCGCCGCTGATCTTGCCGTGTTCGACCGAGCGGATGGCACCAATCAGCGACGAACCAAGTCCGTCATGCATGTCCTGCATCAGGCGCTGGCGTTCGTCGCTGATGGTCTGGCGCAGTTCACTTTCGCGCAGGCGGCGATGGCTGGCTTCCAGTTCGGCTTCGCGCTCTTGCAGGCGTTCTGCCAGGCGGACGTTGGCCTGTTCCACTTCAGCGATGGCGGACACGTAGCGCCGGTACAGCAGCACGCCGAAAGTGGCGAAGCATACGGCCGGCATATAGGCGCCCATGTAGAGGCCCTCCACGCTGATGAAGTTGTTCTGCAGGAGCCAGTCGGTCATCCCCATGCCGATGCATAGCAGGAGGCCGGCCACCACCAGCCGGCCTTCGCTGGAATGCTTCCATGAGAGAAAGCCGGCGACAAAGCTGGCGACCAGGCACATCAGGGCGGCCACCGGATAAATCATTGGCGTCACGGTCGGCATATTCGGCAGCACGGCCAGAACCGGCGTGGTAAGCACGCCGATCAGCACCGTGATGCCAACCAGGCCGCGGGTCAGCCATTTCAACGGCCGGTGGTGCAGCAGGCGCAGGAAGAAATGCACCGACAGCACGAGCCAGAACAGGGAGTTGACGGTCAGCCAGGCGAACCAGTTGTTTGCGATCGGAAGCGACACGTAGAAGTGCAGGCCGCGCAGGAAGCAGGTGGCCGAGAGGTTGAAGAACAGCAGGTAGGCAATGTCCTGCGGCCGGCGGAACCACACGAACAGCGCGAAAAGCCCAACCGCCATGAAGGCGGAACTCAGTAATGCCGGCAGCTCTTTCTGCACCCATTCGCGAACCTGGAACGCCGGGCGCAGTGTTTCGGCGGAACCGAGCCAGAGCGAAGACAGCGCAACCTGCGAGCGCGGCGTGTGCTCGAGCCGCAGCAGGATTTCCCTGACCGGCGGCTGGCCGGGCTCCATGGTAATCCAGAGCGGTGTGCGGGTACTGTTGTACAGCGGGCCGTTCTGCTGCGAGCGGTGCGCCAGGCGGCCGTTGATGTAGACGGCGACCGTGCCGTCGGTCTTGATGCGGGCGCCGTAAATTGCGAGTGCTTCTGGCGCTTGCTGCGGTTCTTCCACCTCGATCTTGATCCAGCTGACCCTTACAAGCTGCGCCTGTTCGCCGGCGCGGCCGGAGGCGGCCTGGCGCAGCAGCGCAATGCGTGGGCGGAACGGCAGCTCGGCGCTTTGCCATTCGCCTGCCAGGAAGGCGCTTGATACGGATTGCGGGGGAGCACTGAAGGCTGCTGCTTCCTGCTGCAGCCAGGCTGCGCGGACCAGGTGCAGGCGGGTGTCGCCGGCATGTCCGCCGCCGAGGTAGAGCAGGGCGGCCGCGATCAGCACGGCGCAGGACAGGAGTGCCAGCAGGCCGCCGGCCAGGCGTGCGGTTCGGGTGTTCATCAGACCAAGCCCTGGTTGCGGGCCTCGTAGATTGCTTCGGCCTTTGATGTGACTTTGAGCTTGCTGTAGATGCGCCGCACGAAAGTGCGCACGGTGAAGTGCGAAAGCTGCATCAGGCCAGCAATCTCCGGCACGGTAAAGCCTTTGGTGATGTAGTCGAGGACTTCCTTTTCCCGCTGCGAGAGCTGGGAGGCGCCGTCGTCAGTTGCCGTGACGGCAGGCGCCGGGCTGCGGAAGCGCGCCAGCACCTGGCGGGCAATGATCGGGCTGATCGGGCTGCCGCCACTGGCCAGGCTGCGGATCTCGTCGCCCATGCGCGCCGGCGAGCTGTCTTTCAGCAGGTAACCGGCGGCGCCGGCCTCGATCGAGCGCATGACGTGGGTCTCGTCGCCGAAATTGGTGCTGACCATGATGTTGCAGCCGGGCCAGCGCTGGGCAGCGGCCCGAATCACCGCGATGCCGGAGCCGTCCGGCAGGCCGAGGTCGACCAGCAGGACGTCGGCTGCCGGTCCTGCCAGCATGGCCAAGCCGTCGGCCAGGGTGGCGGCATGGCCGGCCAGGTGCATGTCGGGCGCGTCCAGCACCACCTGGCGCAGCGCGCTGCTGAAATCAGGATCGTCTTCGACGATGGCGACGGCGATGGGCGTTTGCATGAGGTCTATCTCGGTCATGCGGGTATTTTACGGCGCGGCGGCGCTACCCGGCGTGTAGTGCATTTGTGCTACAGACTGTTAAATCCATTGCAGGTATTATAATGTCAAATTCCTGCGCGTAACACTTCACACTTTCCCAGAATCCATGTCTGTTGAGTCATTGCACGCCCGTTTGCTGGGCGCGACCTTGCTTTGCCTGCTGCCGGCCGCCTCTACGCTGGCCCAGCAAGCACCCCAGGTAACCCCCCGCGACCTGCGCCCGGAAACGCCGCCCAAGCCTGCTGTTGTATTGCCGCAGCAGCCCGCGCGTTCGGCACCGCCGGCCAATGCCGACAAGCTGTTCGTGACGCTCGGCGATGCAGTGGTGCAGGGCGGTTTTCCCGAATTTGCCGATGAAACGGAACGCCTGATCGCGCCACTGCGCGGCCAGCGCATTTCGGTGGCCGATTTCTATTCCCTGGCCGATGACATCGAGGCCCTGTACCGGGCTGCCGGCTATCCGCTGGTCCGCGTCGTGATTCCGCCGCAGTCGCTGCTGGATAATGCTTCGCTGCAGTTGATCGTCCTCGATGGTTTTGTCGAGCGCCTCAACCTGGACGCCGTGCCGCCTGCCGCGCGCAAGCAGGTGGAGCGCATCCTGCAGCCGCTGGTGGGCCAGCGCCGACTGAAGGATGACGCGCTGGAAAAGGCGTTGACGCTGGCGGGGCGGGTCCACGGACTGACCTTGCGCAGCGCGCTGGGCGCGGGATTCGAGCCGGGCGGCACGGTGCTGGTGCTGCAAGGCTTGCTGGATGGCGTGGTGGGCAGCCTGTCTTCCGACAATCGCCAGTCCGACAGCATCGGCCCCTGGCAGATGACGGCGCAGTTGCGTACCAACCAGTTGCTGGGGATGGGCGAACAGGCCTACCTGTATGTGTCGGGTGGCTACCCGCTGGGCCACGCGTTCGAGACCGATGCGCGGCGCCGTGTTGCCGGCGCCGGCATGATCGTGCCGCTGGCTGCCAATGGTTTGAGCCTGAACCCTGAAATCACCGTCTCGGACAGCAAGCCGCGCCCCGTATTCTTTGCCCTGGCGTCGCGCAGCCAGTTGCGGCGCGCCTCGTTGCGGCTGGTGTATCCCGCCATCGTCAGCCGCCGGCAGGAACTGACCCTGACCGCGGTGGCGGAGGCGAGCCGTCAGGTCGATACGCTGACCTACTTCAATTTCATCCAGGACCTGGACCGCTTGCGCGTGCTGCGTTTGAGCGCCGACTGGAGCGGAGCCGTGGGCGATGGCCAGATGCGTGCCGGCGCGACCGTGTCGCAAGGCACCAGCAAATTCGGCGGCCGCAGCCGCGCGGAAATCGCAGCCAGCGAAGTGCCGATGTCGCGCGCCGGCGCCGGTCCGAGCTACACCAAGCTGGAGGCCAATCTCAGCTACGACCTGGGCCTGCCCTGGGGCATGCAAAGCCGCAGCATGCTGCGCGGGCAGGCGCCGTTGCGCGGCGTGTTGCCGAGCGCCGAGACCTTCGGCATGGATGGTGAGGATGGCGTGTCGGCCCTGACTGCCGGCCAGCTCTCGGACGACGGCGGCTGGGTAGCACGCCAGGAAGTGTCGCGACCGGTGCGGCTGCCAGGCGCCGTTTCGCTGGCGCCGTATGCCTACGGCGCCTATGCGCACCTCCATACCCGCCTTGCGGTGGAACGCGCGGGGCATGCGGAGGCATACGGCATTGGCCTGCGGACAAGCTGGCGCAATACCAGCCTGTCGGGGGAATTTGGACGCGGGCGTGTAAGCCCTGATGGCCGGTACGAGACCCAGGCCTTCTTCAAAGCACAGGTGCAATTTTGAGAAATAAGACAATCCTGCGTAGCTCGCGCATGCGGCGCGACATGGCCTTGCCGATGCTGGTGGCCGCAACCTTGCCCGTCGTGGCGCAAATCCCGGCCTATGGCCAGGCCATGCCTTCGGGCGGCGTGGTGGGCGCCGGCAGAGTCAGCATCTCCACGCCGGGCGCCGGCAGCATGGTGGTGCGGCAGGACAGCCAGCGCGCCGTGGTGAACTGGAACTCCTTCAGCATCGGCAAGGGCAATACGGTGACGTTCGCGCAACCGGGCGCCGGTGCTGCGACGCTGAATGTGGTCAAGGGCAGCCAGTCTTCCGAGATTGCGGGCAGCCTGAAGGCGAATGGCTCGGTATTCCTGATCAACCAGAACGGCATCGCCATCACGCCGACCGGCATGGTCGATACGCGCGCCGGCTTTGTCGCTTCCACGCTCGGCATGTCGGAAGACGATTTCATGGCCGGTCGCAATGTCTTCAAAGGCAAGGGCGGTGCAGTCGTCAACCAGGGGCAGATCGTCACCGGGCCTGGCGGCAATGTGGCCTTGCTGGGATCGAGCGTCGGCAACCAGGGCGTGATCAGCGCGCCGCTGGGCAAGGTCGCACTGGGCGCCGGCGAGGCGGCCACGCTGGACTTGTCCGGCGACGGCTACCTGCAGGTGATGCTGCCATCCGATGCGGTAACGGCCGACGGGCAGGCCCTGGTCAGCAACAACGGCGTGATCGACGCCGCCGGCGGCACGGTCATGCTGAAGGCCGAAACGGTTCGGGCAGCCCTGCGCGAAGCGGTGAACATGCCGGGCACCATCCGTGCGCAAAGCGTGTCGGGCCACGATGGCGCCATCGTGCTGGAAGGTGGCGCGGGCGGTGCGGTCAAGGTGTCGGGTACGCTCGATGCATCGGCTGTGGACGGCGCGGCCAACGGCGGCCGGATCGATATCGGCGGCCAGCAGGTATCGCTGTCCGGCGCCCGGCTGGATGCCAGCGGCGATGCGCGCGGCGGCCTGGTGCGCGTCGGCGGCGCTTTCCAGGGCGGTAAGGCCCAGGAGCCGGGTTCGGAAGATGCGCGGCGCTATGCGGGGCGCTTTGGCGCTGCTGCCGCCGGTTCGGCGCCGGGCAGCGCTGCGCGCACCAGCATCGACACTGCCAGCAGCATCGACGTGTCGGCAAGCGGTGCGGCAGGCGAGGGCGGCACGGCAGTCGTGTGGAGCGACAAGGCAACCGTCATGCGCGGCAGCATCGACGCCAGGGGCGCGGCAGCGGCAGGCGCAGTGGAGGTGTCGTCCGCGTCCACCGTGCAATCCGTGGCGCTTGGCCGCATTGCGCTGGGCAAGGGCGGCAAGCTGCTGCTCGATCCGCAGGATATCCAGGTCGACGATAATCAAGCTGCCGATCCGGTGGGCGATTTCGGCTATGCCGACAACCCGGGCGGAGTGACCCACCTGTACTCGGGCGACATTACCGGGCTGCTAGGCAGCGGCGCCAGCGTCAGCCTGAAGGCCAGCCAGGATATTACGTGGAACACCTTCACCAGCATCGTTGCCCGGACGGGCGCGGCGCCGGCCGGTTCGCTGGCGCTGGCTGCGGGGCGCTCGGTCTCGCTGAACGGCATCTTCGGTACCGCCGATGCCGACTGGAGCATCACCGCCAACGATCGCGCCGCCAACGGCGTGGTCGATGCCGAACGTGGCGCCGGTGCGGCGTCGATCGAACTGGGCGGGGCCAACTTCATCAACAGCAACGGCAAGCTGACGCTGAACCTGTCCGACGGCGCCGGCAACACCAACAACGAAGCCGGCGGCATCACGCTGGGCGGCTATTCCGGCAATGGCCTGTCGGCCACCATTGCGCCTGGTGCGTCGTGGGGCGGCGGCATGGCGCCGTACATCACGCTGACGAACAATGTCAATGTGGCCGAAGACGTTACACTGACCGGCAACCTGAGCGTTTCGGCCGGCAGCGTGACCCTGAGCGGGCGCCATGTAGACTGGACCAACGAAAGCACCGGGGCCCTGCGCGGCGAGGGCAAGTTCCGCTTCGTCGCCGGCGGCGTCACCACGCGTTTCGGTTCGCTGAACGGCGGCGCCGCCACGCGGCTGGCGCTGGGCGACGGCATCAATGCCGCCGTCAGCAAAGTCTATGGCGACGCCGATCCGGGTGCCGATGCACTGGGTATCCCGCTGCTGCACGTCACTTCCGGCATCGCGAGCGACGCCATGGGCGACATCCTGGCCGCAGGCTCGCTGGCGACCAGTGGCCCAGGTGTGACTGCCAACGCCGGCAGCAACACCATCAGCCTGTCCGGCGGGGCAGGCCTGGCCTTCAACAACGGCCTGGCGGGCAGCTACTTCATCGATATGAGCCCGGTCAGCATGCCGCTGGCGATCACGCGCCGTTCCGTCACGCCGGTCGTTGGCAACCGCCAGGGTACCTATGGCACGGCGGCTTCGGTCGTCACGCTGGACAACGTCGTCAACAACGACGTGCTGGCGCCGCTCGCCACCATCGATGGCGGCGGGCAGCAGGCACTGTCTGCCGTAGGCAACGGCTATGCCTTCAGCGCGACCACGCGGGCAGGGGCGCATGCCTACCAGGTGACCGGGCTGACCGGGGCGGCGGCGGGCAATTATGAGTTGGCGCCCGGCAGCTGGGCGGGCTCGCTGGCCGTGGCGCCGAAGGAACTGAACTTCGTCGCCTTCCATCCAAACCAGGTGTATGGCGACGAAGACAATTCCAGGGCGTACGTGGAGCTGGGCGGGATCGTCGGCAACGACAATGTAAGCCCGGTGCCGGGCTCGATCCTGCAGGGCGGAGGCGTCGCGCCTGCCGGGCGGCTCAAGGCCGGTTCGTATACCTATGCCGCAGTTGGCCTGGGCGGTAGCGATGCCGGCAACTACACCATCGCAGCCAGCGGCAACGATCCTTGGGCCTTCACGATTTCGCCGCGTGTACTGAACTACTCGGTCGGCGACGTCCAGACCGTTTATGGGTCGCCGGCATCTGCCGGCGCGTTGACTTTCAATAACGTGCTGGCGGGCGATGACGTCACGGCGGGACCGGTCGGCTTCGACGTGGGCGGTGTGCGACTGTCGAGTTCCAGCGCAACCACGAATGCCGGCGCCTACGCGCAGACCATCACCAGCCTGGGAGGCGCCGACGCGGGCAGTTACACGCTGGCCGGTTCGCCGGTTGGCGGCACCTTCAACGTCGCACGCAAGCAGCTGACCTGGACCGGCAACGCCAGCACGCAGCAATACGGCAGCGACCTGCCGACGCCATCGCTGGTAGGCGTGGTCAACGGCGATAGCGTCAATCCCCTCCAATCCATCGCATTCAGCAACGTCACCGGCGCCGCCAGCCCGACGGGCAAGCCGTCCGTTGGCTACTATTCGGTCCGGGTGGGTGCCTTGAGCGGAAGCGGCGCCGCGAATTACGAGCTGGACCCGAACGGCGGGCAGAACAATCTCGTCACCGTCGTTCCGCGCGAGCTGACCTACACCGGCGGCACGCTGAACCTGACCTATGGCGATGGCGGCATCCTGCCCGCCTTTACGTTCAACGGCCTGCTGGCGGGCGACTCGATCAACACGGTGCCGATGATCGCGGGCCTGGGCGCTTCGGAAACGATCGATGCCCGCGCGCCGGCGGGCAGCTATGCGGTCAACGTGCTTTTCCGCACGTCTGCGCACGACAATTACAAGCTGGCCGACGGCGGCCACACGCCCGGTGTGCTGAACATCGCCAAGCGCACGCTGACCTGGAACGTCGGCAATGGCAGCTCGGTATACGGCGCAGCGCCGTCGAACCCGGTTACGCTGAACAACCTGGCGGCCGGCGACGTGCTCACCCCTCTGGTGCAGGCGCTGGATGGCAACGGCGTACCGATTGCCTTGCCTGGCGTCGGCAACTACGTCGCGGCGGTGACTGGCCTGAACGGCGCGGCAGCAGGCAATTACGTGTTCGCGGCCGCCGGCAACAGCACCGGCCAGCTGGCCATCACGCCCAAGCAACTGAACGTCATCGTCAACAACGTCCTGTCGATATATGGCACCCTGGCTGCGCCGTCGGTGACCGTGGACGGGCTGGTGGGCGGCGATTCCTTCGCGGTACAGACCCAGGCGGCCATCTCGCAGAATGGCAGCGCGGTGGCGCTGGGAGCGCGCACGCCGGCCGGCAGCTACGCCATGCAGGTCAACGCGCAGGTAGCGGCCAATGCGAATTACACGATGGGCACGACCAGCGGCAGCGCCACGCTGACCGTGCAGCCCAAGACGCTGACCTATAGCGGCCCGGTCGTCAGTTACGAGTATGGCTCGCGCCTGTTTACCGGTCCGGACTTCAAGAACACGCTGTACGGCGTGCTGGACGGCGACGAGGTGTCGCTGCCGGTGCTGCTCTCGGGCGGCTGGACCAACCCCAATATCAAGCTTCCGGTAGGCGATTACGACCTGCAGATCCTGTCCTGGATCGGCCTGAATGGCCGCGACAAGAACAACTACACGGTGACCGACACGGGATCCCGCAATGGCCTGATCACCATCACGCCCAAGCAGCTGCATTACCGCACCTACATCTGGCATGACCTCAACAATCGTACCTACGGCGACACGACGCCGTTGAGCGTGGAGGTCGACTTTGCGCCGGCCTTCCCCGAAGACAGGATCGCCATCACCAATGGCTCGCTGGTGGGCGAAAGCAGGTCGTCCGGCGGTTACCTGAACGTGGGGACGTACTCCACCAAGCCGGGCCGGATTGTCGGCGCGGACGCCTTCAACTACGTTCTCGCCCCGACCGGCAACAGCCTCGCCGAAGTGACTGTCCTGCCGCGCAGGGTGGATACCGGTTTTACCGTGCGTTCATTGACTGGCGCGGTCGACATGGGCAAGAGCCTGGTCTACGGCAGCACTGCCGGCGCTTACCTGACATTCCAGAAGGACCAGGCGCTGCCGGGCGACAAGATGACGCTGGATGCCAAGTTCCAGCTGCCTGGCGGGGTCGCCTCCTCGCTGCCCGAGCGCATTGCGCCGGGGACCTATTACGTTGCAGGGACCCTGGGTGGCGCAGATGCCCGCAACTACTACATGCCGGATTCAGGCCTGAACAGCCTGATTGGCCTGGTTGACGTCGTGCCACGGCCGGTCAGCGTCAGCTACCCCGGCCTGCGCACTTCGACCTACGGCGATACCCCCGACATCAACGGCTTGCTGACCGGCTTCTACGGCGACCCGAAAACCGTGAAGGTCACTGGCGACCTGCTCGACGATAAAGGCGTCCCGCATCAGGTGGACAGCCGCACGCCGGCGGGCAGTTATACCTTCCATCCGAGTGGCCTGTCCGGCAGCGGAGCGGCAAACCAGTACATCACCTGGGGAACCAATAGCTGGGTCGATTCGCTGACCGGCAAAGTGATCACGGTTGGTCCGAGCAGTTCTGTCGGCCGCATCCAGGTGGACAAGCGCATGCTCAATGTGAGTTACGCCGGTCCTTACGACATGGTCTACGGCACCAACCCGGGACGCGCTGTCGTTACAGGATGGGTCTGGGGCGATGAGGCAATCTGGTGGAACCAGCTCACCACGCTCGAATCGCCGACGCCGGGCGCGGTTGGCCGCACTTATAACGTGTGGGACAACGGCGGCACCGCCGGCGCTGGCGACCGCATCGACGCGGGAACCTACCGATCCACCGTGGGGCTGCCGGCGGACCTGGCACGCAACTACACGCTGTCGAAGACGGACTTTGGCACCATCCGTATCGCTCAAAAGGCGGTGTCGGCCACCGGCGCCGGCACCAGCGTGGAGTACGGAGACGTCAACGGCGCCTTCTGGCTGGACCGGCTGGCGCCGACGTTCAGCGGCGTATTGTCCGGCGAATCGCTGGCGGGCAGGCAGTCCTATTACGATGCCAGCGGCAAGGAGGTCGCCTATGGCCGCCAGACCGATGCCGGCACTTACCAGGCGCGCGTCACCTCGTTGCAGGGCGCGGGACGCACCAATGCCAATAACTACGTGATCGACAACAGCAGCTCCGTTGCAGGCAAGCTCGTGATCACGCCGCACGCCATCGCGCTGAATTCGCCGGAGCTGGCGAACACGGTGTACGGCACGTCGGCGCTATTCGGCAACGCGAACGATGTGCTGTTCAGGAGCGACGACGTGTCCTTCATGCTGTCCGGGGCCGGACTCACCACCCAGGCGCTGACGCCGGGCAGCGCGTCCGACCGCAACCTGTACCTGGACCAGCGCGTCAACGTCGGCGACTACAACTACCAGATCCAGCTGGCCGGCGCCAAGGCCGGCAACTACGTGCTTACCGGCCGCAGCAGCGGCAAGCTGAGTGTGACGCCGAAAGCACTGAACTGGACGGTGTCGGCGGGCACCGGGCAATACGGCTTCTACAAGGATTGCGATGGCATGGGCTGCTCGCAGCTGGTGCCAGGCGTCGACCTGGGCAAGGCGATCTATCCAGGCGCGCTGCCAGGCGACCAGCTCGATGGCAAGATCATCGTGCTGGACCTGCAGGGCAAGCCGATGACGGTCGATGCCAAGACCCCGGTCGGCACGTACTTCCAGGTGGTCAGCGAACTGACCGGCGCCGGCGCGAAGAACTATACGCTGGCCACCAGCGGCAACCTGCCCGGCACCCTGACCATCAAGCCGCTGTGGCTGCGCTATTCGACCGGCAGCAGCGTCAACGTGCTGGATAGCTACGGCAAGATCGGCGAGCATGGCACGATCAAGCTGGAAACCATCGGCGGCGTGCCGATGCCGAATGGCGAGACGGTGGACGCCATTACCGCGATCTACGTGCCGGGCCTGAACGGCCTGGTGCCGCTGGACACCGTGCTGCCCCAAGGCCGCTACTATTACGAAGCAGCAGGACTGGTCGGCGCGGATGCGGGCAATTACCGCCTGATGCCTGTCGACCACGGCAGGTTCGGCGTCCCAAGCGGCATGAATACGATCGGCACCTACGATGTCTATTCGAACGCCAGCTTCGGGTTGAACCTGGTCGAACCCAAGAATATCCCGGTGCGGCCGCCATCGGCCGCCATCATCGACCGCGACCAGACGGACCTGGAAAAGGCCTGGGGCGAGCAGAACGCGCCTGCGCCCAACCCTGGCCGGCTGGTCGATGGCGACGGCACGGTGACCGATACGGAACTCGGTCCGAACCGGGCCGGCGCCACGGTTGGCGCAGGTACCAGCGCCGACCTTGGCAGCGCCAACGGCGTGTCGGCCGATGCCGAGGCGAGCGGTGTCGTCACGGCCCTGGCTTCGTTCGGCGTTACCGGCGTCAAGCTCTCAACGTCGGCTGAGGGTCATGTCGATATCACCATCAGCAGCGGCCCGGTGGACCTGAGCGCTGGCGCGCAAGGCGCAGCCGAGGCCAATTTGCGCCTGGGACGCACCGGCGTCACCATCGGTGCCGATGCCACGGTAGGCGTGTATGCCAATGCGGGCGTCGGCGGCAACCTGGGCGGCGGCGTTTCTGGCAATGTCGACGTCACCACCGGCACCTTCGCCTATGCGCAGACCAATTACCGCTACGGCCTGGTCGGCGGCGTGCTGACCATGACCCAGGGCGGCATGGCAGGCGTGGGCTCGTCGCTCGGCGCCAATGGCGGCTTGCAGTACGGCCTTGGCAGCGTGGGCGGTGGCGCAACGCTTTACACGCCTGGCATTGTCGGCGGCAATATCTCCATCGGCGCGGGCTACTCGGACGGCGTGATCAACCTGAGCATGGATATTGGCGCAGCCATCGGCATCGGCGGCATCGAATTCAAATTCAACCTGGGGGTCGACGTTGGCGCTATCGCCAACGGTTTCGCGCCGACGGTGAGCAGGGGCGAGCGCCAGCCGGGGCTTGACCAGCATGGCCTGTCGCTGAAGGACGATCCCGCGGCGCGCTACGCCTACCTGTCGCAGAACCCCGACTGGAACTATGGCGGCCACGGCAGCAGCGACAACAACATGTTCATGTACCGCTATGGGGAGCTGCTGAAATCGACCGGACAAATGGTCAAGAACCAGCAGGACTGGCAAAGCAAGATGGTCGAGCTGTTGAAGACCGACCCTGCGAAGGCAGTGGAGTTCTCGCGCAACAAGCCCGATTTCTGGCAGCAGCAATTCGATGTGAAATACCAAGCGACGAAACTGGGCCTGGCGCTCAGGGTGGTGGACGGCGAACTGAAGTACGCAACCTGGAACAAATGAACATGAAGAAGACATTCTTTGCCGCGCTGGTCGCGGCGGGCCTGGCCACCGGTGCTGTTGCGCAGTCGCAGCCGCCGCGTGAAGAAGTTTCCCTGAGCGGCCAGCCGCATTCCTGGACGGTGCGCGGCGAACCTGCAAGGATCGCCGGCGCCTATGGCGCGCGCTGGGGCATGGATATCGCAAAGGTCAAGGCAGCGATTGCGGCTGCGTGGCCGCATGCCCTGGCGACGGCGAAGCTGGGGGCCGACGATGCTGCCGGCACGCTGGCGCTGGAAGTGACCTTGCCGGCTCTGGAGCCCGGACCGGGAGCGGCGCATGTCAGCTATGTCTTCAGCGCCGGCGAGCGGCGCCTGGTCGGCGTGCACAGTACCTGGGCGCTCAGCGGCAACCCATCCGAGGCCGAGCGCGCGCCCATGCTGAAGGCCGCGGCCGTGCTGGCGGGCGAACTGGTCGGCTACCAGTGGCCGGTGTTCGCCACCGCGCGCGGCAGGGTGGTGGCGCCGGGCGAGCTGGTGGTGTTTGCCGGCCGCGATGAAGCCGGTGCCGGCGTCGAGGTGCGGCTGGGCGGTGCGGCCATGGACGTCGAGCTGCCAGGGGCGCAGCGTCGCCAGGAGCACCGTGCGGCGCCTGCAGGCCCGGCCGTGTTGCGCCAGACCTTCGTCGCCAACGCGGCGCAGGATGCGCTGCACGAGATCAAAGGCTTCCGCAGCGCACGCTTCGGCATGGACGAACAACAGGTGAGGGCGGCAGTGGCCATGGATTTCAAGGAGCAGGCAAAACTCCTGCAACCGGCCAAGGTGCCGGGCGGGGCGCGGGTACTGGTCCTGCCGCTGGCGCAGCTTGCTCCCGGTCCGGGAGCGGCTGGCGTGACCTATATCTTTGATGCGGCAAGCGGCAAGCTGGCGCAGGTGAATCTGCTGTGGAGCACCGCCGCGGATGCCGACGCCGCGGAGCGTGGCCGCCTGGCAGCGGCCGGCGCCAGGCTGGCCGATTCCTTCCGCGCGCTGAAATGGCGACCGAATGCAGCCACCATGGGACTGCCGATCGGCCAGCTGGGCGTGGCCCTTTTCAGCGGGATCGATGCGCACAGGGCGATGGTGGAGGTGAGTTTGCAAGGTGTCCCGGTGAAAGGACCGGTGGGAGAGATCGCGGCGCCCTATGGGCCGGGCAAGCTGCGGGTGGCTTATATCGCCGGGAAGAATTGAAAGACCCGGATGCTGGAACCCAGCCTTCCGGGGCGAGCCCGAATCAGCGGCCCTGGCCGTTGATCGTGGCCTGGTTCTGTACCTGGCGCTCCAGCTCGTCCTTGTCGATGATGCGCGTGCCGGCATGGGCGGTGTTGCTGGCCTTGCGCGGGATGCGCGAGCCGGTCATCGTGACCGCTTCTTCCTTGAAGCCTGCATCGGCCGTATCCTGTTTCGGCATGTCTGCGCATCCGGCCATGAGTGCCGCACACACCGCAGCAAAAATCAGTTTCTTCATACTTATTCCTGTCTTGTGGGATTGGGAGAACCCTGAGCGCCAATGCTCAAGGTGCGTCCGCCAATCTAGCATGTCATGTGTCACATATTTGTATTTTTTAATAATATTTGTGTTTGTGACAATCCGTGAGCTTCTTGCGGAAATGGAATGCTATATTCGCGGCCGAAATTTTTTTCTTGTCCGATGTCGATCTGAAGAAGGCTGGCGCGTCATAGGTTTACAAACCCCCCTGTTAATTCCTTTTGAGAGGCCAATATGAACAAGCAAATCTTCGTCAACCTGCCCGTCAAGAACCTGGAGAAGTCGAAAGCATTCTTCGCAGCCCTGGGCTATACCTTCAACCCGCAGTTCACCGACGAAAACGCCGCCAGCATGGTGATCCACGACGGCAGCATTTACGCGATGCTGCTGGTCGAAGACTTCTTCCGGACCTTCACTTCGAAACCGATCGCCAACGCCAAAGAGGCGACCGAAGTGCTGGTATGCCTGTCCTGCGAGAGCCGCGATGAGGTCAACGAGCTGGTGCGCAAAGCCGTAGCGGCCGGCGGCAAGACGCCGCGCGAGCCGAAGGACTACGGCTTCATGTACGCGCACGGCTTCGAAGACCTGGACGGCCATATCTGGGAACTGGTTTACATGGCCGAGCAACCTCAGCAATAAAAACTGCTGGCCTGTGACAATAGAATAGAATCCCGGCAAATTTCGCCACTAAACTAATTAGTAGAAAAGTTTGCCGGAGGCTATCGTGTTGTCTTCCTGGGTTCGGTGGTTATTGATCGGAACAGTAGGGCTCTGGGCCTCGCTGTATGCCATGGATACGGTCCGGGTGGCATCGACATTGCCGATACCGGTCCCGGCCCAGGCCAAGGAATCGCCGAAGGGCGAGAAGAAGCCGGCCAATGCAATTGCCAAAGCCTCGCAGATGGACAAGGTGGCCGATGCCTTGGCCGGCAACTGATTCCAAAAGCACCGCATTTTTGCAAATGGCATGCTTAAATTTCATCGAGTGCTAATAGAAATGTTGCTCTAGGGTAAGTTACTATTCGACCGCGCGCGGCGTCCTGCCCGCAACAACGTTCGAAAGTAACCATGACCAGGCAACCCAAAGCTATCTCCCTCCCCCGCAGGACTTTCTGCACCGGCTCGCTTAGCCTGGCGGCGCTCGGTCCGTTAGCGCTCAGCGCTTGCAATGCTGGAGGCTCGTCGCCAGCGCAATCAGCGGATGCCGTGCTGCCGGTGCAACCGCCCCCAGCTTCACCTCCCGCCGGTACCGCGCCGCCAGCGCAATCGACGCCGCCTGCTCAACCGGCCGCGCCAAGCCGCGTATTCGTGCATCCCGGCCTGCTGCATACGGAAGCTGATTTCATCCGCATGCGCGACAAGGTGAAAGCGGGAGCGCAGCCTTGGCTCGACGGCTGGAATGCGCTGCTTGGCACTGGCCGCTCGCACCTGAACAACAATCCGCGCCCGTTGCAGACCGTGATCCGTGGCGGCACCGACAGCAATTTCGCCCAGATGTACATCGACATCGCGCGCACTTACCAGTTGGCGGTACGCTGGAAGGTTTCCGAGGACAAGGCATACGCCGACAAGGCCGTCGAATTCCTGAACGCCTGGTCGTCCACGCTGACCACCATCACAGGCAATGCCGACCGCTTCCTGGCCGCCGGCATTTATGGATTCCAGTTCGCCAATGCCGCGGAAATCATGCGTACCTATCCGGGCTGGGCCCCGGCCGACCTGAAAAGGTTCCAGGACATGATGCTGAACGTGTTCTACCCGCTCAGCCATCAGTTCCTGGAGGGGCATAATGGCTCGGACATCACCAATTACTGGGCCAACTGGGACCAGTGCAACCTGGCGGCCATCCTGGCGATCGGTGTCCTGTGCGACCGCGAAGACCTGTACAACGAGGCGGTC
>Ga0307408_100001723_pt1 | contig 16000 bp, 11 predicted proteins | sample 322Cmetagenome_FD_202116 | JGI IMG/M metagenome (GOLD analysis project Ga0307408, IMG submission 202116) | Maize rhizosphere microbial communities from greenhouse at UC Davis, California, United States - 322HYB-C-3 | ecosystem: Host-associated > Plants > Roots > Rhizosphere > Soil | place...
GTGTAGCGGGCGGTGGGGTTCCGCGCGCCCTTGCGCCCGACCATTGGGTGCAGGGGGTTTTCATTTCCCGAGCGGGGGCGTCCCGTGATCCCGGAATACACACGACTCTGACCCCTTTGATCCCACGCATCAGCTGGACGTCCCGCCTATCCGCCGGTCATCATCCGGGACCTTGAGGGACCAGGCAAACTCGGTACCCTCATTCATCTCCCCAGGAGGAACCCGGGTGGCCGCTATCGTCACCTCCAGCAAACCCGACCTGCGCACCGCCGCGACCCGCGGCGCCGTCTACTTCGTCGCGTGGACGCTGGTCGCGGTCGCGACCACGGAGCTCCAGGCTGCCGCTCAGCCCGAAGGAGGGAGCGCAGCGTTTGGCCGGCTCATTCGCATGTCGCTCGCGAGCTGCTGGCTGTGGGCACTGTATACACCGGCTATTCTCGCCCTGTCGCGACGGGTTCGCATCGATCGCACGAACTGGATGACGACAGTTCCGATCCATCTCGGGGCTTCGGCGCTCGCGACGTTCATCGACGTCGCGCTCATGCGCGCGATCGCGCCGTATCTGAACGCCGGAGCGCCGACCACCACCACGCCGCTTCACGTGATGTTCCTGCGGACGCTCTTCCTTTACTCCCTCTGCTACTTCGTGATCGTCGCGCTCGCACACGTCCGTTACTACGCAAGCCTCTCGTACGAGCGCGACCTGCGTGCGGCAACGCTCGAGACGCAACTGGCCGAGGCGCGCCTAACGGCGCTGCAGGGCCAGCTGCGGCCGCATTTCCTGTTCAACACGCTGAACATGATCGCGGAGCAGGTCTACACCGACCCCGCCGGTGCCGATGCCATGCTGACCCGGCTCGGCGTGCTCCTGCGTTCGTCGTTCACGGAGGCCGATCGGGAACGGGTACCACTCCGACGCGAGCTCGAGCTGCTCGAGAGCTACATCGAGATCATGCGCGCTCGTTTCCGGGAACGATTGACGTTCGAGCTGACGGTTGACCCGACCACGCTCGACGCGCTCGTGCCGCGCTTCATCCTGCAGCCGCTCGTGGAGAATGCCATCAAGCACGGCGTGGAGCCGCGTGAGGAAGGCGGGCGCGTGACGGTCACGGCGAGACGCGAAGGCGACTCGGTGGATCTGGAAGTTCGCGACAACGGTGACGGCCTCGCCGGCGCGATCCGCGAAGGGACCGGCGTGCGGAACACCCGTGAGCGCCTGCACCACTTGTATGGTGCCGGCCGCCAGCGGTTCGCGCTCACACCCGCGCCCGGCGGGGGGACGATCGCGTCGGTCGTGATTCCGTTCGATGCCGATGACGAACCGCCGGCGACGTTCACGGCCGCTTCGCGAACACCGGAGCACGCTGCCACAGCCGTTAGGCGATCGTCGTCGCCACCCGTCACGCCGGTCGTTTCGCCGTCAGTCTTCCGGCGGAGCGCATCGTGACGGCACTGCGCGTCCTCATTGTCGACGATGAAGCGTTCGCACGTCAGCGGCTGAGACGGCTGCTCACCGAGCAGCCTGACGTCGACGTCGTCGGCGAAGCGGGCAACGGTCGTGAAGCGGTCTCGCTCATCACGACCCATAACCCGGATGTCGTGCTGCTGGACGTGCAGATGCCCCGGGTGGACGGGTTTGGGGTCCTGCGCGCGCTCGACGGCCCGGCACCGCTCGTGATCTTCGTGACGGCGTTCGACGAGCACGCGGTGGCGGCGTTCAACGTCCACGCCTTCGACTACATCCTGAAACCGGTGGATCCCACCCGGTTCGCCGAGGCGATCGACCGGGCGCGCGGGCAGATCGCGCAATCCACGACGGCCGAGCGTCACGCGAAGCTGGTGGCGTTTCTCAAGGCATCGCCCGGCGCGCCGACTCGCGACACCGCCGGTGCGCCAGCCGACCCGGCACCTAACGTGAGCGGTCGTGTGCCGCTCGACCGTCTGCTCGTGAAGGAAGAGGGCAAGATGTATTTCGTGCCGGTGGCGGAGATCGACTGGATCGAGGCGTTCGGCAACTACGCCCGCCTCCACACCGGACCGCGCACGCATCTCATCCGCGAGACGATGACCACGCTGGAGCGCGCCCTCGATGCGCGGCGCTTCGCGCGCATTCACCGATCGACCATCGTGAATCTCGATCGGATCCGTCAGATGGATCTGTGGGGATCGGGCGACTACATGGTTCGCCTGGCGGACGGGACGCAGCTCAAGCTGAGCCGGTGGTATAGAGATAGGCTGGAAGCACGAATGCGACCGTAGCCGCTCCGCGGTAGCCATCAGCCATAGCCGCCCTGCGGGTGGCAGCTATCAGCCATCAGCCATCGGCTCAAACGGCGGGGCGGTTTCGCGCGCGATTCGTCCCGCGCCAGTGCACATCGTCATCCCAGGCTTCGAACCGCGGGGTGACTCGGCGAGTTTCGTGGCGACTCCATATACCGACACCAAATGATTCGCCATTCTGCATTGCTATTCGCGGCGCTCGCGGTCCAACCGCTCTCGAGCGCCATCGCGCAGCCGCCGGCGCCGAGGCACGCGGTGCTGGCCGTGCCTGCCAAGTACCCGTCGATCCAGGTCGCCATCGATAGCGCCGTTCCGGGCGATACCGTGCTCGTCGCGCCGGGGCGGTACTACGAGAACATTCGCTTCAAGGGAAAGGGCATCGTCGTCGCGAGCCAGTTTCTTCGGTCGCGTGACGCCACGGACATCGAGCGCACGATCATCGACGGCAGCCGACCCGCACATCCGGACACCGGGACGGTCGTCCGGTTCGTGAATCAGGAGGATTCGACGGCCGTGCTCGAGGGCTTCACGATCACGGGCGGCACGGGCACGATCTGGCTCGATGCGAAGGACCTTCAGTACTTCCGCGAGGGCGGCGGCATTCTGTGCGAGCTCGGATCACCGACGATTCGCTACAATCACATCGTGAACAACGTCGCGACCTCGATGGCGAAGAACGTCGCGGGCGACAGTCTGCTCAGCGCCGGCGGGGGCGCGATCCGCTGCGGCTACTCGGAGCCGACGATCACGAACAACGTGATCCGCGGCAACCGCGGCCGATACGGCGGCGGGGTCGTCCTCTTCCACTCGGCCGGGATCGTCAGAAACAACCTCATCGTCGACAACACGGGCGGCGAAGACTTCGGCGGTGCAGGGCTGTGGGTCGTGGGCGGCTTGAGCTACCGCCTGTCGACGCTCGTCGAGCACAACACGATCGTGAACAACAAGGCTGCCACCGCCGATTCGGCTGCGCGCGGCATGAAAGGTCGCGGCGGAGCATTGATCGCATTGGGGACAAAGGTCGTGTTCCGCAACAACATTGTCTGGGGTAACTCCCAGAGCGCGGGGAATCAGGTGAGCTATTCACCGCTCACGCCGCCGGAGATGAGCTACAACCTCGTGCAGGGTGGCGCGCCGGGGACGGGCAATCTCGACAAGGACCCGAAGTTCGCGGAGACGGCGCGGTTCACGCTCTCCCCTGATTCACCGGCGAAGCTAGCCGCCGGCGGGAACCTGGAGCTGGGTGCCTACGGCGGAGCGTCGACGCAAAAGAGAAAACCCTAACAAGAGTTGGACGCCGGTGACTCACCACGACCGGCCGGCGTCCTCGTGGGATTGCGCGACGCGCCTCGTCGCGCACGCCAGGGTTCAACGCACGCCGTGCAGCGAGCCTTTGTGCTTCCCATCACACGAGGACGTGTCCAATGGAGTGCTCTGGCGACGCCAGGCAGCGAATCGGTCGGAGTGTACGCGCTCGCTCATTCGTAACGGCCGGGGCACTCGGCCTCGCCGCGTTCGCGTGCAGGCCTAACGCTTCAGATGCGAGCGAGCCGCTCGTGTCCACCGCGCCGGTCGATCGCGTCAGCTACGAAGATTCGCTCGCGACGGGCGTCAATCAGGTCGCGGCGAGCCAGATGCGTGCCGCGATGCGCGCCCGCTTCAGGTTGCATCCCGACCGCCGGTTTCTCCTCGCGATCGCCGATGCGCACCACGCGTTGACGGGCCAGCCGTTGTCGGTCGTGCACGCGCGCCGGCACGACGGGAAATGGCTCGTGTCGTACAAGGGGCGTGACGTGGGCACCCTCCCCGACGTGCCCACGTACGACGCCGGGCAGGGGCTGGTGGAGGCCTGGATCGCCCAGCTCGCGAAAGAGGGGAAGTTGCCGCCATCGTCGAACCCTGATTCGACCGGCACGGTCCTAACGCGGCTCGTGGTGGACTATACGCCCGGCCGCCTGTTCGAGGCGCTCCGGCTCGTCGATCAGCGGTGGTCAGACGAGAAGAGCCGGAACTCCGCACTGCTCGCTCCGGCCGCCCGCGCGCTCGTCGGTCTCGTTATGCAGGGCGTCGATCGCGCGGAGTCCGCGGACGTCCTCTCCGCGCGCGCGTTCGCCTACGTGAGCCTGGCGCGCTCGCTTTCGGGCGATCGCGTCACTGACGCCGACGCGCTCCTCGCGTCGCTCATGGGCTATCGCGAACCGTCGGTCAAGCTGGCGTCGTCCCTCACCAGCGACGACCCGGTGAAGCTGCTCGTCGCCGATAACGTCATTGCGCTTGAACGCCTGGCAACCGACACCGCGAGCTCCCGTCTCGCCAAGCTTGCCTACCTGCGCGCGGTCAGCAACGCGGGACGCCATGAGCAGTGGAAGAATGCGGTCGTTGCTCTCCACGTCGATCTCACTCGCGACGCCGAATTGGCGTCCACCGGACTGTTGCTGGACGACTTCTCGCTGAGCGCCGGCCTGCCTTACGGGATCGAACGCGCGTTGCTGGAACGATTCCACCCTGCCGCATCGGGCCTTGCGACGACCGGAGGAGCTCGCGTTAGGCTCGCCAGCTATCGGTCGGGGGCGCCCGAGGAAGAGGGCCAGCTTTCCCCCGCTACGACACTGCCCCGACTCGACACCCGGACTCGTGAGCTGGCGCCTGCGCTCCGTGGTCCCGCGCTCGACACGAGCGTGTTCGCGTCGTACCACCGTGCCTTGCTACACTCCGCGTACCTCTCGTACAGTCTGTTTCACCTCGAGATACGCAGCGACTATCCGGCGGCGGTGGACTTTGCCCGGCGATTCCAGGGACTGGATTCGACGACGGCCGACGGCCAACTCGGCGCATGGTACGCCCGCTTGGCGAACGCGTACGCCACAGGCGCCGATCGCAAGGCGCTGATCGACGACCTCGGGCGCTATCGTGCGCTGTCGGGTTCAGTGCTCTCGCAGACGTTCGACGCCATGAATGAGCGTGTCCTGCCCGCGGATCCACAGCGGACGCGAATGGCGCGACTCCTCGGCGAGCGACTCGATACCCGCCCTTCCGCCCGCGCACGATACGCGCTGGTTGCACGCGATGAGCTGCTCGACCCCGTGCTCGTTGCGCAGCTTTACAACAGGGGACCGTCGCTCGTTTACGACAACCCCAGGATGGCGGTGTGGTTGGCCGCTGTGTACCGCGACACGACGACGCTTCGCGCAATCGTGAACGACGCGTCAGCGAAGGCGTCGGCTCGCGCAGAGGCGCTCGCGTGGCTCACCGACTACGTCAATCCCAGCTTCGAGACACAGCAGCGGGCAATTCAGGAGATCATCGCGGCGGATCCGCGCGCGTGGGGGCTCCGGCAGCAGTACATCAACTTGCTCATCGGTCAGAAGGACTACGCGGCGGCCCAGCAGGTGGCCAGGGATTACATCCGGCTTGGCCGGGCGGATGAGGTGTTCTCGCTCATCTTCGCGCACGCCTCGATCGGCAATACGCTCATCGCCGAAGGGCTGTACCGTGAGGCGTACGCAGCGCTTCGGCCGGTAATCGAGACGGGCCAAGGCGGTGCAATGTCGTTAGGCGTCAGGGCGCTTGCGCTGGGTGGCCGCCTCAACGAAGCGCTGTCGCTCGCGAACCAAATCGTCGAGCGCTATCCCGAAAACGGACCGAGCCGAGCGCTTCGCTTGGAAATCTGGTGGCGCCAGGGCAATCACGACGCCGTCGCACAGGAGCTTCGCGACCACGAGTGGGTCCGGGGCGACCTCGTTGCCGAATCGTTCATCGCGGCGTACGGGTCGGACGTCCAGGCGGCTGGTCAAGCAGCGTTCGCGCTGGAGAACGGGGGTGTGCCCGCGGACATGTTGGTAGTGTTCGGGAAGTTCGCTTTCAACGCGGGCCGACCCGACTTGGCATTCGAGCTCTCGTCGCGTGGCCGCGACCCGAACCCGATGGCGGCGATGTACCAGACGATCCTGGCGAGTCGCTATCTCGCGGACGCGCGCGGGCAGGACGCCGCGATCGACTGGCTGCGCGAGCGACTGCCCGCGCCACTCAACGACAATCTCGCCTTTTTTGTCGTCGACGTCGGCCACAACGAGCTGCTGTGGTCGTGGACGGCTGACGACGGTCGCGACGAAGGCCGGTACACCTGGCTCATGCGCGCGCTCGTCGCGGTCCGCTCCGGCCTCGCCAGCAGCCCGCATCGCGAGGAGCTGCTCGCTCACTTTGCGGCCGCCAGCACCAATCCGTACCATACGATGGGGCGGTATCTCGTCGGATTGGAGCGCGAGGACGCCATGCTCGGGATGGCGACCAGCGCGCATCGAAAGTGCGAGGTGTCCTTCTTCCTCGGTGAACGCGCGCGCGCCGAAGGACGCATTGCCGACGCCGTGGACTGGTTCCGCGTGGGCGTCGAAACGGCGCAGACGGGCGACGGTGAGTACTACTGGGCCATTCGGGCGCTGGTGGACCTCTCCCGAGATCCTCGCGGACTCCTCATTCCGTCCGCGATTCCTGGGGTGCCGTGACGGCGCTGAACCAGGCCACCCGTCCTGTTGGAGTTGTATTGACGTGAGCGACATCCGAGCTTTGGACGATGCCCAGTCGCCTTCGAAGATGGATGTCGCTCGTCCTGGCGAGCGTCGGAGGGGCGCGCCCGAGCGGCGCGCAGGTGGCGTCCGATTCGGCGGGTCCGAGCATCGTCATTCGGGTCAACCAGCTCGGATACCTGCCTAACGCGTCAAAAACTGCAGTCGCATGCGTCGTCGCCGATTCATCACGGCGGGCGACGACCGCAGCGCCTGTCACGTTCGTGGTTCAGGACTCGACCGGTCGCGTCGTGCAGTCCGCCCGGACCGTCCGGGCCGATTCGCCATTCGGCCCGTGCATCGCCACCTACCGGTTGGACTTCTCGTCGGTACGCGCGCCGGGCCGGTACCACATCCTGAGCGGCAACGTCCAGTCGCCCGTGGTCCGCGTGGACTCGCGCGCGTACGCGGGCGCCGCCGATACCCTGCTCTACTACATGCGCCAGCAGCGCTCCGGCTACAACCCGACGCTTCGCGATTCAGTGCACAAGCGCGACGGTATCGTCGTCGACCATCCGACGCGATCCGGCGAATTCGTCCACGTGAGCGGCGGTTGGGCCGACGCCGCGGATTACCTGCAATACGTCACGACATCGGCGACGGCGACCTACGTGATGCTCAAGGCGCGCCTGGATTTTCCGAGAGCATTTGGCGACGGGTTCGCGGCGAACGGGCTGCAGGGGCCTAACGGCACCGACGATGCCCTCGACGAAGCGCGACACGGTCTCGAGTGGCTGCTCCGCATGTTCCCGGACGACTCGACGATGTTCAACCAGCTCGCCGACGATCGGGACCACGCGTACTTCGACCTGCCGATGACCGATTCGGCGGACTACGGGTGGGGCAAGGGCAATGAACGGCCAGTCTATCCCTGCACGGGTAGACCCCAGGGGCTGTTCACGGGGAAGAACCGCTCGAGCGGGTACGCGTCGACGGCAGGCAAGTACGCCGCGACGTTCGCCCTCGCATCCCGAACGTACGCGCGCACGAATCCGGCGTTCGCGAAGCATCTGCGCGAGCGCGCGCTCGCGGCGTACACGTTAGGCGTCAGGTATCCCGGGAATTGCCAGACGGCGCCCGGCCGCTCTCCCTACTTCTACGAAGAGGAGAACTGGGTCGACGACATGGAGCTGGGCGCCGCCGAACTGTACACGCTCACCCGCGAGTCGCGATTCCTCCGCGATGCCCTCGCGTACGCAGCGAAGGAGCCCGTCACGCCCTGGATGGGCGCCGACACAGCGCGCCACTACGAGTGGTATCCCTGGATCAACCACGGCCACGACGCGATCTGGCGTGTCGGCGACGCGCGCGCGAAGCGCCTCGTTGCCGGCTACTACGCCGAGGGGCTCGAGCGGGTAGCGGCACGAGCGAAGACGAACGGCTTTCGCGTCGGGATCCCATTCATCTGGTGCTCGAACAATCTCATGTCGGCGTTCGCCACGCAGGCGTTTCTGTATCGCCGGCTGACGGGCGACGAACGCTTTCGAGAGTATGAGGCGGCGGCGCTCGACTGGCTGTTCGGCGCGAATCCCTGGGGGACATCGATGGTGATCGGTCTTCCGTGGTCAGGCACGTGGCCCCACGATCCGCATTCGGCGCTGTCGAAGCAGATCGGCGTGGAGACGCAGCTCGGCGGCCTCGTCGATGGACCCGTGTACCGGTCGATCTACGCGAACCTGCGCGGCATACGCCTGATGGACGCCGATGAGTATGCGGCATTCAACACGGGATTCATCGTCTACCACGACGACATGGGCGACTACTCGACGAACGAGCCGATCATGGACGGGACGGCCATGCTCACGTATCTGTTGGCCGGTCTGGCGCCTTAGCTGCCTGGCTGCTTGTTGCTCGCTCGAGGGCCCGCGGCGCGAGAAACTACACGATCTCGTAATGCGTCGGCGCGTTCGCCTGCCATCGCTTAAGGGCCAGGTCGTATTCCGTCTCGTAGAGCTGCTGGCCGTTCGTGCTGCTGCCGCCGCCGAGGCCAACCGGCCCGCTTCCCCCACAGCCGCCGATCACAAGAGCCAACACTGCGCCAACCTCGGCGCGGGCTAACAACGTTCGCATAGGTCTCCAGGTCTCCCAATTCCCAAGTCCAGCGCCCTTATTAGGATGTGCCGATGCGCACCCTATGACCACCCTTCCCAACCCGACAACGCTGCCGCCCATCACCTCGACCTTCGGTCAAGCCGACAACCGGCCACGCCACCGAGGGAGCTGGATGAGAGCACTGCTCCGCTGGGCCGCGATATGGGGCGCCGCATGCCTCATCTTCGTGTCGCAGAATGCCCTGCGATACATCATGCGCGACCAGGCCGTCGACTGGTTCAGTGCGCTCTGGCTCGAGGCGCTTTACTGGGTGCCATGGTTGGCTCTGACGCCGGCGCTGCTCTGGGCGGCCCGGAGCAAGCCGCTCGGGTCGGGCGCTCCGCGGTCGAACATCGCGTGGCACCTGGGCATCATGGTGGCGCTGTCGTTCGTGCAGGTTCCGGCGGCGGATGCACTGCAATACTACGCGGGCGTCCATCACGCGCCCACCCCGGGGGCCGATGGCGGCATCAGCGTGATCGATATCTACCGGCGCAGCTTTCCGGCACTCGCCATCACAGCGTGGTGGAAATACTGGGTGTTCATGGGGCTGTACTACGCCTTCGATTACCACCGCCGTTTCCGGGAACGCGAGGTCGCTGCCGCCCATCTCGAAACGCAGCTCGCGACCGCGCACCTCCAGGCGCTCAGGATGCAGCTTCACCCGCACTTCCTGTTCAACGCGCTACACTCGGCCGCCATGCTGACCATGATAGACCCCGAGGCGGCGCATCGTGTGCTGGTGCAGTTGAGTGCCCTCCTGCGTACGACGCTCGACCGCTCTGCCGCGGCGGAGGTGCCGCTGTCGGAGGAGATCGACTTCATGGACCGCTATCTCGCGATCGAGCAGATCCGGTTCCAGGATCGTCTGCGCGTCGACATTCGCGCGGACGACGATGCCCTGTCGGCCGTGGTGCCGAATCTCATCTTGCAGCCGCTGGTAGAGAACGCGGTGCGCCACGGCATCGCCCGGCGAAGCGATGCGCGGAGCCTGTCGATTCGCGGGGCTCGCGAGAACGGTTCCCTTGTCCTCGAGGTCGAGGATGACGGCCCGGGACTGCCGGCCGGCTGGACCCTCACGCCGCCGGAAGGCAGCGGCGTGGGTCTCCCGAACGTGCGATCGCGGCTCGAGCGCATGTATGGCGAACACGCGCGGCTGGAACTACTCACGCCAGCCGATGAAGAGGGCCGCCCACGGCCCGGCGTGCTCGCGCGCGTGACGATCCCGTACAGGACCGGCGGACGGTCTGGTCGTCGATGATCCGCACCGTCATCGTCGACGACGAGCCGATCGCGCGCGCGGGCATTCGTACGCTGCTCGGTGCGGAGGGCGACGTGAGCATCGTGGCGGAGTGTCGGGACGGGGCGGAGGCTGTTGCCCGGATCCGGTCGGATCGCCCCGACCTCGTATTTCTCGACGTGCAGATGCCCGAGCTGACCGGATTCGAGGTCGTGTCGTCGCTCGCGCCGGAGGACCTTCCCGCCATCGTGTTCGTGACGGCGTACGACGCGTATGCGCTCGACGCGTTCGAAGCAAGCGCGGTCGACTACCTGCTCAAGCCGTTCGACCGCGAGCGCTTTGCGCGCGCCCTTTCCCGGGCGCGGCGATTCCTGGCGGGCGATCAGCTGGCGGTGTTCAGAAGCAAGGTCGCGTCGGTACTGCAGGCCGTCGCGGCCGACGTCGGCTCGGCCGGCCGGAAGTTCCCGTCGCGCGTTACCGAGCGCGGCGCCAGCGAAGCCGGCGCGGCCCGCAGCGGCGAACGCACGAGAACCGGCGAAACCAGACTCATGATCCGCTCTCGTGGTCGCATTGCGTTCGTGGCGCTGTCGGACATCGAGTGGATCGAAACGTCACGCAACTACGCCCGGGTGCGCGCGAAGGGCGTGTGGCACACGGTCCGCGAACCGCTCACGACCTTCGCGAACCGACTCGACCCACTGCAGTTCGTACGCGTGAGCCGGTCGCGCATCGTAAACCTCGATCGCGTGCGCGAGTTTCGGCGTCAGGCAAATGGCCAGTATCTGGTCCTGCTCGATGACGGGCAGCGTCTCATGGCTAGTCGGCGCTATGGCGCGAAGCTCGCGCCGGCGGCGCAAGAGGAGTCAGGACCGGGCTAGCGTCGCCTAACGATTCCAGGCATCCAGAACAAGTGGATCGCGGATTGGACGGAAACTGTCGATCGCACGGATAACATCAGCGGTGATCCGTTGTTTCCGCGGGATCCGCGTGCCAAGAGTTCTGGATGCGTGCTATTGGCGTCGCTCCCAAACTGCACGCTGCGGGTACCGGTGTGCCTTGAACGCGTGCGGTTCATCCCGCGCGAATTGTCGTGGTGAATCGTGAGGCAGACACTGAGTGCATAGCCGCGCTGGCTCGCGAACGCCCGCGAGGCAGCGCCATCATGCTACTCAGCGGAGGATGAGCGCATGCCGACAGCAAGGCGCATTGTCATTGGCGTCACCGCACTTACGGTCGCTGCTGGCACGTTCGGACTACACAGGTTCGCATCGGCGACGTCGAGCGACGAGCGCGCGAAACCCGGGACGCTCACGCCCGAGATGTGGGGCGAGGGCCTGCTGTCGACATCGCTCGACGAGCTCAATACGGTGTTTTCGCCCGACGGGAAGGAGCTCTACTGGTCGATCGCGCTTCCGCAGCAGAACGGCGGCGTGATCATGTTGTCGAAGCTCGTGAACGGTAAATGGACGTCGCCCGAGATTGCGCCCTTCTCGGGACAGTGGACCGACTGGGATCCGTTCTTCACGCCCGACGGCAAGAAAATCATCTTCGTCTCCAACCGGCCTAACGGGACGGAGCAGAAGGGGCCACCGGACTATGACCTCTGGGTCGTCACGAGGACGGCGACCGGCGGCTGGAGCGCGCCCGAGAACCTTGGCGCGCCGGTCAATACACCGCGGCCGGAGTACTATCCGTCGATCGCGTCGGATGGGACCCTCTACTTCAGCTCGAACCACGAGGGCAAGCCCGGCGCGTTCGACCTCTTTCGGTCGAAGCTCGTCGATGGCAAGTACACCGAGCCGGAGAATCTGGGCCCTAACGTGAACGGCCCGGGTCCGGAGATCGACAACTATATCGCACCCGACCAGAGCTACATCATCTTCAACGCCTCCGGCCGGCCCGATGACCTCGGCCGCGGCGACCTGTACATCAGCTTCAACGAGAACGGCCAGTGGACGCCGGCAAAGCATCTGCCGTCGCCGATTAACACACCCGCGCGCGAGTATTGCCCGATCGGGTCGCCGGACGGCCAGTACTTGTACTTCACGAGTCTCCGCGGGTTCGCCGACGGGCCCCGGACGCGTCCGTTCACGACGAAGGAGCTAAAGGATGGCCTAACGAGCACGCTCAACGGCTCAGGGAACATCTATCGGGTGCCGATGAAGGACGTTTTGGCGATTAGATAGGGAGACGGGAGACGGAGACGTATAACCGTCGGGATGCCACTCTACACGAGATGGGCGTCCCGAGGGGTTCCGTATCCTCCCCGTCTCCCGTCTCCCGCTTCCCGGCTATTGGGCCGTTGCCCTCGGAACCTTTGCGTCCCGAATGGCCGCCTGCCACGCGAACACCGCCATGACGATCGCCGACTGCTGCAGATCCTTCTCGCTCACGCGCTCGTAGAAGTCGGCGTTCGTGTGGTGCGTGCGCACATCGTAGTCACGATAGTCCTTGAGCGTCGTGAATCCCGGAATCCCCACCGCCGTGAAGCTCAGGTGATCCGTGGCCCCGATCTTGTCCACCGGATTCCGCTTCACGCCCAGATCGCCTAACGCCCGCAGCCACTCGTCGAAGATCGCCTTCGCGCCGGCGTTTTCCTCCGTGTAGAACCCGTACGTCGGCCCCATCCCCGGGTCATCGTTGAGATACACCGCGATCGCGTCGCGCGCGGCGGAGTTCGCGTCGCCGGAGAGGTGCTTGTCGACGTAAGCCTTCGACCCGAGCAGCCCTTCCTCTTCCCCGCCCCACAGCGCGAGGCGGATCGTACGCCGCGGCTTCGCACCCACCGCCTTCAGCATCCGCATGGCCTCCATCGTCGCCGCCACCGCGTCCGCGTTGTCCGTGGCACCCGTGGCTGAGTGCCACGAGTCCAGATGCGCGCCGACGAGGACAACCTCGTTCCTCAGCGCGAGGTCGGTACCAGGAATCTCGGCGATCACGTTGTACCCGCTCGTGTCCGCCGCCTGGTACTTCACCCGCACCTCCGCATTGAGGCGGACGGGCGTGCCGTGCTGCGCGAGCCGCACGATCATGTTGTAATGCTCCGCGGCGAGAATGACGCTTGGCACGGCGTCATCCTTCGTGTTGCGGTTTCCCAGGACGAACAGCGTACCGTGCTGGCCCTGGTTCGGCCGGAGCACCAGACCGACGCCGAGCTGCTGGAGAATCGGCATCATGTCGCGGATTGGCGTTAGGCCCTCCGCGCGCAGCATCGGCGGCGCCCCGATCCGCACGCGCGCCTCCGTATCGCCCGGCTGTGGCCGGTCCGCCGTGATGAGGCGATCGCCTTCCTGGGGTCGATGGGGCAGCACGATCGCGCCCTTGAGCTTCGTGCCCAGCGCCTTGATCTGATCCGCGGTCTTGTCGCCAAGATAGATCGGCGTCGCATTCAGGAGCCCGCGTGTGGAGGGCGACCATGCCTCGGCGTAGCCTTCGAGCGGGAAATACCGCGGCTGGGTCATCTCGAGCGTCAGCTTCTCCAGTGTCCACCCGCGACCGAACGGCCACGATTCGACCGTGACGTTACTCAGCCCCCATTGCGTGAACCGGTCGCGCGTCCAGTCGACTGCCCGCTTGAACGCCGGTGATCCAGTCAGGCGCGGCCCGATCTCGTCGGTGAGGATACGGTAGGTCTCGAGCACATGCGAGTGCGCACGCGATTCTTCTTGGAGCTTTCCAATCAGCGCGCGATCGATCGGCTCCTGGGCGGCAACGAGCGCGAGGCTTGGCGCCCCGAGCGTGAATCCGAGCGCGCCGATGATCAAGTATCGGTTCGACATGACAGGAAGTAACCCGCGAGTAACGGTCGACGGCTATCTTCCCGCGCGACTCGAAGCGTCGCAAGAGCCTCAGCCTGCTGACCCTCGATACCGACCCTCGCAATGCCCCGATCGACCCGACCAAACGTGAGCGCAGGGCTGTTGCTCTTCAGACGTTCGCGCGGAAGGCTCGAGGTATTCATCGCACACCCGGGCGGGCCATACTGGAAGGACCGCGACGTCGGTGCCTGGACCATCCCGAAGGGCATCGTCGAATCGGGTGAGGACCTGCTGGACGCGGCGCAACGCGAGTTTCTCGAAGAAACGAGCATAAAGCCAACCGGCCCCTTCATCCCACTCGGCAGCGTTCGGCAGAAGGCGGGCAAGACGATCCACGCGTGGGGATGGGAAGGCGATGCGGACCCGTCAACGATCGTGAGCAACACGATGCGCACCGAGTGGCCGCGCGGTTCGGGGCGGACGATCGAGTTTCCCGAGATCGACCGATGCGCGTGGTTCGACCCCACCGCCGCAAAGGCGAGGATGAACCCGGCGCAGGCCGAGCTCGTGGACCGACTCGAGGCCGCTCTTGTGCCAGGAGGGTCGGACTCGTAGCTCTGCGGCCATGTCCAAAAGACCAGGCCGCACTCCGATCGAGCGCCGCGACTTCCTTCGCGCCAGCGCACTCGCCGCACTCGCAACGACCGTAGACGTCTCGTTCGGCGAGAGCCGGCCGCACACGCGGCTGCCGGTGGCACCCGAGCCTCGCCCATGGCAGCAGAGCGCGTTCGAGCTCGAGGAGACGACGATCGCCGCTCTGCAGGAGGGGATGCGGTCAGGTCGCGACACCGCGCGCTCGATCGCTGAACGCTACCTCGCGCGGATGGACGCGATCGACAAGAGCGGCCCCGCGATCAACTCGGTGATCGAACGAAATCCCGACGCGATCAGGATCGCGGAGGAGCGTGATGCCGAACGGAAGGCGGGGCGAGTCCGCGGACCGCTGCACGGCATCCCGGTGCTCATCAAGGACAACATCGACACCGCCGATCGAATGCGGACGAGCGCTGGCTCGCTCGCGCTCGCGGAGTCGATCGCGCCGCGCGATGCGTTCATCGCCGCGCGGCTCAGGGAAGCCGGGGCAGTGATTCTCGGCAAGACGAATCTGAGCGAGTGGGCGAACTTCCGATCGACGCGCTCGACGAGCGGGTGGAGCGGTCGCGGCGGCCAAACGAAGAATCCCTACGTGCTCGACCGGAATCCGTGTGGGTCGAGCTCCGGTACGGGCGCCTCGATTTCGGCCAATCTCGCCGCGGTCGGAATCGGCACAGAGACGGACGGATCGATCGTGTGTCCGTCATCGGCGAACGGGCTCGTGGGGATCAAGCCGACGGTAGGTCTCGTGAGCCGTTCCGGCATCATTCCCATCTCGCACAGCCAGGATACGGCCGGCCCGATGGCCCGCACGGTCGCAGACGCCGCTGAGCTGCTCGCCGTGCTGAGCGGCCCGGATCCGCGCGATCCGGCGACGGCGCAGAGCCGAGGCAAGGCGGCCGCGTCGTACGCGAGCGTGCTGAATCCGGCCGCGCTCAAGGGCGTGCGCATCGGCGTCGCGCGAAGCTTCTTCGGCTTCAACGGCGCGGTGGATCGCATCATGGACGAGGCGATCGCCGCCATGAAGTCGGCTGGCGCGATCATCGTCGACCCGGCGAACATCGCCGCCTCAGGCAAGTTCGACGACGCCGAGGGCGAAGTGCTGAACTTCGAGTTCAAGGCAGACCTGAACGCGTACCTCGCCGCGTTAGGCCCATCGGCGCCTCACAAGACGCTCGCCGACCTCATTGCGTTCAACGACCGGAACGCCGACCGCGAGATGCCGTACTTCGGCCAGGAGCAGTTCCTCAAGGCACAGGCCAAGGGACCGCTCACGAGTCCTGCATACAAGGCGGCGCGCGAGAAGTGCCTCCGGCTGTCGCGCACCGAGGGCATCGACGCGACGCTCACGAAGCATCGGGTGGTCGCGATCGTAGCACCGACCGGCGGGCCCGCCTGGCCGACCGATCTGATCA
>Ga0307408_100001724_pt1 | contig 15986 bp, 19 predicted proteins | sample 322Cmetagenome_FD_202116 | JGI IMG/M metagenome (GOLD analysis project Ga0307408, IMG submission 202116) | Maize rhizosphere microbial communities from greenhouse at UC Davis, California, United States - 322HYB-C-3 | ecosystem: Host-associated > Plants > Roots > Rhizosphere > Soil | place...
GACAGCGCATCTGTTCGGTATCGTATTGGCGTGCGTGCTGGCCTTTTCGTTGACCGCCTGCGGCGCCATTGAACGCGTTGGCCAGTGGCTGGACGAAAACCCGGTAGTGGCGCAGGTTGCGGTTACACAAGCTGTTTCACGTTTCATTGCGGCTGGTGATTCCGGTGAGGATGTCGAAAAGCGGAAAGCCGGCACGATTGACGTGTTAAGCAAAACGCTTTCGTATCTCGAAGGTAACCCGCGTTCGCGGGTCGATGCAATCTTCACGGTGCTTAACGCGCACATTGATTGGGATGCATTGTCGCCACCCGACAGGTTGCTGCTGTTGGAGGTGATAAGGTTTGTACAATCAGACCTTGAGCGAAAGCAGGAAACAAACCAGCTGTCTGATGATGCCGCATTAGCCATCCGTTCGCTGTTGCATACTGCACTACGTGCAGCAGAGCAGTATTGATACATGCCGAAATTTCTACAGCGTTGTTACTTGGCGATTGCAGATAGATCAAATCAGTGGGTCACCGTCGGTCCATTGGTTTATCTATCGTTGATTGCTGAGCGAACCATAACGGTCAATGATGGTTTTGAAACTGACCTTGCGTCTATCCCGCGCTCATTCCATTGGCTGATACCCGTCAACGGTAAACATCGCTTGGCCGCCATCATTCACGATTGGCTTTATGCCAGTGCGCCCGAGTGGTGTACACGCAAGATGGCAGACCAGATATTGCTTGAAGCGATGAAAACCTTAGGTGAATCCTGGTGGCGCAGAACGGCGATGTATTCAGCGGTGCGCGCAGGTGGCTGGTTGTATTGGCGCAAGTGTCGCGAATGTAAAAAGCATGAGGTTTCCCATGGATCGTAAATCTAACAACATTGTGATCGTTCAGCCCGCGCCTGCTGACAGTGGCGCAGTACCAGCACATGGTACGAAAGTGCTGACGCAGGATGGTCGCGAGATTGATGGAATCACTGCTGTCACTCTGCACGCTGAGGTCGGCGATATCTGGAGAGCAACAATTGAATGCTATCCGCATGTATCTGAATCAATGGTTGCAACTGCCATTCAGCGTAACGCCAAGCCACTAAATTGGTGGCAGCGATTATGCATCAAGATGAGTGGTCTTCGGCTTGAGGTCGAGACAACTTCACTTGACCGCTCATCACGCAGCTACCGGATGTTTCCGTAATGGCATGTGCAGGCTGCGAAGCACGCCGTGCCTGGTTGAAAAAGTGGAGAGCAATCGCTTATGAGCGCGCCCAAAAGATCTTTGATCGTGATAAAGGCAGCACAAGCGCTGTCACACGAGCGAGCCAAGTGGATACAGGAAACGATACAACAATCAAGCGTCGGTGATTCATTTGACGTAGTTGTATTGGATGAAGGATTAGACGCCTCGGTATATCGAGATCTGGACCCTTTGGTGAAGGCTATTCAGGGTCAGTGTAAAGTGATTGCTGACTTGACGGAAGCAACCGCGCAATCCGTCGCGCTGACGGCTGAGCTGTTGGAAATGATTGCATCTGATGATCAGGATGAAATGCCGGAAAACTATTTGTCCGGCAAGCCAATCAGTGGCAATTGATCGTTCGATTTATACAAGCTCGCGATGGCGTCGCGAGCGTCGCAGCTTTTTGAATGATCAACCGTTTTGTTCTGAGCACCTAAAGCGCGGACTGAAAGTCATTGCGGTAATTGTGGATCACAAAATTCCACATCGCGGCGACGAACAACTATTTTGGGATAAGTCCAACTGGCAGCCGCTCTGCAAGCGTTGCCACGACGCGCATAAACAACGATTGGAAAAGTCTGGCCGCGTCATTGGATGCGATTTGTCGGGCAAACCCATTGACCCGAATCACCACTGGAACAGATGAGAATATTTCTCAAAATGGCGCGATATACCACCCACGGGGGGGTATCGTTTCATCGGGAAATTTTTACTTTTTAACAGCCGGCCGCTGCACTCTTTTTGCACGGGCGGGAAATTATGGAGGGGGGGTACCCCCGCTGACGGAGATCCTAATCGGTAATTAGTTATGGGCCGCAAGGCGTTACCAGCCAATGTGCATTTAATTAACGGGAACCCAAGCAAAAAACGGTTCTCGGTGTTGGCGGATGGAGCGCGTGTACCTGTCGAAATTCCAAAAATGCCCAAGCACCTGGATGCGGGTGCGAAGCGCGAGTGGAAGTTGATTGTTCCTGAATTGGAAAAGTTGGGATTGTTGGCTCGCATCGACCGGGCGGCGTTGGCGATGTATTGCGTTGCATTCTCCCGGTGGGAAAAGGCTGAACTGAAAATCAAGGAAATGCAGGACGACGGTCTGATTGACAACACGCCTAATGGCCATAAGCAGATGAGTGTGTGGTTACAAATTGCCAACCGCGCCATGGAGCAAATTAAGAGTTCTCTGGGCGATTTTGGGATGTCGCCTTCGGCACGCGCTAAGGTTAACGTAAACCTGCAACACGATTTGTTTGGCGATGACCCAGACAACAAACCAGCACCAAACCCCGCTGCAAAGTATTTTAGAAGTCGATGACCCGGTAACACACTATGCGCAAAGCGTAGTGGACGGTGTCATTACCGCAGGCCCACATGTTCGGGCCGCGTGTAGCAGGCATTTGCGTGATCTGGAGCAGGGTTCCAGCCGTGGGCTGCTTTGGGATTTGGAAGCCGCGCGTTACGCAATTGAATTTTTTCCAGCTGTATTGCGGTTGAACGGCGGAAAATTTGAGGGCAAGCCATTTGAGTTGGAACTATGGCAAGGCTTCATAGTTGGCTCCATTTTTGGATGGAAATTTGCCGACACCGGATTGCGCCGTTTTCAGATCGTATACATTGAAACTGGAAAGGGTTCCGGGAAGTCGCCACTCGCTGCCGGTATCGGTTTATTCGGCATGATTGCCGACGGCGAAGAGCGCGCAGAGGTTTACGCGGCGGCCACCAAAAAAGAACAGGCGATGATCCTGTTCCGTGATGCTGTCGCGATGGTTGATCAATCGCCGGATTTGAACGTGGCGATACACCGCAGCGGCAGCAAAGGCAAAGAGTGGAATCTTGCCTACCACGATACGAACAGCTTTTTTCGCCCGATATCTGCGGATGATGGCCAAAGCGGCCCGCGCCCGCATATAGCGCTGCTGGACGAATTGCATGAACACAAAAATGCAACCGTCATTGAAATGTTGCGGGCGGGTTTTAAATTTCGAACACAGCCTTTGCTGGTGGCCATCACCAACAGCGGTACCAATAAAAAAAGTGTGTGCTGGGATTACCACCAGTTTGGTGCGGCGGTGTGCGCCGGTACTCGCGAAGACGATACCTACTTCGCGTATATCTGCGCGCTCGATGAAGGCGATGATCCGTTTAACGACGAATCTTGCTGGATAAAAGCCAACCCATCATTGGGTGTAACGATCCAGCATAAATACATCCGCGACCAGGTTACCCAGGCGCGCGGTATGCCGGGCAAAGAAAGCCTGGTAAAGCGATTAAATTTTTGCATTTGGGTAGAGGCCTTATCGCCGTGGATCGGTGGCCAGACCTGGATGGATGCCGGCAACGATCCGATTGATGACGAAGAATTAATCGGACGCACGTGTTACGGCGGTTTAGATTTATCCTCCACCACGGATTTAACGTCACTGGTGCTGGCGTTTGAGCCAGTGGAGCACGATCCCTATTGGCGGCTGCTTCCGTTTTTTTGGCTGCCGGATGAGGGCCTGCACGATAAGGCCGAGCTTGATCGTGTGGAGTACCCCACATGGAAAGCACACGGTTACCTGGAAACAACGCCGGGCCGCGCGATCAGTAAGTTATTCATTCTGCAGCGTATTACGTCGCTGGCAGAACAATACGATATACGGAGCATTGCCTACGACCGCTGGCGGATTGCGGACTTGCTCCAACAAGCGGCTGACGAAGGCATAACACTGCCGGAAATGATTATGTTCGGGCAGGGATTCAAAGACATGGCGCCCGCGCTAGATCATTTTGAAGTACTGCTGCAAAACGACCAGTTGCGCCACAACCGAAACCCGGTGATGACCATGTGCGCTGGTAACGCAGTCGTGGTGAGCGACCCGGCAGGCAACAGAAAAATTGCAAAAGACAAAGCGACAGGCCGCGTCGATGGCATTGTTGCGGCAATCATGGCGGTTGGCACAACGAACAAGTTGGAAGAAAAACCGCCGCCGAAAAAGTACCAATTATTTTTTATCTAACGAACCCGCCCTGTGCGGGTTTTCTCGTTTCTGGAGATCGGAAAAATGACAACTCGCGCTTACAGCCTGCTGGAAATAAAAGCCGTTGACGACGAAAAACGCGAGATAACCGGCATTGCCACCACGCCATCGACCGACCGGATGGACGACATTGTGGAGCCGAAAGGCGCGGTTTTTAAATTGCCAATTCCTTTCTTGTGGCAACACAAACATGACCAACCCATTGGCCACGTGACTGCCGCCAAGGTTACGGATGCGGGCATTGAAGTCACTGTTCAGCTCGCAAAAATCGAAGAAGAAGGCACCCTTAAAAATCGCATTGATGAAGCCTGGCAATCGATTAAAGCGAAATTGGTGCGCGGCCTTAGCATCGGTTTTTCCGCCATTGAATCTGTAAACATCGATGGCACATGGGGCCGTCGATTCACCAAGTGGGATTGGTACGAGCTCTCCGCCGTAACCGTCCCCGCCAATGCAGAAGCCAGTATCACCGCCATTAAATCCATCGACCGCCAGCAGCGGGCCGCGTCTGGCCAGCAAACGCCGCGCCCGGTCGTGCGAGTTAATGCCAAATCCGTCGGCGCTTCGACACCCCCGCAAACCAAACCTAAACCTGTTAAGCCCGAGGAGGGTGACATGAATATTCAAGAGCAAATTGCCGCGTTTGAAGCAACGCGCCAAGCTAAGGCGGCCGAGCTGGAAAAAGTCCAGCAAAAAGCCATAGACGAAGGCCGCAGCAAAGATGCTGCCGAGCAAGAAGAATTCGATAACCTGAAATCTGAAATCGAATCCATCGACAAAGAATTGGCAGACTTGCGTGATCTGGAAAAACTGAACATGCAAAAAGCCAAACCGGTTGAAGACAAAACCAAAAACACGCGCGTGCCCGCCACTGCCAAGGTGACCGAGAAATTGGAAAAGGGTATTGAATTTGCGCGCTATGCGATGTGTCAGCTGGCCGCTAAAGGCAACCCGGATATGGCATTGCGTTTGGCCAAGTCGCACTACCCACAAAACGAGCGCATTGTTAAAGCGCTGGAATTCCAGGCCAACAGTGGCAACTTTGAGCGGATGATGAAAGCTGCCGTTGAAGCGGGCACCACGCTGGATGAAACCTGGGCTGGCCCACTGGTGGATTACCAAAACTTTGCGGGTGATTTTGTAGAATACCTCCGCCCACAAACCATTGTTGGTCGCTTTGGTACAACCGGCCCTGGTGGCACACCGATTCCAGCATTGAACAACATTCCGTTCAATGTGCGCATTGGCGGCCAGACTTCTGGTGGCGATGCCTACTGGGTGGGAGAAGGCCAGCCAAAACCGCTGACCAAATTTGATTTCACCGCAACCGAATTGCGTTGGAACAAAATTGCCACCATTGCAGTGCTGACGGAAGAAACCATTCGTTTCAGCAACCCCTCGGCTGAGCGCCTGGTGCGTGAAGGCATTGCGTCCGCCATCATTGGTCGTATGGATTTGGATTTTGTTAACCCTGCCAAGGCGGCGGTTGCCAACGTTTCGCCGGCGTCCATCACTAACGGACTCACCCCGATTGCCTCCAGCGGCAACGATGCGCAAGCGATTCGTGCGGACATCCAAGCCCTGTGGGCCCCGTTCATTGCCGCACGCAACCCGCCACGCACCGCCGTGTACATCATGGACTCTACCACCGCGCTGGCGTTGTCCCTGATGCAAAACCCACTGGGTCAGTCCGAGTTCCCCGGACTCACCATGAACGGCGGTACTTTCATGGGCGTGCCGGTCATCGTGTCTGACTACCTGCCGGTGGATTCTGACGGTTCCATTGTGATCCTGATGAACGCCCGCGATGTATGGCTGGCGGACGACGGCCAGGTAACTATCGATGCGTCTCGCGAGGCATCGCTGCAAATGGCTGACGACCCAACCAACGACAGCGCAACACCCACCGCAACACAATTGGTTTCCATGTGGCAAACCAACTCCGTTGCATTCCGTGCAGAGCGTTATGTTAACTGGGCGCGCCGCCGCTCATCTGGCGTGGCGTACTTGTCCGGCGTTAACTGGGGTCAAACCGCCAGCTAATGTAGCAACGCACACAGCGCCCTTCGGGGCGCTTTCTTTAACTAAAAACGAGTCACACCATGCGCTTTTTTGGGTTTGAGTTCTCGCGAGTAAAAAAACAGTTGTCGGCGGTGGATAATCGCGGCGGCTGGTTTCCTATTATTCGCGAACCCTACGCGGGCGCCTGGCAGAACAACGACGAATTACACAACGATACAATTCTGGCTTACTACGCGGTTTACGCCTGTATCACGCTGATAGCATCGGATATCGCCAAGCTACGCCCGTTGCTGCAATTTTTAAATGCGCAAAAAATTTGGGAAGAAACGAGCAGCCCGGCGTTTTCGCCCGTGCTACGTAAACCCAATCGTTACCAAAACCATATTCAATTTAAAGAATGGTGGATTACCTCCAAGCTCTCGCGCGGCAATACCTACGTGCTCAAAGAACGTGATGCACGGGGTGTAGTGGTTGCACTCTACGTGCTGGACCCTTTGCGTGTGCAGCCGCTGGTGGCGCCGGATGGCTCCGTGTATTACCAACTGCAAGGCGACGAACTGAATACGCTGGAAGAGGCAGTGATAGTGCCTGCCAGTGAAATTATTCACGACCGCATGAACTGTTTATTTCACGCCCTGGTGGGTGTGCCGCCGTTATATGCCTGCGGCCTGGCCGCCACCCACGGGCTGCGCATGCAAAAAGATTCCTCATGGTTTTTTGCCAACGGCGCGCGCCCCTCGGGCATTCTGACCGCGCCCGGTGAAATTTCTGACGAAACCGCACAGCGGTTGAAAGAGCACTGGGAATTAAATTACACCGGCAAAAATGCCGGTCGTGTAGCGGTGGTAGGCGATGGGCTGAAATTTGACCCCATGAAAGTCACGGCGGTGGATTCGCAATTGGTTGAACAAATGCGCCTGTCTGCGGAAGTGGTCTGTGCCACATTCCACATGCCGCCGTTCAAAATCGGGCTGGGCACTATCCCGGCCAACCAAAAAGTGGAAGATCTCAACCAGATTTACTACAGCGACTGTTTGCAAATCCTCATTGAGTCGCTGGAATTGTGTCTGGATGAAGGCCTGGCGTTGCCCGACAAATACGGTGTAGAGCTGGACCTGAATGGCCTGTTGCGAATGGACGGCGCCACGCAAATCAAAACCCTCACAGAAGGCATCAAAGGCTCACTCTACGCACCCAACGAAGCGCGCCGCCGCGTCAACATGCCGCCACTCGAAGGCGGCGATACCATTTACATGCAGCAACAAAACTACTCGCTGGAAGCGCTCGCCAAGCGCGACGCGCAGGAAGATCCGTTCGGCACAAATACCCCGGCACCCGCTGATGAACCGCCAGAGCCCGAACCGGACAACACACCGGAAACGGATGACCAACTACGCATGTTTGAATTGATTTTTGAAAAGGAGCTGGCCAGTGCTAACACTCCCACAGCTTGAAAAACAAGCCAAGACGCTGGCAGGCATCGTTAAAAACTATGTGTCGGGATTGCTGCAGCCCATCGCCCAGCGGTTAGACGACCTGGAAAAAGCATTCAGGGCGGCGCCGAAACCCGATGTGGAAGATATCGTGCGGCAAGTGCTCGAAAAATTAACCCAGCAACAACCGGCGATAACGGAAGAAACCCTGCGCGCTTTAATTGCGGAAGAAGTAGGAAAAATTCCCACACCTAAAGACGGCGAACCAGGAAAAAGCGTCACGGTGGAAGATATCACCCCGCTGATTGAAAACCTAGTGCAAGAAAAATTTGCACAGCTGCCGATACCGCAAGACGGCAAATCAATAGATCCGGATGAAGTCCAGCGAACCATTGAATCATTGCTTGCCGCCGCCATTGAACAATTACCAAAACCCAAAGACGGCGAGCCGGGCAAAAGCATTACGGTGCACGAAATCGCGCCTCTACTGGAAAACCTGGTGCAGGAAAAATTTGCGCAACTACCGGTACCGCAGGATGGCAAATCAGTAGACCCGGCAGAAGTCGAGCGCATGATAAAAACACAGCTTGCATCCGCCATTGAAAATTTACCAAAACCAAAAGACGGAGAACCAGGCCGCGATGCACTGGATATCGATATTCTCCCGGCAATCCCTGAAAAAAGTGTTTCACGCGGAACATACGCCATTCACAAGGGTGGGCTGTGGCGCAGCTACCAAACCACCGATGGCATGCGCGGCTGGGAATGTATTTTGGATGGTATAGCCGACACAGAAATTAATGTGATTGATGATCGAAATTATCAGTTGCGATTAGTTAAATCCAGTGGCGCTGTAACGGAAAAAACATTTGCATTGCGCCACGCCATTCATCGCGGCGTATTCAAAGCGGGCGATTATCAACCCGGTGACACCGTCACCTGGGGCGGAAGCTTATGGCATTGCGACGAACCCACCAGCGACAAACCCGGTGAACCCGGAAGTAAAGGCTGGACGCTGGCAGTCAAGCGCGGGCGCGACGGTAAAGACGGCCGCAATGGAAAAGATTTCACGCAGCCGGTGAAAGTAAACAGTGGTGAACAGTAATGGCCATCGTCGATTTCGAAACCGCCAAACTGCATTTGCGTGTAGACCACGATGAAGACGACGTGGACATTACATTCAAACTCGAACAAGCCAGCGCGATCATTATCGACTTTTTGAAAATGCCGCCCGGCACATGGGATTTAAGCGCGCAGAACAGTGGCAGCGGGGGCAGCGGCGATTCCGGCTCCGCCGGCGACACCGCACCCATGCAAGTGCAAGCCGCCACGCTCATGGTGTTGGGTGAGCTATACAAAAACCGCGAGAGCAGCGCAGACCCGTTATCCAAAACGGTGAAAGACATGTTGCGCCGCTTGCGAGATCCGGCGCTGGCATAAATGGCACTTTCCGCAGGCAAATTACGGCACCGGGTTGATATCCAGCTGCCGGAACTGGTGCAGGACCCGGTCACAGGGGATACGCAAAAAACCTGGGTAACCCGCTGGTTTAAAGTGTTTGCTGGCATTGAGTATGTGTCGGTAAAAGACATGATCGCCGCCCAGGCGCAGCAATCCAAAGTGACAGCGCGCATTACTATCCGTTACCGGTCCGGGTTGTCCGCCGATATGCGTTTGATTCACAACGGCACGGTGTTTACGCCCGCAGGCTGGCTGCCGGATTCTGACAGCGGCATGGAGTATGTGGTGATCCCGTGCTCACAGGGCATCGTGCAGGTCAATTAATGCCGGCGCGCTGGGCGGATGAAACCGTGGTGATATTGGCTAGCGGGCCATCGCTGAATCAGCGCGATTGCGATGCGGTGCGTGAATCAGGCAAAAAAACCATTGCCATCAATAGCACATTTTTTACCGCACCTTGGGTGCCCGTGGTATTCGCGGTGGATTACCGCTGGTGGAATAAATTCCATGCCGAGGTACCGCGCGAAAAAGAGCGCTGGACGTGCGATGCTCAGGCCGCCAAACAATTTCAGTTAGCGCGCTTTGTCACGCTGCCGCCGTTTAACGGTGGCCAGTGCGCTATTAAGTTTGCGGCAGAGCAGGGCGCAAAACGCATTCTGTTGCTGGGTTACGACGCCCAGTTAACCGGTGGAAAAACCCACCACCATGGCGACCATCAGGGCATGAGCAACCCTAACCACAACAAGTGCGCGATGTGGCGCGTGCAAAACACGCGGCTGGCGCAACAGATGCACCACAAAAACGTGAGCGTTATTAATTGCAGCCGGGTCACCGCGCTGAAATGTTTCCCATTGGGAAAACTGGAGGACTACCTGTGATCACCGTACCCGATATGTGTTTGCCGCTGCTGCGCGAACACCGCACCCATTATACCGCTGACAACGTGGCCGAAGGCTATGCCAAAGAGCTGGAGCGAACCTACGAAGGGATTAAGGAATTCCTGCCGGCGATTGCCACGCCGCGTGTGCTCGATATCGGCTGCGGCATGTGCGGAATCGATGTTTTGCTTAACCGCCACTACAACGGCGCGGCGAATTTTCACCTGCTGGACAAGCAAGGTAAGGCCGAAAAAATCAACGCCGGCTTTCATGAAAGTGCCGATACCTTTGCCCATTACCATGACTTTGAAGCCGCCCTGGAGCTGCTTCGCGCAAACGGCATGGAAGACAGCGGCGATGGCAAATACATTAAAACGCTGGATATCACCACCGATAAATTTCCAACACGGAAATTTGCCATTGTAATCAGCCTTTTGAGTTGGGGATTCCATTACCCCATTAGTACCTACGAACCAAAGCTGATTAACGGTGGCGTGATCATTGCGGACGTACGCAAGAACACCAACGGCATCGCCGCACTGCAACAATACGGCGAAACCCACGTAGTGCACGAAGCCAAAAAATACTTACGGGTGGTTGTGCAGTGCTAACGTTCGTTTGTTTCAAATGGAAGCGGGTAAAAACCGGCTTCCAGTTGCCCGCCGTGTGCAACTACGGCCCACGGCATGTGAACGTTTTATACAACATGCTTAAGCGCCACGTGCATATACCGCACCGTCTGGTGTGCGTCACCGACGATAAAAGCGGCATAGACCCACGCGTTACCGTAGTACCGCTATGGGACAAATGCCACGCCCTGGGCGGCTGCTATAACCGGCTGTGGGTATTCAGCAGTGAGGCTCGGCAACTGTTTGGCGAACGCTTTGTGTGTATAGACCTGGATTGCGTACTCACCGCCGATTGCACCAGCCTGTTCACGCGGCCAGAAGATTTTGTGATGAACGCTTACAACCCCACGGGCGGCGACAAAATCGACCAGTACTACAACGGCAGCATGATCATGATGACCGCCGGCGCGCGCGCCAGTGTGTGGGAACAATTCGATCCGGCAAAAACGCCCGCACTGTTGCAAGCCCGGCGCGACTGCATTGGGAGCGACCAGGCGTGGATACGTGTGCACCTCGGCAAAAACGAGGCCAGGTGGACCAATGCCGACGGCGTATATGAAGCGCGACAAATTCGCAACCAACTACGCAAAGATACCCGCCTGATTTTTTTCAGCGGTAAGCGCGACCCAAGCACATACTCCTACAACTGGATTGCGAGGCACTGGCGATAAATGTCATATCGCGAAATTCGAGAGAATCGGTTAAAGCGATTCATGAAAAGAGTTCGCATCGATGTTGGGGTTGGATGTTGGGAATGGACTGGACCGCTCAATGTCGGTGGATATGGAGTTTCTTGTGTAAACGGGGTTCGCATGGTGGCTCATCGCGCATTCTGGGTATTCTGCGGTAATTCAATTAATGAATTTGAGGATTTGGATCATTTGTGTAGAAATAGATCATGTATAAACCCGAATCACCTGGAAAGAGTTACCAGATCAGAAAACCTGCGGCGAGGTTTTGAGGCTCGTGGCTGCAAAAATGGGCATCCCTTTGGTCATGAAGCTTTCTCAATAGTTAGGCGATCTGATGGCGGCATAGAAAGACGCTGCAAAATTTGCCATAGGGCAAGAAATAAGAAGCACAAAATATCAAGGGCAAGAAAATGAAAGTTATTGCTTGTGTATTGAAGTCGGGAACGTGGAAAAACAGGCATATAAAGGTTGAATATTGTGGGGATCATGTGAGATGGCTCCGTGATCAGATAAGTAACAACTTAAGGACAAACCACAGATTCGTATGCCTATCCGACCTCGATATAAATGGTGTGGATGTAATAAAGCTTCAAGACGATTTGCCTGGCTGGTTCAGCAAAATTGAATTATTTCGTGAATTTAATGAAGCCTTTTACATAGATTTGGATACTGTGATAACCGGCGATATAACAAGGATGGTTAAGCATAGTCATAAATTCACAGTTCTGCGAAACTTAAGCAGTAAAAACAGCGGGAAAATCGGCAGTGGTGTTATGGCGTGGGGTGGTGATTATTCCATAATTTATAAAAAATTCATGGAAAACCCTCAGAAATATGTAAATGAGTACGTCACTCCTGAAAAATGGGGAGATCAATCTTTTATCCAGGATGTTTTAAGGGATCATGCGGGCTGGGATCACTTTCAGGATTTATTCCCCGGTCGCATCGTGAGTTACAAATTCGACTTGTACCGGCGCGACCCAAAACCGGATAACCGAATCGTGTGTTTTCACGGCGAACCCAAGCCCTGGCAAACCAAACACAAATGGGTACCACCACTCCATGGCTGATTTCGTCACGATAAAAGTCGAAGGCCTCGACAAAGTGTCGCGCAAGTTGAAGCGAATCACGCGCGACATGCAAACCAAGGTGATCCGCGCGGCTGCACGCAAAGCCATGAACACAGTGCGCGATGCAGCGCGCAACCGCGCACAACAATTTGACGACCCGGAAACGCCCGAAAAAATCTGGCGGTTGATCACCACACAAGAAAGCCGCCGCCGCTCCAGGGGCTTTGAAGGCGTGGTGATGCGCGTGGGTGTGCGCGGTGGGGCCAAGTCATCCAAAGAGCGTATACCGCCCTGGTATTGGCGGTTGAAGGAATTCGGCACAGAGAAGATGGAAGCCGAACCCTTTATGCGGCCCTCGTTAACGGAAAACGCCGACAAAGTATTAAACACCATGGTTAATGAAACCAGCAAAGCGCTGGACCAACTCACCGCAGGTAACTGATGTTTGCACCCATATTTGCTATCGCTTCCGCCGACCCGGGTGTGACCGCATTGATCGGTACCGGCGCACCCGGTGACCCGGTGCGGCTGTTCCCGTTTGGCGAAGCGCCAGAGGGCGTGCAGTTGCCCTACGCCGTATGGCGCAACATAACCGGCGGCCCAGAAAACCATTTAAACAGCCGCCCGAAAGCGGACGCGTTTAGTCTGCAAGTGGATATTTACGGTGGCAGTGCTGCCAGTGTGCGGGCCGTAAATCTGGCCCTGAACAACGCGCTGGAAACTCACGGCCACATAACCCGGTGGGGCCGCGAAAACCGCGATAAAGACACCGGCAATTACCATTTTGATTTTGATATCGATTTTATCGAGTATCGCTGATTTAAGCCGCGCCTAGTCCTGCTGTGAAGCACCACGAAAGCGCGCACCCTTGCAGCTAATTGACCCGCCTTGTGCGGGTTTTTTTATGCAAAAAATTCAGCATGGTGCTGAAAGCGACTGTTGTGAAACAGCCGTACCGCACTGCCGTGAGGCAGCGCTAATCCCTCAGTGGAGTTTTAAAAAATGACCGTTAAGACGCAGGGCACAGACCTTTATGTGATCGACCCGGCAGACGACAGCATTCTGGTTGTTGGCTGCGTAACTTCCATCGACGGTATTGATACCACGCTGGAGCAAATTGAAACCACTTGCCTGGGTGACACCGCGCGCCGTTATGAAAGCGGCCTGGCCACACCCGGTACCGCCACCTTCGGCATCAACACCGACCCGAAAGACGCCTCCCACCTGCGGTTACACCAGTTGAAAGTATCTGGTGAAACCTTGAAGTGGGCGGTGGGTTGGAGTGAAGCACCGGGTGTGGAACCCACGGTAGACAGCGGTGGTGATTTTGTATTGCCTGGCGACCGCAGCTGGATTTTGTTTGAAGGGTTCATGAACAGCTACCCGTTCAGCTTTGCACAAAACGCCGTGGTGCAATCCACCGTCGGCATTCAAATTTCTGGCGAGCCGGAATTGATTCCAGCGGTAGCCAGCTAAACCCCAACCCAAGGCCGGCGCATAACGCCCGGCCTTAATTTATTTGCAAAAGGTAATTTATGAATCTTGATCAGTTGATTGCGCGCGGGGCGATTATTCAGCCGGCGATGGTAAAAAAAACCGTGACCTGGAAGCACCGCGAAGATGGCGAGTTACACGAAGATACCTTTGACATACACGTTAAAAAGGATGTCTCGGCAGCAGATTTTCAATTCATCTTTTCCGGCCAAAGCGACGATGAATATGCGCTAATGCCACGCCGTGTTCACCGCTTGGTAACGTTGGGAGAAAACGGTGAAGAAAAAATCCCTTACCCAGCAGCCGCCTCAATGCGTTTGAGTTTATTGGTCGCCCTATGCACCGCAATCAATGAGGTTGAGGAAGAAAGCGAATTGCTGGAAGGTGCTTTATCTGAAATCGCAGGTGAAGAAAAAAACTAACGCCCGCCGAAGAAATTTGGCACGAACTCGTGCTGAATGGCATCGGCGGGAACACCATTGCGCAGGCCAAAGAAAACATGAGCCACAAAGAGGCTCTGCGGTGGGCCGTGTTTATTCGCGAACGCGGCTCCCTGAACATGGGCCTGCGCATTGAAAAACAAGTTGAGCGCAGCATCGCGTTGCTGTGTGCGGTAGTCAATAACTCCGCAGGTGGTAAAGCCAAAATGTCCGATTTTCTACCAGGTGTTAAAAAGGAAGAAGTGGTAACGGATATCAGCCAAGTGGCCGGCATGCTCAAAAGCATCGCAAAACCAAAAAAGCGCGGCGTTCAAAAAATGAAGTACTCGCGGGCAAAAAAAACCGCGCCTAAAAATTAACGTTGTGAAACGTAAAGAGGCATTATGGCAACGCGTAGTCTTGGCGCATTAACGCTAGACCTTATTGTCAGAAATGGTGGGTTCATTCGCGCCATGGATGAATCAGAACGGCGGGCCCAGCGCAACTTCAAATCCATGCGCGAAAACGCCAACCAGACATCCCGCGCAATCAATTCTTCTTTACGCAACATTGCAGCTGGTTTTGCTGGTGCATTCAGTGTCCGCGAGGTATATCGAGCAACTGAACAGTGGACCACACTTAACAACCGCCTCAATCTGGTCACCAATTCCTACAGCGAACTCATTGCTGCGCAACAGTCGGTATTTGCCATTGCGCAGCGTGCGCGCCAGCCCTTAGGTGCAACGGCAGAGCTGTACCAGCGGATTGCCACCAACGCAAAAGATTTGAACCTGAATGCCTCCACGTTGAACCGTGTTGTGGAAACCGTTAACAAAACCTTGGCGATCAGCAATACAACAGGGCAGGCGGCATCGGCGGCGTTGGTGCAATTGGGGCAAGCCTTTGCATCCGGGCAGTTGCGCGGGCAGGAATTAAATTCCGTGCTTGAACAAGCGCCGGCACTCGCACGTGCCATTGCCGATGGTATGGGTGTTGCTGTTGGTGATCTGCGGCAGTTGGCCGAGGAGGGCAGGCTTACCGCCAGCCAGGTGCTGGATGCTTTGGTTCAGCAATCGGATGTGGTCGACCGGCAATTCAAGAAAATCACCACAACCATCGGTCAGGCGCTCCCGGTATTAAACAACTCGCTCACCCAAGCTATCGGTAAATTCGATGAATTGCAGGGTATCAGCACCAGTGCGGCGCAGGCCATTCTTGGCTTGTCCGGATACATCGACAAAAATCTGAATGAAGTGCTTAAAACCTCTGCGGAGGTTGCGGAAGCGTTGGCGGTTATTGTCGGTTCGCGTCTTGCCGCCGCTTTGTTGAATAGTGCATCTGTGTCTATAGCAGACGCGCAGGCAAAGCGTCAATCAGCCATTGCTTCCGCTGAGGCCGCCACCCAGAAAGCCCGAGAGCTGGCCACTGAGCGAGACCTCGCCAACGCTCGCGTATTAGCTGCAAATTCACTGGCGGTAGCTGCCGCGAAGGAAGTGGCTGCCGAACGCCAAAACCAGGCTGCCCGTATCGACAGCTTAAAAGCGATTGCCGCGCAAATTGCGGCGGAACGCAACCTGGAACAAATCCGTTTTAATGCGCAAATTACTGAGGCGGGCCGTGCTCAAAGCACTCGGCGCATGGC
>Ga0307408_100001726_pt1 | contig 15979 bp, 12 predicted proteins | sample 322Cmetagenome_FD_202116 | JGI IMG/M metagenome (GOLD analysis project Ga0307408, IMG submission 202116) | Maize rhizosphere microbial communities from greenhouse at UC Davis, California, United States - 322HYB-C-3 | ecosystem: Host-associated > Plants > Roots > Rhizosphere > Soil | place...
ATCCCCCTCAAGCGCGTGGCCGACCCGAGCGAAATGGCCGGCGCGGTGCTGTACCTGGCCAGCGATGCGTCGAGCTACACCACGGGCGTGGCGTTGAATGTGGATGGTGGGTTCCTTTCCTGACAGTGAGCCCTGTGAAAGACCCTGTGGGAGCGAGCTTGCTCGCGATAGCGGTGGATCAGTCAGCACTTGTGTAACTGATGCAGCACTATCGCGAGCAAGCTCGCTCCCACAGGGGATCTTCAGTGCTCGCACATTGAATATTTATTCCAAGATTTGCAATTAGCGAATATTTATTCCATAAAGAGCCCTTCTGACAATAAAAACTCAAAGGGCTCTTCTCATGCGTGAACTCGGCATCGGTCTGATTGGCACCGGCTTCATGGGCCGCGCCCATGCCTTGGCATTCCACAATGCCAAAGCGGTGTTCGACCTTCCCCTGAACCTGACGCTCGCGGCCCTGGCCGACGCCGATCCGCAGCGTGCCCGCCAGTGCGCGCAGAGCTGGGGATTCGAAACGGCCCACAGCGACTGGCAACGGCTGATCGACGACCCGAAGGTTCACCTGGTCGCCATCACCACCCCCAACCACTTGCACTTCCCGATGGCCATGGCCGCGCTGGCGGCGGGCAAACCGGTGTATTGCGAAAAGCCCCTGGCGGTGTCCCTGGAACAGGCCGAGCAGATGCGCCAGGCAGCCAAGGCTGCTGGCGTGGTGACACGGGTCGGTTACAACTACCAGCACAACCCGATCATCCAGTTGGCGCGTGACATGATCCAACGCGGCGAACTGGGGCGGATCATCAGTTTCCAAGGCGAATTCAGCGAAGATTTCATGGCCAACCCAACCTCTCCCTGGTCGTGGCGTTGCGAGGCCGAGCATGCCGGTGGCGCGCTGGCAGACCTGGGCAGCCATTTGCTGGCGATGGCTCGGCATTTGTTGGGGGATGTCGAAGCCGTGTGTGCCGACAGCCAGACCGTTCACAGCCAGCGGCCTGCCAGCCCCGGCAATACCGAACAGCGTGCGATCGCAGTGGATGATCAGGTCCATGCACTGCTGCGTTTCGCCAACGGCGCCCGGGGCACGGTGAGCAGCAGTTGGCTCAAGCACGGCTACAAGAACCACCTGAGTTTCGAGATCAGCGGCACCCTCGGCACCCTGGCGTTTGATCAGGAACGGCTGAACGAACTGCGCGTCTGCCGGGCCGGCCAGCCCGGCTTCCAGCGTTTGCTGGCCGGCCCGGACTTGCCCGGGTATGCCGCGTTCAGCCCAGCCGCCGGGCACCAGTTGGGGTACAACGAGTTGAAGACGTTGGAGGTGCAGGAATTGATCATGGCGCTGGCCGGCGAAGGCGCCGGCGGGACGGACTTCGAAGAGGCCTGGGAAGTGGAACGGCTGGCGGCGGCGATTCGCCTGGCGGCACTGGAACAGCGTTGGGTGAGGGTGAGCGAATAGTCACGGCCCGCTGCTGACCTGCTTTTGTGGCGAGGGGATTTATCCCCGTTGGGCCGCGGAGCGGCCCTGAAATATACCTGACACACCGAGGCGTCAGGTCTTAGGGGCGCTTCGCACCCCAGCGGGGATAAATCCCCTCGCCACAGGATGTGTCTTGCTTCAACGCTGGGCTTGGAGTTCAGCCAACCGTGCCGCCAACGCCTTGGCCTGGCTCGCCACATCAGTCACCGCAGTGCTTTCCCACCACATCCCGCGTAACGGCGGACCCATGGCGAACAGGCGGCTGGCCGGTTCGCCTTGGGCGTCCAACACTGCGCCGTCGGGACGGGCGGCGATGCCCAACGCTAGCGGACCGGGCTGGACCAACTCCCGCGCCAACAACTGCTGCGGCAACGGCCGGGCAACCCGACGCCAGTCATATTCAATGCCGCTGGAGTTGATCAACGCGGCGCCCTGCACCACTTCCAGTCCAGCCTCGCCCCGTCGGCGAATGTTGATTGCCACCGACCCTTCGCCAGACGATACAAGCCCCTTGTACGAAGCCGCCTGAATCCGCAGCCGCCCTTCCCCATGCAAACGCGCCACCAATTCCGCGCTCAACGGCGGCGAGCGATGGTGATGGCTTTCCCACCACGGCCGCACATGCCGCACGAACTGTCGACGCTGCACGTCGCTGGCCTGGTTCCACAAACGCCCGATATGGGCGCGCACCGTGTCCAGCGGCGCCTGCCAGTCGATGCCCTGGGCTTGGGCCTGGCGGCATTGCTCACGCAGGGCTCGCATCAACTGGCGTGGCGAACGCAGGGTGTGATCTTCGGCGAGGAAATCCACCCAGGCCGGTGGTTGGCGGCGCACATGGGGCAGCAGGCCGTGGCGGGAAAACACTTCGATCGGCCCGCGATGCCCAGCCTGTTCCAAAGACACCACGGCATCGACCATGGTCAGCCCCGAGCCGATGATCAACACCGTGGACTGCGGATCGAGCTGGCGCATGGCGGCTACATCCCAGGGATCCAGCGCCGCCGCGTTCAAGCCGCTCGATTCAGTTTGTGGGGTTCGCGCCGCCGGAAACATGCCGGTGGCGAGCACGGCAAAGCGTCCCTGCAGGACTTGTCCATCGCCGAGTGTCACTCGTACGGCATCATCGATGACCTGCAAATCGACGGCCTCTGCGCGCACGTGCTCCGCCACCGAACCATTACGCGCGCCAAGCGCACGAGCCTCGGCCAACCGTTGTTGTGCGTAGAGGCCGAATATTCCACGGGGCGGGAACACCTCGCTGATGGGCACGTGTTGCTGATCCGACTCGGGCCAGCCTCCGGCCTTGATGAACGCGGTGAGCCATTGGGTCAAGTCATCGGCGTTGTCCGGGTCGACACTCATGCGGGCCGCGTTTCCATTCAAGGTATGGCCCAGTTCCACGGCACTGTACGCCTCGCCCCGGCCCAACTCGCTACGCGGCTCGACAATCAGCACTTCGCGCCGGCCCGGCAAGCGCAGCAATTGCGCAGCGAGCATGGCACCACTCAAGCCACCGCCGATGATCAAGACATCGGCGGAACGGGAAATCGAGGTTGGCACTTCAGTCATCGAACGCTTCCGCCGTGAAAACAGCCTGCACCCAGGTCGGTTATCGTTCGCGTCTCATGGGACCAGGGGCGCCAAGCAACGAAACGACGAGACGCTACCTTACTGCCATCGCCTGATGCTCCGGAAGCGTTCTTTGGTAGCAAACGAGTGACAGCTGTTTATAACTCGGCCAGCAGCCGATGACGGAGGGATAACCTGCGCGTTGGACTTTCAAGTCACAACGGCATATTCCCGCAACGGAGAGTCGTACAGATCATTGTTTTGGATCTGAACCACGTACTTCAACCGTACCCAACTTCCTGGCGCCAAGGAGTAGTCCCAACAAAGCATGTGCCAACACACCTCCCTCTCCTCCAGCAAGTCCTGAGTGATGACCATTGGCGAGCTGAAGAACTCGCCCAAGGGTGTATAGAGATGAAAGTTGATTCTATCCCCCGGCTCGGCGGTCCCTGGAATGGGTGCGATAACCTTGCAGTCGTCGAGAAGATCGCAAGGCACGCATCCGTTCAAGGCTCGCTTTATTCGAGGCGGTAGAAACATTGGATCTACCTGCGCAAACGCCACCCCGTCTTTGGTTTCCATCGTAAGAATTTCGGTGTATTGATCGGCTTTTGATAATAAAAAACCTGTCCACAAGCAGCTACTGTCAGATCTGACAGGTACATGCAATGGGAACTTAGATCACCACATTGCGCACAAACCGCGCCGCCACCGGACCATCGTTGCGATAGGCATGGGGCTGGTTGCTGGCAAACATGAAGAACTCACCGACGCCTATGCGGCGCTCCTCGCTGCCCAGCAGCAACGTCAGGCAGCCTTCGAATACATAAAGCTGTTCGCTCCATCCATCTGCGTCGCACTCGGAATGGTAATGCTCGCCCGGCTCCAGCCGCCATTCCCAGAGTTCTACCTCACGGCTGGCGGTGGCCTTGGCGAGCAACACAGCTTTGCTGCCCGGGATCACACCGGCCCAGACCAGTTCGTTGATTCGGCTCGGATCGCGGGCTTCGGGGGCCTGGATCAAATCGCTGAAAGCCACATCCAAGGCTTCGGCAACCCGGTCCAGCGTCGTCAAGCTGACGTTCTTTTCGCCGGCCTCGATGGCCACCAGCATCCGTCGGCTGACTCCCGACAGTTCGGCCAGCGCCGTCTGGCTGAGTTCGGCCGCATGCCGCAGACGACGGACGTTTTGGCTGACATGTTGCAGGACGGAGGCCCGTTGGCCGGATTCTTTGTGCACTATATTGCTCACATGGCTGGGTTGCGCATTATACTGCCCAACTTCGGGCGCATTGTGCGTCCGCCTCAAGTAGCGCGCAAGGTCATGGCATCGTTGAACTCCCCGCAAGCATCCTCCCGTCTCCCAAGGTTCAGCAAGGCCGAATGCGTGCTGGTGCTGATTACCATGATCTGGGGCGGGACTTTCCTGTTGGTGCAGCACGCCATGACGGTCAGCGGGCCGATGTTTTTCGTCGGCCTGCGCTTTGCCGCGGCGGCCGCGTTTGTCGCGTTGTTCTCCTGGCGGCATCTTCGCGCGCTGACGCTGTTCGAACTCAAGGCTGGATGTTTCATTGGCGTCGCGATCATGCTCGGCTACGGCCTGCAGACGGTTGGCCTGCAAACCATCCCCAGCAGCCAATCGGCGTTCATCACCGCGCTTTACGTGCCGTTCGTGCCGTTGCTGCAATGGCTGGTGCTGGGCCGGCGGCCAGGGTTGATGCCAAGCATCGGCATCATGCTGGCGTTCACGGGGCTCATGTTGTTGTCGGGCCCTGCCGGTGCATCCCTGAATTTCAGTTCCGGTGAAATCGCCACGCTGATCAGCGCCATCGCAATCGCCGCCGAAATCATTCTGATCAGTACCTACGCCGGCCAGGTCGACGTACGCCGGGTGACGGTGGTGCAACTGGCAAGCACAGCGGTGCTGGCCTTCCTGATGGTGGTGCCGACCCAGGAAGTGATCCCGAGCTTCTCCTGGCTGCTGCTGGTCAGCGCTGTAGGCCTGGGCGCCGCCAGCGCAGCGATCCAGGTGGCGATGAACTGGGCACAGAAAAGCGTCTCGCCGACCCGCGCCACGCTGATCTATGCCGGCGAACCGGTGTGGGCCGGTATCGCGGGGCGGCTGGCGGGCGAGCGGTTGCCGGCGATTGCGTTGCTCGGGGCAGGCTTGATTGTGGCGGCGGTGATTGTCAGCGAGTTGAAGACTCGGAACAAAGGTGTTGTCGAGACGGATGAGGGGCTTGAGCGCGAGGGCTGAGCCGCTCATGCCCAAGCCACCGGGTTTCAATATCGAATAATCAGGTTATCGAGATCGTAGACGCCACCGCCCTGTGTGACGTCGACGCGGTGCAGAATGCGCAGCGCACGGTTGTCTTCAGGCAACTCACTGCGGGGCGCCAAACCGCTGAGGAGCAACGCCCTGTTGTCGATATTGAATTGGGCGTTCAACGCCGGCACGGCCGCAACGGCCTTCCAGAACGCACGCTTGAACAGATCGAAACGCTCGAAGACTTGCCCGCGCAATGGGTCGGCGACCGATGCAGGGACCGAAGCGCCCTGGCTGCTCAAGGCCTGCGTTTGCCAGTCGTCAGCCTCCGCGCGTCCTTCTCCGCTCACGGCACCCGGACAATCCCGACGGTCATTGAATATTACATAGACCGGCTCCAGGCCGGACTTCGGTGGAAACACCACGACATAGTCATCGAATCGCACCTCTTCGACGGAGTCGAACGAGGCCAATTCCGGCACCGGTGATGAACGGACAGACCCCGTGGAATCGAGCCTGTCCTGCTTTGATGCCGTCGACGCCTCCAGGCCACTGGGGTACGTCCACTCGATCATGTCGGGCTGCGGGCCATCCGTTGTAAAACGATAGGCCCTCTCGTCCTCATGCCAGACGGCCGGCCTGACGCGCACCCTCCCGGGCAAAAAACCGCCGCAGGGAGTGATATAGACCTCGAAAAGCTCGCGTATTGCTTTTAACCCATACGACAGGCTGCCATGTTTCACGGCAGCCGTCGTGGTACTCATCCGCAGCGATAACTCCACGTTGCCATGCTGGGCGGCAAGTACCTGCCAATCGGGATCGATCAGAGCAAGTTCGGTCAACGCAGCGCAGAAGCCAAAACGCACGGCCTTCGCTCGGCTGGCGAACCTGAAGCTCAGCACGCCGGCATATTGCCCTGAATGCTCCGGCGCTCCGTCACTCAACGACCAATTGAACTCGGCGACTGCGGAACGGAGCGCCTTTTGCAGGGCCGTTCGCTGGAGGGGGACCAAAGGCTGCGCGTTACTGACCAATAGTTTCGGGCATTCCAGATTGTCGGCTGCGGGCACACGAAATAAAACGGCGCCAAGATCCGCTGCCCGCGAACGCACCAAGTGCTCCCAAGCGTTATCCAGCGCGGTTTCGGCCTTGAGATGTAGTTCAGCATGACGCTGGGAGATAAGCGCCAAGTGCGCGACATGATGGTTGTGATTGGCGATGGCCTGATGCAAATTGGCTTGCCAGATGGCGTTGTCCGCCTGGTTGTGGGCAAGATTTTGCTGGGCCCATTTCTTGGCAAACTCAACGGTCATTTTATTGCGCTCAAATGCACGTACGGCCATGAGCAGCTCATGTTGAGCGCGCTCGATATGACGGATGCCTTTCTCCCTATCGCCCGACGCCGCGTGCAGGCTCTGCTGGGCCAGCGACTGGATAGCGCTCCCAAGCAGTGTGAAGGCTGATTCAACCTTTTGCTCCGCAGCCGCAATCTCCCCAGCCAGCCGCTGCGCGTTGGCAAGTTCTTGCGTGGCTCTCGCCGTGGCGCGTCCAACATGGCTCAACGTGGGCGCAGGCTTGACCGGCGCGGGAAGCGCTCCGCCCTTGAACGCAATGATGTTTTTCTCGTGGTGCCAGTGTTTAACCTCATGGACAACGCCTGCCGGGGAGTTGCGGTTCGTCGTGTCCTGCGGATAAAAAAGCAGATCCGCGCCCTTGGGATGACCTACGATACGGTCAAAATGATTGATTAGTTGATCGTGCGTTTCCTTGCGCATGTCGGCGTTCCATATTTTTTCGACAAACGTTTGAAACTCGGACTCGGTGTAATCCTGGAATTTGGGTTTAAGTTCCATCTTTGGTTTTTCCTTTTTTAAGCATGCGCCCTTGATGACGCACCTACTCGCGGGGGGATTGAGCAGGTGCGTTCAGAGGATGATTTATTTGTATTTAACGCCGAGTTTGTTATGCCGGGCGCGCCAGTGTTGCTGCCTCGGCGCAACGATCACACTATTGCCCCTGGCATATACAGCTTCTCCGGCTGCTTGGTCCATCTCTATGCCACAAAATAAACCAGCAACAACGTCACCCATCAGAAATGCCCTTTATCGATTAAAGTGAAGACCAAGGTCTTCACTCTCATATCCTGGGTATATTGAAAAATAACCTTTTTACCTGGATACCGTTCTGGGTCCAATGGGTACGAATCCCACCCCCCGGTCATCCCTATCGGCACGGGCATTTTTATGGGGCCTTTCGATGCCATCGGCTTCCCGAACATGGCATGAACATCAGACTGCGTCATTTGTGCCATATAGAGAGCAGGGAGCTCGCCTTTATACTCCTTCGTCGAAGGTGTAGTTCGTATGAGGGTAACGAAAAGCGTCTCGAGCCTCCTCGTCTCCCGCCAGAACTCCAACTCAATACCCGGTTCCAGTTCAAGCTCAAGACGATCTCGCCCCTCATACATTTCGGTCAATGTTTGGTCGGGAAGTACGCCCTGCCCTACCAGTACCTCGTGCGAAGTTCCGATACGTTCGATGAGCACTTCAAATTCAAAAACATTCATCAATACCACCCCTGTTTTTTATGCAAATCGTGCAACAACTTTAGGGCCGCTTCTATATCTGACTCTGATGCACCAGACTCCACAAGACCCGGTTTTAGTGCTGCTAGGTTACTGTTCACTGCTATTTCCAAATCTGCAGCATCATTCATGCTCTTCTCCAAACTGTTGCGTCCACCATACGTATCACTGAATGTGCGATGGACACTTGAAGGAACGGCAATGCACGGTGCCCGTCGGATCGCTTCCCGGATTTCGAAGGGGCTCATATCGTAACCGTTCATACGAATATGAAACTCCAACGCCTTCCTAGACGGTATGTGATCAATATCCAACCCATCCCCCCTACTCCGACCACTGAGTTCGTTATACGGCCCCACCTCCAAGGGTTCCACAGGAGGCCCGACAAACACCAACCCTGGCGAGGGCAACTCCATATCCCCCGGGTACCCGGGAATACTCGCACCGGCCTGCCCTTCGTCAACAGCCGAAAACGTTCAATCTTACGGAGGCAGAGGGACGATCAGCTATCTCAAATATGACGACTCTCTTTGGTCATTCCTGGTCGGCCGGATAAGTTCTCCCTTGTCCATACAAGCTAAGTTACCTCAAGAGTGACCTGTATCTAGCAAGGTAAAAACCAAGGTATTTACTTTCATATCAACGCCATATTGAAATACAACCTTTTTACCAAAATACCGCTCTGGATCCAGTTGGTAGGACTCCCACCCTCCTGTCTGCCCGATCGGTAGCGGCATTTTAATGGGACCTTTTGATACCATCGGCTCGCCAAAAATCGCGTGCACATCAGCTTGTGTCATCTCCCGAACATAGGGGGCGGGAAGCTCGCCCTGATATGCAAATGTTGAAGGTGTGGTTTTTCTGAGCGTAATGAAAAGGGTTTCAAGTTTTTTCGTCTCTCGCCAGAAGTCCATATTGATACCAAGCTCTGGCTTAAACCCCAATCGATCCCGACCTTCATACATTTCAATCAACTGCCAATCCGGCAGGAGCCCCCGACTTATCAAGGTCTCATGACTACTTCCAATACTTCCAATAAGCTCTTCAAGCTCAACTTTCTTCATTAATACCATCCTTGTTTTTTATGAAGGTCATGTAGTGATTTCTGAGCTGCATTTAGCTCCGCCTCCGAAAAACCTGACTGGACAAGTCCCGGTTTAAGCGCTGCGGAAAAAGTGATGCAACGCACTCATCACCTGATCAAAGGTGCCCTTTATCTATCAAAGTGAAGACCAAGGTTTTCACTCTCACATCCTGGGTATATTGAAAAACAACCTTTTTACCGGGATACAGTTCTGGGTCCAACGGGTACGAATCCCACCCCCCGGTCATCCCTATCGGCACTGGCATTTGTATGGGGCCTTTCGATGCCATCGGCTCCCCGAAAATCGCATGAACATCCGCCTGGGTCATTTCCGACACATAGGGAGCAGGAAGCTCGCCTTTATACTCCTTCGTCGAGGGTGTGGTTCGTATGAGTGAAACGAAAAGCGTCTCGAACCTGCCCGTCTCCCGCCAGAAACCCAGATCTATACCCGGTTCGGGTTCAAGCCAAAGTTGATCGTCCCCTTCAAAAATTTCGGTCAATGATTGATCGGGCAATATGCCCTCGTTTACCAACATCTCGTGTTGACGTCCAATACGTTCAATTAGCACTTCAAGTTCAAAAGCTTTCATCAATACCACCCTTGTTTTTTATGCAGTTCATGCAACGATTTCAGGGCGGCATCTATATCTGACTCTGACGCTCCAGACTCAATAAGCCCCGGCTTAAGCGCTGCCAAATTACTGTTCACCGCCGCCTCCAGATCCGCAGCGTCATTCATGCTTTTCTCCAAACTGTTGCGCCCACCATACGTCTCACTGAATTTCCGATGAACACTTGAAGGAACGGCAATACACGGCGCCTGTCGGAGGGCATCCCGGATTTCCAAGGGCCTCATATCTTTATAGTTCATATGAATATAGGCCTTCAGCGCCTTCCTAGACGGTATGTGATCAATATCCAACCCATCCCCTCTGCTTCGGCCACTGAGCTCGTTATACGGCCCCACCTCCAAGGGTTCCACTGGAGGGCCGGCAAACACCAACCCCGGCGAGGGCAACTCCATATCCCCCGGGTACCCCGGAATACTCGCACCGGCCTGCACCGGATCAACAGCCGGAAACGTCTGGTTTTCCGGTAGGACGGGGACTACGGGTTTGCCGGGATATTCCTGCGAAAGCGGTGGCGTGACCGGCAGAGTGGTCGGGCCGAGCTGTTCGATGCCCGGCGGAACCAAAGGCGTTCGGGTACCGTGGCCGATGGGAGGCGCCGGCCAGGGGATGACCGCCGGGACGATGCCCGGCCTGCCATGCAGGCTGTTGGGCGTGGTAACGCTGATGCGGTCGAGGTTGAATGGGTTTTCGCCCAGCTCCGCCCGCTCCTGGTAACGCAGTTCGAATTCGCGACGCTCACCCACCCATGTGCTTTTCGGCGCATAGGGCGCAAAGCCGCGTTCGATGCGTTTCTGGTTGATCTCGTCTGCGTTTGCCCATCGCGTCGGATGCTCGGCGAGCGTGCGCCATAACGCCTGGTCGAAGGCGCTGAACGACTTGATCTCCTGCGCCCGCATCGAGTGGCCGATGGGCTCGGGGATGGCCGCGCCTTGTGCCTGGCTAGCACCGTTCCACCAATCGTTCGCTGCCGGTTTGCCAGTGCCGGTGACGATCCCCGAGCCCAACGGTGGCGCTTCGAAAGAGAAGTAGGTCGGCGGCATGCCAGGCACGCAGACGATGCAGTCCTGGATGCGCAGGTCCACGCCCACGGGCAGGGTTTGTACCTGGACCGCCGGCAACGTCACCCCAGGCGGGCTTTCGGGGGCAGCCTGCGTAATCGTGTCGGCAGTGAATTGCAAATGCCGTGTTGGAAAGCCGGGCACTTCAGCGTTGTACAGACCGGTCAACGGGTCGAGCGCGGCGTTGATGACCGGCACCCGCGCGCCAATGCCCTCGCCAACGCTGGCGGCATGGATAGCGGTACCTTGCGCCGTGGTTTCAGGCTTGAGCCTGTAGGCCACTTCAACCGAGCCACCGGCATCGGCCGCGCGCTGCAACGCCTGGTCGTCTGCAAGGCCCAAGGCCTGCGCGGGTATCCCAACTCCTTGAAAGAGGCGCCTGCGCTGTTCCGGTGTCAGTTCAGCGTCGCCCAGCACCGGCGAATAAACCATGGCCGTGATAAAGACCGGTCCCGTGCGGGCCAGGATCCGTCCATAGGCCATGAGTTCCACGACGCCGGCCTCGATGGATTTCTCCAGTATCGCTGCGGCTTGCTGGGCAACAAAAACCGTCTCGCGAGTCAGGACCATCCCACCTGCGGCCAGGGCTGAGGTTGGCACGCTCAGGGTATGCGCTTGCTTGAAACGCTGGTACCGAGTGCTTTCGTCAACTTGCTGCTTGAAGCGGATGCGCTCCGCCCGTTGCTCAGCGTATTGCCGCTGGCGTTCACTGACCGCGTCCCGTTCACGCCAAACGACAGTTTGCTCGGCATGGTGCCTGGCCAGGGCGTTGGATTTTTCGCTCAAGGCCTTGATTTGCTCGGAAAGCAACCGAGCTTCTTGGCCTGCGACGTAAGCCTGTTCCCAGAGTCGGTGACCGTCATCCAGCGCGGCACCGAATTGATCCAGTCGCGCGCGGTAGTCATCGACCGAACGGGACAGCGGGTCCTGTCCGTCAAAGACACGGGCGACGAGATTCTTCGCGTTGAATTCTTGGGACTTGCGGGCGATCAGCCCGTCGATCTCATTTTTTTCCTTGGTAATGGTGTAAAGCAGCCAGCGCTCGGTTGAGTTCGAGGCGGGCGGTCGTTTTGCGGCTGAGATTTCCTTTTGCAGCGCGGCGTCGAGTTGTGACCGTTTGCTCGCGAAGTTTCGATCCACCTCGGCCCGGGTGGTGGTGTAGCGCTGCACCATGGTTGCCAACGCCTGTTGACGCGCCTGCTCTTTAGCCTTCGCGGCCGCAGCGGCCTTGGCGTTTGCAGCGTCGGCCTTGGCTTTCGCGGCGGCTTTCGCTGCTTCGGCCTGGCGCTTGAGCGTCGCTTGCCGCCTCTTTGCCATCCCCTTGGCTGAACGCCTTGGGCCGCCCGTCGCGCCGACACGGTTTCCCCCGAAGCCGCCGCCATAGCCGCCCCCGGAACCGCCGCCCGATGAAGGACGTCCCGGCCGGATGACGACAGAGCCGTCCGATCCATCTCCTGATGTTTCCTTTGCCATACAGTTCTCCTTTTCTGTATGGCGCAGCATGGCGATGGAGCGATGCCCGGGTGCGGTACATAGGTACCGCACCCGGATTCCGTTTTTGGGCTAAGAGCGCTTCGATATCCGCGACCAATCCCCACAGCCCGCCACTGACCGAAACAACCCTAAACAGGAAAAATCCATCTAACTTGTAGGATTCTGCGACACCCTCGCGGTTGGTGATCGGGAATACGCCACGTATGATCCCGGACAACCTTTGCCGAATAGAAACCTATGTCACTGATAGTTCTATTGCTTTTGCCCTTCATCGGCAGCTGTGTCGCGGCGCTGTTGCCGCATAACGCCCGTAACGCCGAATCCCTGCTGGCCGGCCTCGTGGCCCTGTTCGGCACGATACAGGTGGCCTTGTGGTACCCGCAGATCGCCGACGGCGGCGTGATTCGCGAGCACTATGACTGGCTGCCGAGCCTGGGCCTGGATTTCGTGCTGCGCCTGGACGGCTTCGCCTGGCTGTTTTCGCTGTTGGTGCTGGGCATCGGCACGCTGGTGTCGTTGTACGCTCGCTACTACATGTCGCCGGACGATCCGGTGCCGCGTTTCTTCGCGTTTTTCCTGGCGTTCATGGGCGCCATGCTCGGCCTGGTGATTTCCGGCAACCTGATCCAGATAGTGTTTTTCTGGGAGCTGACCAGCCTGTTTTCATTCTTGCTGATCGGCTATTGGCATCACCGCGCTGACGCTCGACGCGGTGCCTATATGGCCTTGATGGTGACCGGCGCCGGCGGGCTGTGCCTGTTGGCCGGGGTGATGCTGCTCGGCCATGTGGTGGGCAGCTATGACCTGGACAAGGTCCTGGCCGCCGGCAACCTGATCCGTGACCACGCCCTCTACCCCATTCTGCTGCCGCTGATCCTGATCGGTGCGCTGAGCAAAAGCGCTCAATTCCCTTTTCATTTCTGGCTACCCCACGCCATGGCCGCACCCACGCCCGTGTCGGCGTACCTGCACTCGGCGACCATGGTCAAGGCCGGCGTCTTCCTGCTTGCGCGGTTGTGGCCGTCTCTGTCAGGCAGTGAAGAATGGTTCTACATCGTCGGCGGGGCCGGGGCGTGCACGCTGGTGCTGGGCGCTTATTGCGCGATGTTCCAGAACGACCTCAAGGGCCTCCTCGCCTATTCGACCATCAGCCACCTCGGGCTGATCACCTTGCTGCTCGGCCTGAACAGTCCACTGGCGGCGGTGGCGGCGGTGTTTCATATCCTCAACCACGCCACCTTCAAGGCTTCGCTGTTCATGGCCGCTGGCATCATCGACCATGAGAGTGGCACCCGGGACATCCGCAAGCTCAGCGGCCTGGTGCGGCTGATCCCGTTCACCGCCACCCTGGCGATGGTTGCCAGCGCGGCGATGGCCGGGGTGCCGCTGCTCAATGGCTTCCTGTCCAAGGAAATGTTCTTCGCCGAGACCGTGTTCATTTCCGCCACGGCCTGGGTCGAGCTGGCGCTGCCGATCATCGCCACCATCGCCGGGACCTTCAGCGTCGCCTACTCCCTGCGCTTCACCGTGGATGTGTTCTTCGGTCCGACCGCCAGCGACCTGCCGCTGACACCCCACGAACCGCCACGCTGGATGCGCGCGCCAGTGGAACTGCTGGTGTTCACTTGCCTGCTGGTGGGCATCTTTCCTGCCCAGGTGGTGGGCTCGTTGCTGGCCGCCGCCGCACTGCCGGTGGTGGGCGGCCCGCTGCCCGAGTACAGCCTGGCAATCTGGCATGGCCTGAACGCGCCGATGATCATGAGCCTGGTGGCAATGTCCGGCGGCATCGTCCTGTACCTGTTGCTGCGCAAACAATTCAAGCAAGGCCGCATCAAGCATCCGCCGTTGATCGGTCGCCTCAGCGGCAAGCGCTTGTTCGAGCGCTGCCTGGTGCTGATGATGCGCCAGGGTCGGCGCCTGGAACGCAAGATCAGCACGCGGCGCCTGCAAGCCCAGTTGTTCTGGCTGGTATTGGCGGCGGTTTTGGCCGGGCTGATTCCGATGATGAACAGCACGCTGGTCTGGGGTGATCGACCGAAGATCCCCGGTTCGGTGGTGTTCGTCGTCCTGTGGGTGCTGGCGATTGGCTGCGCCCTGGGTGCCGCTTGGCAGGCCAAGTATCACCGTCTCGCGGCGCTGACGATGGTCAGTGTCTGCGGCTTGATGACGTGCGTGACCTTCGTCTGGTTCTCGGCTCCGGACCTGGCCTTGACTCAATTGGTGGTGGAAGTGGTCACCACGGTACTGATCCTCTTGGGCCTGCGCTGGCTGCCACGGCGAATCGAGGACGTGTCTCCCCTGCCCAACAGCGAACGCCGGGCGCGGGTCCGGCGCCTGCGGGACTTGTTGCTGTCCGTCGCGGTGGGTGGCGGCATGGCGCTGTTGTCCTATGCGATGCTGACGCGCCAGACGCCCAACGACATTTCATCGTTCTACCTGAGCCGGGCCCTGCCCGAAGGCGGCGGCAGCAACGTGGTGAATGTCATGCTGGTGGACTTCCGTGGCTTCGACACGCTCGGGGAAATCACCGTGCTGGTGGCGGTGGCCCTGGCGGTGTTCGCCCTGCTGCGGCGTTTTCGACCGCCCAAGGAAAGCATGCAACTCCCGGCGCAACAGCGCCTGCTGGCGCCGGACGTGGTCACCGACCTGGTCAACCCGCGCCACGCCAGCGACACCGCGCTGGGCTTCATGATGGTGCCGTCGGTGCTGGTGCGCCTGCTGCTGCCGATCGCCCTGGTGGTGTCGTTCTACCTGTTCATGCGCGGCCACAACCAACCCGGCGGTGGCTTCGTCGCCGGCCTGGTGATGTCGGTGGCGTTCATCCTGCAATACATGGTCGCCGGCACCCAATGGGTCGAGGCCCAGATGAGCCTGCGACCGCTGCGCTGGATGGGCACCGGGCTGTTTTTCGCCACTGCCACGGGCCTGGGGGCGATGGCGGTGGGTTATCCGTTCCTGACCACGCACACCTGGCATTTCGAACTGCCGTTGCTGGGTGATATTCACTTGGCGAGCGCGCTGTTCTTCGACATCGGCGTCTACGCCGTGGTGGTCGGCTCGACGCTATTGATCCTCACCGCCCTCGCCCACCAGTCGGTGCGGGCCCATAAACCGGGCCTGCACGCCAGACCCGTCGCCCCGCTCAAAGGAGCCAACGCCTGATGGAAGAAGTCATCGCGATTGCAATTGGCGTGCTGGCCGCCTCCGGTGTGTGGCTGGTGCTGCGCCCACGGACGTTCCAGGTGGTGATGGGCCTGTGCCTGTTGTCCTACGGCGTCAACCTGTTCATTTTCAGCATGGGCAGCCTGTTCATCGGCAAGGAGCCGATCATCAAGGACGGTGTACCGCAGAACCTGCTGCACTACACCGATCCGCTGCCCCAGGCGCTGGTACTGACCGCCATCGTGATCAGCTTCGCCATGACCGCGCTGTTCCTCGTCGTATTGCTCGCGTCCCGGGGACTGACCGGCACCGACCACGTGGACGGTCGGGAGCCCAGGGAATGATGTTGACACCCCACTTGATCGCCGCGCCCATCCTGCTTCCGTTGCTGACCGCCGCGTTGATGCTGATGCTCGGCGAGAAACATCGACCGCTCAAGGCGCGGATCAATCTGTTTTCCACGCTGCTGGGCCTGGGCATCGCCGTGCTGTTGCTGGCCTGGACCCAGGACCAGCCCTTGCCCGCCTCCATCGGCGTCTACCTGCCGGGTAACTGGCAGGCGCCGTTCGGCATCGTGCTGGTGGTCGATCGTCTCTCAGCCCTGATGCTGGTGCTGACCGGCATCATCGGGGCCTGCGCCCTGCTGTTCG